>Ga0079305_1000147_pt1 | contig 169252 bp, 170 predicted proteins | sample LMS_cellobiose_e_FD_79183 | JGI IMG/M metagenome (GOLD analysis project Ga0079305, IMG submission 79183) | Rumen-fistulated moose microbial communities from Alaska, USA - LMS_cellobiose_enrichment | ecosystem: Host-associated > Mammals > Digestive system > Stomach > Rumen fluid ... | reverse complement strand
TGCTAACCGAATGGAGACAAAATATAATAAAACAGTTTCTTCTTCCGAAAGCGCCCTGCTAGGACTCCTGGCTGAAGAGGGAAAGCAATGGTTTACCATTGAAGAGGCATACGCCGCCTTTCCGGACAAATCGGAAGAGGCGGTGCGTTTCATGTTGAAGCGAATGTTGGACAAGGGGCTGTTGATGAAGATTTCCAGGAAAGTTTATTGGACGGTTCCTTTTGACCAAGAGGCGAAAGACTATCTTCCAGACTGGCATTTGATGGCCGAACCACTCGCGGGAGGCAATCATTATATAGCCTACTATTCAGCCCTTCAGATTCACGGCCTTATTACCCAGCCATCGCTGAAAGAACAGATAGTCCGAGAGCGTCATAAAACGGAGACTATCATGCTGAAAGGAGTTGAATTCCAGTTCATTTACCACAATCCCAGACACTTTTTCGGGATGAAGAAAATATGGATAGACTCATACAACAAAGTTTCCTGCTCCGATTTGGAAAAGACGATGATTGACTGCTTGTATATGCCGGCTTATGCCGGAGGCATCATTGAGGTGGCGAAAGCGCTTTGGACGGCAAGGGAGAAACTGGACTATGGTAAACTGCTTGCTTACGCCAAACAATTTGATAGCCAGGTTGTCATCAAAAGACTTGGATTCTTGCTGGATAAACTGGAGATCAGCACAATTATCATAGAAGAACTGCGCAGCTTACGCAGCGCGACGGTGTCTCCATTGGACACGGAAGTTCCAAATGAGGGAAAGATTTCCACAAAGTGGAGTATCCGGCAGAATGTTGACATCGATACAATTATCAACGCCATAAACAACTGATATCATGATACGTCCCTTCGAGCAGGTCCATCGCGAACTGGGAAAACACTTCCGTCATCTGTTCAAATAGTAACGACGACAATTATTGAGTGAATCAAAGCCGTTATGCATAATGATTTGAATGAACGCATAAATGCCAAGAAACGCTTGGCGCTGAACTCCCGTGATATCCACGTAGGGTGGATTGTGGGAGCGGGCATTTCTATGCTCATCTTCCTGCTGGCCACTTTTGCCACGGCTTACCGCCATGACGCGTATTCTTCGAGGTTAGGGTTAAGGGATTTGATGACTACCGATGTTTGGTTCCGAGTGTTCCTGGCCTTAACCTGCTTTTCGTTACTGTTATTTCTGGTGCTGCTTGTTTACACATTCATCGCCGGAAGAATCGGCGGATCCGGTGGCAATGAAGAACAGGAATCGAAGCCAGTCGTGAAAATCCCGCCTGCCGAGGAGAGTGTTTCGGACAGCGAAGAGAAAGCCCCCGCAATCGAACAACAGGAACGAGTGATTATCAATGAGGCACGTCTCCGTACTATCTTTAACTCGGACTATATGACTAGCTGGTCTGACGAGCCTGGTAAGATGTACGTTGATAAGGTCATTGAAGACTTGCAATTTGTCCGAGACAATTACAGGCATGGGGCCAAGGACAAAGTCCACTTCACGGACAAAAGTATCATCGAGATAGCTGATATCCTTCATAAGAACCGGTACTTTCGGAAGATCACCAACTCATTTACTGAATGGTGTTGTACGCTGTTCGAGTGCCTGTCTATCGACTTGCCAGAACGTGGTAATATCAAGAAACCTCAAGAATATTCCGACCTCGTCAAGAAGCGTTTCTTCTATCTTCTCTAAGGGAGAATAATCCGGAATTCACAGGAATAATCCGGAAGTTTAATCCGGACCATGCCGACAATTGAATGGTAATCAATCAATTGTCGGCATTTTCGTTTAATCCGGATCTTTGTTGTCCCCTAAAATCTTATCTATGTTTGTCACGGCCATTCAGAAGCCGTGAGATTTCCGACCACGTGTTCCGGAGGCCCGAAGCCAAGTGAGATCCCCATCGGAAAGGGGGTCAAGAGAGGCAGAACCCTAAATGTTTTTCATATGTGCGAAAAAACATTGGACTTGTTCGAGCTCCTCCGGGAATTTCCCGAAGCAAACCTGACCGTCCATGCCGGAGACCTGGGCCATTTCGCCCGGGAACTCCTGGCCGAAGCGCGCCAGGACTTCGAACGCGAGCGCGCTGCGATCGCGGAGGAAAAGAAGGAGGAGTTCCTCACCCCTGAGATGGTCAAGACCCTCCTCAGGATCTCGGAGAGCACGCTCTACCGTATGGCGAAAGCCAAGATTCTCATCCCTGTATTTGTCGGCGGACAGAAGCGCTACCGGCGTTCCGACCTCGACAAGATCCTAAGCCCCTCGTAGCGATGCTTTACACGATCATCTATGACTTCATGTGGAGAGACCTGCGGCTCCGAGGCGCAGAGAAGGAAGTCTTTGCCGTGATATATGGCTTCTGGAAGAAAGGAAAGGCTGCTGTCGAAGTCCCGGTCAAAACCGTCATGGACATCACCGGCCTCAGCCGGACCGCAGTCCTTATGGCAAAGAGGAATCTGCTCGGCAGGAAGCTGATCGCCGCCCATGAGACCCGTGGAAAGCCCTCCCGCTATGTAGTCCTGATTCCGGACCCGCTCGAAAACCAGACGGGTACGGAGTCTGAACGGAAACCCGTCCAAAACCAGAACGGGTACCGGTATCAAAACAACACGGGTGCAGAGACGGCACCCAAAATAAACAATTATAAGAAGAATAATAAAATAGAATTGAATTATGGAACGTACACAAAAAATGAATCAAATTGTATCAGCTCTCGTGGAGCATTCGACACTGCCGACAAGGAATGACCTTGTCGCCAAACTTCCGCCTCAAATAGAGGGAATGGAAAAAGAGGCGCTGGTAGAGGCGCTCAGTCAGATCTACCGCAAGGCCGTCGAGTCCCGCGGTATCGAATTCCAAGATATCGCCGGGAAAGAGGTCGGCATCAAAATCCAGAAGGTCGCCGAATGGATGATGGGAAGCCCCGTCCGCTCCGGCCTGCTCCTCCAGGGAACCATCGGTTCCGGGAAGACTACTCTCATGTACGCGATGTACGGGCTCTATAAGCAGCTCGTCTCGCCCGTGATCTTCACCACTGCCTTTGACCTGCACACCCAGTTCAAGCACCAGCAGGAGAAGGAGGCCTCCCACTACGAGGAATTCCTCCGGGCGAAGATCCTCTTCGTGGAAGAGGTCGGCGCAGAACCGGAGAGATGCCAGAGCTATGGTACGGATTACACACCCATCCAGAATCTGATATCCTACCGCTATGACCGGAAGCTCCCGACCATCATCACCACCAACCTTGCCGATGACAAGATCCTGGACCGCTATGGCCCCCGAATGATGGACCGCATCAATGAGATGTTCTCCATCCTCCGGTTCAAGGGTGATTCCTATCGGAAGTAATGAGTGACACACTCCGCATGTGTTTCGGGGAGATGCCCACCCGAAACACTATGCTAGTTGTGCCGATGTCGAACAATTCCGCTGCGCGATTGTCCAACTCCCGGCGGGGAAGCCTGCTCGCAAGCTCGCATCCGTGGCGGAATTAAAACATCATTAGTTATGAAGAAGAAATATTTTGATCCCAACAATTTCAAGGTCAACAAGACCTGCAGGATGGGATTCCGTGCCACTCAGCAGGAGCAAATCACCATCCAGGCAAAGGCGCAAGCCTGCGGTAAATCCGTCAGCAGCTACATCCGCCAATGCGCCCTCGGCCACAAGCCCAAGCTCCGAATGACCCGGAGCCAAGCCCAGGCCTACATCAGCATCAGCGAAGCCCGGGGCGACCTGATCCACATCAAGAACGCCCTAAATGCGATGAGCCAGGAAGACCGCGTCCGCTGCTTCGCAGACCCTTATTTCATGAGAAGATGGATTTCCAGCGCGAACAAGCTCATCAAGCGCTGGAGAGAGATTGAACGAACCCTAACAGAATAAAGCCATGATAGCAAAAGCCAAATCAATATCACACGGCGGGGTGTCCCTCGGATACATTACCCGTCAAGGAAAAGCACAGGTAGTAAAACTGAACCACCTCCCGGAGGATGCCAGCCCCCAGGCCATCTATGGGTATATGAAGCTGCACCAGAAACTCCGGGAAGAAGAGCTTCAGCGCCGTCCCTTGAAGAACAACATGATCCGGATGGAGATCTCTCCGTCCAAGGAGGAGTCCGAAGGCTGGACCCTGGAAGACTGGAGGAGGCTGGCCGAAGATTTCGTCCAGGCTTTCGATAGGGTCCGGCTGCCCGGAGAGGAGGGACGCTATAGGTCTCCCTGCCGCCTCCCCAACTCCCAGTACATCATCACGCTCCACACGGACAGCAAGTCCGGTATCCCTCATCTCCATCTCGACTGCAACCGCGTCGATATGGATAATTGCCTGAACAGCGACCACCGGATCGGCATTCGAGCCAAAACTGCCGCCGAGGAGATCAACCGCCTGCGCGGCTGGAAACGCACGGAGGAGAGGTTCGAAGAGAACAAGGCCCATATCAAGAAGGATTGCCTCGCGGTCCTGGCTGGGTTGAAATACTTCTCCTGGGAGAAGTACACTGCAGCACTGGAAACCAAAGGATATACCGTGAAGCTGAAGCTGGATGTCGACGGGGCCGTCCGCGGATACACCATCCAGAGTGGACACTTCGCCTATAAATCCTCCATTGTTTCCCGCGACCTGACGCCTGCAAGGATCCAGGAGACCTGGGAAAAGATGCGTCCGGAGAATAGATATGGGCAGATGACCTATGAGGAGCGCCTCGCTTTCGCTACGTCCGATGAAGGGAAGGATTATCTGTTCCCGTTGGGGTTAACCTTGGATGGGAAGAGATATGAAACGAAAGCTTCCGGGAATGCCGTGAAGGCCTTTCATGAAGAGAGCAGAGCAATCGAGCGAACCCATTCGCCGGAAGAAGCAGGCAACATCTTTCGGACAGCCTTTCTTCTTTTCATCGGGCAAGTCGATGCTGCCACCTCCTTCGCACAAAACTGCGGAGGCGGCGGATCCGCTCCTGACCCCAACTGGGGCCGCGACAAGAACGAGGACGACATCCTCTGGGCTCGCCGCTGCTTCCGCAAGGCGCGGGAGATGGTTACTACGCCTGTAGTGAGGTGGAGTAGAAGAAGATAAGTCGTTATTTTTGAAGAGAGTCACTCCAAGTGATTCTCTTCAACTCTTTTACTAGAATCCAGCAAAAAACGCTAAATTTGTAAATTAGGAGTTTATGTCCAAAATGTTTTGATTTGCCCTATGGCCAACCTGTCCAAAATAAAACGAGACCAGATGATAGCCTTCTTGGAGAGCCTCAAGGAGTCCCACTCCGACGATGCCTCCATCCAGGCCTTCAACGAGATAGAGAATCATATCCGTGACAAGAAATATGGCCTTGTCTGGGAGGAGCATTCCGAAGAGGTGGATGACCTCTGAAAGAGAACATTCCGATTCTTACAGCAGATCCGGAACGTCGGCTTTGCAAGGATGCTTCCCTGCCATGGAATTTTATCATTGAAGGTGACAATCTACAGGCGCTCTATCTTCTCCAAAAGACGCACAAAGGAAAGGTGGACTGCATCTATATCGATCCGCCATATAACACTGGTGCCAGGGATTGGAAGTACAATAATGACTACGTGGATGGGACAGACGTTTACCGCCATAGCAAGTGGCTATCGATGATGAAGAATCGCCTGCTTCTTGCGAAAGATTTGTTGAATCCATCTGACTCCGTTTTAATCTGCACGATTGACGAGAAAGAATACTTGCGTTTGGGATGCCTGCTTGAGGAACTCTTCCCGGAAGCCAGGATTCAGATGATCAGCACAATGATTAATCCTGCAAATGTCGCTCGTGTCGGTGGTTTTGGACGAAGCGGAGAATACGTGTTTTTCGTAATGAATGGCGCGGCCGCACCACATCCATTAGAATTGGACCGAGAATGGGTCTCAAGTAAAGGGAGAACACATACTGGGAATGTCCGCTGGGATTTACTTAAACGATCCGGGACAAGTGCTGCTCGTAGTGATTCTCCAGGTGGCTTTTATCCAATATATATTGATATTCAAACGAACGAAATCCGTTTTGTTGGAGAACCTCTCCCCGAAGGAGTATCAGAGGCAGAAGAGCGCCCGGGTCTCTATCCTCTTCTTCCAATACGAAAAGATGGCAGTGAGGGACGATGGCAGTGGACTCCAGAGACGTTTAGGGAGAGACAAGAACAGGGCCGCGTGAAAATCGGTGGCAACTATTTAAAGGGATATACGGTCTACATTCTCAAAGATGGGGAGTATAGCAAAATACAATCCGGCGCTTTTCAAGAGATTGGCCGCGGTTTAAATAATGAAATTATTACGGAGGATAGCGAATCTGACACAGTGATGGCTATTCCGGGTGATATTTGGAAAATACCATCGCACGATGCTACCCAATATGGCTCACGCTTACTTGGGAATGTGTTAGGTGAGAAGAGGTTCACTTTCCCCAAGTCGCTTTATGCTACACACGATGCTATTCGCTTCTTCATGGATAAGAAGCCTAATGGTGTCGTTGTAGATTTCTTTGCCGGATCTGGGACCACCCTTCATGCTGTTAATTTGCTTAATGCGGAAGATGATGGCAAACGCCGTTGTATTATAGTGACCAATAACGAAGTATCTGCCGATGAGGCAAAGAAACTAAGTGGAATAGGCCTTAAGCCTGGCGATGAAGAATGGGAGCAGTATGGTATCGCTAAGTATGTCACGTGGCCGAGAACAAAATGCTGTATTGAAGGCCAAGACCTCAAGGGCCAGCCTTTGAAAGGCAGTTATATCTCGATAAGCGAAAAAGACATTCACTTAGCAGATGGCTTTAATTCAAATGTGAAGTTCTTCAAGTGCAGCTGGACCCCCCGCAAACCGGAAGACTATCTCCTTAGCAACGCTTTGTGCCTGCATATAAAGGAGATGATTGAACTCCAGAATGCCATCGAGGTTGATAATGTGAAGAATGTTCTCATTTTGAACAAGGAAGACTTCAAGCGCACCATCCTCAACGCAGACGTTCGTCCTCAAATTGAAAGAGTCTGGGTGAACCAGAACATCATATTCAGCACCGAGGAACTCAAGGCGCTGAAAGAAATAGGCTACAAATACATTCCGAGGGAATTCTTCGGACAAGAACTCAGGGAGGCTGCAGAATAATGTTTACAGGCGATATCATACCTTTCCAGTCAAAGCACGAGGAGAGTCTTCTTCGCAAATGTGCGGACCATTATGAGGTCATCCTTTATGCACCAACCGGCTCCGGCAAGACCGTACTTGTCAGCCGCTTCATCGATGACTACCTGGACGAGAATCCGAACACGGTTTTTCTCTGGCTCTGCCCTGGTGCGGGTGGCTTGGAGAGACAGTCACAGGATACATTTGAGGCTGTCACATCTGGCATCCCAGACGGCGATGTGTATTCCTTCATCAATGAGCCCGATCCTCGTGGCAGAGTGTATTTCATCAACTGGGATAAGATTAATAAGAAATCTAATGTCGTCCTGCGTGAAGGCGAGCATAAAGATCTGATGACGAAGGTCCTGCATTGCCACAATGACGGGATTGACATCTTTATGCTCATTGACGAGGAGCACAAATATCGCGATACGGCCAACGAATATGTTGCCAACATCCAGCCTGTACACGTACTCCGAATCTCCGCTACACCGGTCAGCAAAGGCGATGCTGTTGAGGAAATCAAGGACGATGAAGTCATTGCAGCTGGCTTGATTGCTTCCGGCATTTCTATCAATGAAGGTGTTTCCCAGGCCATCCAGGAGAACAACAACCTGGACGATGACCTCCAGCTGCTTGAATTGGCAGACAAGAAACGGAAGGAGATCCTAAGTGAATATGAAAAGCGCGGGCTGAAGATTCGCCCCCTCGTCCTGATACAGTTCCCGAATGGACGGGAAGACTGGATTAAGCGAGTGAAGGACGCTCTTACAGATATGGGGTATCCGGAAACCTCTGGACTTGTCGCTTCTTGGTTCAGTGGCGACCATCCTGACAATCCAGAACAGATTAGCAACCTCGACGGCCAATATGCCTTCCTGCTGTTTAAGCAGGCCATTGCAACTGGCTGGGACTGCCCTCGCGCCAAGATTCTCGTAAAACTGCGTGAAGGCGGCACAGAGCGATTCAATATCCAAACCGTAGGTCGAATCCGCCGTATGCCTGAGCGTAAGCACTACGGTCTTGCACTCCTGGATAATTGCTACCTCTACACGCTGGATAACGAGTTTACTGAGGGAATGACCACCAGCCTCTCGGACTCCTTCTACACCTATCAGTACAGGCGTAAACTGACAGCCCCCAACATCCTTCTTGAGAAAGAGTCTCTGGATGGAAGCGACCGCTTTGCTGTGAATCCTGAGGCTGTCGTCAAAGTAGTGCGTAAGGCCATGTTGAAGGCTTGCGACCTGAACGGCGATGGTTTACTGGAGAAGGATGAGATGGAGAAAACGAAGGGCTATATCTTTGGCACCAAACTGAAGACTTCGGCCATTGAAGGCGTTGCCCGCACGACGCACGATATGATGAAACTGAACAGCATCTTTGGCGGCGAACACCAGATAAACAACCACGATGATGGTTTCATCATCCGCGATGCCAAGCGTCGCATCGCTGCTGCTATAGGCATCGATGAGAATATCTCCAATAATGCCCTTCGTGTACTCTTTGGCCCTGGAGACTATTACAACCCCATTTTCTCCGACGAGGAGAAAGAGTTTGAGCGCAAGAACAAACTTCTCACGGATATGTCTCTGCGTGAGTATAATGCCTTTCTGGTCAACAACAAAGAACGGCTTATCGAGGTATTCGAGCAGATCAGCCTGAACGAGATTGGCGAAATTAAAGAGACCACCATCAAGAAATCCCAGTGGGGCATCCCGGCCTACCAGTACTATAATCAACACAAAAAGATGAAGGCCACTAAGGTCTATCAGAAGAACGTGTATGATAATTACGGCAACAACATCCTGATTGCCCCTAACCGTACATACACAGAGATAATGTTTGAAGAGTGGTGCGAGGGATACGATAAAGTCAAACACGTCTACAAGAACGGTGATAAGGGCGAGGATTTCTTCAGCATAGTTTATCGCCGTGCCTTCCGCCGGAACCACTTCTACCCCGACTACATCATCCAGACCACGGATGGCCAGGTATGGATTCTTGAAGCCAAAGGCGGCATGACCGCAGACGGCTCCTCAAACAACATCGACAAATACGCTAGCAAGAAATTCGAGGCACTGAAAGAGTATTGCTCCCGCCACCCCGAACTCCACTGGGGTTTTGTCCGTGCCGTTGGTTCTCAACTCTATATCAGTAATACGGTTTGGTCTGAGGATGTGTCTAATGATTCTGTATGGAAGCCAATTGAAGAATATCTATAGCGAAATAATTCTGAAGGAATGACTGAAATAGATAATTTGCAGATATCGAATGCAACGAGAGTATTCGAAGCAAGTCACAACAATGATTTAGTTGTTTTTGTTGGAGCAGGAGTATCTGTAAACTCTGGCGTGCCTGATTGGGGACAATTAGCAAACGAATTCAAGAAGAGCCTACCAGACTCTGTTTTAAATGAGTCTGATTATTTAAAGATAGCACAATTATACAAGGAATCTATTCCTCCGGGTAATTATCTTAGCAGCATTCAGGGCTTTTTAAAAGATGGGAAAACGCATCCGAATCCGATTCATGATGCTATTCTTCGGCTTAATCCTTCTCATATTATTACCACAAATTATGATAATCTCATTGAACAATCCGCCGAAAATGCGAGGGTGTTTTTTAGTATAATACGAAGTGATGGGGATATCCCGAAGGCAAGATCTTCCCGATATTTAATAAAAATGCATGGGGATTTCATTTCTAAAAAAATCGTATTAACGGAATCTGATTACTATAATTATACAATTGATTATCCTCTGATTGACACGTTGGTTAAGTCCCTTTTCGCATCTAAAACCATCTTATGTGTCGGTTTTTCGTTCAATGATTTGAATCTTAAGATTATTCTCAATCGCGTTCAGTCAATGCTTGGGAATAACGCTAAGCCAATCTATTTACTCGCGAATTACAACGAAAATCCTGTTTTTTACAATTACCTTAAGAATAAAGGGATACAGCCCTTTTGGCTTCCAGACAAAATCGTCGATGAGTACGGACAAGAAGCTCCGGCTTCATTAACAAGCAGAATAGGCATTGACACGTTTAAGCAGCTTTCTTGTTTGCAAAACGATGTGTCTAAACCGCTTGATATGATAGATGCTTTGTACTCATATGCGCAAATGGTAGAGGGAGAAATGCCCTTCTTTTATATGTCTCGTCTAAGAAAGATTCTCTCGGATAAAATATGCAAGTGGGACCATACTTATTCAATGGGAATCCAATTGGAGTCCGAATATATAAAAGCATTAGTAGAGCAATGCAAAACGGTTGAAGGCAAAAAAAGGTTACTAATAGAGAAAGGAGAAAAGATACATTCATTGATACAGACTGCGGCCAACAATTGCATATTTGAATTTGACCAAATTGAATTATGGAAATTAAAGTCTTTTCAGAGGTATTGGAACAATAAAGAAAAAGATTGCTGTTCATTGTTCTTAGATTTTGATTATCACGCCTTAACTGCACGTATAGAGGAGCTAGAGCTAAAAGACATTACTTACACTTATCACGATCTCGAGCTTCCTTTTATCAAATGGTTGTTAGGAGACATTATTTCTTCTTATGAACTATATGAATCCTTGGAACAACGATATTGGGATTCTAACAACGCTATTCTTTACTTTCTGTGCGAATTCAATAAACGTGCTTTATTTAATGGATCCTTCCCTTTAGATAGTAGGATTTATGAGAAAATCATAGCACTTTCAGAAAGAGTTGAAAGAATCGACTTGAATAGAATTCTTGCCGAACTATTTATTGATTCAAGAGTCAAAGAAAACTTATCGGATTTGGTCAATAATCAGTATTATGTTGATACTTTTTCTAGTGTTAGTCGCTTAACCAACGAGATTCTGGAGGACAAGTTCCGATCGGAACATAATGGTTCTTCCTCGAATAGCCATATTGTAGAGCTATCTTCCAAATTAACCCGCTCCTATGACTATAGCCACGTGAATTATATTATTACGACGAATACAGGTAGCGCATACGAATCATTTAGAAATGGTATTATCGGGTTGCTTAATGCGCATAAAATCATGCCTACGGCTGAGGCCAATGGGCTCTTTAAAACATCTCGATTGGAGAGTATCGAATCTGAACACATTAAGCTGATGCTGTTTACACTAGATGCGAAAGACCTGAAACGAACTTTCGATGTTTTTAACATTGATTCAATACTGATAGACACAGATGCTGTTTCCTATCTTCGTCTTGTTATTGACAATATATTACGATATAGCACAATAATACCAAATATGCTTAGGGGCGACCTTATAACAAATAGATTGGCCTGCCTTTTTGTTTTGTATTATAGAATTAGCAATAATCTAGATAAGACATCGGAAATCGTTAGTATTGCTTTAAAATATGGTTTGTTAAACGAAAGTATTCAGTTCGACTTTCAGAGTATCTTGTATGGTATTATTTGCAAGACTGGTTATCAATTAACGGAAAAGCAATGTCGGGAGATTCTATCAATCTTCCCAACTATCAATCAGCATCGTGGCATTACAGCACTATTTGGTCTTGTGGCTTCAAGGATGAAAGAGTCCGGCTGGATTTCAAATCGCCGTTTTGAACTCAATAAGAATAAGCCAATGCCTAATTGGCAATTACTAAATGAGATGTACGTCTATTATGATATTGTGACTGACGAGGAAAGAGAAAGAATCATTACTATCATAAAAGAAATGATTCTTTCTGATGCTGACTTAAAAACAATTTGTGCTTTTATTGTCAACAAACATACCTATAACCTTGTTACGCATGATCTAGTAGAAAGAATAGCGAGAATGTCTGGACATACCCATAATGATAGTATTCGTTGTAAAACGTTGAAAGAGGTTTATCTTAATAGTTCAGATACTGGGATTAAAAACGAGATTCTTGAGATTAGCAAAAAAGATTCTTGTTTGAATTTCTTTTTAACCCCTCTTTCGTACGGCGGCCAGATAGATATTCATTGGCTTAAATATATTGACGACGAGTGTTTCAAAACTCTCATTAAACGAGAGGACGTTTTTCAAGCTATCAAACAATCTGGTGTAGACGAAGACATCCGTAAACGTTTTTGGGAACTGCTTTAGTACCATCAACGAATTACGTACTAGCCGCCCCTAAGTCGCCAAAATGTCGCCAAAAATAGAGATGCAAAAAGAGCTAACCACTGAAAATCAGGCAGTTAGCTCTTTTTAAGGTGCCCCGGGCGGGACTCGAACCCGCACGGCCGTTTCGGGCCAAGGGATTTTCTTGCCACTATGGCTTTCGCCACTTTCCGTTTGTGGTCTGGACTATTCCTTCACCATAGATCAAAAATCCGTAGGTGTGTCGTGTCTAGTCTCTGCACCTTCCTCCTTCCGGAGGCTCGGCTCAAGATTACCATCGGCATTACCCGCTAAGGCTTCCTTGAATTTACGACATTCTACATCGTCCCTTTCGGAACGCGCACTCAAATCGGTCTAAGTCCCTCGTGTCTACCATTCCACCACCAAGGCGTGGCGACAAAGATACTGCTTTTTTGGGAACGGTCAAATAATCCCTTTTCGGGAGATCGGTGTCGTCAATGTCCGACATTTACGGACATTGACGACAATTTGCCCCATTTTTGCTGTCAATGTCCCGAAATAAGGGACATTGACGACACCAGTCGGCGGGAGATTCCCGGTCTAGCCGGGAATGACAGGGCTACCAGGGCCGGGAAGGACAGGGCTACCAGGGCCGGGAATGACAGGACTACCAGGACCGGGAATGACAGGGCTAGTTGGGCCGGCAAATGACGGGCGGCGGGAGCAGGGGCTAGCGCATCATGAAGAAGCCGCGGGGCTCGGTCTGGGCGGCGGGGTCGATGGTCTTGGCGATGATCGCGGCCATCTTGCGGGCACCCTCCTGGGTGGGGTGGATGCCGTCGTCGGCCATGAGGCCCTCATCCTCCAGGAAGGCCGTGTGGAGGTCGATCAGGCCGGCGAGGCCGTTCTTCTTCACCGCATTCTCCAGGATGGGGATGATCTCGTCCGTAATCACCTTGTCGTTGATGGTCCAGCTGCGCTTGAACGCGGGGACGGGCGCGGCGAGGTAGATCTTCGGCCGGGAAGGCAGCGCCTGCAGGGCGTCGATCATCTGCTGGAGGTCGCCGGCGAATTCCTTCCCGTACACCCAGTTGTAGTCCTTGGTGTCGTTGGTGCCCAGCTTGATGACGACCACGTCCGGCCGGAAGGCCTGCGCATCTTCCCAGGCGAGCTCCTTCATGTAGGGGAAATCCCCCTTGTTGAGCATCGTGCGGGCGCCCACGCCGAAATTCTTTACCCAGTAGCCGTCGCCGAGCATCTGCTGCATCTGGGCGGGATAGCCGTTAACATCATTCAGGTCAATGAGGTACCCGTCCGTGATGCTGTCGCCGATGCACGCCACGCGGACGGCGTCCTGCTTCGGGGCCTTCAGGTTGTCCAGCCAGGCGGACAGGTCGGAGACCATCTGGTCATGGTAGGCGAAGAAGGGCATAAAGCCGAAACCATGGCCGCCGGTGGGATAGATGTGGATGGAGCAGGCGTTCCCGGCGTTCCGCATCGCGGTGTAATACGCCACCGCGTTGGGCACGGGCGGGACCAGCGCATCATCGCTCGCCAGCAGCAGGATGGCCGGCGGAGTGAGGTGGCTGCGGACCTGCTTCTCGTTGCTGTAGAGGTCGATCAGGTCGGGGTCCTTCTGCAGGTCCCCGAGCAGGCCGTCCAGGGATCCCTGGTGCGTGCCGGGGCCCATCGTGATGACCGGATAGATCAGAATCTGGAAATCGGGACGCAGCTCGTACGGCGTGTGCGTGGCGATGGTCGAGGCGAGGTGGCCGCCGGCGGAAGAGCCCATGATGCCGATGTCGTGCGGGTTGAGCCGCCAGACGGCGGCGCTGTCCCGCATCGTCTTCATGGCATTCTCCACGTCCGTGAAAGGCAGGGAGCGGTCCCCGTGGGGAATGCGGTAGTTCACCAGCGCGAACGCAATGCCGCGCTCGTTGAAAAACGGGGCCCAGGCAGCGCCCTCGTGGGTGTTGGACAGGACGGCGTAGCCGCCGCCCGGGCAGCACACGACGCCGCGCCCGGTCGGCTCCTGCGGCAGGTACACCACCATCTGGGCGGCCCCGTCCGGTGTCAGGTTCAGGGTAAACTGGCGGGCGGGCCTGGCAAGGCCTTCCGGTTCGGCCGCCTGGCCGAACATGAAACCGGGCTGCGCAGCGGCACCGAAGCATGCCGCGACAAGCAGGGAAACCAACAGAATCTTCTTCATATCTCAGATAAGGCTAAAAATACTTCTTTTCCTGGCGGTCCAGGGCGATGAAAATGAACAGCATCATGGAGAACGCCCACAGCGACGAGCCCCCGTAGCTGAGCAGCGGCAGCGGGATGCCGATCACCGGCATCAGGCCGATGGTCATGCCGATGTTGATGAACAGGTGCATGAACAGGCAGGCCGCGAGGCAGTAGCCGTAGATGCGCGTGAAGGCTTCCCGGCTCTTGTCCGCATCCGTGACGATGCGCCAGATCAGGAACACGTAGAGCGCGATGACGATCAGGCAGCCGGCAAAGCCCCACTCCTCCCCCACGGTGCAGAAAATGAAATCGGTGCTCTGCTCGGGCACGAAGCCGTAGGTGGTCTGCGTGCCCTGGAGATAACCCTTGCCGAACATGCCGCCGGAGCCGATGGCGATCATCGACTGGCGGACATTGTAGCCCACGCCGGCGGGGTCCTCCTTCAGCCCCAGCAGCACCTCGATGCGCTTGCGCTGATGGTCTTGCAGGACATGGTCGAAAATGAAATTGGTCGCGAAGACCATCGCCACGCCGGCGACGAAAGCGAGCAGTGTCCGCAGCAGGGCGCGCCGCCGCAGCACACGCTCCTCGCGGCGGCTGTTGCGCAGCACCTGGATGAAATACACCAGGCAGATCACAAAAAGCACCGCCACCGACACCCACCATCGCGTGACGAGCGTCAGGATGAACAGCAGGATGGCCACCCCCAGCAGGAAGAGCCACCAGCCGGAGAGCCCCTCCCGGTAAAGCACGAACAGGAAGCCCACGTACACCAGCGCGGAACCCGTCTCGCTCTCCCCGAGGATCGCCAGCATCGGGATGCCTATGATGGCCGCGACCGCCAGGAAATGCCGGCGGTTGGACAGGCGGAAGGCCGGCTTGCTCATGACGGCCGCCAGCAGCAGCGAGGTGGTGATCTTCGAGATCTCCGCGGGCTGGAACTTGACGGGACCCAGTTCGAACCAGGAGTGCGACCCCTTCACGTCCTTGCTGACGAAGATCACCAGCACCAGCAGGAACACGACCACGAGGTAGGCATACGGAGACACCACCTCCCAGAGGCGCGGATTGATGATGAACAGGATGAAGATGTCCAGCAGGAAGGCGGTCGCGATCCAGACGGCCTGCTTGCCGCTGCGCGCCGTCCAGTCGAAGATTGACGCAGGCTCCGTGGAATGGATGGAAGCGTAGATGTTCAGCCAGCCGATCAGCACCAGCAGCAGGTAGCAGGCCACCAGCGACCAGTCCACCGTCTTTCCGAGTCCCCGGTCGAAAGAGCCGGGCATGCCGTCCATGTTCCGCATATCAGAAGAATTTGGTGCGGATCAGGCGGTCCTCCAGGTACTGCCGCTCGGGGGAGATCTCTCCGGTGAGGTATTTCTCCAGCATGAGCGACGCCACCGGCAGCGCCCAGGTGGCGCCGAAGCCGGCGTTCTCGACATAGGCGGCCACGGCGATCTTGGGATCGTCCTTGGGCGCGAAGCAGATGAACACGGAATTATCCTTGCCGTGCGGGTTCTGGGCGGTGCCGGTCTTGCCGCACACGTCCAGGCCGGGGATGCGGGCGGCGAAGGCGGTCCCGCCCGCCGAGCCGCCGCCGTTCACGGCCATGTACATCCCCTGCACGGCCGTATGGAAATGGGCCGTGTCCACGAGGGTGTACTGCCGTTCCTTGAACTTGGGGTCGATCTCGACCCCGTCGGAATCCTTGACGATGTGGGGGATGTAGTAATACCCCCGGTTGGCCATCGTGGCCGCCAGGTTTGCGATCTGCAGCGGTGTGGCGCCGATCTCGCCCTGCCCGATGGACAGCGAGATGACGGTCTGGAAACGCCAGCGGCCCGCGCCGTACACCCGGTTGTAGAAATCGGAAGTCGGGATATTGCCGCCCAGCTCCGAGGGGAAGTCGCTGCCCAGCTTGTGGCCGAAGCCGAAGCTGAGGACCTTCTCCCGCCACGCGTCGAAAGCCTCGGCGGTGCCCTTGTATTTCTTGTTGTCCAGGATGTTGCGGAAGACGTAGCAGAAATAGCCGTTGCACGAAGTGGCGATGGCGCTGAGCAGGTTCAGGGGCGAGGCGTGGCTGTGGCAGCCCAGGCGCCGGCCGTTGCCGTACGGGAAGCCGCCGACGCAGGGATAGCTGTCGGCGGGCTTCAGCACGCCCTCCTCCAGACCGATCAGGCCGTTGACCAGCTTGAACACGGATCCGGGCGGGTAGGAAGCCATCACGGTGCGGTTGAACATCGGCTTGCGCGGGTCGCGCGAGATCTCGGCGTAGTGCTTGCCGATGTCGCTGAGCACGTCCACGTCGATGCCCGGGCTGGAGACCATGGCCAGGATCTCGCCGGTGGACGGCTCGATGGCCACGACGGAGCCCACCTTGCCCTCCATCAGGCGCTGGCCGTACTGCTGGAGATGGGCGTCGATCGTGGACACCACGTCCTTGCCCGGCTCCGCCTCCTTGTCCTCCGCGCCGTCCTGGTAGGGCGACTGGAGGCGGTTGCGCGAGTCGCGCAGGTAGATGTGGTAGCCCTTGACCCCGCGCAGCTCCTCCTCCATGGCCGCCTCGAGCCCCGTCTTGCCGACATAGTCGCCGGAACGGTAGTCGGGATGGTTCTTGAGGAAGTCGGCGTCCACCTCGGAGATGTAGCCGAGCAGGTTGCCGCCGGCGTTGAAGGGATACTGCCGGATGCTGCGCACCTCCGCCTTGAAGCCCGGGAACCGGTAGGCCTCCTCGGCGAACTTGATGTAGTTCTCCGGCGGAATGTGCTTGATGAACGGAAGCGTCTGGAAGCCGATCCGGGTCCGGTAGGTGCGGTAGTACGTCATCCGCTCCCGGATGAAGTCCACCGTCGTGTCCAGCGCGGCGGCGAGCGCCACCGTGTCGAAGGGAGCGATGTCGCGCGGGGTCACGAGGATGTCGTAGCAGACCTCGTTGCCCACCAGGATCTCCCCGTTGCGGTCGTAGATCACCCCGCGGGGCGGGTAGATGTAGTTGTAGACCATCGAATTGTTCGATGCGTCCTTCTTGTACTTGTCGTTGACGATCTGGATATAGAACAGCTTCCCCAGCAGGATGGCCGCGACAGCCACCAGCCCGATCAGGAGCTTGTTCTTGCGGTTCATTTCCATCGCTCGGCGGACTCTTCAAGCATCAGATAAGCCACGAACACGCCCAGGGCGGAGCTCACCACGAGCGACACGCCGAACTTCAGCGCATTGAACCACAGGGGACGCGTGCCGGCGCTGTCCGCCCATAGGAAGACCAGCAGGAAGACCGCCGTCAGCAGCAGCACGCACGGCACGAACTTCAGCCAGCCCTGCCGGTGGAACGACAGGTCCTCGCCGCGGGCGAAGAGTTCGGAGCCGAACACCAGGGCGATGACGGGGCGGCGCAGCAGCGCCACGGGCACGAGGGCGAGCGAGGTCAGCCCCAGCTGCCCGGTCACGAGGAAATCCATCGCCAGGCCCGTCACGAAGGCGATCGCCATCGTGTACACGGGACCGCGCGAGAGGGGCAGGCACAGGACCATCGCGGGCAGGAAGACGATCAGCAGGTACTGCGAGAAATTGCCGTAATTCCACAGGGCGGCCTGCGCCAGGAACAGCAGGACGTATTTGATCGCGGGCACCTTCATCGCCGGCCCTCCCCGGCGGCTTCGACCGCCATGATTTCAGCGCGTTCGAGGTTGTCCACCACGGTCACGTAGCGGACCGTGGCGAAATCCTGGAACAGCGTCACGTCCACCTGCCGCGTGGAGCCGTCCACGAGGCGCGTCTGCCCGGTGGTCCCGATGGGGATCCCCGGAGGGAAAATGGTGGAATAGCCGCTCGTCCGGACCGTGTCCCCGGGCTCGATGGCGTAGTGCGGCGGGATGTTGCGCACCACGGCGCCGTCGCTATGGATCCCGTCCCAGGACAGCGGCGCCACGACGTCGGTCCCGCCGATCCGCGCACCGACGCTCATGTCGGGATTCATCAGGGTCAGTCCGTAGGAATAATGCCGGTCCACGGCCTCCACGATGCCCACCACGCCCCGGTTGGAGATGATGGCGCTCTGGGGGCGGATCCCGTCTTCGCTCCCTTTGTCGAGGATGATGTAGTTGCGGGTCCGGTTGCGGCTCATCTTGACCACGGTGGCGGGGATGTAGCGGTAGGTGGACTTGGGCGGCGTGCCGGCCCGCTCCAGCTCCGCCTGCCCGGCTTCCTGCCGCTCGTAGGCGAGCAGGCGCTCCTGCAGGCGGGCGTTCTCCGCCTGGAGTTCCTCGTTGAGCCGCTCCAGCCGGAAATGGCTCCGCAGCGTCTCCCCGCTGCCCCACAGCAGCGCTATGACGCGGTGCGAGGCCCGGTTGATCCAGATGTTCTGCAGGGCCGATGTCCCATGCAGCAATGCGAGCGCAGCAACCTCCATCAGGATGAAGGTTGCCGCGCAGATGAGTAGGGATGATGTCTTCCGGCCCTGTGCCATCCTAACGCATCAGGAAGGAGTAGCGGTCGGTGTGCTTGAGCGCATCGCACGTGCCGCGCGCCACCGCGTGGAGCGGATCCTCGGCCACGTGGAACTGGATGTTGACCTTGTCCTGGAAGCGTCTCGCCAGACCGCGGAGCAGGGCCCCGCCGCCGGACAGGTAGATGCCGTTCTCGACGATGTCGGCGTAGAGCTCCGGCGGGGTGTTCTCCAGGACGTGGAGGATGGACGTCTCGATCTTGGCGATGGATTTGTCGAGGCAGTGGGCAATCTCCTGGTGGGTGATCGTGGCCTCGACCGGGTGGGCCGTCATGAGGTTCGGGCCGCGCACGATGAAGGGCGCGGGCTCCTCCTCCGGCGTCAGGTCGGGGATCACGGCGCCCACCGCCACCTTGATCTTCTCGGCGGTGATCTCGCCCACCTTGATGTTGTGCTGCTGTCGCAGGTAATACTGGATGTCGCTCGTGAACACGTCGCCCGCCGTACGGATGCTCTCCTGCTGGACCAGGCCGCCCAGCGAGATCACGGCGATCTCCGTGGTGCCGCCGCCGATGTCCACGACCATGTTGCCCTGCGGGGCCTCCACGTTGAGGCCGGTGCCGAGCGCGGCCGCCATCGGCTCGAAAATGAGGTAGACGTCCCGGCCGCCGGCGTGCTCGGTGGAGTCGCGCACGGCGCGGATCTCCACTTCCGTGGAGCCGGAGGGGATGCCCACCACCACCTTGAGGTTCGGGGTGAAGAGCTGGTGCCGGCGTCCGCCCGCCTGCCGGATGAAGCCGCGGATCATCATCTCCGCCGCGTTGAAGTCGGCGATCACGCCGTCGCGCAGCGGCCGGACGGTCTTCACGCCCGGGCTGGTGCGCTCGTGCATCAGTTTGGCCTGGGAGCCCAGGGCTATGCATTTGCCCGTATTATTGTCGATGGCCACGATGCTGGGTTCGTCCAACACGATCTGTCCGTTCTGGTAGATGACGGTGTTGGCAGTGCCAAGATCGATGGCCAGTTCCTGGTTCAGGAAAGAGAATGCCATATGCCAAAAGTGTGTTTGCTATTGAATGACAAATTTAAATAAAAATCTTTAATTTTGTGGAAAGATAAACCCGTTTTATGCGCAGAAAAATATACGGTATTTTCGTGGCCGGCGGCAGCGGCACCCGGATGGGCGGAGACACCCCGAAACAGTTCCTCCTGCTGGACGGACGGCCCATTCTCCAGTGCAGCATCGAACGGTTCCTGGAGGCCGTCCCGGACATGAAAGTCATCACCGTGCTGCCCCGCGCCGCCTTCCAGGCCTGGAAGGATCTCTGCGCAGCCTATTCCTTCAACTGCCCGCAGACGCTCGTCGCCGGCGGGCTCACCCGTTTCCACTCCGTACAGAACGCCCTGAAGAAGGTGCCGGACGGGGCCGTCGCCTGCATCCACGACGGCGTGCGGCCGCTGGTCACGCCCGCGCTCATTTCACGCATGCTGGAACGCATGGAGCGCGAGGACTGCCGGGCGCTGATCCCGGTCCTGCCGGTCACGGACACGCTCCGCGCGAAGGACCCGGCGCAGCCGGACCCGGACCGCGCGGCGGTGGTGGCCGTGCAGACCCCGCAGATCTTCCGCTCCGAGGACATCAAGGCCGCCTACGCGCAGGCCTACGACCTGTCCTTCACGGACGACGCGTCCGTGGCCGCCCGCATAGGAATACCGCCCGCCTTCGAAGAGGGCGAGCGGTTCAATCTCAAGATCACGACGCCGGAGGACATGGTCCTCGCGGAAGCGATCCTGTCTATACGGAAGGGGCAGGGTGGAAGGTGGTAGCCTTGTAGTCCTTGACCCACACTTCCCTTTCGAAAGACTGGTCCAGCGAGATCATCGTGTCCGTGGACTGGATGTAGGGGATCCGCTGGATGGTGTTGAGCAGGATGCTCATCAGGTGCTCGTTGTCAAAACAATACACCTTCAGGAAAAGCGCCGCCTTGCCGGTGACGAAGTGGCATTCCACGATCTCGGGAATGTGCTTGAGCGCGGCGACGACGTCGGGGTACTTGTTGTCCTCGGAGAGGTTCACGCTGATGAAGGCGCAGACGTTCAGCCCGAGGGCGCCCGGCTTCACCACCATCCGGGAGCCGGTGATAACCCCGTTGTTCTCCATCTTGCGGACGCGCTGGTGGATGGCCGCGCCGGAGATGCCGCATTCGCGGGCGATTTCCAGGAAGGGCATCCGGGCATTGTTTACCAGGAAGGAGAGGATCTTCCGGTCGATTGCATCAATCTGGTAGTTGGACATACGCTAGTTATTATCTTTTCTTGAATCGTCTGGGCTTGGGTGACGCGCCCGGTGCCGGGGCGGTTTCGATGATCTTGCGGCAGTCCGCCTCCGTCAGCGCGGCGGCGTCGGTTCCGCGCGGGATCCTGTAGTTGCGGTCGGCGCACTTGATATAGGGGCCGTAGCGGCCCTGCAGCACGGAAATGCCCGCCTCCGGGAATTCCCGGATCACCGGCGTGGCGGAAGCGCCGGAAAGCGCCTCCTGCACGAGCTTCAGGCACTCTTCCCGGCCGATCCGGAGCGGATCCGCCCCGCGCGGCAGGGAGATGTTCTTGTCGCCGTATTTGATGTAAGGGCCGAAACGCCCCTTCATCACGAAGATGTCCACATCCTCGAAGCTGCCCACCCGGCGGGGGAATTCCAGCAGCTTGAGCGCTTCCTGGAGCGTGATGGTCTCGATGAGCTGGCCCTTCGCCAGGCTGGCCGACTGGCGGTCGTCGCCCTCGCCCTTCTGGACATAGGCGCCGAACTGGCCGAAGCGGGCGACGACGGTCTTGCCGTCTGCAGGGTCCACGCCCAGCACCCGCTCCACGTGGGCGAACTGGCGGTCCTCCATCATCGATTCGACCTTCTTGTGGAAATCGCCGTAGAACGAGGCGATGACCTGGTTCCAGACCATCTCGCCGTCCGCGATGCTGTCGAAATCCTTCTCCACGTTGGCCGTGAAGTCGTAGTCCATGATCTGCGGGAAGTTCTCCACCAGGTAGTCCGACACGATCATGCCGATCTCCTGGGGGATCAGCTTGCCGCGCTCCGCGCCGACTGTCTCGCTCTTCGACGATTCCACGACCGTGGCGCCCTTGAGCGCGAGGTTGGTCACGGGGACCTTGCGGCCCTCGACGTCGCCCTTGAACAGGTAGCCGCGGCCCGTGGTCAGGGTGGAGATGGTCGGGGCGTAGGTGGACGGGCGCCCGATGCCGAGCTCCTCCAGCTTCTTGACCAGGGTGGCCTCCGAATAGCGGGCCGGCGCCTGGGTGTACTTGCATTCGGCCGTGAGGCCCTTCAGCGTGAGCGGATCGCCTTCGGACATCGGCGGGAGGATGGCGTTGTCCTCCGCCACGTCGTCGTCGCTGCCCTCCATGTAGAGCTTTAGGAAGCCGTCGAAGAGCACCTCCGTCGCCTGGATGCCGAACTGCTCGGGACGCTTGTCGGAAGCGACCTTGATCGTGGTGCCGAGCACCTGGGCCTCGGCCATCTGGGAAGCGACGGTGCGTTTCCAGATCAGCTCGTAGAGCTTCTTCTCCTGCGCCGTGCCCTCGATGGCGGAGTTGGCGATGTAGGTCGGGCGGATGGCCTCGTGCGCCTCCTGGGCGCCCTTGGCGTGCGTCCGGTACTGGCGCGGGTGCGAATATTCGGGACCGAAATTGTCCAGGATGAACTGCTTGGCCGTGCCGAGCGCCAGGCCGGACAGGTTGGTCGAGTCGGTACGCATGTAGGTGATCAGGCCCCGCTCGTACAACCCCTGCGCCAGGCGCATGGTCAGCGCCACCGGGAAACGGAGCTTGCGCGAAGCCTCCTGCTGGAGCGTGGAGGTCGTGAACGGCGGCGCCGGGAAACGGGTGGCCTCCTTCTTCTCGACGAAGGCGACGCGGTACGCGGCCCCGATGCTGTCCTGCAGGAAGGCGCGGGCCTGGTCGATGGTGGTGAAACGGGTGTCCAACAGCCCCTTCACTTTCACGTCGCCGACCGCGAACTGCGCCTCCACCTTATAATAAGGAGCGCTCTCGAAACCGATGATCTCCTTCTCGCGGTCCACCACCAGGCGGAGCGCCACGGACTGGACCCGGCCGGCGGACAGGCCGCGCTGGATCTTGCGCCACAGGATCGGGGAAAGCTCGAAGCCCACGAGACGGTCCAGCACACGCCGGGCCTGCTGGGCCTGGACGAGGTTGTCGTCGATGTCGCGGGGGTTCTCGATGGCGTGGAGGATGGCGTCTTTGGTGATCTCGTGGAAGACGATGCGGCGCGTGTGGCTGCGGTCCAGGCCGAGCGTCTCGACGAGGTGCCAGGAGATGGCCTCTCCCTCGCGGTCCTCATCGGAAGCCAGCCAGACGAGTTCCGCCTGGTCGGCGGCCTTCTTGAGCTCTGCGACCACGCGCTTCTTGTCGGCCGGCACCACATACTCGGGCTTGAAGCCGTCAGCGACGTCGACGCTGAGCTTCTTGTCCTGCAGGTCACGGATGTGTCCGAAACTCGACTTGACCGTATAATCCTTGCCCAGGTATTTCTGGATAGTCTTCGCCTTGGCCGGCGATTCCACGATGACTAAATTCCCCTCCATTTCTCGTTCTTTACGTTTTCAGACTGCAAAGAAAATCAGAAACTCGGTAAATTTCAAAATTTAATCGTTAATTTTGCGCTCGTTAAGCAGGAGTCATAATATTAATTATGACATTTTTTTCGCCGATGAAAGAGAAGAACAAGAAAATGATCGTCAAGTGGTTCTGGATCCTGGTAGCGGCTCCTTTCGCCCTTGTCCTCCTGCTCCTCCTCCTGGTGGGCATCTTCGCCAAGATCCCCTCTTTCGAGGAGCTGGAGCACCCGGACAACAAGCTGGCCACCCAGGTCATCGCGGAGAACGGAGAGGTTCTCGCCACATTCCATATTGAAAACCGCACCTATGTCAGCTACGACGAGCTTTCCCCCCACCTGGTGAACGCCGCCGTGGCCACGGAGGACGCCCGCTTCTACAGGCACTCCGGCATCGACATGAAAGGTCTCGCGCGCGTGCTCGTCAAGACGCTCCTGCTGCGCGACTCCAGCCAGGGCGGCGGCAGCACCATCACCCAGCAGCTCGCCAAGACCCTGTACCCCCGCCAGGAGATCCGCAACAAGTTCCAGATGGTCTTCATCAAGCTCAAGGAGTGGATCACCGCCGTCAAGATCGAGCGCGACTACACCAAGCACGAGATCGTGGACATGTACCTCAACTCCATCTTCTTCGGCAGCAGCGCCTACGGCGTCAAGGCCGCCGCGGAGACCTATTTCGCGAAGGAGCCCGCCGACCTCACCGTCGAGGAGGCGGCCCTGCTGGTGGGCATGGTCAACAAGCCCACGCGCTACAACCCGGTCCTCAATCCCGACCGCTCCCTGGAGCGCCGAAACTTCGTGATCGGCCAGATGGAGAAGAACGGCTACCTGACCGCCGCGGAGCGCGATTCCATCCGCGCCATCCCCATCACGCTGAACTTCCAGGTGCAGGACCACAACGCCGGCCGCGCCCCGTATTTCCGCGACATGCTCCGCCGCGACATGTCCGCCACGAAGCCGCGCCGCGAGGACTACCAGTGGCCGGAGGACTTCGCGCACGACTCGCTGCGCTGGCGCGACGACCCGATCTACGGCTGGCTCAACAAGCACAAGAAGAACGACGGGACGCCGTACGACCTCGACCGCGACGGCCTGCGCATCTATACCACCATCAATTACAAGATGCAGCAGTACGCCGAGGAGGCCGTCGCCGAGCACATGGGCGGCAACCTCCAGCCGGCCTTCGACCGCGAGCTCCGCGGCAAGCGCAACCGCCCCTTCGCCAACGACGTGGACAGCAAGACCGCCGAGACGCTGATGAGCCAGGCGCGCCGCTGGAGCGACCGCTACCGCCTGCAGCACCGCGCGGGCAAGACGGACGAGGAGATCCTCGCCCAGTTCTCCAAGCCCGAGAAGATGCGCGTGTTCGCCTGGAACGCAAAGGGCTACATCGACACGACGATGACCCCGGACGACTCCATCCGCTACTACAAGAGCTTCCTGCGATGCGGCTTCATGGCCATCGAACCCAACACCGGGCACATCAAGGCCTACGTCGGCGGCCCCAACTACCGCTATTTCAAATATGACAACGTCCGCCAGGGCAAGCGCCAGGTCGGCTCGACCATCAAGCCGTATCTGTACACCCTCGCCATGCAGGAAGGCATGACGCCCTGCGACCGCGTGGTCCTGCTGCCGCAGACCTTCGTCCTGCCGAACGGCAATGTCTGGACGCCGCGAAGCACGGACAAGCAGGAGATGATCGGGCAGGTGGTCACGCTGCGCTGGGGCCTCGCCCACAGTTCCAACAACGTGTCGGCCTTCCTGATGAAGGAGCTCGGCCCGGCCGCCCTCGTGCGCATGGTGCACCAGATGGGCGTCCAGACGCACCTGGACGAGGTCTATTCCCTGTGCGTGGGTGCGGCGGAGGTCCCCGTCTTCGACATGGTGGCCGCCTTCAACACCTTCCCTTCGCACGGCACCTACGTCACCCCGATCTACGTCACCCGCATCACCGACAGCGACGGGCGCGAGATCGACACCTTCTCCAACCAGAAGCGCGACGTGATCTCCGAGCAGACCGCCTTCCTGATGGTGGACCTGATGCGCGGCGTGGTCAATGAGGGCACCGGCAACCGCCTGCGCTCCGTGTACGGCCTGCGCGGCGAGGTCGCCGGCAAGACCGGCACGACCAACGACAACTCCGACGGCTGGTTCATCGGCTACACCCCCAACATCACCGCCGGCGTGTGGGTGGGCGGCGAGGACCGCTACGTCCACTTCTCCTCCACGGCCCTCGGCCAGGGCGCCAACGCGTCCCTGCCGATCTGGGGCATCTGGATGAAGAAATGCCTCGCCGACCCGACCATCGGCTGGTCCATGGAGGATGACCACTTCCAGGCGCCGAGCGGCGGCGCGCTGCTGTACAACTGCGCCACCGACGGCTCCTTCCTGGGCGGCTACGGCGACGACTACATGGGAGGTGACGGCAGCGGCGGCGTGCGCGACGAAGAAGAAGACTATTATTTCAATTAGCCCATATGAGCAAGTACCACACCATAGCCGTCATCTACGGCAGCGACTCCTCCGAGTGGGAGGTCTCCTGCCGCAGCGGGGAGTTCATCGCATCCCGCATCGACGGGAACGAATACGACGTGTACGAGATCTTCGCCCGCTTCGGCAAATGGCAGCTCGTCGCCGCCAGGAAGCGCAATTCCATGCGCGTCACCTTCCCGGAGGGGTCCCGTCCGGAGGTGGACAAGACCGATTTCTCCGTGCAGGTGCTCGGCGAGCGGGTCAAGTTCGACTTCGCCTACATCGCGCAGCACGGCGCGCCCGGTGAGACGGGCCAGATCGAAGGCTATCTCGAGATGCTCGGCATCCCGTGCAGCACCTGCGATTCCAGCACCTGCTCCATCGTCTTCGACAAATACGCCTGCAAGTGCTACATCCGCGAGCTCGGACTCGCGAAATGCGCCCCCGACGTGTTCATCCGGCACGGCATGGACCACGAGGAGGCGAAGGCCGAGGTAGCGGCGAAGCTGCAGTTCCCCGTGTTCGTGAAGCCCACCCAGGGCGGCTCCAGCTTCGGCGTCACGCGCGTGACCCGGGCGGAGGACGTCGGCCCCGCCGTCCAGTTCGCCTTCAGCGAGAACCACACGGTGCTCATCGAGCAGGGCATCAGCGGCCGCGAGCTGACCTGCGCGGCTTATTTCGACGGCAAGGAGGTGCGCACCCTGCCGCTGATCGAGATCGTCTCGGACAACGAATACTTCGACTACGACGCCAAGTACAACGGCCACAGCCAGGAGATCTGCCCCGCCCCCGTGACCGACGAGGTCCGCGAGCAGGTGCAGAAGACCACGGCGAAGATCTATTTCCGCCTGGGCTGCCGAGGCGTCGTCCGCATGGACTACATCCTCGCCGAGGACGGGCTTTACTTCCTGGAGATCAACACGATCCCGGGTATGACGAGCGCCTCGCTCGTGCCCCGGATGGTCCGCACCGCCGGCCTGGACATGACCGCCTTCCTGAGCACCCTCATCGAGAACTGCTAGTGCTGCTGTCCGACTTCATCCGCAGCGGGACGGCCCGCCTGGAGAACCTTTACCCTTCGCCCGAGGCGAGGGGTTTGGTTTTGATGCTCTGCGAGGAGCTGCTGGGCGTGACGCGCTACACCCACATCATCGAGCCGGAGACGGCCGTGCCGGCGGAGCGCGAGGCGGAGCTGGAGGACGGCCTGCGGCGCCTTTGCGCCGGCGAGCCCGTCCAGTACGTGCTCGGGGTCGCGGAGTTCTGCGGACACCGCTTTGCCGTGGGGCCCGGCGTGCTGGTCCCCCGGCCGGAGACGGAGCAGCTGGTTGCCGAGGCCGTCCGCGCGCTGCGCGAAATGGACCTCGGCCATGCCCCGCAGGTGCTCGACCTCTGCACCGGCTCGGGCTGCATCGCATGGAGCATCGCGAAGGAGATCCGGGATGCGGCCGTCATCGGCCTCGACCTCTCCGAAGAAGCCCTTCGCTACGCGCGAGACCAATTTCCGGCCGCGCCGAGCGGCGGATCAACACCCCTGTTCCTCCGGGCGGACGTGCTGGACACGGAGCAGCCCTTCCCCTACGGCCCGTTCGACCTGATCGTCAGCAACCCGCCCTATGTGCTGGAGCGGGAGCGCGCGCAGATGCGGCCCAATGTCCTGGACTGGGAGCCCGCCCGGGCCCTTTTCGTCCCGGATGACGATCCGCTGCTTTTCTACCGCGCCGTAGCCCGCTGGGCGCAGCGCTTCCTGCGGCCCGGCGGCACCGGCCTCGTCGAGATCAACGAGGCGCTCGGCCCCGAAACCGCCGCCGTCTTCCGCGGCGCGGGATTCAAAAACGTACAAATCCTCCCCGATTTCGCCCAAAAATCCCGCTTTATCCGTTTTTAGGCGCCGGTAGTCTTTTGATTCCTTTTTTGTTTGCCAGCAGACACTACCCGGCAAACCTTCCGCTTCGCTTCATCCCTCCCACCGCTGCGCGGCGGGCCCCTCCCGTTCACGAGGCCACGGGCGGCCACGGGTTTGCCCGGGCAGTGTCTGCCTGGCAAACGGCGTTGCGGAATCGGAAATACAGAAACTAAACGTTTATTTGGCGGAGAAAACGGATAATTGTCTGTCAATTTGCAGTCGGACAAAACGATTGCAAAATGAAAACGATGAAACGACTTCTTCCGCTCGGGCTGCTGGCAGCCCTCTCCCTCGCCTCCTGCGAAGGGCAGAAAAACAAGCTTGATCCCACCCCGGCCGACGACGGACTGTTCTCCCTGTCCGACGTGGCCCGGATCCTCTCCGACCTGCCCCTGCAGCAGGACCACCTCGCCGAAGTCCACGATGCCGTGAGCGCATCGTCGGGCAACGGCTACGACGAAGAGTACCTGCTCTCCGACCTGTTCAACGCGCCCGGCGCGGGCGTGGGAGACAAGGGGGAAAGCACCAAGGCCGGCGGCTATGCCACGCCGCTGCGGGACCTGTTCGCCGACTATTTCGCCCGGAACTACGGCACCAAGGCAGGAGCCGCCGACGTCGAACGCTACATTGACGAACTGAGCAGCTCCGACATGCAGATCTACTGGCCTTATTCCGAGGACTGGGACGGCAGAAGCTTCCCCGTCGTCACCTTCGACCCCGGCTTCGGCGCCGAGTCCAACTACGGCTACGAAGTCCGCATCGACGGCTCCGGCGCCCATGTCGTGGACTCCGTCCTCGTCACCGAACGCCTGGCCATGGAACGGCCCGTGTGGGTGATCAACCGCAACGACGACGCGGCCTTCACGCCCTGGGAACTCTTCGCGGAAGAGCAGACCAAGGCCGGCAAGGACAAGACGCCTCCCCCGCCGGAGAAGGAGTACATCTTCAGCATCTGCAACTTCAAGATGCTCCGCCACTACGACTCCTGGTTCGGGGGCGCGTCGGAGTTCTTCATCAAGACGGGCGCCGTGGACGGCTTCAAGGCCAGCAAGGACGAGGACCTCAAGAACTACTCGCCCAGCCTGACGGACTTCATGGTCGTGGTGCGCCGCAACCAGCTGGGGAAGAAAATCCCGTTCAACGCCATCCTGCTGACCAACTTCACGGACCAGATGGAGAAGATCGCCTTCATGGTGATCGAGGACGACGGGGGCACGACCACCAGCTGGAAATGCAGCGCCGTGGTCAAGTACAACTCCAAGCAGTACGGCTTCGAGCTGGAGATTCCCTACAAGGACAAGGACGACGTCGTCTGGCGCGGCCAGCTCACCCGCAACTACTTCGACGAGCTCTTCGAGAAGGGCGGCGGCACCTTGTCCAGCCGCTTCGGCGACGTGGAAATCACCTTCGCGCTGGAATAATCAAGCGGTGGTGACGGTCATTTCGCAGGCGGTGCAGTCGAAATGGAGGGCGAGGCGGCGGCCGTTGTTGAGCAGGAAGAGTTCCTGCGGGGGCCTGGCGCCCTGGTATTTCGGGCAAAGGCCGAGTTCGTAACGGACGCAGTATTTGCTGCGCATCAAGGCCGTGTCGGCAGCGGCAGGCTTGCCCCCGTCAGCCTCCTGGAAGTGGAGCGAAGCGAAGTCCGCAGGGGGTCCGGGGGATATGCCCCCGTATAAAGGCGGAAGCGAATCCAGGTCCTCCGCGACCAATCTGCGGATGCCGTTGATAGTGGAAGCGGAAAGGAGCGGAAGGGAGCCGCCGGCGGTCTCCACCACAAGGGCGTCGAGCGAGAAATGATAGACGCCGGCGCGCTTGGACAGCTGCTCGCGCAGCATCGCCTCGGCGCGCTCGCGGTTCTCCGCCGTCTCCACGTCCGTGTGGAAAGGACTGAACACCTCGCGGCCGTCCTGCGTCCGCGCATGCACCTCGACGACGTATTTGCCGTGCACCCGCACGGACAGGCTCACCGGGACCTCCCGGCGGCAGGCGCGCGTCTCCAGTTCCTTCTCGAAGGCCGTGTTGATATTGCGGTAGAGCGTCATCCCTTCCCGGAGGTCCGGGACATCCTTGCAGCGGACCTGCAGGCCCTCGCACACATCCCCGCGGAAGCCGGTCACGCCGTCGGCCGTGGCGATGGCGAAACCGTCTCCGTTGTGCAGTTCCAGCCCGTCGCGGAGCGGCTTGACGCCGAACTGCATGCCCCGGCCGGGCTCGCGCCGCACGGCCCGGACCGTCCCGACGGCCTCGCCCATCGACTTGGGCGCGTCCATCGAGGACCATTTGCCGCGCCGGCCGTCCAGGAACAGCTCCGTGTAGCCGCGGTTGAAGGTCTTGGCGGTGTCCGGGACGAACCCGCCCGTCACCGTGCCGAAGGAGGCACGGCAATAACGGTCCGGATACTTCGCCACCAGCGCATCCAGCGCAAGGGAGTAGTCCCGGACCACGTTCTTGACATAGGAGGCGTTCTTGAGCCGCCCCTCGATCTTGAAGGAACACACGCCGGCATCGGCCAGATCCTCCAGGCGCGCCTTGAGGTTGAAATCCTTCAGGGACAGGACGGCCTTGTTGCGCAGCAGCACCCGGCCGTCGCCGTCCACCAGGTCATAGAGCGAGCGGCAGGCCTGGATGCATTCGCCGCGATCGGCACTCCGCCCGTCGATGTACTCCGACAGGCGGCAGTCGCCGCTGTAGCATACGCAGAGCGCCCCGTGCACGAAGCATTCCACCTCGCAGGGCACCGCGGCGCAGATCTCCCGGATCTGCTCCAGGGAGAGCTCCCGCTCCAGGATGATGCGTTCGCAGCCCAGCGAGGCGAAGTACCGGGCACGCTCCACGTCCCGGATGGCGCACTGCGTGGATGCGTGCAGGGGCACGGTGATATCCTCCCACAGGGCAATCCGCGGCTCCCGGATGATAAAGGCGTCCGCCCCCGCCTCCTGCGCACGGAGCATCTGGGCGTGGGCTTCTTCCTCCTCACCTTCCTGCCAGAGGGTATTGTACGTCACGAAAATGCGCACGCCGAAGCGGTGCGCATAGGTGCAGAGTTCCGCGATGTCTTCGAAGCTGTTGCCCGCCGCCTTGCGGGCCCCGAAAGCGGGCCCGGCGATATATACGGCATCGGCACCGCAGTCGATGGCTGCGATGCCGATATCCTTGTTCCTGGCGGGAGCCAGCAGCTCCAGGGCCTGCATTACTTGAGGGCGTCAAGCATCTTCTTGGCCTCGGCGCCGAACTTCGCATCGGACAGGGCCTTGGTGTAGAACTCCTTGGCCTTGGTGTTGTTCTTGGCCTGCTGGTAGAGGGCGCCCACGGTGTAGGCGATGGAACCGGCGTTGCTGGCGTCCGGTGCCGCGACCAGGTACTGCTCGAAGTACTTGATGGCGTCGCTGTTCTTGCCGGCGAGCTGGGAAGCCTGGCCCGCGATCTGCAGGGCCTGCGGGTTCTCCGCATACTCGTTGGACTTGACGGCGGCGGCCACGGCGTCGGCATACTTCTTGGCCTTGAGGTCAGCGGCGGCATCCTTCAGGTAGAGGTTGCCGAGCTGCTTGTTGGCCGTAGCGGCCTGGCCGTTGGCGGCGGCCTTCTCGAAGGCGGCCTTGGCCTCTTCGATCTTGCCGGCCCCGTTCAGGGCGACACCCAGGCGGAGGGCCACGGTGCCGTTGTCGGGATCCTCGGCAAGGATCTCCTGGTAGGCAGCGGCGGCGGCGTCATACTCCTTGTTGTTGAGGAGCGTGCCGGCCATGGAATTCTTGACCTGCGGAATCAGGGTCTTGGCCTCGTCGAATACGTCGAACGCCTCGTATTTGTCAGCAACGTCCTGAACTTCCTTCAGGGCGGCGATCGCCTCTTCGAACTTGGAAGCCTTCACCAGATCCTTCGCGAGGGACATCTTGATGTTGGGGATGATACCCTTGCAGTTGGCGACGATCTCTGCGCCGTCCTCGCCCAGGGCGGTAGCCTGCTCGAGGGCCTGCTCGAAAGCCTTGAGTGCGGCTGCCTTGTCCGTCTGCACGGCCTCGGCGCCGGAGTTGTAAAGCTCGGTCACGGAAGCCAGGTCCTGCGCCCATGCGGCGGCGAGAGCCAGGGTGAGAGCTGCGATGGTTGCGATTAATTTTTTCATGGTACTATAACTGTTTTATTAGTTTTGTCCAAGTGCGGCTGCAAATTTAATCATTTTCTTTTTTACTTTTGCAATCGGCTTGCGGAAGTGTCATGAGCATATTTCGTGCCAACTGTGATCCGCCTATGGGAAAGCGTCCGTTCGGTACCATCATCCAGATCGGCGACATCCTCGTCTCGGAGGAGGTCGTGACCGAGTTTTTCGCCTGCGATTACGCCGCCTGCCGCGGCGCCTGCTGCATCGAAGGCGACAGCGGCGCGCCGCTCGACGAACGCGAGCCGGACGCGCTGGAGCGGGATTATCCCGCCTACTGCGGGCACATGACCCCGCAGGGGCGCGCGGCCGTGGACGCCACGGGTTTCTTCGAGATCGACCGCGACGGCGACGTCGTGACGCCGCTTGTGTCCCAAACCTGCGAATGCGCGTTCTGCTACTTCGGCGCGGACGGCGGCTGCCTCTGCGCCATCGAGACGGCCGGGTGCACCAAGCCCGTCTCCTGCTCCCTCTACCCGGTCCGCGTCACCCGGCTCACCGGGGGCGGACTCGCCCTCAACTTCCACCGCTGGGAGATCTGCAAGCCGGCCTTCGAAAAGGGCGCGCGCGAGGGCATACGGGTGTATCAATTTCTGAAAAATCCCCTCACGAACGCGTTCGGAGAGGATTTTTATGAGGCGCTGAGCGCTGCCGCTACGCACCTGCTCCGCGGGTAGCCTCCAGGCCGGAGACAATCCGCGAGAGGTCGCGCGTCAGCCCTTCCACTTCCATCCCCGCACCCGTCGGCGTCAGCGTGATGCGGTCCTCCCACATCTTCAGCGCGCGGGAAAAGCCCGAACGGCGCACGAACTGATACCCGCCGTCCTTCTCGCTTTCCAGGCGATAGCCCAGGCTTTCCATCACCTTCATGACGTCCGGGCGGAGCTCCTCTGGCGAGCCGTAGACATGCGCCGTGCGCTTCGAGAATCCGAAGCGCGGATAGAACAGCGCGAAGACGAGCATGAGCAGGGCGATCTGCCACAGGGAATCGTAGCCGTTGATGAACATCTTGGACAGGTCGGCCTCCACGAAGCCCGTCAGGACCAGTGCGAGGATGATGACCGCCAGCAGGACCAGCAGGTAGACGTAATACTTGAGTGCGCGGATGAAATACTTCATAATGACAAAATTAGCAATTTTTTGCTATTTTTGCATGTTGTTTATCAATTCAATCGATTATGGAAAAAGAAGATCCCATCGAGAAGCTTGAGAGAAAGCAGGCTGAGAAGAAGTCCAACGGCGGCCTGAAGGCCGTCATGATCGCGATGATCGTCATCGCCCTCGCCCTGGGAGCCGCCCTTTACTATGTGCTGACTTCCAAGAACAAACTCGTCAACGAACTGAACGAGGAGAAAGCCGACCTGACCGAGCAGATCGTCGCCCTGCAGAGCGACTACGAGAACCTCTCGTCCGAATACGACGTCATCAACGCACAGCTCGATTCCTCCCGCGAGGAGATCGCCCAGCTCGTCGCCCGTGTCAAGAACACCGAGGCCACGGACCGTGCGAAGATCCGCCAGTACGAGAAGGAGCTCGGCACCCTGCGCACCATCATGCGCGGCTACATCGCCCAGATCGACTCGCTCAACACCCTGAACCACCAGCTGGCCGAAGAGGCCGCCACGGCCCGCAGGGAGGCTGAGGAGACCAAGGAGGTCAACGCCCGGCTGACCCAGCGCGTCGACGAACTGGCCGGCCGCGTGAGCGCCGGTTCCATCATCAAGGCACACAACTTCGCGATGTATGCCTACAACAACAACGACAAGATCACGGACAAGGCCAACCGCGTCGTCCGGTTCCTGGTGAACCTCAGCCTCGCGGAGAACGACCTGGCGCCGCACGGACCCGTGCGGGTGTATGTCCGCGTGACGGATCCGGACGGCAACCTGCTCTCCGACGGCCGCGGCACGACCTTCACCTTCGGCGGCGAGACGCTCGAGGCCACGGCCTCCCGTGAAGTGGATTACCAGGGCCAGGAAGTGGACCTCGGCATCTACATCAACAACATTCCTTCTTTCATGAAGGGTGTCTACACGGTCAACGTCTACACGACCCAGGCCCAGCTTGGCCACGGCGAGCTCCTGCTCCGCTGATGGTCTATCTGCACGTCCCGTTCTGCAGGAGTTTCTGCACGTACTGTGATTTCTATTCGGAAATCGCCTGCCGGGACCGGGACGCGCAATTGTTCGGTTCTTTCACGGACGCGGTCTGCGAAGAGATCTCCCGCCGGCGGGACGAGATCGAGGCGACGCGCGATCTGGACACCCTCTACATCGGAGGCGGCACCCCAAGCGTGCTGCCTCCGATTTGTCTGCGGCAAATCCTGGCTTCGCTGATGACGGGGGGTGTTCCCCCCGAACCCCCTGCGTCGTTCCGCTCCGGGACCACGAGGCACCCGTCTCCCCTCACCGAGTTCACCATCGAGGTGAATCCCGAGGACATCGTCGAGAAGGGCCCCGGCTATGTCCGGGAGCTGCTCGACCTCGGGGTGAACCGTGTCAGCATGGGGGTGCAGTCGCTTGAAGACGGGATCCTGCGCTGGATGAACCGGCGCCATGACGCCGCGCATGCGCGGCAAGCCTTCAGGATCCTGCGTGAGGCCGGAGTCGGCAACATCAGCGTGGACCTCATTTTCGGCCTCCCGCAGCTCTCTGAAACCGTTCTGGCCCGGACTATCGAGGAGATTGCGGCTTGGCGGCCGGAGCATGTGAGCGCCTACCAGCTCAGCATCGAGGAGGACAGCGCCCTGGGGCGGCTGGTCCGCGAGGGGCGTTTCACCGAGGCGCCGCAGGAGCAGTGCGCCGCGCAGTACGCGCTCCTCTGCCGCATGCTGCAGGCCGCCGGATACGGCCATTACGAGATCTCAAACTGGGCGCTGCCCGGCTTCGAAGCCGTCCACAACAGCGCCTACTGGTCCCGCCACCCCTACGTCGGACTGGGTCCGGCAGCGCACAGCTTCGACGGAAAAACCCGCTCCTGGAATGAATACTCGCTCTGCTCGTATTCATTCGCACTCTCAAACCCCCACCGCTTCGCGGAGCCCCCTATGGAGGGGGCATCGCCCTCCACTTCCGTTCCGGGCGGCGACTCCGTTGCTGCGACTTTCTCCGAAAGTCTTGCTGACACTCCGTCGCGGCGCCTGAAGGCGCCCTCGCTTCGCTCGTATGCAAACCAGGCATCCGAGCAATTAACCGACATCGAGGAACGGGAGGAGGAGATCATGCTGGGGCTGCGGACGGCGCGGGGGGTGCCGGAGGGACTGATCGACGCGGCGAGGGCCGCGGCGATGCTCTCCGACGGCCGCCTGGCACGCCTCCCGGACGGCCACCTGCGCATCCCCGAAAACCACTGGTTCGTCAGCGACGACATCGTCTCTGATCTGCTCTGATTAGCAAGTGGGAAACGCCTGTACGGCCTGAAGATGGCTCTTTGCCATCCATGTGTTTCCCACTGCACCAAATTGGACCTCTGGGAAACATCGGGAGACAAATAAACGATATCCCAGGCCCTTCGCTGTTTCCCACTCCACCTAGTTGTGGAACTGTGCGATGCTATTCCCCGACGGCGGCGAGGGTGGCGGCGGAAATGCGGACCTGCGGGCCGTAATGCCGCCGGAGGGCCCTGTGGCATTCCGCCAGCGTCGCTCCGGTGGTGAAGACATCGTCGATCAGCAGGATGTGCCGGGCCGGCGGCGCGGAGGACTTCCGCAGCACGAAGGCGCCGGAGACGTTGGCGGCCTTGGCCGCGACGGACAGGCGCGTCTGGCTGCGGGTGCGGCGGCAGCGGCGCAGCAGCCGCGGCGCATGCGGCGCCCCGAGCGAGCGCGCCACCTCCCGGGCGATCACCGCAGCCTGGTTGTAGCCGCGGCGCCAGTGCCGCGTCCAGTGCAGCGGGACGGGGACCACTAGGTCCACGTCCGCATAGAGCGGCGAGGCCGCCAGCCGTGCGCCCAGCAGGCGGGCGAAATGCCGCCCGGCGGCAAAGTTCCGCTGATATTTCAGCGCCTGCGGGATCTTCTTGTAGCCCGCATCCGCCCGATAATGGAAAAGAGCCGCAGCATAGGCATACGGCTCATATTCTTCCGGGTCGATCCGGGCGTTGAAACGGTCGGCCATCGGATTGTGGCCGAGCGGGGCATAGCGGGTCTCCGGCAGGTCGGACAGGCACCCGGTGCAGAGGTGCCGCTCCTGCGGGAGGAGCGGACGGCCGCACACCAGGCACACCCTCGGCAGGACGAGGTCCAGCAGCGCCGAGAGGGAAGTTTTCAAGTCAAGTCCGGTCAGTCGGGGATCCATCCGCTAGCAGTTCATCGCACCGCAGCAGTTGATGACCTGTCCGCTGACATACGAAGAGAGGTCGCTCGCGAGGAAGAGGGCCACCTTGGCCACATCCTCCGGCGTGCCGCCGCGACGCAGCGGAATCGTCTTGACCCAGGCCTCGCGCACCTCCTCGGGCAGCGCGGCCGTCATGTCGGAAACGATGAAGCCCGGGGCGATGCAGTTGGCGCGGATGCCGCGGGGACCCATCTCCTTGGCGATGGACTTCGCCAGGCCGATCAGGCCCGCCTTGGAGGCGGAATAGTTGCACTGGCCGGCATTGCCGCTGACACCCACCACGGAGGACATGTTGATGATGCTGCCCCCGCGCTGGCGCGCCATAATCGGCGTGACGGCGTGGATATAATTGTAGGCCGACTTGAGGTTGACGTTGATGACGGCGTCCCACTGGGACTCCTCCATGCGGAGCATCAGGCCGTCCCGGGTGATGCCGGCGTTGTTGACCAGGATGTCGATGCGGCCGAAATCAGCCAGCACCTGCTCCACCGTCGCGTGCGTCTGCGCATAGTCGGCGGCATTGGACGCATAGGCCTTGACCTTGACGCCCAGCGCCTCCAGCTCCGTGACGGTCTCCTCGATGATCTTGATGTCCGTGAATGCGATGGCCGCCCCCTCGGCGGCGAACTTCAGGGCAATGGCCTTGCCGATGCCCCGGGATGCGCCCGTGATCAGGGCGACTTTCCCTTCCAGTAATCCCATAATTATTGTTTGTCGTTTGCCATGGCGGTCTCGACCTCGTCCGGGGCGATCGGCAGGCGCTGCGGCCCGAGCCGGCGCGCGCCGCCCTCCGTCACGAGGACGTCGTCTTCCAGGCGAATACCGCCAAAATCATAATACTCAGAAAGTTTGCCATAATTGACACAGCCCTTGTCCGTGCCTTCGCGCTTCCACTGCTCAATGAGCGCCGGGATGAAATAGATGCCCGGCTCGTCCGTGATGACGTTGCCCGGCACCAGGGCGCGGGCCATGCGCAAGCTGCCCAGGCCGAGCTGCAGGGAGCGGGTCTGCCCCTCGTCGTAGCCGACCAGGTTCTCGCCCAGGTCCTCCATGTCGTGCACGTCCAGGCCCATGTTGTGGCCCAGGCCGTGCGGCATGAACAGGCCGGCGATCCCGTCCGCGACCATCGCGTCGATGTTGCCGCGCACGAGGTCGAGCTGCCGGAGGTTGTCCAACATGTGTGCGGCCACGGCGAGGTGCACGTCGCGGTACGGCATGCCCGGACGGATCATGCTGAATGCAAGCTCGTTGCACTCGTACACCGTCTGGTAGATGTCGCGCTGCCTCTGCGTGAAACGGCCGGAGGTCGGATAGGTGCGCGTGAAGTCGGAGGCATAGTGGCCGTTGCCTTCCGCGCCGGCGTCGATGACCATCAGCTTGCCGGGCTCGATGGGGAGCTCGTGGCTGTGGCAGTGGAAGATCTCGCCGTGCTGCGTGAGGATGGTCGGGAAACTGGTGCCCCAGCCCTTCGCGAGGGTCACGCCCTCCATTTCGCCCACGATCTCCTGTTCGATGCGGCCGGGGCGGATGCCGCGGCGGGCGACGGTGTGCATCTCATAGCCCAGCGCGCAGGCGGCGTCGATCTGCGCGATCTCGCGCGGCTCCTTGACCAGGCGCAGGGAGATGACGGCGCGCACCAGCGCTTCGGACGCCCGGGCGCAGCCGGCCTTGCCGGCGGAGGTCACCTCGGCGGGATCCAGCCCGAGCAGCGCGCCCAGCTTCATCCGGTTGTAGTAGCGGGAGGCCGGCAGGAAATGCACCGGGCGGCCTTTCAGCGCGGCGGCAAGGGCGTCGTAAGGCGCCGTCTTCGCCACGCCCACGCGGTCCGCCAGCGAGCGCACGGAGGGCATCGGTCCCATCCAGATGATGTCGTCGATGCCGAAATCGTCGGCATAGAGGGTCTCCTCGCCCGTCTCCAGGTCGATCGTCGCGGCGAAACGCGGCTCGTCGATCCCGAAGAAATAGAGCCAGTTGCTGTCCTGGCGCCACTTGTAGCAATTGTCCTTGTACTGTGCGGGGGCGTCCACGTTGCCCAGGAACAGGGCGACGCCCTTCTGCTCCCCGAGGCGCTCCAGCAGCGCCTTGCGGCGCGCGATGTATACTTCTTTCTCAAACATAGCGAACACAAAGTTAGCAAAAATTACTGCACCCGCAGGCGCTGCCCCAGCTTGAGGCGCGTCTTCGGCGTGATCCCGTTCATCTCGCAGAGGGCGTCGACCGGGAGGCCGAACTGGCGGGCGATCTTCTGCAGGGTGTCGCCGGACTTGACCGTGTAGAACTCCGCCGAGGAGGCTTCCTCGAAGCGCCAGGTGGCGTCGGCATGCAGCACGAAATCCTTGTCGCCCGGCGGGGCGACGTATTCCCCGTTCTCACCCAGCAGCGCCCAGCTGCCGTCCGGGAAGAGCACCACCCGCCGCTCCTGGATGGCGTTCAGCACGGAATCCCGTGCCGCGGCGCTCCGGCCGCTGAACAGCTCCTGCAGGCTGAAGAGGACCTTGCGGTCCCGCTCCTCCGGCGGAAAGTCGGGCAGGATCCGGCGTACGCCGATGAAGCGCTGCGCGTAGTACGGCTCGTCGATGTGCGAGATGGTCACGCCGGAATTGCAGGCATGGATGAAGGTGAAACTCTTGTTCAGCGAATCCGCGGCGATGAAGATGCCCACGTGCCCGGGCGTTTTCTTGGCGGCGCGCCCGCCGAACACGATGATATCGCCCTTCTGGTAGTTCTCGATGCCGCCTTTGACCTCCCGGCCGTCCTTGGCCTGGTCGGTCGAAGTGCGGGACAATTTATAGCCGAACTTGTTGAACACGAAGCAGGTGAAGCCGGTGCAGTCGAAGCTCTGCGGGCCGTTGCCGCCGTACAGATACGGCTTGCCGAGGTGCTTGCCGGCCTCCTTGATGATGGCGTCGGCGACCTCCCGGGGATTCTTCCGGGACTCGTCGTCCTGGGCGGCGAGCGGGATGCCGCCGATCAAAAGCGCCAGCAGCAACAGCAGAATGCACGGTCTCTTCTCCATAGCCGACACAAAGATAACAAAAATCCTTCCAGAAAAAGTGTTACATTTGTGATTGCTAGAAGACGACATCATGAAACACCCTGGACATTCCCGCCTCGCCGCCCTGGTCGGCAGCGCCTGCCTGATCTGCGCCACCGCCGGCGCGGCCAACCCCTACCTGCCCCTTTGGGAGTACATTCCCGACGGCGAGCCCTACATCTTCGAGGACCCGGACAACCCCGGCAAGTACCGCGTCTACATCTACGGCTCCCACGACATCGAGCAGACCGCCTACTGCGGCCGCAACCAGGTGGTGTGGTCGGCGCCGGTGGACGACCTGCTGCACTGGCGCTACGACGGCGTGATCTTCGAATCCGTGCTCGGCGCGGACGGCAAGCCGCTGAATGCGGACGGCAAGGGGGACATCCTCTACGCCCCCGACGTGGTGGAAAAGGTCGGCCCCGACGGCAAGAAGACCTATTATCTGTATCCCAATACCCAGGCGGGCGGGCGCAACTCCATGATCGCCCGCTCCGACCGGCCGGACGGCCCCTTCACCGTGTGCAACTGGAGCAGGAAGGATCCCAAAGCGACCGAAGGCGTGCTGGGCTTCGACCCGGGCGTGTTCATCGACGACGACGGCCGCGTCTACGGCTACTGGGGCTTTCAGGAGAGCTGGGGCGCCGAGTTGGATCCCGAGACGATGTGCACCGTCAAGAAGGGGACGCAGGTCGTCAAGGACATGGTCTCCAACCTCAACCAGGAAGGGGTCTTCCGCTTCTTCGAGGCCTCCTCGCTGCGCAAGATCAAGGACAAGTACGTGTTCGTGTACAGCCGCTGGACGGCGGAGGGCGAATTCGGCCTGCGCGGCGCCAACAACACCCTCGCCTACGCCTGGAGCAATTCCCCGCTGGGGCCCTGGACCTACGGCGGCACGATCATCGACGCCCGCGCCCGCGACGTCGACGACGCGGGCAATCCCATCTACACCGCCTCGCCCGGCGGCAACACCCACGGCAGCCTCCTCGAGGTCGGCGGCCAGTGGTACATCTTCTACCACCGCCAGGCGGGCCTGGGCGGCTTCGACCGGCAGGCCATGGTCGCGCCCGTCGAGGTGAAGGTCACCGAAGGACCGGACGGCAAGGTGGAGATCTCAGAGGCGGAGTACACCTCCGAGGGCTTCGAGCTGAACGGCCTGGACCCGCGCGTGCGGCATTCCGCCGGCATCGCCTGCTACTACACCGGCCCCACCCCCGCCGAACCGGACAACCTCGGCAACCGCTTCTCCGGCTCCTACATCCAGCCGTTCCGTCCCGCCTGGGACGGGAAAATGGATCCCTATGACCTGAGCATCAACCACAACCCGGTCGTCAACAACACCGCCGGTTCCGTGGTGGGCTACAAATATTTCGACTTCAACCGCCTGTACCCCGCACTGGCAAAGACCCGGCGTGCGCGCCTGGCGGCGAACAGGCTGCTTGTCCGCCTCATTCCGCAGGGCGTCAGGGGCCGCATCGTCATCATGGCCGACCACCCGCGCCACGGCACGAAGCTCGGCGTGATCCGCCTGAGCGGCCGGGAGCCGCAGCAGATCATCGAGAAATGCGCCCGCGTGCCCAAGGCCCCCGGGCTGACGGGCAAGCACGCCCTCTATTTCGTCTTCGAATCCAACACCGCCGGCCGCTCCCTGTGCGAGCTCGAGGACTTCGTCTTCGTCCGCAAAAATCAGATCAAGGAATGAGCGCCTCCGCACTGTTGGCCTGCTTTTTGTCATCAGACGGGAAACAACCTAAAGTCATAACGCCATGAAAGCAATAAAGACCCTTCTTTTCCTGCTCGTCGCAGGATCCCTCTTCGCAGGATGCACCGAGGATGTGTACCTGCAGGGAACGGATATGACCATGTATGACTACGACGTCCGCTCCAGCCAGTGGCAGCTGTGGGGAGACTCCTGGTGCGCCTCGCTGGAAGTGCCGGCCATCATTTCTACTACACCACCTTCATCGACTATGAATGGACGGTCCACACCGTCAACATTTTCGTGACCACCTCGGACCTGTACACCGAAGAAGTCCCCGGAGACATGTCCTTCCGGGTCATCATCACCCAATAAGCAACCCGATGAGAAGAATCCTGTCCTCCCTCCTGCTCCTTGCCGTCAGCCTTGCGGCGTTCGCCCAGACGGCCAAGGACGTCCAGTACGCCACGTCCACCACCGATGCCTACCTCCAGGAGCGCTGCAAGCTTGATGTTTACGCGCCCGACGGCGCCAAAGACCTGCCCGTGGTCGTCTGGTTCCACGGCGGCGGCCTGACCGGCGGCGACAAGCGGAGCATCCCGCGCGACCTGCTGCAGAGCGGCTACGTGGTCATCTCCGCCAATTACCGCCTGATCCCGAAAGGGACCATCGCCAATTGCATCGAAGACGCAACGGCGGCCGTGGCCTGGGCCTTCAGGCATGCGGCCGAGTATGGCGGCTCCCCGGAGAAGATCTTTCTCTCCGGGCATTCCGCCGGAGGCTACCTGATCGACATGGTGGGGCTGGACAAGCACTGGCTGGCGGCATACGGCATCGACGCCGACCGCGTGGCGGGCCTGATCCCCTTCAGCGGACAGGTGCTGACGCATTATTCGCATCGCGAGACCCTGGGCATGACCCCCTTCCAGCCGATGATCGACCAGTATGCGCCGCTCGCGCACGTGCGGGCCGATGCGCCGCCCATCGTCATCATCTCGGGCGACCGCAATCTCGAGCTCTACGGCCGCTACGAGGAGACGGCTTATTTCTGGCGGCTGTTCCAGATGGTGGGGCACCCGGACGCGACCATCTATGAACTGCAGGGTTTCACCCACGGCAACATGGCCGACCCCGCCGTCCAGATCCTCCGCGACAACATCCGCCGCATCCTCCGGAAGCGGGATTAACCGGCACCTTTAAATGAGACGACAGCCAAAAAATAGCCGGAATCTCTTGGTCGATGAGGATGGACTATTGTATTTTTGAAAAAAATTTCCGAAACTTGAACATATGATGTTTACACAAACAAAAGACCCTTACACCCCGCCCAAGTGCGAGGTTTTCGAGGCTGAATTCGAAGCCGTATGCCTGGTAGACTCTGATGAGTACTATTACCAAGGCGCCCCCGACGACTAGTCCGCCTGACCATCCAATTAAGAATAGGTGATGGGCCGTATTGCATTGACCAACTCTACCAGGGGAATTCATATCCTGTGCGTTCGCTTCAGCATTAACGGCATTTCGTTATCCCGGGCTTGACCGGGATTCCGTCCACGTCATCGGTCGTCTCTGTAACGGTGCGGTCACCCTGCGGCTGAACAATGCCAGCACAAGTATCCTCTACACGATCCGGGAGAACGTTGTTGCTGACAGCATCCGGTTCCATTACCGCAAGCAGGGTGATGAGATGGTGCTGGTGAAGAAGGAAGTTGTGGATTAGTGAACGAGAAGCATTGGATTTCCCAATGTAAAACATTATATTTGAACGTTCTGCCATTCGGACCCGATGCTCAACAATCAAATCCATAAGCTTATGATGATTACACAAACAAAAGACCAGTACATCTCGCCGGAGTGCGAGGTGCTGTCAGTTAAATCAGAGGGCGTCATCTGCGCCAGCGTGGAGAACCCGTTCGATTCCAACAAAGAACTTGACTGGTAAAAGGAGGACAAGGATATGAAAAAGTGTTTATTTATCATCTTGACTGTCGTTACTTTCTGTGTAGCGGCATGCACCAAGGCAGAGATCACGAATACAGAAAGCCCTCAGGCTGTTAAAATCAACGTCACCGTGGCCGACATGGAGCCCGGAACCAAGGCCGTTAAGACAGGCTGGACTACCGGAGACAAGATCAACATCTGGTTCGACGACGTAACTTCCGATACTCCCCATCTCATCATCACCTTTAATGGGACCACCTGGGATTCCGGAACGATCGATCCTACTGCCGAAGCTGCTCTCAAAACCGACGGTACCGGAACGTTCAAGTATTTATATGAGGCCGGGAATGATATTTCTAAATATTCTGTTTCATTTGGATATATGTATGATTTCCCGGATGGCTCAATAGGATCACAAGGATATTACGCCCCTGTATTGACGGTCACCTCTCCTGGTACGGATCTGAATTACACTTATGACGGCAGCGTATTGAATCTCAATCTCAACGAGTGGTGGTACATGACCAATGCGCAGGTAGTAGTGACCGGACTCAGCGGCAATCCCGAGGACTGGTATCTCAAAGCATCTAGTTCTAATCAGTGGGACGTTCCTGCAGATTTTCGCAATCGTACAGGCGGGGGGTGGGAATATGGTATTTCTGATCCTGCCTCAAGAGGGACAAGCAATGGTGACGGCGTTGCTTTTTACCTAAGGATTCCCAATACCAACATGTATAATGCGGAATCAACTTCCATGTACGCATTTCACACATTCACCCTTGGCAACGCTTCTAAAAAATATAGCTTCACGAAGAAAAATACACCCATTGCTTCAGCATACGCCGCTGCGAATCCTTCTGCTACTTCTAACGAGATAAAAGGCCATACCTTTACGGCCATCAAAATCGCGTTCGCAAGCTTCACGGAAGTAACTCCGTAATACTCTGATCACAACTCGGACACACAGAAAGGTCGCCATCCAGCGGCCTTTCTTGATTGTTGCCGAAAACGCCGACCTTGCGACTGCCCAGGAAAAGGAGCGGACCAATCAGGAACGGTACCGAGCCGAGCAAGAGCGCAAAAGAGCAGACAACGCTGAAGCGCAAGTCCGCGAGATACTTTCTGTTCCCGAGATCAGAGATATTTGGGAGATGAACCAAAGGATCGCAAAAGCCGCGAAAGCCCTTTACGACTTCGCCAAGAATCGAGACCTTATCTTCTCCAAACAGGATTGACCTGCGTTTCAGATCCTTCTTGAACCTTGTAGTATAATTGAGCACCCACATATCAGAGGGTTGCTACAAGATCGTCGAACTTGTCCAGGTCAAGCCGTTCCATATTCTTGCCATTCTTGGCTTCCTGGATGGCTTCGACGGTCTTATCGTTCGGCTCATCATAAACGACATCCATCAAGACTGTCTCCACATAGTTGTTGAGACTCCGGTTCTCCTGCTTAGCCTTAATCTTCAAGCGACGTAGCAATTCCGAATCGAAGCGGAAAGCCGTTTGTACTTTGGGTGTATTTGCAGTTCTCATGCGCGTTTTATTTTTATATGCAAATGTATAACACTTTAATAACATTCGCAAGCGTTATCAGGAGAATATTATTATCATCTTTCCTCGGTTGCTGCTGGGGGACTGTTGAGGGTCAAAGGCAACTTATTTCTCCCGGACATGCTTGCAAAGCATTCCGCACACCTTCATAACTATTTGATACGCAGGCGCGCTGGCTGGCAGGCGCAAATCAGTTGCATAGTTATTGCATTTTTTGCCGATTTTGCTCATCGTTTTGGCGGGTTGGAAGTAGCATCCGGCCGTGGCCTGTGACCACCCACCTGGAGGAGATTCCGTAGTCCCGCTCCAGATAGTAGATGTACTCTGGCTTCAGCGTCCGATGTTGCGGCTCGGCCTTCAGTTTAGCAAAGTTCCGTCTGTCGATTCCCCACAGGTCAGTAACCGTCTTGTAACCTCGTATAGCACGAGCTGCCACAAGATAGTCCACTGCCTCGAAGAACCGTCTTGTGATTTCGATAGCTGCTGCGGTGTTTGTGACATAAACGTTGGACATTACCTTGTTATGTATTTTCTGTTCATAATGATGAAGTCTGGTGCATCGGAGCTGTCAATGAGGTGCTTGTTGTCATCACACCACTGCTTGAAGTTCTCCGGGACATCCGTTATGGTGTTCACGGAAATGAAGTCCTCGCCGTCGCGCACCCACTTGTTTTGCTCGCCAGGAGTGGCCATAAGCTGAGTGACATAGCCGTTGCATTTGTCGCACCACCCAGTCCAATGGAAGTCCTTTGGATATCGGCCGGCCAGCTTCTCGCACAATGGGCAGTTGGGCTTTCCGACGGCCGGATGGATTTCCTTGCCAACGACAATCGGCAGGTCGCTCATGCTGTCCTGCTCCGAGGCCCTAAACTGCGCCGCAATACTCATACAGGTAGTATTCGACCTCGCTGATAAATCTTGTGATATCGCTGATATTATCACCGGCAACGTAAAGCCGGTCCTGCTCCAGCCGTGCGTCTAGCAGGATCTGCTTCGCCAGTTCTGCCGTCTCAGCTGACGGAGATTGCTTGTAAAGGTCAATCAAGCGGAGTAGTCTTGCAACCATCACTTCAGCAGTTTTGTAAGGCGTGAAAGGTTCTCGATGGTGCGCTGCTGGCTCTCGACGATTTCCATCAGTCTGGCGTTCTCTTCCATCAGTCTGGCCGTAGGCGTCTGCGGGATGTCCGGCTCATCCTGTTCTGTCATGAAGTCATCAACGTCATCGTATTGATTCCGGAGCATTTCGATGAGATTCTCCGGCATTGGGCGTGTGCCATTCTCTATTTGTGACACGTAAGACTGCACACAATCAAGCATTTTCATGATGTCCGTCTGCTTGATGCCGTGGGCACGCCTAAAACCCTTGAGGTCAAACACTAGCATAGGCTTTTCTGGTTTGCGACCGTAAAAAATCAGCACCGATATTCAAAAATATATCGCAAAATATTTTGTGATATCAGCAAGATATACTATCTTTACAGTCAGATATTCAAATATTCAACACTCAAAGTTATGAATAAATCGGAGAAAAAGAAACAAAAAACGGCAGCGGGAGGCAGAATGACCCTACTGGGTTATTATAACGCACTCCCGCCAAGGACGTTCCCCAAGACGCAGTTTGTGGAGGACGTGGCCGCTCGGTGCGGAGTGGACGAAGCATCGGTGCGGAACTGGATCATGGGCCGCAACCGTCCCAAGACGGATGAGCAGAAGGAGGTTCTATCACAAATGACCGGAATCCCGGTGAACGAGCTATGGCCAGAGTAGAATTCTTTGCGTACAACAACGAAGTGTGGTATAGCGAAAATGGCGCCGCCGCCAGGAAGCTGTCTGACACCTCGGACATCATTGCCGACCTGTTCAAGGTCATCGAGGAGCAGTATCCTGATGCAATGAAGGCCCTGCGTGAGACCTATTCCGAAGCGGCTGACAACATCCGCTACCATCAGTACCTGATTGTACGCAGGTTCCTCAAGTGCAATTTCTCCAACATCGATGACAAGTTTGACATTGATGAGGAGCGCCTGGTGTTTGAGTATGTTCCGTGTCCCCTGCGTGGAGAGTGCCGCCTTGAAGGGCTGGTCTGCAAGCCACGCTTCAGCTCATCGCTCAGCAGCGCAGAGCTGCGTGTTCTGGAGCTGCTGTACAGGGGCACCCCGAAGATGCTCATCGCGGAGAAGTTGTACCTGTCACAGTACACGGTGGAGAACCACATCAAGCACGCATACAAGAAGCTCGAAGTCCACTCGGAGGCAGAGTTCGTCAAGTATGCAGAAGCCCACAATCTGTTCCCGAAAACGAGGTAGGTATGGCGAAGGACAAGGCAATAGCAAAAGTCACCTGTGAGCGCTTGTACCTGACTATTGAAATGCTCACGGAGTACCTTGGTTTTGGGAACGGTGACACGCAGAAGGAATGGCGCGACAACGGAGAACTGCCGTTCTACCAGCTCGGCCGGAAGATTCTGTACCGCAAAGACGATGTTGATGCCTTCGTGGAGAAGCACCGCATCGTGGTAAGACAACATCAGTAAACCTTATGTATATGAAAGAAATCAAGTTAGAATCAATGCACGTCGAAAAGTTCAAGGGCCTGCATGTCTTGGATGTCCAGTTCGGCGAGCGCACCGAGATAAGCGGTAGGAACGCTCTCGGTAAGACCTGCGTCTATGACGCCTATCTGTGGTGCCTGTTCAACAAGGACAGTCGCGGCAGGGTGATAGACAAGGTGCAGAAGATGGATGATGACGGCAAGGTGGAAAGGGAAGCCCGCACCATCGTTTCCGTCGTTTTCCTCATTGACGGCCAGAGGGTGGACTTCCGCAGGGAGTTCTACCAGAGCTGGTCAAAGAAGCGCGGCACGACCGAGTATGTGTACAACGGCAATGCAAGCGACTACTTCTACAACGATGTCCCGCTTTCGATGTCGGAGTACAACAAGAAGATTGAGGAGTTCTTTGACAGGGAGCGCTTCGAGCTTGTATCGAACATCAATCTGTTTGCCTCGTTTGATGTTGCCAAACGGCGCGGCATCCTTGAGCAGATAGCCGATGTCGAGTCCCTGACAAAGCTCATTTCTGCGGAGTACCCTACTGTTGTGATGGCATCTGCGGAAGGCAAGACCGTAGAGGAATTGCAGGCCGAGTTGCGCAAGCGCATGGCCAGGGTGAAGACCGAAGCGGAAGCCATTCCTGTCCGCATCGATGAAATCCAGCGCGGTATTCCCGAGACGATGGACTTCGATGAACTCCGGAGCCAGTTGGCCGAGAGCGAAGCCAAGAAGCAAGCCCATCAGAAAGCCATTGAGCGATATCGCCAGTTGGCCCTCGTTGGCGCAAATTCGGAGGTGAAGAAAGAGTTGAATGCCGTGGCCGACAAGATTGCCGCCATTGCGCGTGAGGCCACCTTGGAATTCACGAAGGAGCGCAACAAAGCCCAGGATGCACTCATGGCCACCAACATGGAATTGGAGTCTGCAAAACGCCGGAAAAAGGCCCTTGCTGCGGAACTGGAGGAAATCGGGAATGACATCCTCAAGAAGAAGGAGGAGTTCAGTACGCTCCGTTCCGAATGGAACGCCATCAACGAAGAATCCTACACGCCCGGACAGAGCGAAGCAGCCTGTCCTACCTGCGGTCACGTATTCACTCCGGAGGAGCTTGCGGAACGTGCCGACAAGGCCGTCCGCATCTTCAATTCCGACAAGCTGAAACGGATGAGCGAGAAGGAGGAGAAAGCGAAGGCCTTGAGAGCCGTCATTGACAAGCTGTCTGATGACCATCGTGCTGCCGAGGAAAAGGTCAAGAAGGCCGAGGGCGAAGTGGTGCGTCTGCAGGAGATTGCCGACAATGCTGCCAAGAATCCAGTAGTAGTCAAGACTGCCGAGGAGCGTGTTGCCGCCAATACAGAGTATGCCTCGCTCATTGAGAAGCGCAGCACCTTGGAGCAGCAGCTTGCCAGCGACAAGCCCGTGACCTACGATGAGGAAATCAAGCAGGAGCAGGGCGCAATGGTTGGCCTGACCGCCGAGATAGCCAGTCTGAACTCCAATCTAGCCAAGGAGCAGCAGATAAAGAGCGCCAATGCCCGAATCGCGGAACTGAAGGAACAGGACCGCAAACTCGGCCAGGAGCGTGCCGACATCGAGAAGCAGCTTGATGAACTGACCGCTTTCAGCCAGCGCAAGATGAACGCCATTGAGGAAAGGATCAACGGAATGTTCCAGTTCGTGAAGATACGGATGTTCGAGCAGAACCTGACCAATGACGGCGTGAAGGACGTGTGTGATATCACTGTTGACGGCATTCCGTATTCCGTGTTGAACACCGCTAGTCGCATCAATGCCGGCATTGACATTTGTCGCACCCTCGCTCTTGCCTATGGCATGAAGGCGCCCATCTGGGTTGACAACGCAGAGTCCGTGAACTCCATCCTCGGAGGTGACTGCCAGCTGGTCACACTCCGTGTAACAGAAGAAGCAAACCTCACAATCCAATAGTGTAACATTATGGCAAACAAGCAAGAAGAACAGAACGCTCTCATTGTAGTTGCAAGAGAGAAGTTCGAGCTGGCGTGCAAGGACGCGCAGCAGCTCCAAATCGTCAACAACTTCGGCGCCGCTTTCGTGGCCGTCGGAGTGGTCAGCAAGCTCCGTGAAGCCCTCACGGATGATGTTATGAAACAGGTGTTCATGCCCCTGATGAACACGACCATCGGCTTCCGTACCGACAGAGACCCCAAGAGGGTTGACCGCAACGGAAAGTCGCCCATTCCGTATGACATCCCTGTGGTGCGTGATGCCATCATCGATGCCGTTGCCTTCGGCCTCCTGCCAACCGGCAACCAGATGAACATCATTGCCGAGAGGATGTATCCGACCAAGGAAGGGTACACCGCCCTGCTCCGGAAAATTGGGTGCAAGTACTTCATCAGCTATGGCGCACCCCGTCTCGGCGAGAACACCGCTGACGTGGACTGCAAGATTTCCTACGAGTACGGGAACGAGAAGAAGTCCTTTGGCTACGTGGCCAACGTGAAGAAGGACGGCTATTCCAGTATCGACCAAATCAAGGGCAAGGCCGAACGCAAGGCCAAGAAGGTGCTGTACGAGTTCATCACTGGCGTTGACCTCGGCGATGCCGATGAGGCAAGTGGCGACCCTGTGGATGAGCAGCAGCAACCTGCCGAGGTCGTAAACATCCCGGAAGCGCCCGGCGCGGTCAAGGAAGCCCCTGAAAAGCCCGTGGTTGTCTCCGAATCCCCGAAGCCTACTCCGGACTCTCCACAGAAGCCAGTAGGCAAATCTCCCACCCCTGCAATCTTCAACGAGTAGCAGATGAAATTGAGTGTCCTAGCAAGCGGTAGTGCCGGAAACGGCTACGTCCTGTACAATGACAAGACTGCCATCGTGCTTGAAGCCGGTGTGCACATCAAGGATCTGTACAAGATGTACGGCTACGATGTCAAGCGCATTGCCGCTTGCTTGATAACGCACGAGCACAAAGACCACTGCGGTTTCGTTGGACAGTACCTGGATGCAGGGATACCTGTCTATGCAAGTGCAGGAACAATCAAGGGAATGGAGCTTGGCGAGAAGCACAATGTCACGCCGCTTGAGGCCCTCAAGACCGTGCATATCGGAGAGTGGACGGTGACGCCGTTCCCCACCCAGCACGATGGCAAGGAGCCGTTTGGGTACATAGTCACGCACGAGGAGTGTGGCAACGTCCTGTTCGCCACCGACACCTACTACATCAAGTATCGTTTCACGAACCTGAACAATATTCTGATAGAGTGCAACTACGTCCCCGAGAAGCTGGATGACAACGTGGCATCCGGAAAGCTCCATCCTCTTGTCAAGAGGCGCACGCTGAAATCGCACACGTCTCTGCCGAAGTGCATCGAAACGCTGCTGGAGCACGACCTGCGGCACGTGGTGAACATCGTACTCATCCATCTGTCCGTTGGCAATGGTGACCCGGAGCTGATGAAGCAGGAAGTATCCTTGGCCACTGGCAAGAGAGTGTTCGTCGCTGACGCAGGTTTGGCAATAGACTTCAATCACGAGTTTTGATATGACACAGGAAGAACTGAAAGTAATCGAAGAAATGGAGGCGTTCCTGAAGCAGGTGGCGCCACCGGATGACCCCTACGTACTGACCGACAGGCTGTCCTACCTCAATGCCTACATGGCGTGGGCTGGCACACTGCTCGGCAAGGCGCAAGAAGAACTCCGGAACGCTAAGAAGGCGGTGCAGGTGGAGCATTTCGCTTCGCTGTGCAAGATGCCGGCAACCGTTCAGAAGGACTTCGTGGAGAATATGTGTGCGAAGGAGATTGCCATGGTGACGGTGCTTGACAGGCTGAATGCAGCTTGCACCCACCAGAGCGACAACATCCGCACGCAGGTAAGTTTCATCAAGCAACAGATGGCCCTGGAGTGTGGTTCCGGGCCAGTCCAAAACAACTAGCACAATGTATCAAGAGAGTTTCATCCAGCAAGGAGCCGTCCAGTGGTTTAGGTTGCAATTCCCGACCTATTGGCGCCTGCTCATCAAGGTGCCGAACGAGGCGAAGCGTGACATGAAGCTGGTCCGTCGCAAGGACGGCAGCTATCGTTACGTCTGCCCTTCTGCACAGAGGGCGAAAGCCGAGGGCATGGTCAAGGGAGCCGCCGATATGCTGCTCCTCGTTCCGAGAGGCGGCTATGGTGCCCTGGCCATCGAGTTCAAGACACCAAAGGGTAAGGTTGACGATGACCAGAAGGTCTGGCTGCAGGAGTTCGAGGCCGCTGGCAACAAGTCCTGTATATGCAGGAGCGTGGAGGACTTCATTGACATGGTGACGCTCTACATGAATGGAAACATCAAAAGACAATAGATTATGAACATGTTTGAAGAATTGAACAAGATTATGGGCGTTGGCAATGACACGACCATAGTCATCAGGAAACTCGCTGAGGACAAGATGACAGTCAGCGTGAACTTCCGCAACAATGCCGTCAAGGATGAAGCAAAGGATCTGCTTCAGCCCTTCATCGTAAGTGGAACACCGGCCGAGCTGGACGGCGGCTTTGTGGCCGAGATATCCAAGCCGATTGCCGAGTCCGCTGGGCTTCAGACCTCCATGCAGGAGTTCGAGGCGGCGAAGAAAGTGGCCGAAGCCAAGAGCGCGGCACTGGCCGACCAGAAGAAGAAAGAGAAGGAGGAGGAAAAGGCCCGGAAGGAACAGTACACCAAGTATCTGGATGCCGCTAAAAAGGCCCAGGCTGAACGCAAATGGAAGGAAGCCATATCTGCCCTCACTTCGGCCAAGGAATTCGCCAGCGAGGACGATAAAGCAAAGTGCGATGAAGACATTGCCTACTGCAAGGAGCAGGACGTCCCCGACCTGTTCAGCGGTGATGGATTCGGCGGGGAAGAAACCGAAGCAGCACCTGCCCAGGAGCAGCCGGCCGAGGAAGCTCCTGCCGAGCAGGAAGAAGCTCCAGAGGAGCAGGAACAGAATGATGATTTACCTGAAGCATAGGAGGTCGCCATGGACAAGATTAAACTCACACGCAAGTTTGTCATTGACAAGAAGAACATCACGCTTGCAGACCCCGATTCCAGCATGACGCCGGACCAGGTGATGCAGTTCTACTCGAACACCTATCCGGAGCTTGTCACGTCATCCGTGCACGGCCCGGAGTACAAGGGTGATAACCTTGTGTACACGTTCAAGACAACGGTTGGAACGAAAGGCTGATGAAAGAATGCAAGCAAGCATTGACATACGCAGAGGTCGAAGCACTGGCCAAGCTCATCTTGGACGAAGTGGACGATTCCCGGGACAGGTCTCGGCCGGAACTGATAGACGTGCCGGTGGACCTGTTAGAGATAGTTTTCTGACGAACAGGATCAAGCAGACCAAGTTGCACATCCTCCCGTTCAAGTTGGGCGCTCGTGCTTTCCGCAGGCTGGTTGCTTCGGCATCAAACTTTGCGGAGAGCCGCGGCGCCAGGCTGGATATTCCCGAAGGGAAGGACAATGCTGAGGTGCTGGCAGCGCTCTTTGACCAGATGAACAATCTGCTAAAGGACAAGGAGTCCATCGAGCTGTACTACGATGATGAAATGGAGGAATACCAGTTCGTGCTGAAGGATTGGCCAATGTACTACGAAATGGTGTACTTCGTTCCATTTGCATGGACGTTCAAGGTCAAGGACAAGAAGTTCGGTGCGCTTGCCAGGAGATTCCTGCGCACGTTTGCCAAGAAAGGTGGCTGGTGCAGTGTCTACGACGGCTACTACTTTGAAGCCCTGCTGGAGAACGTCATGTATGAGCAGGATTCGCTCGATGATGACGATTTGGAAATGTACCAGTCCTATGCCACAGGCGGGAAGACGCGCAAGCTCATAGACGAGTTCTACGAAGCCCCCTTGCTCACGGCCGAGGAGTTTCTGGCTTTCAAGCCGAAAAAGGCAGACAAGGCCGTCTATGACCTGCTGGCAAGCGGCATTGATTTCATCGCAGATGACTATCCGTCCTATCTTGAAAACTTCGCCTGGTCGGTATCGCGGTATCGTGCCTTTGATGAAAATGACTACGATGGTGGAGAACCGATTGTGAACCCCATCGAGGAGCTGTTCAGCATTGTTTACGAGAACGATGACGTGATTGACACGATAGTCCAGGATATCAGCAGCTACTACCAGAGCGGAGATACCGAGCAGGATATCCCCGTGGATGAGGTGGTGCTAACCCCGAAAGGAGAGCCGCGCCTGCACCCGGAACTTGGCCGATATATGCGTTTCGTAGAAGCGCTTGCAAAACTACCGGAGGTGATAAAGTCATGAAGGATCTTACTCAAGCCCTGAAGGAGACCTACACACCCAAGGCGGTGATTGTAGCATATTCCTCGCCCAGTAACAGGTACTACTTGGAGAGCCGGAGCGTCAATGAAAAAGGTGCTTTCGGTGAAGCCAAGCCGGTCAGCAAGCGGCTGATTGACGGAATGGTCAAGACGTTCTCCACATCCTTCGCTGAAACCCCGCACGGAGCCATGCCAAGCTCTATGCTGTACGTTGATGACCGGCCCGGCCACAAGACCTTCATCTGGTGGAACCCGCCGCAGAAACGAAATATGAGCTTCGTGGACGGTCTTTCCATCGAAGATGGTGACTACTATGTCCCCGGCATCGTGTACGTGGTCAGAGACCGCACGCTGTTCGTTTATGCCTTCAAGGGCAGTCGCCCGTCGGCCAAGCGGAAGTTGAGCCGGTATCCGATGTTCAATGTCTATGATGACTGCCATGTCTGCCTCGGTAACGCCAAGGCGACGAAGGCAAGGGACTACACTTGGTCTGCCCTAACTCGATACTGGGAGACCTTGTTCTGGGGAAGCACGAACTCCCATTTGCTCGGTGCGAATCCGGTGAAGGGGAACCTGGTGCTTGCTCTCAAAGAAAGCCGAGAGAAGCCGTTTGACACCAAGCAGCTGCTCAAAGGCAGATATATGTTGAAAGACTTAATGAGATAGTATGTACACTCAAGTTAACGAAAACCCGAATGAGGAAAGCAGCCAGTCGCAAAGAGCGAAGATGGTTGCCACAATGAAGGCCGGCGGCGTAGTCACATCGCTGGTTGGCCTCCAGCAATATGGGAGTCTGAATGTCAAGGGCCGGATGTCCGAAATCAAAGCTGGCAGAGAGGTGAATCTTGGCGATGATGTCTGGATCAAGACAAAGAACACCAAGAAGCACGTCAAGGCCTATCACGACATTGACGCCATCAATGAAAAGTACCACCCAGCCAACGATGAGGAAAGGGCAAGAATCGTCCAGAAGATTGCCTTCGATATGTTGCTGCCATTTGGAATCCTGCCCGCGCTATGATAGTACACTCATTCATACCGCAGGTAGCCAAGGACTACGGCGTTGAGAAGGCGGTACTGTTGTACTATTTCGCCCTTTGGATCGAGAAGAATGCTGCCGAAAGTCAGCACTTCCACGATGGGCGTTTCTGGGCCTGCAGTTCGCAGCGCTCGATGGCGGTATTGTTCCCCTACCTGAGCGAAGACAAGGTGCAGCGGCACATTGCCGGACTGCTCCGTGCCGGAGTTCTGTTAAAGGGGTCATTCAATGACAACCCGACCGACCGGACTGCCTGGTACACGTTCTCGGATAAGTTCCTGAAATATCTGGAATCCATTCCGCAGAATTACGGAATCCATTCCGCAGAATTACGGAATCCATTCCGCGAAATTGCGGAATCGGAAATGCTCAAAAATCCCGCTCAGAATGGCGTGGTTTCCATTCCGCAGAATTGCGGAATGCATTCCGCGGAATCACGGGATGATATACTCCCTTCTTTAATAAAAGAAGAAAGTAATATATCTACTACTGAAAAAGAAAAACCCTCAAAAGAAAAAGGTCGCAAGCCAAAGTTCGTCCCTGACCTCTCGTTCATCGAGGACCAGGAACGGCTTGCCATCTTCCAAGACTGGATTGATTTCCGTATTGAGGCAGGCAAGCCCTACGGAACGCAGAAAGGCGTCGAGAAGGGGTATGCCCACCTCGTTAATCTTGCGGATGACCAGACGTGGAAGATGCGGATGATTGTTGACCAGTCTATGGCCAATGAATGGCAGGGTCTGTTCTCACTAAAGGATCAAGGAAATGGAAGAATCAATCAGCAAGGTAGCTCAGCAGTACTTATCCCTCTTGAAGAAGTCAAAGGGGGAAGCAGCACGTTATAGTTTCCCGGAGCGCATCACCGGAAAGGGAAAGGATCTGCTCGCCGGCGAATTGTACGGCGCCTACATCTACGAGGTTGAAGCACGTGGCCGGGAGCTCGTTCCCGATGAGGCAACGCAGCAGCTGGTCTGCAAGATTGGCCAGTGGCTGGCCACCACCCGGAAGACAGGTCTTCTGCTCTATGGCAAGGTGGGCACCGGCAAGACCACGATGATGAAGGCTATGTACCAGGTTGTCAGGAATGGCGCGTCGAGTTGGACGGAAGTCTGCTACGTGTCGGCCACCAACCTCGTTGACCAGTTCCTTGCCTACCAAGACGGAAAGGCATCCAGATACCTGGAGTTCGCGGAGAGCAAGATACTGTTCATCGACGACCTTGGCAGCGAGCCGGTCCGTTGTATGACCTACGGCATGGAGCGCACCCCGATTCTTGATGTTCTGTACCACCGCTACAACCAGCAGCTGATATCGGTGATATCCACGAATCTGGAAGACCGTGAGCTGACCGAGCGCTATGGCGCACGTATGCAGGACAGGATGAGCGAGACCTTTGACCGCCTGTACTATGCAGGCAAAAGTTATAGAAGAATGTAAACCCCAAAAACAGTTAAGACAATGAAAGATTTGAACAGAATTGAATTGAAAGGACACGTAGGTAGCGTGGATGCTACCAGAGACGTTGGCAACACCACCGTGACAAGGTTCACGCTAGCAACCAACCGTTCCTACAAGGACGCCAACGGAGATTGGCAAACAGAGACAACGTGGCATCGAGTGGAGTCATGGGCCGGTTTCGGCCGCGCCACCCCAGACCGTATCGTTCGCGGTCAGAAGCTCTACGTCTGTGGTCGCATCAAACAGGATCAGTACCAAGACCAGCAGGGCTATGACCGCACCCAGACCATCGTGGTCGCAGATGAAATCGATGTCATCACTGAGCCGGAAAGTTAATGTTCAACCCAAATAGTTCTACATCATGAAAACAGTAATCATTGTAATCCTCGCCGTGGCAGTCCTTGTTTTAGCCGCTGTCGCGTTCCTGCGCAAGAAGCAGGTAAATTCCCTAACCCAGGAGCTGGAAAGCCAGAGAAAGGTCTGTGATGACCTTGCCTTCAAGTATGACAAGCATCTGCGCCGTACCGTACGGCTCTGCGCTGATAAGCCGCAAAAGATAACCGCGCAGTACCTCGCAATGAAGCTGTCACGGCTGCTTGACGGATTCATCATTGTTGATGGCGACAACTGCTATCTGGATGTACTGACTCCCGAGCAGAAAGCCAATGAGTAAGGAGTACTGGAGGAAGTGCACCAAGTGTGGCGCCTGCGCTCACTACCGGGACGAAGTCTGGAAGGGTGAACGCTGGGAGGCCTGCCGCCGTTTCGGATATCGGCTCTGGCCAGAGCTTGAGCCGGCCGATGATTGCGAAGGCTATGAATCGCCAAGCCTGTACGCCCTCCGTATGCAAAAAGAAAAGAAACGTAAAAAATCAAAAACAGAAACATTATGAACAAACGCCTTATTGCTATCGTAGAACGATATCGCGAAACCCTCGGCTTTGAAGGAGAACTCGCCACCTCCAACAGTTTGGACTCTCTCGGCTTCGATTCGCTCGACCGGGCAACGCTCCTGTCTGAAATTGACAGGGAGTTTGGAATCAGCATCGCGGATGACCGCGTCAGTGGCGCCACTACGCTTGGCGTTATTGACACCATCGTAAGCGAGGCAAGCACCGCGGAAGAAGAAGCCAGCGGCTTTGTGGATCTGGGCCTGACTTCCGGAACGCTCTGGGCGAAGAACAATGCCGAGCATAACGGCAAGAAGCTGTTCGACTTTGACGAGGCCATCGGCTTGTTCGGTGACCAGATGCCTACCGCAGCCCAGGCCGTAGAGTTGGCAACCGAGTGCACTCATGAATGGGTTACCGAGAACGGAAAGCCCGGAATGAAGTTCACTGGCCCGAATGGCAAGTCAATCTTCTTCCCGGCCGACGGCTACACTTGGAAAGGTGGCCCTGTCAAGTATGACGGAGACGAAGGTGATATCTGGACCAAGACTCCGAGCGTGAATTACAGTGCGGCCAACGCGTACAACTTGACCTTCAACGCTGGCGGCGTCAGCCCGTTGGACTACAGCCACCGCGCTTACGGCTTCTCGGTGCGCCCCGTCCGATGAATTTACTTTGAAACCTTTTCTGTCCTCGCCCTATCTTGAAGGGCGAGGATGGAAAGAAAAAGGCAATAGCATGAAAGCAAAAGAATTGACAATCGACACGCCTGTCTATTACACGATTGACAGGGACAAGATTTTGACAAGGAGGCCGAGTTCAATCTTGCATGAAGCCACCAAGGTGACAATCAAGTTCAACGATTACTACAAGAAGGTGTTCACTTGCGCACCGGATGATAGCATCGCGATAGAAGAATGCAATTATAGCAGCAAGGACAAGCTCTATCTGGACAAGGATGAGGCCTTAAAGCATCAAGCAGTGCTCCGGCAGGAACACATTGATGCCTGCCGCAGAAACGTTGACCAGGCGCTGAAGAACTACGAAGAGGCCGTAGATAAGTATTTCCAGAAACCATTGAGCATGCCCTGTTCTGTGGAGTTCTATGAAAAGCATTGCAAGAAATAGGAGGAAAGAACATGGACGAAAAGTTATTGTTTGAAATCATTACCACGTTCTGTGAATTGCCGAGTGGCCCGAGAGACGCGTTTCGCGTCCCCTACGATGACGGAGAAGGGAACATCTGTGCAACGGACGGAACGTTGATTATCGCAGTGCCCAAGTCACTGATGCCGAAGAAGGGCAGTTTCCCGGCCAGGCCAGAGCTCGCCCCGTCGAAGATTACCTTTGCGCCGTCAGACAAGTTTGATATCCCCATCAAGGATCTGTTCAAGAGATTGAAGCGCCACCTGGAGACGGAAAACTGTCCGGAGTGCAAAGGCAAGGGAAAGGTCACATGGGAGAAGAATCCTTGGGTGTTCGCGTACTCATTTGAATTGATAAAGTAATGGCCAGCAAGCAGGAAATAGGAATCGGAGCCGAGGCAAAAGAGTACAACGACCTCCGTGATAAGGCAGAAAAAGACCTTGGGATAGAGCCGTATTGCGCCATCTGTATAGAGCGAACATTGCCAAACGGAGAACGTGAGATTCTGTATCGGTATGACATGCCGAGAAAGATAATGTGGGACTACCGATGGGTGTATGAATGGAGAAAGGCCCGTTTTGTATGCAAGTACCCAAAGGACAATGTTAGCATGTTCTTTTCGTTCTATGACAAGGGCACCGGATTGGAGTATGAGTATAACTCTCTGCGCTCTCGCCAGGTGGCGGCAAAGGCGCTGATTTCGAAATACAAGAATCGCAGGGAGGCCTACATCGAGCATGCAAAGAACAGTCTTTTCTTTGATGCCGACTCCGATGATACCCTGCACGCGCTGGATGAAAAGATATCCGCCGCGGAGTGTCGCTACGCAGAAATCACAAACCAGGTTGAAGAACTGTTAAAAGCAAAATAGATTATGACAAAAGCAAGAATCATAAGGGACGACCGCGGAACGCACCGTGTATTTGTCCAGAGGGCGAAGTTCAAGCATTGGTTCGAGCTTGGCGCCCACAAGCCAACAGACGTGGCATTCGCCCAGGCGCTTGCCGAGGATAAGATTGAATGGCACAAGACCATTGTGCGCACGGATATCCTGTTCACAAAGATTGACTGATATGGACAAGCACGCTTGGAACTTCAAGGATCTGACAGGTCTCCGCTTCGGCAGGGTAGTCGTTCTGGAGGAGAATGATATGTCAGACAACCGCACCACGATATGGCGTTGCCGCTGCGATTGTGGCGTGGAGTTCAACACCCTTGGAACGAACCTGACAAGGGGCATCACTCGCTCCTGTGGCTGTCTCCGAAGCGAAGCTACTGCAGAGCGGAACAGAAGATTGAAAACCGGTACGAAGTACCACAAGAAACCCAATAAACCAGTTAAAGATTATGGTAAAGAATGCTAAGACCGCCACCACCGGCAAGGCCGGCCAGGTAGCAAAGATTGAGAAGGCCATGAAGGTGGCCGAGGAGAACAGAGCTGTCCTTGAAAAGCTCTACAAGGAAAAGAACATGGTCGCATCTGACGGCCCTTGGGAGCATCTGCACCGTCTGGGCCTGTGGGCTCCCGAGAAGATGGCCCAGACCTTCGAGGACATCAAGGCCGGAAAGAGCACACTGGATCTGGCCGACCAGATTTATGTCCGTGAAATGCTCAAGGGCGTGGAGAAAGAGGAGGAAGCAGAATGAAAGACCTTTTGAAAACTCGCTGGAATGCGGTCTGTAACGACTATCTTCGGGAGTTCTGCAAGAAGCATGACATTCCTTTTGAGGATGCCTATTGGCCGCGCCAGGAAGTCGGAGATATCGTCCTGCTTGGCGAGGATGGATTCTCCGCAAACATGACCGAGATTCGCTACGACATTGACAATGACGTGCCTGTGGGCGAGTTCGAGAAGTACTTTGACTACATGCTGCGCGTTCACACCATCGAGCTGTCCCAGCAGGAAATGGAAGGTGGTCCTCACGACTTCAGCATGAAGCACCTGAACTACGAGAACTGGTGCCTCGGGGCACCCCGCTACTCGGAGGATCAGCTGAAGCAGTATGAGGAAACGCAAGAGCACATCCGCCAGCAGATAGCTGACTTCCAGAAGGAGATTGTAGAAACCGGTAAAGCAATGAGCCATGGCGAAGAAGGAGAGTAAGACCATCACGATGGATGAGCTGTTTGTGGAGTGCGTCCGTGATGAAATGCGTGCCTTCGTTGATAGCCGCAAACAAGCAGAGAAGAATGCGGCCGAGCATGGCAGGTACTTCAAGAGGGGGGGGTATGAAAGAGTGAAATGGAATGCCGACTACATCGCCGAGCAGTACAAGTTGTGCCTCCAGAAGAAGTGCCAGTTGCCATCGACGGAACGCCGCATTATCGTTGTCTTGGGCGATGCAGCCACCTATCGGCTCGGTCTCATCATTGACGCCTACGAAAAGCAGCAGGCAAAGAAGAAACAGAACACAGAAGAACAAAAGTAACATGTCTAAAGAAAAGAAACCCTACGTGCATTTTGTTGCACCCTACTTCCTGAATCCCGTCCACAGGATCAGCATCGACCTCGTTGGTGTTGGTGGCAGCGGTTGTCAGATGCTTTCAGCCCTCGCCAGGATAGACCATGCCTTGTATGCAATGGGCCATCCGGGACTGAAGGTAACCGCATACGACCCCGACACGGTCACGGAAGCCAACATCGGCCGGCAGCTGTTCTCCGATGGCGAGATTGGCTTGAACAAGGCACAGGCGTTCATCACGCGCATAAACCGCTTTTTCGGCTTGGACTGGAATGCCGAACCGAAGAAGTATTCTGCCTCTTTGATGGCGAATATTGTCATTACCTGTGTTGACAACATCAAGACCAGGGAGGAAATCGGCAAGCACTTCGCCGAGCTGCGCAAGCGGTCTGCTCCGATGATTCCCGAGAACGCCACGTACTACTGGCTCGACCTTGGCAACGGTCATCGCACTGGCCAGGCCATCCTCGGCAGTGCCAAGATTGACCAGCCCAAGTCGGACGCCTATCGGCCGGTCGGCATTCTCCCCTTTGCCACGGAGGAGTTTGACTACACGCTCGTGGACGAAAAGGATTCCGGCCCTAGCTGCTCAGTGGCGGAGGCCCTTGAGAAGCAGGATCTGTTCGTGAACTCCGCACTCGTTCAGCTGGCCGGGAGTCTGCTGTGGCAGCTATTCAAGGATGCAGTCATCAGCACGCGCGGCTTCTACATGAACTTGGACACGTTCAAGGTAACCGGAATTCCAGTAAGTCGGTTTTTGCCTAAAAATGTTTGAAAATGTGTAATAATTACATATCTTTGTCTCGGTTTTGAGCCAAAAATGGTGCAAAATCGCTGAAAAATGATTATAATTGCAACGCTCCTTAATTCGGAGTTCAAATCTATTGTCAACAAGCACCTCCGCCCTACGGCATAAGCCGTGGCAGGGGTGCTTTATGTTTGTTACTCATCGCGCTATGAAGGAATACGAAATCAAAGAAATCGACATTGACCAGCTTGTCAGTGATGACGCAAACGTCAATGCTGGAACGGAGAGAGGCCGAGAGCTGCTGGACCGCTCCCTTGAACAGTTCGGTACCGGCCGTTCCGTCCTGCTTGACAAGGACAACAAGCTGGTGGCTGGAAACAAGACCGCGCAGTCATCCATCAAGAGGGGCATCAAGAAAGTGCTTGTGGTGGAAACGGAAGGTGAAGTCCTTGTGGCCGTCCGGCGTAAAGACATAGACCTTGACACGAAGGAGGGGAGGGAAATGGCCCTTGCTGATAATGCTGTCGGAAAAGCCGACCTTGCATGGAACAAGGAAGCCCTGAAAAAAGCCGAGGAGGAGTTCGGCTTCAAGCGCGAAGATTGGGGACTGGAAAAGGAGCAGGCCGAGCTGGCCACGGAAAGCCAGGCCAAGAAGTTCGATGCAGCGGAGGCGCCGGCCGTCATCTGCCCCAGATGTTTCACTGAATTTTTCCCGGAAGACCATGGCAACGAAGAAGAATAAGAAAACGGCCGAGATGGTTGATATTGACCAGCTCATTCTCGATAACGCCAATGCCAACCGCGGAACGCTCCATGGTCAGGAGCTGCTGCGAAAGTCGTTTCGTGAACTGGGCGCAGGCAAGTCCGTGCTCATCGATAAGAACAATCGCCTGATTGCTGGCAACAAGTCCAAGGAGGCGTCCAAGGCCGAGGGCGTGAAGAAGGTCATCATCGTGGACGCAGATGCCGACACGCTCGTTGCCGTCAAGAGGAAGGATCTGTCGCTGGACTCCAAGAAGGGCAGGGATATGTCAACTGCCGACAATGCCACTGCTGAGCAGAACCTGGAGTGGGATGAATCCGCCCTTCAGTACATGACCGAGAAGTGGGGCATGACCACGAAAGATTGGGACGTTGAGACCAAGGCGATGGGGGAGGACTTCAAGCCGAACCTCAATCCAACGCAGCAGAACTCAATCACGACCAGCAAGGACGTGGCAGCGGCCGAGAAGAAGATTGAGGAAGGCCTTGAACAGAAGAAGAAAGCGCAGGATCTGGCAGATGTCACTTGCCCGACCTGTGGCTTCAAGTTCCAGATAAAGAAATTTGACAAGTAGATTTATGAACGACTTCGAAAGAGCAAAAAGATTCATTCAGACCCATGACTGGCACTTCGCCAAGTCCATGGCCAGCATCCCTCACTGGTACTGCCTGCGCAGCGACCAGAACGACTACGACCGCTTCAAGTGGTTCGTGACCTTCATACGTGAGAACTCCCGGGAGGGCCGGTTCTACTCAAAGACGTATCGCTACTTCTACCTGTGGGGCTACAAGTATTGGGATATGGATCCCACCCCGGAGGTCTGTGACCTGGTGAACAGAGACCAGTACAAGCGTGACTACATCGACGAAACCGAATTTGTCCCCAGCTACGACATCTTCTACGACAATGCCGTCCGCAATATCCTTGCCGGCCACATATCCGATGGCAAGAAGGTCTGCGACTTGTGCTGCGGAAACGGAGGCCTGTTTGAGGTAGCTGCAGGACTGAATGACTACCATGGCGTGGACAACCGGAAGCAGGCACTCGTTCAGCTTCTTGATGCCAGGCCGAACCTCAAGGGCCGTTTGCACCTGGAGCGCGTAGGCAATCTCTCATACGAGAATGTCGACGTGATTGTGTCCTTGAATGCCGAGCGGCTTGACGCGGAAGACATCAAGCGTGTCGTGAATAGCAAGAAAACGTCCGCTGACGTCCTTTTGTTCTCGAAGGGTACTCTCGCCCCACAACCGGGCCTGAACCTCCTGAAAACGGCTGAATTCAGCCTTCTCACCACCAAGAAAAGCTTGTAGCTTATGTATTGCTATGCCACTGGAGTATCGGTGGCATAGCTTCGCTCTTTTATTGATAATCCATAAACACCACCGAATATGAAAAAGACATTCGTTATAATCTCAGTGAGCGACAGGATCGAGCAGCTGAACGACCTTGTTGAATCCATCATATACCACGGCTTCGACGACTACGAATTGGCGCTATACTTCCAAGACTACCAAGGCACGATTGGTCAGTTAAAGCGTCCGGAACGATTCTCAAAGATTATAGTCGTTCCGGAAAAGGTCGGTTGTCATGCTGCCAGGGTGAAGCTACTGAGGGAAATCCGAAGCGATATCTACATCAATCTCGATGATGATATGCTACTTACTCCGCACACGCACTATGAGCTGGCCGTCGAGAAGGCCATGCAACCCGGAACCGGTTTTGTCCTCACGAACTGGGCGAGGACTCCGAAGCTTCTTGCGGAGAAGGTGCCACACATGTCCAATACATTCAAGTCGCAGATTATGTGCTACCAAGGCGGCGGAATGGTCTATGCTGAGAAGATTGCGGCCCTTATGCGAGAACTGCCGGCAGAGAAATTCATGTTCGATGACCTGTGGGCGATGACTGCCTATATCAATGGCTATACGAACTACTACTTCTACGGCTCGCTTGCGCTGCATTTTGTCTGTACGAAGGGTGGCATGCGTAAGTTTATGGCCGAGGAGCGCCCGCCTTATGCATGCGCAGACTACATCAACTACCGGATGCTGAAGAACGGTGACTACGCCATCGGCCTTGATTCCGATGTCAACGCATACGCCAAGCAGCTCCACAAGCAAAACCTCAAGAAATGAATATCTACACTGGACAGAACGTTTACGAAGCGGCCAAGGAGCGTGTACGCTTTGTTTTCCGGGAGTTCGACAACGTGGTTGTGAACTTCTCCGGAGGAAAGGACTCCACGGTCGTGCTGCACCTTGCCATCGAGGTGGCCAGGGAAATGAACCGTCTTCCTGTCAATGTCTTTTTCTTTGACCAGGAAGCCGAGTGGGACAACAACATCGAGTACATCCGTCACGTCATGCACATGCCGGAGGTCAATCCGATGTGGTATCAGATTCCGTTCAAAATCAACAACGCAGCAGGAGGAACCGATGCGTGGCTTCACTGCTGGGAAGAAGGCAAGGAGTGGATTCGTCCACATGAGGATATCGCTATCACGGAGTGGGAGGACACCGGCAAGGAGGAGGAGTTCTACGCCATGATGGACATCCTGCCCCAGCAGTACTTCAAGGGCCAGAGGGTAGCCGCCCTTCTCGGCATGCGCTGCGAGGAAAGCCCGAAGCGAAAGATTGCGACCACGGAGGGCAATCCGTCCTACAAGTGGTGCATCTGGTGCGCACAGAGAAGCAAGTTCAAATGGGACTTCAATCCCATCTACGATTGGCAGTATTCCGATGTCTGGAAATTCATCCATGACAACGGTTTCGAGTACTGCCCGATTTACAACTACATGTACCAGTATGGCGTTCCCATCCGTGAAATGCGCATCAGCAATGTCACGCACGAAACCGCCATCCGGAGTCTGTACATCATGCAGGAAATCGAAAGTGACCTGTACAACCGACTGACACGGCGCCTGTCTGGTATCAGCACCGCATCCCAGCTGAAGGATGACATGTTCGCGGTCAAGGATCTGCCGTTCATGTTCTCCGGCTGGGAGGAGTATCGTGACTATCTGCTTGAGCACCTCATTGCGGAGCAAGACCGGCCGATATTCTACAAGGCCTTCAACTCACCCAAGGCGAAGCTGTATCGACAGAACGCCCTTCTGTACCAAGACTTCTGCCAGGTGTGCGTAGGCGAGATTATGCGCTCGGACGTGTCACTGACGCTCATAGCCAACTTCAACGCAGGAATAGCCCTGTCGGAGTGGCGCTATTGGAAGAAGCACGGCAAGAGAAAGTATCCCATCCAAAACAAGTACATCGACTATGAGCAGAAGCACTCGAAATAGGGTTCCGGCGAAGTATTTCGTCACCTGCGGTTCTGGCGATTCCGACAACCAAGTCCACGCCGGCTCGTTTCACATGGCCCTGCACGAAGCAGGGATTTCCGACTTCAACATCCAGACCTACTCATCCGTCCTGCCGGCCTGCGCCAAGGAGGTCTCCCGCGAGGCGGCAAAGCTGCCCAAGTTCGGCTCTGAAATGATGACCATCATGGCCGTGGCCACCGGAGAGAAGGGGGACTTCATCTGTGCAGGAATCACGTACGGCTGGCTCTACGAAGGCCGCAAGAAAATCGGTGGCCTGGTCTGCGAGGTCTCCGGCAAGATGGAGGTGGAAGCTCTCGCAGAGGAACTGGAAAAGGCCCTCACGGAATTGCACGAGCGCACGTACCGGCAATACGAGTTGAAGGACATCCAGACGCACATCATGCCGCACAAGGTCGGCCGCAAGCACGGAACGGCACTCGTTGCCATTTGTTTCACGCAATACAAGTAATCCGCCATGGAAGAATTGAAAGATAAAATCCGGGCCGCATTTGAAGCCGCCCAAGACAAACTGGAGTTCCGGAACGAACTCTGCAAGTTCATTCACGAGCTGTCCCCGAACAAGGCCCAGCCCGTGGACTTCGTAATATGGGTGCCCATCGACATGGTGGAGCCGAATGACTACAACCCGAATTCCGTCGCGCAGAAGGAAATGCAGCTGCTGTACACGTCCATCTGGAACGACGGCTACACGCAGCCCACGGTGACCATCTGGGACGATTCCAAGAAGAAGTACATCATTGTCGATGGCTTCCACCGCTATTTTACCTGCAAGAACAACAAGGACATCCGCGAGCGCAACCATGGAATGCTGCCGATTGTGGTCATCGACAAGGACATCAACGAGCGTATGGCGGCAACCGTCCGTCACAATCGTGCCAGGGGCAAGCACTCGGTGCAGGGCATGTCCTCGATGGTGTTCAAGCTGCTCGACCAGGGATGGAAGGATGAGGATATCTGCAACCAGCTCGGCATGGAGCCGGAGGAGCTGCTGAAGCTGAAATACGTCACTGGATTCGCCAAGTTGTTTGAAAACACCGAGTACAAGCAGGCATGGGAGTCCAGAACCCAGCTGTTGGCGAAGAAAAAGTACAAGGAGGAGCACCCCGATGAAGTATTCTAGGCGAGTTGCAAAGAAGGTGTTCAAGCTTCTGTCCGAAGATGAGTACACTCAAAGGGAGCTTTGTGAGATAGTTGGAGTGGACGAAACGACCTTCGGTCGTTGGAAGAAGCGGTATGCCGAGTTTGCCGAAGGTATTGAAAATGCCAAGGAGGCCCTGCGCGAGAAACGTCTGGTGCAGTGCTCCAACTCGCTGGCCAAGTTGATAGTAGGATTTGACTTCACGGAAACGACCACCGAGTACGTCCGTGACGATGACACCAAGAAGGTAGTCATCCGCGCCCAGAGGGAGGTGACCAAGCATGTTATGCCAAGTCTTGGCGCCATTATCCACTATCAGTCGAATCAGGATCCCGAACACTGGCAGAACAAGCAGCGTCTGGAGCATACCGGCAAGGACGGAGAAGACCTTGTCCTGCGCCCCCTCACCGATGAGGAGATTGAGTTCCTCGCCAAAAGGAATCAGACCAAGCAATAGTCAATGGAGCGCACGGAGCGTGACATATTGAGAGCAGCCCACAAGCAGCTGATGACATCTTCTGTGAAGCGATTTACGCAGGAGATGTTTCTGCATATGCACAAGACGCCGTTCATCTTCGGCGAGCATCACGACTTGATATGTGACGTTTTGGACAAGGTGGTGAGGGGAGAACTGCGGAAGGTGATGATAAACATCGCACCACGATACGGAAAGACAGAGCTGGTATCGAAGCAGTTCATGGCGTTTGGGTATGCCATCAATCCTGCCTGCAAGTTCCTGCACCTGTCGTATTCCGGCTCTCTCACGCTCGACAACTCCGAAGAGATAAAGGACATAATGCGCTCGCCCTTGTTCCAATGCCTGTTTGATGCACGCATCCGTCCTGGCCGTGACACCAAGGGTAAGTGGGACACGACCGCAGGAGGTGGAATGTACGCCACATCCACGCTGGGACAGATTACAGGTTTCGGTGCTGGTGCCACAGATGCTGAAGATGGGGAAGTCAGCGAGGAGTATCTGGATCAGTACACTGCCGTGTTCAATCCGGGCAAGTTCACTGGCGCCATAGTCATTGACGACCCCTTGAAACCGGAAGACGCTCTGTCCGATAATGTCCGTGAGATAGTCAACCGACGGTTTGAGACCACCATCCGTAACCGTGTGAACTCCCGTCGCACGCCCATAATCATAGTGATGCAGAGGTTGCACGAACACGACCTTTGTGGCTACCTGCAAGAGGTGGAGCCAGGCGAGTGGACGGTCATCAGCATCCCGGTCATCAAGCAGAACGAGGAAGGGCAGGATGAGGCCCTATGGGAGCACAAGCACACGCTGGAGGAGCTGTACGCGCTACGGAAGGTGAATAACTTCGTGTTTGAAACCCAGTACATGCAGAATCCGACACCGCTTGAGGGCCTCATGTACACGCGCTTCCGCACGTATTCAGCGCTCCCGACCAAGCACCAAGGCAAGCCGTGGGTGATAAAGAACTACACGGACTCTGCCGACACCGGCTCGGACTGGTACTGTTCGATAGACTACATCGAAACCGAGATTGGCGACTATGTGATAAACATCCTGTACACGAAGAAGCCAGTAGAGTTCACGCAGCAAAAGCACGCGGAAATGATGACCATCGACAAGGTGGAAATCTGCCACTTCGAGAGCAACAACGGCGGGCGAGTCATTGCCATGAACGTGGAAGGCATTTGCCGTGGTTTAGGCAACAAGAAAACCCGTTTCCATACTTTCGTTCAAACCGGCAACAAGAATGTCAGGATCTTCTCAAGAAGTGCCGAGGTAATGAACATGTTGTTCTTTCCCGAGGACTGGCAGCAGAGGTGGCCGGAGTTCGCTCGTGACATGAAGTCCTACCGCAAGGAGGGCCACAACGACCACGATGATGGCCCGGACTGCTGCTCCGGCATCATGGAAATGCGCATGAAGAACACCACGCAGCTCACCACAGAGGACGTAATGAGGGATTTTTGGTAGCAGAAAGTGTGTATTGTTTACATAGTAACGATTATTCCGAACAGATATGGCAAAAGAAGTTCAACAACAGAAACCGGCATCCAAGTATGCTGAGGGAAGTTTCCTCGGCCAGATATTCTCGCCGGAGCATGACGATGCCAAGGTCATCGAATTGCTGAAAGAGAAGTCCGTAGAAGTGCCGTCTTGGGAGCTCCTGCGCTCGCAGTACTATCCCGACCAGCACGAGATTATCACTAACAAGAAACGCCGCCCCAAGGACAAGAAGGGCAAGGACTACATCGAGAAGCCAGCGAGGGTGACTTACGATGCCGAGCGCATCTTTGTCAACCGCCTGTTGGAAATGATGTTCACCATTCCGCCCACGCGTGAGTATGTGTTCAAGGGTACCGCTGCCGAGAAGAAGGAGCAGAGGAAGATGCGTGACGCCATCGAAGCCGTGTACGAGGACAACCGCATCGACGGAGAGAACATGAAGCGCTTCCGTTCTCTCTTTGCCGCTTGCGAGGCCCTGACCATCTGGTACACGGTCGAGGATGAGGAAGGCAAGAAGCACGATGACTACGGCTTCGAGACACCGTACCATCTGAAGTGCCGTTCCTATTCTCCGATGGAGTACAAGGAATCCGGTCTGGCCAGCGCCAAGATATACTACCTTGCCGATGATTTCGGTAAGTGCCAGGCGATATCGTTCGAGTATGATGTCAAGCGCTCCAAGACCAAGACCGTCACGTTCTTTGAGTGCTACACAAGGAAGGCGCACTACAAGTGGATGCGCAGCACCGACACCAAGCTCAAGTACGAGCCGGTCATCACGAATGAATCGCTCATCCTTGACAAGATACCGGGCATTTACGGATATCGCTCCAAGGCCCTGTTTGAGAACGTGCCGAACAACCGTGACGAGGTGGAGTTCACGCTATCCCGCAACTCCGATGTTGTGCGCAAGAATTCCCACCCGCTCGTGAAGCTGATCGGCCAGCTGCTCAACGGCGAGAAGCCCGAAGGTGATCAGGCCAGGGAGTTCTACAACGTGGAGCTTGGAGGTGATGTTGACACCGTTTCCCCCGCTATTACGCCGGAGAACGTGGAGTACTACGTCAATGAGCTGAAGAAGAACATGGCCGAGTCCATGCAGTTGTCGAATATCTCTCTGGAGAACCTGAAGGCCTGCGGTGCGCTCAATGCCAAGGCCATGCAGATGCTCGTGGCTGGTGACCACATGAAGGTCGGCCTGGAGAAGTGGGACGTCATAGAATACCTTGATAGAGAGTGCAACATCATCAAGGCATACCTTGCTAAGATGAATTCCGCATGGGACGGTAAGATTCAGAAGCTCAAAGTCAAGCAGGTCATCAATCCGTTCCGCTTCAACGACGATGATGACTCTGTGAACACCTACGAAAAGGCGTCTGGTGGCCCGATTCTGTCCCAGCGCACCGCCATCGAGAAGTCCGGTCTCGTTTCCGACGTCGATGAGGAAATGGCCCGCATCAAAGCCCAGCAGGATGAAAGCACCGAGAGGGACAGAATGGTGGAACTGTTCCCCGGTGCTACTGCTGGTGCCCAGAAGACCAATCTCAAGAAAGGGGAGGAGGAAGAAGAATAGGATAGTCTATGGAACAGAGCAAGGCATATCAGCAGCATTACGGACGCATTGAGCGCTATGTCGCGGAGCTGAAACGGCTCTACGCCCAGGCGCTTGATGCGTATGCCGAACTTGCCCTGCGCTCCGACCTTCCAGAGGGAGAGGCATTCCGCTTCGATGATTTTCCCGAGCTGAAGGAGAGAGTGGAAGAGGTGACGCGCAAACTAGCTCGTGAACTCTATGCCAACATCGAGACGGCGAACAAGGTGGAATGGGAGAAAAGTGCCGATATTTCGCGCAAGTACGTGGAGTCGGCACTTCCGTCCATCCTCGGCGTGAAACTGTCTGAAATCGAACCCAGCACGCTCAGCAAGCTACTCGGCAGGTCTCCGGCATATCAGTCGTACCAAGAAAGCGTGGCCAAGCACGGCCTTTCACTGTCGAGCAGGGTATGGCAGTTGTCCGAGGACTTCAAGTCCGACGTGGAACTGGCCATGACCGCCAAGCTTGGAGAAGCGCTTCAGCAAGGAATGTCAGCGGCCAGTCTGAGCCGCAGCATCCGTTCTCTACTCAACGACCCCACGGCCCTGTTCCGGAGGGTGCGTGACAAGAACGGAAAGCTTCAGCTGTCGAAACGTGCCAAGGCCTACATCGCAGGAGAAGGCCGGTATCGCTCGGCGTACAAGAATGCGATGCGTCTGGCCAGAACGACCATCAACAACGCCTACCGGACGGCAGAGCAGACACAGATGCGCCAGGTACCCATTGTTGTTGGCAAGGAGGTACATCGTTCCACTACGCCGTACCCCTGCGAGGTCTGTGAACGGCTAAAGGGCAGATATCCCATGGACTTCGACCTTGGAAGCGGCTGGCATCCTCAATGCCGGTGCTATGTAACCTGGATCATGGCAACCCCGGAGGAGGTCGCACAATGGATGAAGGACGGCAAGGACTTTGTTTCCAAGAATGCTGTCACCGATGTTCCGGAGGCCTTCAAGGAGTTCTGCCGCGAGAACCGCGACAAGATGGAAGGAGCCATCGGCCGAGGAACGCAGCCCTTCTGGGTGAGGGACAATATGGGCTACATTGAAGATGCTTGGAGCGGCATGCCGTCGGCATCTTCGGGAGTGGAAGGAAAGGATCTGCTCCCGGGTATTCGTGAGCATCTTGGCGGTCTTGGGAAAAGCCTCATGGATATGGTCTATGGTGGCGACTACCGAACCGCACAAGGCTATTTTGGCGAAATGCAGGGCTTCGATGGGCTACCGAACCTGGTGGATGAAATCAGCCAGGATGACATCAAGGTGTACCGTGGCGTCAGTGGCATCAGTCAGGAGGAATCAGACCGCTTTGCCGAGGACTTCCGCACAGGCAAGTTATTTGCAGGCGAAGGTGTGCATGGCAATGGCACGTACACATCCGTATCGGAGGAGATTGCGTGGGACTATGCCGGTCGCAGCCATGGCGCCGTAATAACGATGGGCCTGCCCAAGACGATGCGCTTCATAGAAGAATCGGAGCTTGAGGTCATGCAGCATGAGTATAGTCGTCAGTTGAAAGGCGAAATGACAAAGGCCCTCACGACCTATGGGTATAGCAGCCCGGAGGCGAAGGTGCTCCGCTCATTGGAGTTTGCCGTAGATGAACTTGGCTCGTTTGGCACGCTGCTTGGATATGACGGTATCAAGTGTAAGTACGGCCACCAAGACTGCTATGTGATATTCAACAGAACGAAAGTAAATGTATTGAAGAAATGACACCTGATTTAAGCAGACAACTGGCGCATCTGGCCACCCAGTATGAGGGGAAGGAAGATGCAGACTTTGGCCTGTGCATGGAGTACAGGGAGTATGTTCGGAAGCACGAGGATGAGATAGCAAGCCTCGATGACATCCCGGCCAAGTTCTCGGCAATCATACACTGAACCGCTCGCAGGCAAGCGTAGGCACGCACTGGCGAAATCTTGATAGGTAGGCACCCGTTCTTGGGCGCCTACTTTCGTTTTTTGCCAAAAAAGTGACCTTCCGGCCAAAAATCAGCAGGTGTCAAAAATCCTTGCCCCACATATCTGCAACCGCGGTTTCGGCCATTTCTGCCGAAAAAATCAGCAAAAAATCAGCATTATCTTTACGCTTTTATATTTGAATATTAAAATAGTTTTCCTAACTTTGTGATAGATGATTCAAACAACACAACACGACAATAGATTATGACAAAGAATTTCGACACCCTGCATGACCTAATGGCTTGGATGAAAGAAGTAATCCGGGAGAAAGGCAACACCATGTACCAGAACTACGACCTTGGCACCGACTTCATGCACCTGGTCAGACTGACCGAGGAGCTTCAAGCCGAGTTCGGCAAGCAGTACAGAATGGATTTGTACTGGCTCATCCGCGAGAACGGCACCCACCTTGCCGAAGGAATGTTTGAGCGCGACCTGTATATGGACGCGTACCGCAAGGAACTCATTGGCTGGTATGAGTTCCACTACGAGAACGGCCTGTATTCGGCGGTTGAAAAGTAAGGAGGGCAAGGCGATGAAATGTACGTTAGTTAAGGATAGTGAGTTCAAGACCATTGGCCTGCTCATTGAAATCGTTGACAATAGTGGCAAGAAGCGCTATCGCAAGAGCTTTGGTACTTGCCCGATGCCCTGCTACTGGACAAAGGAGCTGGACATGAACCAGTACGAGGCAGACATCCTGGATCTGCTTTCGCTCGATGCCCAGAGGGCCGAGGCCTCGAATATGCGAATGAACTTCGTCCGGATGGCCGAGACAATCAAGGGGCTGGACATCAAGAAGAACGGAATGACCTACACGTCCACGCTTGCGGAGGACACGGTGGCCACGTATGAAGCCCGCATCCAGAAGATAATCGATAGCCTGAAGTAGCCATGAATGAAATCAGTATTCAAGTGCACGACTACGACAATGTTGGTCGGTATCGCATTACCTTGGACTGCAATGCCTCTGTTGAAGAAGCCCATGAGTGGAAGAAGAAAGCCAGAGAGTCCGTCAAGGTGGACTGGGAGAGCCTGCCTAAAGAAGCGACGCATGTTGTGTATTACGCAGAGCTGGTTGACCAGCAGAACTGCGTCTGGTTTGCCGGAATCTTCATGCACGGAGAGGCTTACGATGATAAGGAATTTGACCGCATCTTCTGCAAGCCGAATGTAGGTTATGTAGGTGCAATCCACAAGCGTGTTTAGTAAGAAAGACAATAGATTTGACCGTTATGAGAAAGTACACTGAAATCAAGGGCGATGTCCAAGCCGCAAGGGCTCGCATCGCAGAACTCCGCAAGGAGATGTTGACCGGCATCCGCGAGGAGGTCGTGGCCAATGGTGGTAGCATCAGTTTCGTTGCCCACGATGTCATTCTGGAAAAGGGCAAGGTTGGCGAATGCCAGCTGCTTGAACTCCGGGCCATCACGCACACCGTGAATGGCAAAAATGAGCCGAGAACGGCCTATGATGCGGTAAGCACCGACAAGACCACTCCGCTGTACAAGTATGCTGGTCACAATAGCATACAGACGTACCACCTGGATGTAGAATCGCTGACCACCATCCTCGATGTGGTGGCCGCGCTTGAAGGAAGGAGGGTGTAATCATGGCACGACTGACAATAGATGACGTGAAGCGCCTGCACAAAGCTGCCGGCAAGCACTTTTTCGATGCCGACACGATGCGCTTCTGGGGCACCACGATGGTGTCAGAGCTGTTCCCGAACAATACGTTTGTGACCGAGGATGACAACTACGACCGCTCGAAGAAGATGTACACGGTGCGCTTGTTTGATGAGGACACCGCCGAGATTGAAACCGTCTGCGGATTCCAGCGCTTCGACAACTTCGATGATGCCGTAAAAGCCGCCAAGGCCTACGGAACTGAAGAAGATGATGACATCGATGATGAGGAGGAATAGCCATGTTTGATGTATATCAGAAGGTCACAGACCGTTTCGTGGAAATGATGCAAGGTGGCGAGATTCCTTGGAAGAAGCCCTGGAGCGGCACGATGGAAGGAGCCATCAACTACGATTCTCGCAATCCGTATAGCCTGCTGAACCAGATGATTCTCGGCAAGCCAGGCGAGTGGATGACAAAGAACCAGATAGATGCCCATGGTGGCAAGATTAAGAAAGGAGCCAAGGCGGGCTTCGTGGTGTTCTTCAAGTGGCTTGAGGACAAGACCACGGATGAGGATGGGCAAGAGAAGGTGCACCGCTGGCCAATGCTCCGATACTACAATGTTTTCCACATTGACGATGTTGAAGGTGTGAAGTCAAAGCTCACGACGGCCGAAGTCGCCCGCCACACCCCGAGCGAGATTGCTGATGCCGTTGTTGACGGGTATCTTGCCAGAGAGAAGGGCCTGAAACTGACCATCAAGGAGAGCAATCGTGCGTACTACGCTCCGCTGCTCGATGAGGTGGTCTGCCCGAAGATGAACCAGTTTGATGTCCTGGCCCAGTATTATAGCACCCTGTTCCATGAACTGACGCATAGCACCGCACGAGAGAGCCGGTGTAACCGCGATATCGATGAACTTGCCTTCTTTGGCAGCGAGAGTTATAGCAGAGAGGAGCTTGTGGCCGAGCTTGGCGCAGCGATGCTTTGCAATGTCACCGGCCTTGAGTGTGCGGCAACCGTTCGCAATTCGACCGCCTACCTGCAAAACTGGATCAAGGCCCTGAAGAATGATAACCGGATGATTGTGTGGGCAGCAGCCCGCGCCGAGAAAGCCGCAGAGTTCATCCGTTTCGGCAAAAAGGAGAATGCAGCATAATGGCAGTCCTGATTAAGACAAACGGTAGCACCGTCACTGACGTGCGTCCCTCCAACGGAAAGACATTCGGCCTTGAGCAGCTGAGGCAGCTTGTCGGCTGCGAGTGGGTGGAGTTCGTGTACCTGTCGAATGGCATCATGGTCATCGATGAGGAAGGCAAGGTTGGGCCGGACGGTTCGAAGCCGTACAAAGCACAAGCCACCGCGCTTGCTCTGGAAGATAGGGCCATCGGCCACGATGACTACATTGTCGGCGATGTCCTTGTATGTGACACCAATGAAATCGAATAGCGCTATGGAACAAAAGAAAAGATGCTTCAAGACCTGGCTGGTGGAAACCGCCTGGGGAATATGGGCCAGTTGCTCGTTCATAGGCATCCTGCTTGTGGAAGGACTGGACGGCTCAGTCAAGCTGTTTCCGTTCAGCATCCCGTCGATGATATCGCTTGTGATAGCCGCCAAGGTGTATGACAAGCTCCAGAAGAAAGGGTACTTTCCGGAGCCGAAGAAGGAGGAGAAGAAATGAGCAGCTTGGTGAAGTCGCGCAACCTGTGCTTGCAATGTCCGTGGTACAGGGGGGGGGTATGTTGTAAGCCCCTCGATTACGGCTGGTGCCGTATCACACGGAGTGTTTGAATCATCCCGACAGTTCTAGTCGGCATAGGTCTGGTTCGCAGACCTTGTGTTGGGCGGCGTTCTTTTGCCGCCCTTTTTCATGTCCAGGAGCGTGGTGCGCCACTCCCCTACTGCCGGAACAAGCAGAAAAACCCTCGCCAACGGCCCTGTTTTCGCGCAGGGCGCGCCTAAAGTTCCGATTGGACTACTTACTCATCCAGAGGTGTTCGGGTGTCTTAAATCGCCTGAAATTGCAACGTATTTGAAAAGTGCGTATTGATTACACAGATTTTCTGCTTAGATTTGCAGTGCTATTGCCAGACGCTGACTTGATTGGCCAAGCTGTTACACAAGGTTTGCGAATAGTCTGGCGCCTTGCAAAAGCGCCAGACTTTATGTTAAACCAATCGTTCAAGTCAGATGAAGACAAGAGTATTGAACATTTTGAAGCCCGAGATCAAGGACTTGGGATTCAAGGAGGAAGACCTAACCGAGGCAGTTGAAAGCATCGCATCCGGTCTTAATCCAGACGCAACAGACGATGACATCAAGGCGAAAGTCAGTCTCGCTCTGCCATTCTTGAAGGTGTCGCAGAAAGCAGTCACTCGCATCGTGAATGCACAGCCGAAACCGCAGCCCCAACCCCAGCCACAACCGAAACCGGATGTCAAGCCCGAGGACGACCCTTTTGAGAAGTTCAAGGCCTGGCAGAAGGAACAGGAGGAGAAGAACAAGACCGAGGTCGATGCTCTGAAGAAGAAAATCGAGGATCTTGAAAGCAAGGACGTGCTCAAGCAGCGCACCGCCGCTTTCGAAGCCCTCCTTGACAAGCTTCCGGAGAAGCAGAAGGCCTCCCAGTTGAAGGACTTCAACCGTGTTGCTTCGACCTTCAAGGATGATGCAGAGTTCAACGCCTACATCGCCGAGAAGAAAACCGACATCGAAGGCCTCGTACAGGAAATGACTGATGCAGGACTGAAGATGACTCCCCCCGGAGGAGGTGGCAAGGATGCGGACACCAAAAATGACTTCGCCGAGGCCATCAAGGCGGGAACGCAAGAGATTGTGGACGCCAAGAAGCCGAAAGAGTAAAAACCCGTGTTTAATTCTTAATTCAGTACAACTATGCCCGGAGTAAAGTACGATTCCCCGTTCCCGGTGGAAAAAGAACTTTATCGCATAGACACCGCGTATCGTCTGTCCGGTGGTTTCAACATCGCAGACGGTGAGCTTGCAAAGCTTGCCGGCCAGACGCATATTCCGGTTCTGTGCCCCATCGTCGTTGACCTGGCCGCACGCACCTTCAAGGTGGTGCAGAACTCCAAGGTGTGCGAAGCTGCGGAAGCCTCTGCAACCGCCCTGAAGATTGCAAAGGGTAGCTTCGTGCAGGTGAATGATGTTCTGCTCGTTGCCAAGGGTCAATCCGTGACCGTCAGTGCTATCGACAAGTCCAAGGAGGACTACGACACGCTGACCGTCAGCTCTCTCCCTGTGGCCCTCGCTGCTGGCGCCATCCTGTCCAAGGCGAAGCTCGTGAAGCTCTCTGCCGTGGCCGTGGCCGACGCTGCTGCTGAAGCCACCTCCATCAAGATTGCCAAGGGCAGCAACATCACTGGTGCTTGCACCCTGTCCGACGGCACGAATTCCATTACCGTCACCGCTATTGACAAGAGCGCTGCCGATTGCGATACCCTCACTGTTTCAGCACTTGCCGCCAAGGTGGATGCCGGAACTACCCTGGAGGCCGCAACCGCTTCCGTTCCTGTTGCCGAACACGTGGCCAACTTCGCCAACTACGACCGCCGTAAGATTGCGGACAACATGTCCATCACTGCAATCGCCCAGGCCTACGAGATTGACGAAGCCAACCTCGATATCCCGTTCACCGAGGAAGACAAGGCAGGCGTGACCGACCGTTTCATGTTCATCTAGTTCAAGGAGGACCGAAGAATGATTTACACTATCGAAAGTTTGATGGCCGAGCCGATGATTATCGCCGCCGTCATTGACCGTCTGAAGGTCACCCTGACCGATGCAGACCGCATCGACTGGATGGATTACCTGAACCCCAAGAAGGCGAATTCCGATGGAACGTTCAAGACCTACATCGGCAACACCACTGCCGTGACTGTCGGTTCCTTCATCGACAAGTTCTCCCGTAAGCCCCTGCGCACTCGCAAGTCTATGCGTAAGGGCGTCGGCGAGGTAGGTGCCCTTGGTGAGGAGTTCCAGATGGACAATGCCCGTCTGGAGGAACTGCAGGTGCTCATTGACACCTACAACGAGAAGAACGAGGCATCTGTCATCAACGACATTGCCAACTTCCTCGTTGAAGATTTCCGTGAGAGCTACCTTGCACCTCACAAGCGCATCGACCTGATGCTGAACGACCTCAAGTTCTCCGGCACTGCCGGCGTGGACTCCAACGTTGACCAGAAGGGCGTGAAGATCGATTCGATTACCATCCCTCTGCACAAGGTGAAGCCCGCTGCCACCTATGCCGCGAAGTTCATTTCCTACCTTGCAGACCAGGTCGAATCCCTCCGTGGAGAAGGCGTGGATGCTGCCGTGATGGAAATGAGCCGTGCCACGTTTGTGAAGCACATCGTGAACTGCCCGGAGTTCCAGTCCAAGTTCGTCAGCAAGTTCGGCAGCTACGAGTTCACTTCCGGCCCTGCCACCCCGACCATGGTCAACGACCTGTTCCAGGCCCTGGAGCTGCCGTTGGTCATCAAGCTGAAGGCAGAGTACGTCAAGAAGCAGGACGGTGTTATTCATAACATCATTCCTGTTGACAAGATTTCCCTGCTGCCTAACGGCAAGATCGGAAACCTGCGCTGGAAGAACCCTTACGAGCTTACCGACAAGGTGCCCGGAAAGACCTACACCCAGCAAGAGAATGGCTTGTTCATCGCAACCCGCCGCACCGACGAAGGCCGCACCACCGAGTACGGCTGCGAATGGATGGTGGATATCGACAAGCCCAACCGCATGGGCCTCATCGACTGCTCGCTGATGAACCAGTCCTAGCTGTTCTGCCCTATGACTGTTCTCGAAGCATTACAGGCGAAGGTGACGTACCCTTTGAAGGCGGCGTTCTTTGAGACCATTCTCATTGAACGCAGCCTCACTGGGATGGATCAGTACACCGCGACCATTGCCAGGAGCAAGAAGTTCCGTCTTGCGACGGCCGACTGCTACAAGGCCGTGGCCACCGGTGTCAACGTGACGGAGGGCAGCTTGAGCATCAGCATCCCCGAAAGGGACAGGCTGCTTGCTCTCGCTAACTCCATCTATCGCCAGTGCGATGAGCAGCCGGTAGGTGCAACTGTTCAACCCGGTATCAAGTTCCTGAAAGACTGGTAGCCATGCTGAGCCTACGACCTCACTTCATTTCGTTCAAGACCTCGACGGGCGGAGGGACAAATTCGCAAGGAGAGCCTATTCCCGCAGTCGAGGCTTGGACTGAAATGGTGCCATGCCGCTACGAGACAAACACCAAGACGAACATCTTCCGGAATGGAGACGGCACGTTCAAGGTGTTCCAGTATGTGGTCTGGTTGGACGGCTCGCAGGAGGACTACACAGGCCGTTTTGTTAGGATTTATGATCGCAACAAGGCGTTGGTGAAGGAAGGGCAGGTCAAGCACTGTCCGTTCCGCCAGCTCAATTCACTGCTTTACGTAGAGTAGTATGGGCGTCACGAAGAAGGTAGTTGGAAACACGTTTCAACAGTACGTTACGAAACGGCTGGAGCAGCTCAAAGGCCAGTATGTACGTGGACTGATAGCTGCCGGAATCGAAACGGTCAACTACATCCGCAACCGAAGCGGAGAAGCGAGCTGGTTTGACGATACAGGCAACCTCCGAAGCTCCATTGGTTTCGTCATCCTCGATGAAGGTCAGATAATCTATCAGAGTGGATTCGACGTGGTGAAGAACGGAGCCGAGGGTGCAAGAATCGGGAAGGAGTTTTCCGAGCTTGTAGCCCAGAGGACGGAGCAGTTCAAGAAAGGTCTCGTTCTGCTCGTTGTCGCAGGAATGGAGTATGCCGCCTACGTGGAGGCAATGGAGAACAAGGACGTGCTCGCCTCATCAAAGCCGTATGCCAACAGGATCATTCAAGACATGATTAAGCAACTGCAATGAGAAAGACTGGTAATGACATAGAAGCCGACATCTTCACGCTCGTTTCCGAGTCCGCGCTTGCTTCCGCCATCGATGGAGGCGTGTACCGGAAAGGCACTCGGCCGCTGAACTCCAAGAAGGAGGACATTCTTGTCGCCTTTGTAGGAGGGATTGACGGCCAGAAGCAGGAGGGCATTGTGAACGTGAACGCCTATGTCAACAACATCGACAACAACTCCGGAGCGAAGGTCAAGGATATTGGCCGCTGCAAGGAGCTGGAACATGCCCTCCAGTCGTTCATTGAGGAAGCTGTCATTGAGAACTACGATATGTGGCCGGACAAGCAGATCGACACCTATGAGGTGCAGAACACCGAGCAGCACTGCGTGAACTTGCGCATCGCGTACAAAAGAAGCACTATCAACGATTAAAACTGTTATACAACTATGCCTAACGCACGTAAAATTATGGGTTGGAGCAAGTGCTCCATCTCTGTCGCAGAGGCCACCGGAACGACCACGATGCCTAGCTCCCTGACCAGCATCGGCACTATCAAGGACAAGTCTTCTGTCCTTGAGTCGCAGGATGGTGACGCTCTCTCTGCCAAGGCAACTGGTGGTGTCGAGGTCGCTCACGAGGAGCAGGAAGGGACTTTCACCCTGACCACGCGCGTGATCGAAACTGACGGCACTCTGGAGGCCCTGCTTGGCGTGGGTTCCGTATCGAGCGGCAACGTGGACGTGTTCACCCATGTCCCCAACAAGGACTTCGCCGTTAAGGTGGAGCCGAAGAACGTTGGCGCTTTCGGTATCGAAGCCCCTCTCGCCACCCTCAAGTACAAACCCGGTTGGTCCGAGGAGGAAGGTAACTTCGTTGACCTTGTCTTCAACATCCTGAAGGTTGATGAAGACCCCACCACGAAGTGGTACACCAAGGTCAAGAAGGTTGCCCCCGGCAACGGCTAGTAGACCACGGACAAAGACCGCGTATCATTCTGCCGGGCAGGGTCAAGAAAGCCCTGCCCGGCTTCTCAGTTAAAGAACACTCGTTATGAAAAATACAATCGAAAAGAAGGTGCTTGAGACTATCCTTGACAGGCCCATTGTGCTGACCATTGGCGGTAAGACCTTCAACGCTGCCCGGCCGACCGTGGCCACTGTCATTGAGGCGTCGGAGTACATGTCGGAATTGCCGGCCATCAAGCTGTCCGATGAGGATGTACTTACGGAGGTGCTTGCCATCGCGCCAGATTGCAGGCCGCTCGGAAAAGTGGCCGCTGCACTCATTTTGGGAGCAGAGCCGAACAAACAGTCATCCCTGTTCAGAAAACGCCGGAAATCGAAGAAAATCGACCATCTGGCGGATTTTATTCTCTGTTCCCTCACTCCGACTGAAATGATGTCGGTCATCAAGCAGCTTCTTGATATCAAAACCGTCACTGATTTTTTCGCAGTTACCACTTCCCTGACAGAAGTAAATCTGCTTCGGAGGGCAAGGAAAGCGGAGGAAGTGGAGAAGTAGAAAACAATAGCGTATGGGCGATGGTCGTGGCGCTTGCCAAGGGTCTCGGTTTAACCATCCACGACGTCCTGTACGGTTACAGTTATACAAATCTTGTGATGCTTGCAAGCACCATCCCGCCCGTGGGCGGTGAAAAGCATCGGAAGAATGACACAAGGTCGAAGGGAGAGATTGAATGGGACGATTCCTTCGACGCAAACAACCCAGATTTGGCTGACAGATTTGAATAGACAGTAGCACTATGGCAGACGGTACATTTTACGGCATAGGCCTCGATAACGCCTCCTTGAAGAAGAATGCGCAGGACAGTGTTGCCGAGTTCAAGAAGATTGACAAAGCGGCCGACCAGACTGGCGCACACATCGGAAAGCTCCAGCAGGCGTTCAAGTCCGGACTCAACTTCGACGGAGGCGGCATTTCCGAGTTGAAGCAGTCCATCCAGCAGAGCAAGAAGTATCTGCAGGAACTGAAAATCCAGTACAAGGACACCCTCGCAGACATTCAGCGTGCAGGTGGCGTGGGCGCCAACTCCGCGCTTGACGCTCAGCTGAAGCAGATCAAGGAGGATATCGACCTTGAGGAGGCCGCATTGAAGGGTCTCGAAACCCGTATGCAGCAGATGACCGCAGGGGCATCGTCCTCGTTCCGCACGGAAATGATGCGGATATCCAACACCATGAAGCAGATGCGCCTCGATGGTGAGGAGGAAACCGAAATGTACCATGAACTGGAGGAGCTGCTGCGGCAGCTGACCGAGGTTCAGAAGCAGTTTGCCCAGGAGCAGAAGAACATGGCCATGGGCGCCGGCGGTGTATTCTCCGGAATGCTCAGCGGTATGCAGGGCCTGATGGGTGCCTACTCCGTGGCGTCCGGTCTTGTAGGCCGATTCACAAAGGATCAGGAAAAGCTGCAGGAGGTACAGACCAAGATGCAGTCCTCGATGGCCATCCTCATTGGCTTGCAGCAGGTGGCGAACACCCTGCATTCCACATCTGCATTCAGAATCACTATCGTTTCCCGAGCCACCCAGTTGTGGCATGGCTGGAACTTAAAGACCGCGACCTCGCTCATCAGAATGGGAGTTGCGGCCAATACTGCCCGTGTTGCGACCATTGCACTGCACGGTGCACTCCTTGGCCTTGGTGGCGCTGCCGTCATCGGTGCCATTGCCCTTCTGACTCGGAAGTCCAAGGAAGCCGAGGAGCAGCAGAAGCGGCTGGAAGAAGCGGCCGAGAAAACGCAGGAGCGCTTTGATGACTACAAGCGCACTGTCGGTGGAGCCATTGGCAATGTCATTGGCAAGTACAAGACCTTGCAAGCCGACTACAAGAAGATGGCCTCCGAAGCGGAGAAGGTTGAGTGGGTGAAGAAGAACAAGAAGGCGGTGCAGGAACTCGGTTTTGCCATGGACGGAACGAATGATGCCGACCGTATCTTCATTGAGCAGACCGACCTTGTCATTGCCGCGCTGAAAGCCAGGGCAGAAGCCACTGCCCTTCAGACGCTTTACCAGAAGGAATATACCAAGCAGGCCGAAGCGCAGATTGAGGCCATGAATATGGTCAAGAATGCCGGAGATAAGGTGAATAGTGTTCTCTCTGGCAACAACGGCTGGCAGAAAGATTGGCGGAAGGCCGGCCTCGGTGCAGGTGACGTGAAGTCCACCACGACCACGTTCAGCAGCAACTGGGGGACATCCTCGCAGACGATATACGAACTCACTCCGGAGGGCGAGCGCAAGATGCGTGAATACTATGAGGGCCTTGCGCGGAGTGCCGGAGCGGAGCTTGTGTCGGAAGCAGGAAAGAACATCGAAGCCATTGAAGGCATGTGGGATGAAGCAATCCGCAATGCCGAAGCGGCAGAAGCTGCTGTCCAGAAGGCCGGAGTCCGTTCCTTTGTCAATGGTGACAATGATGAAACCGAGGAATGGCTGCGCACCCGGGAGCAGATTCAGCGCGACTACATCAATCTGGTCAAGAAGAACCAAGACAGTGAGATTGCGCTCATGGAGGACGGCTCGGAGAAGAAACGCCGCCAGGCCGAACTTGACTACGAGAGGGAGAAGGCATCGCTGGAAGCCACTCGCGCTACATGGGCAGCAAACAACATGCTCACGGAGGAGCGCAATAAAGCCATCGACGAAGCACTTGAATGGGCGAAGAAGAAGCATGATAAAACCCTTTCCGAGATTGCGGACAATGATGAAAAACACATGGCCGAGATTGCGGAGAAGGAGCGTGAAAGGTTCACTGCGTTCCTAAAGGAGTACGGCAGCTTCCAAGACAAGCGCCTTGCTCTGTCCAAGGACTACGCTGCCAGGATAAAGAAAGCACAGCAGGAGGGCAGCGCCATGGAGGTCGCGCAGCTCCAGCAGCAGTTCAAGCAGGCGGTGGCTGATATCGATGCCGAGGAACTGATGAGCAAGGTGGATCTGTCCATGGTGTTCAGCGACCTCGGCCTGGTGCTTGTCGGCCCTCTCAAGAAGACCATAGACGAACTTCGGGAGTTCACAAAGAGCGACAAGTTCAAGTCCCTCGACCTTGACCAGCAGAAGGCCCTGTTTGAGTCTATTGCAAAGGCCGAGAAGCAGCTTGGCGGTCTGTCCGGACTGGATTTCTCCAGTCTTGGCTCCGCCATGCACGACTACAACATGGCTCTCGGACTGCAGACTCAGAAGCAGATAGACCTCGCCATTGCTGCCGAGAACCTTGCCAAAGCCGAGGAGGAGCTGGAAGCGGCCACCAAGAGTGGCGACCAAGCCGCACAGGAAGCCGCCAAGACCAAGCGTGATGCCGCGCTCGCGGAGTACACAACATCACTCGATGACTACAATGCCGCCAGTTCCAAGGTCATTGCAACCCAGTCTGCGGCCACGACCGCTTTGCAGAAGTTCAACTCGGCCGTTTCCTCGCTGGAGAATGGCATCAAGAAACTGATGAACGGCCAGTTGTCTGGTCTGGTCGATTTGCTTGGCCCGCAGTTCTCGCAGAAACTTGGAATGATTATTTCCGGTGGACAGGCCCTGAAGAACGAAGCCAACGCTTTCATTGAAACCCTTGCTGCCAGAGGAAAGGACTTGCAGGACTTTGCAAAGGAGGCAAGCAAGGCGTTCACGAAGCTGTTCGATTCCTTCAGTGGCACTGCCGAAGAAGCGGTGACCAAGGCCAATGAGTGGATAAGTCAGGCCTTCGGAGAAGGTATCGGAAAGGATCTGCAAAAGGACATTTCCAAGCAGGTTGGTGACTTGCTCAGCAACGCGCTCAAGGACGGCGTGATTGACGAAGATGCGCTCAAAGAACTTGGAGACGGTGTTGGCTCGCTAATATCCAAGCTGGGAGAAGCCGGCGAGTCTTCCGGCAATATCTGGGGTATCATTATCGGCCTGGTGTTGACGCTCTTGGATGAGTTCAAGGAGAATGGTATCGGTGACCTCGTTGAAGAACTGCTGGTAGGTGTGGCCGACGCTGTGGAAGGCATCCTGGAGAACCTGCTTGAAGATATCTTCACGCACTTGATTAACGGCATTGGCGCATTGCTCAAAGGCGTTCTCAATGGCGTTGTGAAGTTGATTGCGAACATCTTCACGCTCGGCACTATGTCCGATGAGATTGCGCACATGGGCGAGCATGGAATCTGGGACGAAGAGATTGACAAGCTGGTCAAGTCAAATGAATCGCTTCAGAAGGCCATCAATGAACTGAAAGAGACCATCCGGGACAAAGAATCCACGAATGAGGATGCGGAGAAGGCCTACGAGCGCAACAAGAAGATGTATCAGGATAACCTTGCCAACACCCGGAAGCTGATGAAGGAAACGGCAGCTGCCTGGAGCAATGGTTTCCTTGGTATTGGCGGCTCTCATAGCTCGAAGCATCATATCAACACGGAGGTGTCCAGGTCATCTTGGGACGCCATTTCCAATGTTGTTGGCCGCTCAGTCCGCGACGCAGATGCTTTCTTCAATCTCACTGCCGAGGAAATGAAGAAAGTGTCGCTCTATGCCACATCTGCCTATGCCGAAGTCCTTGCAGCGGCCGATGCCGGCTACAAGGGCGCAGCCCAGTACATCGAGCAGTACGTGGAACTTGCAGGGCAACTGGAGGAAATCGAGTTTGCTCTGTACGAGAAGCTGACAGGCGTAAGTTGGGATAGCTTCTACGATGACTTCAAGTCACTGCTGAAGGATATGGATTCCGATGCGGAGGCCTTCGCCGACCAGTTCAGCGAGTACATGTCAGATGCCATCCTTGAGAACCTTGCCAACGAAAAGTATCGTGACAGGTTGAAGGATCTGTACCGCCAGTTCGCTTACGCCATGAGCAGCGACAGTGCAGGTGGGGCCACCCTTACGGAAGCTGAGATTGCGGCACTCAAGGCAGAGCGTGAGAGGATAGTCAACGAAGCCCTTGCTGAAAGGGAGCGCCTTATCGAAGCCGGCCTCATTGATGCCAAGAATGCCGAGGAGGAAAGGAAGGGAGCTACCAAGTCTGCTTTCGGTGCGTCACAGGAGTCCGTCGAGGAGAGTAATGCCAGATTGACCACGATACAGGTGCATACCTTCGAAATGAACGAAACGACCAAGGCCATACGGACCATGCACTCCGTCATGCTGGGTTTCGTTAACAGTATCATGACACACATCATTGGCATCCACAAGGACACGACCGACATCAAGGAGAAGGTGGATGAAATGGCCAGTGACGTAAAGACCATCCGCACGGACACCGGAGGAATCGTGAAGAATGGTGTAACCCTCAAACGATAGCAAGCCATGAAGTCGCCACTGTTTATTGATGGAATTGACACCCTTGAAACCTACAAGGTGCGCGTGACCGACAAGGGGTACAACACCCTCGTTCAGTTCCCGTCATTAAAGAAGGTCGAGAGCGTGGACTGGCCAGAGGATGACGGAGTAGAACCCGACCTCCTCGCTCCTGTTTTGGCAGCTAAGGACAGTATTGCCATAACCTTTGTCTGCTCCGACCTCACGAAGTATGACGCATTCCTGGATCTGCTCTATGACGGCGCCTATCACACGTTCTTTTTTATGGAGATTGGCGTGACGGCCGTCCTGCGCCTTGACACCCCGTCCGAGTACCAGCGTGGCCGCAGGATGGAGATTTTCACGTTGAACTTCTGCTTCGATGCCAGTTTCACTTCCGGCATGGTGCCATATGAGGGTATCAACTGGCCATTGACCATGAACGGAGAGACTATGTACTTCAACGAGCAGATGCTGATTTTCTTTGTGTACGAGCGTGGCCTGGAGCCGCACCGCACGATATCGTTCCCGCTCACCGGAATGCTCATTGACGGAGCCGACGTGAACACGTACACGATGCGCCCGATTGAGAACTATGTCGGCGAACTTGGAAAGGCCGCACCTGTGAAGAAGAACCTCATTATTGAGTCGCAGTTCACTGCCGGCCGGAGCTATCCCGACACCGCCGTGGTGAAGGGCGCGAAGGATGTCACCTTGCCGTTCTTGATGATGGCCGATATGCCGACCACGTTCTGGCGCCAGTACCTGCGGCTACTTACGGATCTGACCTCGCCAGGCCACAAGACACTGACCTACGGCGGCAAGACGCACAAGTTCTACTACAAGTCCCAGCAGGTGCGCGAGTTCTCCAGACTGCGCGGAAACGCCATCTGGTGCAAGTTCAATCTGACTCTCTGTTTCTTTGAAGGAGATTAAGTATGAGAATCTATTTCGACAATACGTTCATTGATGTTGCGGTAGAGGACACCTCGTACTGCAACCGCCAAATAATGGGCGCAGACGAACTTTATCTGGTGTTCAAGTACAATGGGTATCTTGAGCTGCCAATCGGCGCCTATTGCGAATTTAACGGCACTACGTACTACCTGCTCAAGCCGGAGCACTTCAAGAAGAACGGTACACGGAAGTTTGAGTACGAAGTGACGCTCCAGTCTGATGCAGGACGGCTCGGCCTGTACAGATTCCGTCACACCGTTGACGGCAGGTTGAAGTTTGACATGATTGCCAAGGCCTCGGAGTTTCTGGCCATGCTCGTGGCGAACATCAACCAGAGGAACCCCGGCTGGTCGGTGGGTGATTGCATCGATGGTGGGGAGAAGGAGATGTCCTTCAATATGAACACGCTTGCGGAGGTGCTTGATTCCATCGCGAACACCTTTGACACGGAGTGGTCGATTGTCGGGAAGACGATATCCATAGGCAAGAAGATGCTCAATACCGATGACCCCTTGGCGTTATCCTACGGCAAGGGGAACGGCTTTCTGCCCGGTCTTGGAAGGAGTAACTACGACAACTCGATGGCCTTCGACATCCTGTATGTGCAAGGAGGCAGTAAGAACATTGACTATTCCACATATGGGAACCGCACCCTGCTGCTGCCGAAATCCCAGACCATCCGCTATGACGGTGAGCACTTTGAGGGCGAGGACGGCTTTGTCCTTGCCAACTCCCGTCAGTACGTCACCGATGCCTCCGGAACGAGCATCCGTCGCAATGACAAGGAGCTATCAGACCTTGCTCCGGAGGATAGCTATGAAAACGAGGAGTGCTACCCGAAGCGTGTAGGTGAGGTGAGCAACTGGATCGTGGACGATGCTGATAAGAACTTTTACAGTTTCAGCGATTCCAGCATCCCGGCCGCTTTGGACTTCAATGACGTGATGATCGAAGGGGAAACGATGACTGTCATCTTCCAGTCCGGAATGCTCGCAGGAAGGGAATTTGAAATCAGCAAGTACGACCACGCCACCAGGACATTTGAGATTGTGCCGGCCGAGATTGACGGATTCATCATGCCGGATAGCACCTTCAAAGCGGCCGTCGGTGACAAGTATGCCATCTTCGGCTGCACCCTGCCCGATACCTACATCTGTGACAACCAGTCCAAGACTGGCGCATCGTGGGAGTTCTTCAAGGAGTGCGTCAGATATATGTACGACAACGAAGATGCCAGGTTCACGTTTGACGGCGTTCTCGATGGTCGTTGGGCCGCTGATAGCTGGAATACCATTTCTGCCAAGTTGGTGCTTTGTGGCGTCATTGCCTTCTCCGACACGCAGTTCCTGCAGGTGGCCGAGAACATCCGCATCATTGGCATTAAGCAGTACATCAACAAGCCGCATTATCCCGAGCTGACGCTATCGAACACTACCGTATCGTCCTCCATCGTGACGGAGCTGAACGAGTACAAGGCAGAGCCGGTGCTGCGTGAAAAGAGTGTCAATGATTCCGTGCTCTACACAAAGCGCAGGTGGCGTGACATCAAGGAAACGACCGATATGCTGGAGGATGCTTTCGAGCACTTCTCCGGCTCTATCACGCCGATATCCGTGCAGACGATGCAAATGCTCGTTGGCGATGAGTCCCTGCAATTCCGATTTGTGACCAGTAAGGTCTCCCCTATCACGGTGGACAGTAACTTTGCAGTGTCATTCAACGGCACGACGAAAATCCTGTCCGTGTCTGGTGGCCTCACTGGTGGCGCAATGATTCTCCAGCACATGACCTTGGGCGTGAGCACACTTTCGTCCTCGCACGATGCTTCGGAGTACAAGTTCTGGAACATCAGCCGATACTTGTCCCCCGCCCTGAACAACGCCGATGCTGCCTACTACATCTACGCCAAGGTGGCCAAGAATGGCTCTACTGGCGATATCGTAATGTCGCAGACCGCCATTGGTATGGAGGCCGTTTCCGGCTACTATCATCTGCTGCTCGGCATCCTCAATAGCGAGTACGAAGGAACACGTAGCTTTGCCCCTCTGTTTGGCTACACGGAGGTGCTTCCGGGCCGTATCACGACCGACAGGATCTGCTCGGCCGACGGCGTGAACTACTTCGACCTGCTGACAGGTGATTTCCTCATGAAGTTGGCAGACAACTCGCACTACATCAAGTTCAGTTCTGCCGGAGTGGAAATCAAGGGCAAGCTGACCATCGGCGCAGGGTCTTCCGGCATCGAGAACTTCGCAGGGTACACTGCCAGACAGTCGGAGATTGATGATGCCATCGCAGCAGTGGCCGGAGACCTTAAGGACTACGAAGCGGCCGTGGAGCGTGCCATCCAAGACCTGCAGGACCAGATTGACGATGCAATCACATCTTGGTACTACGAAGGCGTGCCTACGCTATCCAACGCCCCTGCAAGTGCATGGAATACTGACGCGCTCAAGCAGCAGCACATCGGTGACCTGTACTACGACAAGCTGACCGGATTCGCCTACCGATTCCTGCTCGACGGAAGCACCTACAAATGGGTGCAGATTCGTGATGAAGCCATCGCCCAGGCCCTCGCCGCAGCAGCTGCTGCACAGGACACCGCAGACGGCAAGAGGACGAATTACTTCAGCACGACCGCGCCGACAGGTGTCACGCTTTCCATCGGTGATATGTGGAGCAATGGCGAAACCCTCAAGATATGGAACGGCACTGCTTGGGTGGATTCCAACACCTACGCAAGTCAGGCTGCACTGACAGGACTGCAAGAGAGTTTTGACACCGCCATTTCCAACATCAATGCCGAAATGGAGGAAATGGAGGAGGCCATCAGCCGGATGAATGATGACACCGTTTTCGACCCTTCGGAGAAGTCCTACATCCGCACCCTGTGGGAGAACATCAACGGCGAGGCAAGTCTGGTGGATATCGGAGCCGGAACATACAAGCAGACGCTCCAGTTGGCCGAGGACTGTGGCGCCACCGAGGGCGTGGAAACCGAACTGACCTTCGACGCCCAGGAGCTGCTGTTCAATGGCGAACACCTCAAGTTCTGGGTTATCGGAAAGTCGCAGCTCGAGAACGCTTTCCTTGGCCTGCGTGACTACCTGATTGAAGTCAATCTGTATCTGAACACCAATACGGAGGGCTTCGACAGGGAGTATCTTGCCAGTCTGTTCACGATATACTACAAGGCCGAGAAGGCCCTTGTCAATTACTCGCAGAACTGCTACGCAGAGTCGATGATTGAGGACGCCCTGCAGGAGTTCATCGATGGTGAATACGCCCAAGACCTTGAGGCCATCCAGACACAGGTGGACGGAAAAGCCGAAACGTGGTATCAATCCACAGACCCGTCCTCTGCATGGAACACCGATGAGTTGCGCGACCTGCACCTTGGTGACTTGTGGACGAACACCACCGCCGATGCCAACGGCAATACGCACACCTACGTTTACCGTAAGAAGAACAATGCCTACGGCTGGGAGGAAATGAATGGCGTTCCGAAGGATGTCTTTGACATGGCCGACGGCAAGGCAAGCATCTTTGTTGCGAAGCCGAGTTCCTACAAGAAGAATGATATATGGATCTTGGAAGCCGCATATACGCTCAGCGGAGTTTCCTACTCTGCCGGAACTGTTGTAATTGCCACGCAGGATTCGACCACATGGAATGCCAATCACTGGACGAAGAAGGACAAGTACACGGATGACACCGCGCTTGCCGCATTCCTGCTTGAGATATACCAGCCGTTTGTAACGACCATCCAGACGCAGGTTGATGGGAAGGCGCAGACCTACTACCAGAGCACCAACCCTGCTGCCAACTGGACTGCAGAACAGAAAGCGGCCCATGTTGGTGACATCTGGATGAACACCAGCAGTTCCACGATTGCAGGAGTTGAAGCGGGCCAGACGGCCATCTGGACAGGAAGCGCTTGGCAGGTCAGCACCGTGCCGCAGGAGGTGTTCGACAAGATTGATGGCAAAGCCACCATTTATGTCACGTGGGGCGCCTGGATTGTCAACAACGTGAGCCAGCTGAAACTGAAGGATATCTTCATTCCTGCTGCCGACACAACGCAAGGTGGCGTAACCTACAAGGCGAACAAGATGTACCGTTGCACCAGTGCCAGCACGCCTACGTTCCAGGAGTTGGCATATACCGATGACGCGGCGCTCACGGCCTTCATTTCGCAGACGTACAATCCGTATGTTGCCCTTGTCAACGCCCAGTTGGACGCCAAGGCCGACACCTACGTGCAGTCTTCCGACCCCTCGGCCGCTTGGACTACGAACGCACTGAAGGATCTGCACGTCGGCGATATGTGGCTAAACTCCAGCAAGTCCACCGTCAGCGGCATCGGCAGCTTCAAGACCGCAATCTACACGAAGTCCGGGAGCACGTATAGCTGGAGCCAGCAGAACATTCCAAACGAAATGTTCGATGCCATCGACGGCAAGGCAAGTGTGTACGTGAGCAAGCCGTCCTCGTACAACGCCCGTGACCTGTGGATTCTTGAGCAGGCCTACGTGCTGAATGGCGTGGCGTATCGTGCCGGAACACTCGTTATTGCCACGACCACCTCGCAGACATACAATGCCGCCCACTGGGTGAAGCGTGATGCCTACATTGATTCCGCGGACATGACAGAGGCCATCAATGACGCCCTTGCAGATATCGAGGATGAGCTTACGAGGGTGAAGGCAACCCTTGCCGAAATCAATGATGATAGCATCCTTGACGTGAGCGAAAAGGGCTATATCCGCACATCATGGGAGGCCATCAACGGACTGCCGACAACGGATCAGATTGGCCCTGACGGCAGCTACATGAAAACGAAGAATATCATTGAGGACATGGGGGCGATATCGCAGTCCGTAGTCCTCCTGTTCAATAGCAAGCACCTGTACTTCTCGAATGCGTCACTTGGTGGAGCGTCCGAGGAAATCACGTTCTACTATGCCGGTGTTGCTGAGTTGGATGCGGCCTTCTTTGCATTGCAGTCGTTCCTCCGTGAAGCCAACCTGTACTCTGATGTTGTCAAGACATCGTTTGACCGTGAGAAAATGGCCCGGCTATTCACAGACTACTACAATGCCGTGCAGGACGTGCTTCAAAGGGAGGTTGCTGACAATAGGAGCAAGCTCAATGATATGGCCAACGATGGCATCATCACGCCACCGGAGAAACTTGCGCTGAAGACAATGATGCAACAGGAAGCACAGGAATATAACCGCCTACTCGCAGAAAAGAATAGACAGTCCGGCAACAGTTCCGTGACCACTGCGTGGACGAACTACGTATCTGCAAATGCCAATTTTGTTCGAGCCATTTCGCACTACATTGACGCATCTACATGGGCCGATAGCATCACGATACTAACAACAGGCTCGTATAGTTGGAGTTATATCACTGACTATTTCACGTACAAGGAGTTGCTGGAGGTAGCGCTGAACAATGCCGTGTTAAGCGACTTCGAATACCTTGTCAACGCAATGGCTGATGGAGCCAGTACCGAGATAGGGAACGGTGTAGTCCTGTCGCAGGTTGTAGGTGTGAAGGGAACAGACAACACACACGTCGTGGCCGGCATGACCAACGGAAAGATTGGCAACACCGAAGTCCCGATGATGTTTGCAGGTGCAGATGCATCCATTCCCAACATCCCGACAAGGCTCAATTCTGCCAAGTTCCGCGTCTATCGCGATGGCTCGTTCCATGCTGCGGCTGGAAACCTATCCGGCGTTTTGCAACTCGCCTGTGCCAACAGTGGATCTTTCGAAGATGCCAATGTTTACTATTTGCCAGCCAGCACTACGGAAAAGTATATCTACCTGCAGGCAGACGTTAAGCATATTGGTAAGGTTATCCGAATGTTTAATAGTGGTACGCCTGGTACACACGAGCAGTACAGAATACATTGCACGGACTTTGGCGCAGATAAGGACGGCGATATATCCTGGGAGGACTTAGGCGGATACGCCGCTTTGCTGGGGCCGCAGGAATGGGCCGAATTTACCTGCATCAAAACCAAAGAAACGACTACGGAGATAGATGCGGCCTGGGAGCTGTCCGGGCGTTTTTCTGCGAAAGAATTTCTTAACGATAACGCTATGGGCCGTTTCCCTTTGGTACTGGCTATGGGTCGTTTCAGTGGAACATCGTCTGCCGCAAACTGCACGATTTACGGCAGTGTGTGGAACAAGAAAGACAGCGGCAATTTTTCGCGCAACCTTAAAGACAATCCGTTTAGCATTACGCGTGTAAGCACAGGTATTTACGATATTTACGCGCTTTCTTCCATTATTCCCAGCGGCAGTATGATGATGGTAAACGGCTATGGTTATAGTGGTAGCCATACCCAAGACTACGCGCTGCTGGCGACGGTAACAAACCAGTATACTTCCGGCAGTTATACGCATTTCCGCGTAGACGTACACGACGACACAAGCCCTAATGACGGAAACTTTTTGTTCATAATTTTTGGCCCGCTCTGGGGCTACACACTATCGTAAGCAGACAAATTTTCACATATCATGATACACACTATTTCGCACTTTTTTGAAAAGCTCGGCTGCGCCTTACAGACGTTCTGGGGGTGGATGGTCGCACTAGCTCTTGTGGTGGCCGACTACTTTGCTGGTCACGCCTTTGTGGTGTTCCTGGTTCTTGCCACTACGCTGATGGATGCCATTTGGGGCATTGCCGTGAGCCTACATGAAAAGAAGTTCGCATTGTCGGAACTCGGAAGGCTGACCATTGGGAAGCTGCTGGTGTACGGCGGTGCAATGTTCGTGTTTGTCGGCCTTGACAAGTTCATCGACAGTACGATTACCGCCAGCGTGGTTGGCGCGGCCATCGTGCTTGTGGAATTCTGGAGCAGTTCTGCGAGTATGCTCATCCTATTCCCGGATTTCCTTTGGCTGAGACTGATGCGCAAGGCCCTTGTGGGTGAGATTGCACGCAAACTGAACATTTCGGAAGATGAGGTTAAGGAGGAAATGGAGCAGCACGACCGAGACAGGAGCAAGCGCGAGAATGCTCGGCTGGAGCGAATGCGTAAGAAACATGTAGCAGATAAGGACGGACAGGATCACGCACCGGAGGTTGAAACCAATAAAGAATAGATATATGAAGTATCCAATTATCCTCATTGACAACGGCCACGGAAAAGACACGGCCGGCAAGTGCTCCCCCGATGCGTCGAAGGGTCTCATCCACTCGCCGCACTACATGAAGGAGTATGCCATTGCGCGAAAGTTTGCGCAGGGCATTGTTGACGTGCTGACCTTTGATGGCTACACGGCATTCCTGCTCGTGAAGGAGGAGGAGGACATCAGACTGCAAGAGCGCACGAACCGCGTCAACGCTTACTGCAAGCGTTACGGCAAGGAGAACGTCATCCTCGTTTCCGTCCACGTCAATGCAGCCAAGTCTGACCAGGAGTGGCACGACGCCCGCGGCTGGTGCGTTTACACATCCCCCGGGAAGACGCAGAGCGATGACCTGGCCACGTGTGTTTTTGAGCAAGCCAAGTACGAGCTGGTGGAGCGTCAGTATGGCCATCCGTATGGTAACACCTTTGGCCCGCAGAGCGGAAAGCAGAAGCCCATCCGTTCCGACTGGTCGGACGGTGATGCCGACTATGAAGCCGCCTTCTGGATGCTCACCAAGTCCAACTGTACCGCCATCCTGACCGAGAACCTGTTCCAAGACAACAAGAAAGATGTGGAGTTTCTAAAGTCCGACACCGGCCGTGGAGCCATCATTCAGCTTCACGTGCAGGGCATTGAGGACTACATTGAGAAATCCGGACGTTGGCCGAAACGATAAAACCCAATGAATCATGAAAGCATTTCTACTGAAACTGTTGCAGGGAGCGTGGTCGCTGCTCTGCAACCTCGCCAAGAAGCCTTGGTTTTGGCTCTGCGTGGCCATCTTCGCGCTGGTGACCATTTGTACCATCCAGCACCGACAACTCGCCCAGGAGCGACAGGAAGCGGCAAGATTGGAGGATAACCAGTCTGCCCTTCTCTTGGACATGGAGAAGTACCGCACCGAGAACGGAGAGCTGGTTGCATCGGTGCAGGCCCTCACGCTCAAGCACGATGAGTTGTCGGCCCTGATTCCGCAGTATGAGAAGGAAATCAAGCAGCTGAAGTTCGACCTGCGCAACGCCAAGAATATCGCCAACGTTGAAACAGAAACGTCCGTTGATATAATTGCACCTCTTGTTCCGGAAACACCGCCAGAAACGATTTCTCCCGCCAAAGATGAGGATTCACAAGCACCACCGGAAGAAGCACCATTTGTGCCGAGGGAATTTGTCTGGGAGGATGACTGGATTACGGTGGCCGGGAAGGTCTATGCCGACACGGTGGTCTGCTCGTTTGTCAGTCGGGATTCCCTCATGCTGGTGGCCCACTACGCCAAGCGGAAATGCCTGTTCTTCAAGGGCAGGAAGGGCAAGCTCATCAAGTATGATGTCAAGTCCAAGAATCCTCATACGGATATCAAGGGCGTGGAGTATATCGAAGTAGTTGAATAAACCTTAATACGATTTCATTATGGATGCAAAAGATTTGTATGCACTGAAGACTTCGAGCGAAGCCGCTCTGAAGGACAAGGCCGTCCTGCTTTTTGACTCGGACGGTGAACCCACTGCGTTTGACGCCAAGACGCTGTTCAATCCGCAGTTCAAGGATCTGTCAATGTACGACCACCAAGGCGCATCGCTGCTGGCACGTAACACGGCCAACACCTATGTCGTGAACACGCCAGGCTACTACAAGTTCCCCTTTGTGTACGGCAATGCCATCAAGGATGGCGCCGACAACCGTGCTGCTTACACGAACAATGGCGGCACGTACCAGGCGAACTTCGTGAACCACCTGAATGTTCCCATCGAGCACCCCTATCTGGAGCAGAACGCAGGTTGCACCCCTGCAAGCGTGGAAGTCATCTTCCAGACCGCTTCCGGGCTGATTAAGAACTGCACGGCAGTGGCCGGCGGTGACTGCGGCTATGCCCAGTTCAATGTCGAGTCCATCCCCGATGCTGGCGGCTATGCCATTATTTCGGCCAAGACTTCCGGTGGTGTCATCATTTGGTCTTGGACCATCTGGCTGTACAAGGGCGCTCTCGGCGACGTAGAGTTCACGAACCATAGCGGTGTGAAGCGCAACATGCTGCCAGTGAACCTCTGCGCCATGACCGCAGGGAGCATTCCGCTCCAGAGAAACCCTCACTATCAGTGGGGACGGCCGACGCCCATTCCGCACGTCAGCGGCTACAACGGCGCAGGCACGGCGGTGTCCGTGACCATTTCCAGCACCCCTGCTGCAAACGTGGCCGAGGGTATCAAGAATCCGCTCACGTTCTTCTGCTACGATGCCAATAACAACAACGACTGGCAGAGTGGTGTGGCTTATCGCTACAACCATTGGGATGCCAACAAGACAGCTGCCGGCGCCACCGATAGCGAGGTAGTCAAGACCGTGTACGACCCGAACCCCGTCGGATTCAAGATGCCGCCTGCAACGGCTTTTACCGGCTTCACGACCACTGGCGGTAATAGCTCTGATAGCACCCAGTTCAACGTGACCAATTCCTTCGCCACCGATGCTGGCTGGAAGTTCAAGCGTAACGACAACGATACGGCTGGTAACTTCTTCCCGGCCTCCGGGTATCGCAACTACTCGTCTGGTGGTCTCGACTATGTCGGCAGCAACGGCTACTGCTGGTCTGCTGCCCCTGCCAGTGCGGCCGGCGCGTACTACTTGTACTTCAACGCTGGCCGCGTCTACCCGTTGAGCTACAACATCCGCGCTTACGGCTTCTCGGTGCGCCCCGTCCGAGAATAAAACCCTTTGGAGACTTTAATTCCCCGGCGGCTATTTCAAAGCCGCCGGGATGTAACACAGAAGCACAATGAAGAAGGAGAGATTTATAAAGTTGAGATTCATCAAGAACTCAATCGTGGTAATAGGTGGAACGGAGAAAAATGATGCTCTGGAGAAGGCCGTCAGGGCCTTCGACATGGCTGATAAAACTCCGCTCGATTGCTTCGATTTTCTCCGTAACCTGAAATCACTTTTGAAGTAGTGTTATGGCCCATTTTTATGAACTGCCCGTCTACAAGAGGGCGATTGGCCTTGCGAAAGCCCTCACAAAGAGCACCAAGAAAACCGATAAGGACATCCGCTTCACTCGTGTAACGGCCATGAAGAACCAGGCGATGGATATCGCAAAGAAGATTGCCTTTGCCAATGATGAGTTGGAGGACCTGGAGGCACGAGAAGCATACATCAACGAATGCTTGAACACGCTCCACGGCATCGAGATTGACTCGCGTGTACTCAAGGATGCCGACTACCTTACGAAAAGCGGCTTCGGGGCGATTACTGCAGCCGAAGGAAAACTTGGTCGGCAGCTCAATGGATGGAGCAATAGCACGCTGAAGAAACTCGGTAAACAAACAGACAACAAGTAAAATGGAAACGCACCTCCGTTTCTAGCCAGAATCCCCACGGACTTGCGGTGGGTCGCATCCGTCGGGAGCGTGCACATTAAATTCAGACGACTCACTTATGGGCAGGATCTTGTCAAAAGTTATGTTTGGGTGCATGGCAGCAATGCTGTGCATCCAGTTCGCATCGGCTTCCGTTAAGTCGCCAGCCCCTGCGTTCAAGGAGCAGTCGTCCAACACCACGGTGGCCTCCGGGTATCGCAACAACTCGTCTGGTGGTCTCAACAATGTCGGCAGCAACGGCAACTACTGGTCTGCTGCCCCTGCCAGTGCGACCAACGCGTACAACTTGAACTTCAACGCTGGCAACGTCAACCCGTTGAACAACAACAACCGCGCTAACGGCTTCTCGGTGCGCCCCGTCCGAGCATTTAATTGGACGGAGGTGTTTGTTTCCTTTGTAATGAATTACCCCATCGATATGATTGATTCCGCACTCCACCTCACGCGGGATGAACTTCACGAGCTTGTGGTGCAGGCCTACCTTGATGCAAGGCAGAACGAGCGCAACAAGATATCCCAGCTCGAATTCGAGCTGACGCTTGAAGACAATCTGTGGGAGATAACGGACCAGCTTTTCCGACGGGACTACAAGCTGAGTCCGCTCATCTGCTTCATGATTGACTGGCCGACACGAAGGGAGGTCTTTGCACCGGCCTTTCGTGACAGAATTATCAGTCATCTGCTGTTCAACATGATTGCCCCCTTGTTTGAGAGGACGTTCATCTACGACACGTATTCCTGCAGGAAGGGGAAAGGGACTGATTTCGGCATAGAGCGATTCCAGCACTTTGTCCGTAGTTGCACCGACAACTACCGCATCGAGGCATGGGTGCTCCAGCTGGATGTTTCCGGCTTCTTTATGAGCATCAACAAGGGCCTGTTGTATGAGAACATCTGTGGAAAGCTGGAGAGTTATCGTGACGTTTATGATTGGAGCAGAGGAAAGAAGTGGAGTGAGCTGCTGGACTACCAGTTCGTGGACTATCTGGTCCGCTTGACGCTTTTCCGCAACCCTGTGGAGAACTGCCGGAGAATTGGTGGCCTGGAGAAGTGGGAAGGGTTCCCGGAGAGCAAGAGCCAGTTCCATGCACCCCTTGGAACTGGCATCATAATCGGTGACCTTGATTCCCAGTTGGAACAGAATATCTACATGTCCCCTTTCGACCATTGGATGAAGCGTGAGCAGAAAGCCAAGTACTACTGCCGCTATGTTGACGATGGTCGTGATATTGACCGTGACAGGCAGCGCCTGGAGGACACCATTCCCGAAGTGCAGGAGTTCCTGTGGCGCGAACTGCGCCTGAAACTGCATCCAACCAAGACCAAGATTGTCAGCACGAACCACAATCTGTTCTGGCTCGGCTCATGTAGCAGACCATACAGGACGTATTGCACGCACACCGCCATAGCAAGTTTCCACTCGCTCGTAGCAAAGCTGGAGGATACGTTCTCCTGCGAGTTGCCGGCCAGTCTGGATCTGTACTATGCAGGTCTGTCATCCTTGAATTCATACCTTGGCCATTTCCGGCACTACAAGGAGTTCAAGATGCTGGAAGCCGCCCTGGGTGATTCGCCATTGAACAATGTGTTCAACTTCACGGAAAACTACGGCAAGGCCGTATTCACTGATAGTATAGCAACAATGTTAAAATCCCAGAATTATGCCTAAGTATCGTTTTTTGGAGCCGATGGTCAGCGAGACGCTGTCTGACGGCAAAGTAAGAGTGTTCTTTGATGAGGAAATCAAGGATGAAACCATCACCACCGGAGAAGGCGAAGAGCAGCAGACCGTCACGGAGAAGGCCTACTACTATGTCGCCGTTGACGTGGAGAAGAATCCGGACAAAGGCCCGAAGGGTATTACCCGTTCGGAGCTTATCAACGCCATGGTGCACGCCAAGTACACCATCGACGATGAGATTGCCCTGGAGCGCCACGCCAGAGCCGGTGACCACCTCGATGAGGTAGCCGCCCACGACACCTATGCGGAGAACTGCAAGGCGTGGGCTGATGCCTACATGGAGGCATAGAGGTTTGCGCAGGAGTTTTAGTGAATTTTGGCCTGCGCAATTTGTTCATAATGAGTCCGAGGTCGGCCGCTGCGAAGTGTCTGGCCTCTTTTTGTATAGCACGTAGTCTATGACACGGCGGTTGGCTTCGTCTATCTTCCGTGCATCGAAGTTGATATAGATATCGGTGACGGTCTTGCCTCCGTGGCCAAGGGCAGCAGCTATTGTCTCTTTCGGGACATCCAGCTCGGCTGCAATCGTAGCCCAGGTGTGCCGCGCCCAGTAGGTGGAGATACGTGGGAACAGACCGTGCTTTTCCTTCTTTCCCGGACGGCCGTTCTTGCGTGGAAGGATATCCACAGGCCCGACTTCTCGAAGTGACCTGTTTGTCCTGTTCAGCCAGGTGCGCTGGTCGGAGTAGTCATCTGCGAAGGAAAGGAGGTGCTTGTCTCCGCGATATCGCTCGATGATGGCCATGGCCTCCGGCTCGACCTTGATGGAGTATGGTTTGCCTGTCTTGCTCCTGATGTAGTCCACCCGTCCGTTGGTGATTTCCTTGATGGAGAAAAGGTCAACGGCATTGATGCCGATAAGATAGAAGATGAGGAAGAACCAGTCCACGTATCGTGTCTGGTACGGCTCGCAGGGGAAGTCGCGGAGTTGGCGCAACTCATCCACGGTGAGCGAGCGCTTGGCCGTCGGCGCCGACTTGATTTTGAACTTCCGGAACGGATAGAAGTCCTGCCGCACGACATCTTGGCTGATGGCCTTGTTGAAGATGTTGCGGATGTTCCGCAGGTGGATGGATCTGCTGTTGACGGACAGGTTGGACATCGATTCCTCGAACTCGCCCAGCCACCTTGGTGTGATATCCTCGAAGCGGACATCATGGCCATCGCTGAAAGCGGCCACCTTCTGCTCTGTGGAGATAAAAGTCTGCCGGGTGGTATCCTTGGTCACTTTCCCGATATACTCATGCAGGAAGTCCGTGAACGTGCTCTTTGAGGTGGTGAACACGACCTGCTCGATATGGCGCTTCAGTTCCGTGGCCGTCTTGTAGGAATAGAGAGTGCCGTCGGCCCGGAGCTTCGAGAAGTCCGCATCGATACTATCAAGCATGCTGCGGAGGGAGTTGTTGTAAAGGGTATAGTTCCTGCAGGTGCGCTTGACGTAGGCCTCGCTGTCCTTGGTGGACGGTTGCCACTGGTCTCGTTCTATCCACACGCCGGTGCCGAGCAGCGCGTTGGTGCCTCGATGTGAAATCTGGATCTTGACCTGGCACTTTCCTCGGACGATTGTCCGGGTGTCTAGATATAGTGTTGCATTGGCCATAGGCGTTGCATTGATATTGCATTATTTGGCCGTTTTGCTTCGGATTTAATCGGTCTAAACCCGAAATAGGCCGTGGGCAAAAGGAAAGGCGTTGAAGTCAGCGTGACCGCCTCATTCAACGCCCAAAAACCTGCGTGGAGATAGTCGGATTCGAACCGGCGACCTTCTGAATGCAAATCAGATGCTCTACCAACTGAGCTATATCCCCGTATCGGGAGTGTTGCTTGCCGGACATGTGGTCGATCGTTATCTCCAGAATCAACGCATTCCGGGCATTGTCCGCTCGCCGGGATTCCTGACGGGCTCTGACAGGACGGTGAAGCAAACCTTGTCATCTGCCCGCACGGCATCCAGCTTATGCCCGGCCTTGGCACAATGGAAGTAAATCTTTCCGTCCAGGAACAGATAATTGACCGAATGCTCGAGTATTTATGAAATGTCTAAAAATATAGACGAAATGCTAAAAGCCGTTGCGCCGATGCGTTATATTTTTGCATATAACAAAAAATCCGCATCAGAACGTGAAGCGCACGGCAGCATATCCGGCTGCGGCCTTCCACCAGGCCGGTAACGGCCTCCGCTCGTCGCAGGCCTCGCCGTATGGAATACTCTATCAAACCCATAACGTTATGAATGAAACAAAAGACAAAGAACACTACTCCGCACCTTTGGTCGAGGTGGTGGGAATCATCCCGGAAGGGGTCATCGCCGCTTCCGGTGAAGGGACACACGGAGGTTATACAACTGAAAGCTGGGGTTAGCCATGAAAAAGACAGCCATTCTGATTTTCGCCGCTGCGGGCATGCTCGCGGCCGCATCGTGCAACAAGGCACTGACACCGGCCGAAATGCCGGAGAACACTGTATGGACAACGGTTGTAGAAGCCGCGAAGGGCCCCGACACGAAAGCGTTGGCCTATGAGGGGGCGGCCCTGGTTGCTTCCTGGGCGACGACGGATAACGTCTATGTCCTCGCCGGGAGCGAAAGCAAGGGCGTCATGCATCCCCAGTCAGCGGCAGAGACGGCCGTCCTGAGCGGGACCCTGACCGGGACTTTCACCGTCGGAGACGAACTGAAGCTGCGGTATCCTGTCCTGGAACCGAAGTATGACACCCAGGAAGGGACGCTGGAATTCCTTGCCGAGAATTGTGATGTGGGCGAGGCCACCGTGACCGTCACTTCCGTGGATACGGAAAACAAGATCCTGACCCTGTCGTCCGCCAAATTCGAGCCCCAGCAGTCAATCGTCCAGTTCGAGGCGCATCCTATCGTGAAAACGCTGGTGATCTCGACACCGGGACTGGATTATAATATTACCGTGACGCCGACGGATCTCTCCACAAATTTAATCTATGTGGCCATTCCGGAGCATGGAAGCGACAAACAGCTCATCTCTTTTTTTGGCAAGGGCGTAGACGACAAAACTCGGATCGGTGTGAGCGCGGCGAAGTCGGTGAACGGGAAATTCTACCGGGCGCCATTGCAGATGGATGAAGTCCGGTCGGTGGATCTCGGACTCAGCGTGTTTTAACCCCCCATTTAACTCCTTAAAAAACAACTTCACCCCGGATATAACCGGGGTGAAGTTTTGGTTGTATTGGGCGATGTCTCTCGTGTATCAATACGACGCATTGATGGTGTAGAGCTTTCCGGCCTGCACGGTTTTGTCGGACGAGAAAACGAGCTCCGCGTCATCAGAATCAGTACTGGAATAAAGAACACGTACAGTAAGTTTGTCACCGCTATTGAAAGTCACCTCTCCAGTGTCCCCGTTCGGAACAAAAGGAATATACACCGTAGCCGTGGTGCCGCTCACGGTCAGTCCGGAGCCGTTGCCGCCATCAATACTGGCCCCAAGGTTCATACCCATGCTGTTGCTAGAATCGTTTCCGTAAAATGTAGATGTAATTGTTTCGAAAGTCAGCCAACCATATCTGACATATTTAAATTGAGTTGCATCAGCCTTATTCGCATATACTGTAACTCTCTTTATTGTTTTGCCGGAAGCGGGTAATGTAAGCTTGACCTTGAGAACGGCCGTCCTGTGTACAAGGTCGACCGTCAATTTATTCGTGGAAAGATCGGTCTTGTCTGCTTCGCCGGACATGACAAGATAATTCTCCAGGTGCTCTGCGGAATTCAACACGCGCTGGAGATAATAAGAGGTGCTAAGTTGCATAGCATTATAAGATTCATACACACCTTGTAGAATGCCTACGTTTATATAGGTACCGTTGTGTGAAGGATCAGAATGCCACCTCTCTGTGGCAGAACCGGTGCCTCCGGTCAGGGCGGGATAGATCACGACAACCCTCGCTGCCGAACCGCCCGTAAACGTTCCGTTGAATGCAGCTGTCTTACCAGCAGCGGTAGCATCGAAAATATCATTCGCTAAGACGTTATTACTCGCATCCAGGGAGATGACGGATACCTTGTCTCCTACTTCCCAGTTGCACTTCAGCACTTTGTTGGTCTCGTCATCGACGACATCAACCTTGGTGTCAGCTGAAACGATGGTAGCCGTGAGGGTCATGGGGATACCCTTCGCCGCGGGCTCTGAGGAGGGAACGTCTGCCTTGTCGCAAGAAACAGCCAGAATGGCGAGGAGCGCTGCGCCAATAAAAATATGCTTTTTCATAATGCGTTCACTTAAAGGGGTTTAAAACAAATCTTCCCCATAGGGGATGTCATGGATGTCACTTGCGGCGATTACGCCTTCGGGCTTGATCTCCAGCACCTCGCACTCCGGCGAGATGTACTGGTCTTTTGTTTGTGTAATCATCATAAGCTTATGGATTTGATTGTTGATGCACACGACAAATCGGACGCTTTCAGTGTGAAAGCGCCGACGCAAAAACCGTAAGTTCTTAATTTATAACCAGTTATAAGCCCCCCCCGGTTGCCGGGGACGACTGTCGGCCGATGATATGCAGACAAAGAAAGCATCGGGTCCGAATGGCAGAACGTTCAAATATAATGTTTTACATTGGGAAATCCAATGCTTCTCCGTTCACTAATCCACAACTTCCTTCTTCACCAGCACCATCTCATCACCCTGCTTGCGGTAATGAATGCGGATGCTGTCGGTGACTGTATCTTCGCTTTGCTTGTAGAGAATGTGTGTGCTATCCGTTACATGGAATGTACCATCGGACCGGCGCTGATACTTGAGAACATCACCGCTCTCCCAGTATCCGTCATGGAATACGGTGATCGACTTTTCATTGTTGTGGCTTAGTGAACGGAGAAGCATTGGATTTCCCAATGTAAAACATTATATTTGAAATTCAGTCATTCGGTCCCCGATGCTCTGCTATCAAATCCATAAGCTTATGATGATTACACAAACAAAAGACCAGTACCTTTCGCCGGAGTGTGAGATGCTGGAAATCAAACCAGAAGGCATAATCGCCGCATCAGGCGAGGTCCCGGACATGCCCAGGGGATGGGATTGGAATTTTTAATCAATCAAAAGACGAAAGAACCATGAGAAATACGGTATATTCTATCGTTTTAATGGCCAGTGCCATCATTGCTTTCAGCGCATGCAACAAAGAGCAGCTCCCGGACAAGCCGGCCGGAATCCCGCTGACCATCAACGCCACCGTCGGCGCGCAGACCAAGACCGCATATTCCTATGATACTGAGTCCGGAATAATGGGCGTTACATGGAGGGAGGAGGAGGCCATCTCCGTCATCTCGTTCGACGATGACGGCATCACGGCCATCGATAATTTCACTTCCACCGGCGAGGAAGGGCGCGACAAAGCGGAGTTCACCGGTACCTGGACCGGTAATCCGGGCGACCGGGTGATCTGCCTTTATCCGGCCCTTACCACCTCGGCGGGAAGTAAGCTGTTCGGTACCGTTTCTAAGGGAGACGCCTCCATCTCGCTGAACTCCCTGACGAACTCCGTGGGGAAGATTGTCAAGGATACCCCGTCCAGCCTGGCGGACGCCGACGTGATGGTGGGCGATGTCGTGATCTCCGAAAGCTCGGCTTCTGTGGACCTGGTCCACCAGATCTGCGTGTTCCGGCTCACGGTGACCTGCGCGACCACCGCCTGGTATGACGACTATTACGAGCGGGTCAGTACCGTCAAGATTTCCGTGGACAATGCCGGCACCCCGGCCGTCATTGCGACCGCCGGCGCGCTCGACGTGACGACGGACACTTACACCGGATCGTTCGCCGCTACCGCCTACGGGACCATCAAATACACGCTCAACGACTTCTACAGCAGTGACTTGAACACCAGCGGCGGCCCGAAAACGCAGGTGTTCTATGCGCCGATCTTCTCCGAAGGAGACCTGGAGGAAGGCTATACGATGAGGTTCCATTATGGCGGACGTTCCAAGGAAGGGTGGGGAGCCTCGTGGGAAAGTGTCGAGACGTTCGGCGGCGGGTGCGTGCAGAACAAGAGCGTCACCGAAAAGAGAACGCTCGAGAAGGGCAAGATTTATGGCTTCACTATGACCATCTAGTTCCCCGTGTAAGGATCGACGATCTCTGAAGAATTCGTATCTTCGGCTCGAAAACCAAATTGCACCGTTGTATGAAAGGATTGAAAAGCATCTGCGGGGTCCTTCTCGCTGCCAGCATGTTCGCTTCGTGCGGGAAAGAAACTACGCTTACCAATTACTCGTTCTACTTCAACGAAGAAGATTTCACGCAGCCCCGGGAAATCGCGGATCCGGAAATCCAGGCGTTCTACGTGAGCCTTCGGGAAGATTTCGCGGAACTGCGGGCCAATGATATCTGGCAGATCGACGTGACCAACCGCAAGTTTGGCCCGGATGACGAGAAAGCTCTGGCCCGGTTCAACAGCACCCTGGCGACAATCAAGGAATGCGAAGCCCGGTACAAGACGAAAATCGCGGAACTCGGCGCGCACGAGGGATCGTCTTTTCATGTTTCATACGTCTACCGCTTGTCCCGGGACGTGCCGGCAGACCATTTCTCGCCGGGTTATTCTCCCGAGATTCTGCAAGAATATTCCTTTGACCTACGCTACGATTAACCCCCGCGGGAGCCGCTCGACTGAAGGATATACCCTTCGACCGTAACTTCCACCACTTCCGTCGCCGGGGCGACTAAACGGAAAAGTAACACATTCTCCCCAAAAAGACGAAATTTCGGAGCAAGGTTTTATTCCTGTAGCTGGCGCAAGTCATCGGCGTTTGCGTCCTCAAGGACAGTATTCAGGTCTCCACGGAGTTGTCGAGCACCCGCGAATTTTGTTCTTAGAAATGGCCAGTTTTGAAAACAGAATCAAGTTTTCGGCATTCTGTGCCTGAATAGAGGCCAAAACCGTAACGGATTGGGAGATTCTTTCACTCCTGTTATACGCCCTGGTCGAGTTGCTTTGAATAGCGTTAAATGGGGGTTAAAACACGCTGAAATCACGCCCTTTTCACGCCCCACACCCCGGAAACAAAAATCAGAGACTCTCGTAAGTCTCTGATTTTCATTTAGTGAGGCTTAGCAGATTTGAACTGCTGACCTCTTGCCTGTCAAGCAAGCGCTCTGAACCAGCTGAGCTAAAGCCTCGTTTGGGACTGCAAAGATACAACTTTTTTCGAATATCCAAAACAGATTTTTCGACTCGCTCCGCTCGCTCAAAAAGACAGGAGATCCCCGGTCGCAGCCGGGGATGACAATTGCTAGCGGCCGGAGGCGCTGCCGGGCCACAAGGGGATCTCCTTGCTGAGGATGATGTCGACCTGCCTGTAGCCCAGGGAGGAGAACAAGCGCTGGAGGCTGGCGACGCCGGAGGCCTCGGCCTGGTCCAGGACCCCGGCCTGGACGGCGTCGGCGCGCAGGCGCTGTTTCGCCTGCAGGATGATGCCCACCGTCTCCTCGTGCGTACGGTGGCCGGAGAAATGCTCGTAGTCCGTCGGGTTGATGATCACGTCCAGGACCTCCACCGGCGGGAGCGTCACCCGCAGGGTGTCGCCCGAGACGGAGAAGTCCGACGGCTTCATCTTCGTGAGGTCGAAACCGGCGCGCACGCGTCCCTTGCAGATGATGACGAAGTCGCCGCTCCCGGCGATGCGGCGGACGCCGTCCAGGCGCCGCAGCTCTCCCAGATATGAATCGTCGCGGTCCGTCAGGACCAGCTCCTCGTAGAAGCCGGCGCTGGACAGTTCGCCCATGCGCCGCACCTGCTCCACGACCGCGGCCGTCTTGTCGATCCGCAGGCCGCGCTCCGCGGCCGGCCGGCGGAAATACCGCTGAAAGGCCAGCCAGAGCAGCAGGGAAAGCGCCAGGATGACCAGCACGTAAAGCAGGAAATGGGATTTGCGGCGCTCCTTTCTCATTCGAAAACGATTTGGATGTTGTCAAATCCCATCTGCTCCAGCATGGAGCGGAAGAACTCCTCCGCATTGCTCTCCGCCTCGTCCAGGACGCCCAGGTTCGGCAGGTCGCGGACAATGTCGCGCTCGCCCTGGCGCAGCAGGGCCTGGCGCTCCCGGTCGCTGAATTTCTGGCGGAAGCCGGTCACGTCCTCGTACTCGAGGCGGATCTCCTCCGGCGGTACGTTGATCGACAGGACCACCGCGTGCGGCAGCACCATGGCGACGGAACGCGCTTCCTCGTCCACCACGATCTTGTCCAGCGGGATGCGGTCGAGGTGGATGCCGGCCTTGAGGTAAGCGGTGCAGGTGAAAAGGATGCGGCGGTTGCCGATCTTGAACCAATCCCCTTCGTCGCGGGCACGGACGGCCTTGCGGACGGTGTACTCCACCGTGCCGAGCTCCGAGGTCCGGCTCAGCGCCTGGATGCGCTCGCCCAGCTGGTCCTGCAGCGAGGGGCCGCGGGAGCAGGCGGCGAGGAGGAGAAGCGCCAGGAGAATGGGGATTCTTTTCATTGCTGGGCGGCTTCGGCGGGAAGTTCCGGCTGCTGCTCCTTGTCGGAGCCGTTGATCCAGGCGTCCAGTTTCTGCCCCATCGCGGACAGGCCGGCGATGGTGGTGTCCCGGGACAGGATCAGGAAAGACTTGACCGCGTCCAGCATGGCGCGGCGGCGCACCTTGGCCCCGGACTTGCCGGAGAGGGCCTGCGCCCCTTCGCGCAGGTACGCCAACGTCACGTGGCCGATGCGCAGCGACAGCAGCGTGTTGGCCGTGCCGTCCACCAGCGACTTGGTCACCGTGCCCACCAGGGGCATGTTGGAGAGCGCCTTGAGATGCAGCATCTCCGGATCCACCTCCACCTTGTCGAGGGTGTCGGAGAGGTAATAGCTGAACAGCGAGGTCGCCAGGATCCGGGCGTACTGCCTGCCGAGCTGGCCCCAGGTGGGGCGGTAACCCGAGCAACGGATCACGTCCGCGATCATCCGGCAGTTGATCACCAGCGAAGTGATGGCGTCGATGCGGCCGACCTGCGAGACCGTAGTCACGAGGAAGACCGTCTTCGCCCACTGGTGGATGTGCTCCTGCGCTTTCGAGAAACGGCGGTCCAGCTCGCCCTGGATGATGCCGCGCAGCTCCGCCAGGTCATAGAAGCGGTCCAGCTGCGCGAGCAGTTCGCCGCGCCGCGCCGCGGCTTCCTCCGCCGGCAGGTCGCCGAGGTTGTCGGCGAGCGAACGGGCGAACGATTTCAGCTCCGCGCGGAGCTCGGGCGTGTCCTCCGCGGCATTGTCCACCGACAGCTTCGGGAAGGGCTTCGCGAAAAGGATGCGGCAGGTCGGGACCACCACCAGCCAGCACAGGGCGGCGGCCAGCAGGCCGTAGAAGATCCAGGCGAACACGGGCGAGGCGGCCGCGAGCTTGTCGCCGATGACGATGACGTTGCCGGCGAGCAGGATCACGACGACCAGCGCCAGGCTGGCGCCCAGGGTGACCAGCGTCTTTTTCATATGATGATGTCCTTAAGCTGCCGCAGCAGGGATTCGAGCGTGTCCAGCAGCGCGTCCTCCTCGGGATGCGTCATCTGCTCCAGCCGCGCGGTGAACTGGCCGCGGATCTGGTCGAGGTAGCCGGCCTGGATGCGGTCGATCTCCGCCGTCAGCAGGCGCTTGAGATTCTGGATGGTGCGTCCCTCGGCGTCGCCGTAGAAGTAATGCTCCATGTTGGCGATGCTCTCGCGGACCGTGTCCGCCTTGAGCGGGAAGATCGAGGGACGCATGAAACGCTTCACCTTGTCCTCCGGGATGTTCTGCTCGCTCTCGGCGCGGACGGTCTCCAGCGGGGCGAGCGGCTCCAGGGGCACTCCCAGCCGGGCGTTGACCGCCTCGAAGCTGTCGCGCTGCCGGTCGCCGAACAGGCGCAGCAGGCGTCCGGTCAGCTTCTCGTCCACGTCGTACAGGAACGAGGCGAGGATCTCCTTGAGCAGCGCCAGGCACTCCTTGCCGGACATCGACTTGTTGACCATGCTCTTGGCGAGGGTCTTGAAAAGGGACCGGTCGGCGTCTTCGGAGATGTTGGAGACGATCGTGTCGTAGTCGGCCTGCGAGAGGCCCATGGCCTTGTCCAGGCCGTCCAGGTGCTCCTGCAGGGCCTGGCGGTCGCGCCGCCGCGCGTCCAGCTCCTGCGTCCGCTCCCAGATCTTCTTCACGAGCTCGTCGCGGAGCTTGTCGGTCCGTTCCAGGCAGCGCTCCAGGCGCTGCTCGCCCACCTGCGAGGTGATCTTGCCGACCAGGCGCTCCTCCACTTCCCCGAAGGCGCGCCACTCCCGCTCCAGCTCCGCCTCGCAGCCCGGCCGCACATTGCCCCGGATATGGTCCGTGACCATGCCGAGGTTGAGGCAGCTGACATAGTCGGGCTCGATGTTGAAGCCCTTGCGCTTGATCTCTTCGTACTCGCTCTTGCTCTGGCGCTCGACCTCCGCGCGGCGCTGCGCATCATCCTGCCACCAGGAGGCGTCGAAGATGTTGTGGATCAGGTACACCGGCACGGAGCCGTTGTACTCGCGCAGCCGGTCGAGGTACTCGTTGGAAGTCACGTTGAAGGCCGACACCGAGCTGTGGACGAACAGGATGAGGTCCACCCGGCGGGACATGGCGTCGTACAGGGCGCCGGAGAGGTTGATCCGGTTGCCGTCGAAGCCCGGCATGTCCGCCAGGAAGATCTTGCCGCTGTCGGTCCCCGTCAGCATGCGGCTGCCCGGGGTGGTGATGGCCGTGATGATGGAATTGTCCTGCCGGTTGTACGACGGGGCGATGTAGTTCTCGATGTTCTCGTCGCTGAGCGGATACGCCTCGCGGGTGAGATGCTCGCGCAGCTCGGAGTCGTCCTCGATGATGCCGCGCAGCTTGTCGATGATCAGGTCCAGGTCCTTCTCCTTGCGGGATTCGTCCTTGGAGGAATAGATCTCGATCGCCGGCTCGGCGCCCGCTTCCGCGCTCGAGATGATGGTCGGGCGGAGGGTGCACTCGAGCTTGTCGGTGGGGCTGACGTAGCGGTGCGCCAGCAGGTTGACGAGGGTGGACTTGCCCGATTTGACAGGGCCCACCACCAGCATGATGAACGAGCCGTGGCGGTACTCCTGCGCACGGCGGGCGAGCCGCTGCAGGCCGGCGGCGATCTCTTCATCGCCGCCGAGTCGCGGCACGTATTCCGCGCTCAGGGACTCCAGGAGCGCGGACACCGCATCCAGCTTCTTCTCGTTGCTGCCGGCCATATAGTCTTTGTTTTAGTCTTCGTCGGACCAGTAGATGATCTCGAGGTTCTGGCGGGTCTCCTGATAGGACTCCTCTACCTCCGGCTCCTGGTTCTCCTCCCAGGGCTCCTCATAGCCTTCCGACTTGTCGGTGACGATACGCTCCGTCCAGTTGCCCTTGGCATCGAACTCCGTGTAGTCATAGGTGATCGTGCCTTTCTCGATCCAGGCCTCGATGAAGCTCTCGTAATCGATCGAGCTCGGGTAGATGTTGTCCCCGTCGTAGTGGTAGGTGTAGGTCGTCATCCATTCCCAGCCCGTGTTCTCCTCGGTGGCGACACGGCCCTTGTCGTCATAGGTGTAGACGACATCGACATAATCGTAGATATCGACATCGTCGGACTCCCAGTCGACGTCCGTGTTGTCATAGTGCACGATGCGGCCCTTGTCGTCACGCGTCATCACGGTCCTGTCGGACAGGCCCGCGACGAAGTTGCCGTCGTCGTCATATTCATACATGTTGCCGTTCTCGTCGCGGATCACGCGGCCCTCCCGGTCGAAGGACATCAGGAGTTCGTCCTGCTCGAGCCAGGGATCGCCCTGCTCGTCCTCCGAAGAGGTGTCCAGGAGCAGCACGGAGTTTAAAACCATCTTCACATCGCCCTTCATGCCGAAGGTGCGCAGGTCCGGGGAGGTCGTCGTCTTCTCAGCGTTCTGGCAGGACGCGAAAGCGAAGGCCGCCATCAATACAAAAACTGCAATCTTTTTCATATTCACTTGGGTTATAATAAGGCAAAGATAGTGATTCTCCGGCACATCCCCAACTATCGCGCACCCGCGACGACTTCGGCGAGCAGCTTGATGCCGGCCTCCATGCGGGAGGCGTCGAGGAAGGAGAAGTTGAGGCGCATCGTGTTGCGGTGCGAGCCGTCAGGGAAGAAGAAGGAGCCCGCGACGTAGGCGACTCCGGCGGCGAGCGCCCGGTCGTACAGGGCCACGGTGTTGATCTCCTCCGGCAGCGTCAGGAAAAGGAAGAGCCCCCCTTCGGGATGCGTCCAGGACACGCCCTGCGGCATATATTTCTCCAGCAGGGAGAGCATCTTGTTCCGCTTGGCGCGGTACAGCGCGATGCTCTTCTGCAAGTTGGCGTCCAGCGCGCCGCTGCCCATGAACTCCGCGGCCATGTACTGGTCCAGGATGGGCGGGCAGAGGTCCAGCGACTGCTTGCAGACGTAGATCTGCTCCAGCAACTCCACGGGTCCGAGGATCCAGCCCAGCCGGAAGCCCGGGGCGAAAATCTTGGAAAAGCTCCCCAGATGGAGCGTCCGTTCCGGCGCGAGCGAATAGATGGTCGGCACCGGCTCGCCGCTGTAGCGCAGCTCCCGGTACGGGCTGTCCTCCACGATGAGGAAATCCTGCTCCCGCGCCATTGCAACGAGCTTCTTGCGCTCCGCCAGGCTCATCGTCTCCCCGCTCGGATTCTGGAAATCCGGAATCACGTAGCAGAATTTCGCCTTCCCGGCGAAACCATCCAGCGTGCGGATTTCCGCACGGTAGGATTTAAAGGACTGCAGGGCGCCGAGATAGGTCGGGGCGGTGGTCAGGACCACGTCGCCGGGATTGACGAACACGCGCGTGCAGACGTCGATGCCCTGCTGCGAGGAGGTCGTGATCTGGATATTCTCCACCGGCACGCCGTAGCGCCGCGAGATCACCTCCCGCAGCTCCGGCACGCCCTGCGTCGCCCCGTACTGGAGCGCCTTGGCACCAAATTTCTCCAGCACCTGCGCGCTGATGCGGCGGATGTCGTCGATGGGGAAGGTCGCTGCGTCGGGGTAGCCTCCGGCGAAGGAATAGATGGACGCGAGATCCACCTTCTTGAAGATCTCGCGCACCGGCGACCGCATGAACGACCCTACATCCTCGGAGAAAAACTTACCGTACTCCATAAAATCTCAGATCAGCGTGAGCATCACACGTTTATTTCCTCGGCGGGACCGGTCAGGTAAACGTCGGTAAAACAGCCCTCGCCCGGCACGAACTCCACCGCCAGCCGCGCAATCCGCGCCTGGATGGAATACTGGACGGGGCCCCCCCCGGTCAGGCCGGCGAATGACGTGGCGCGCGTGGGCGTTGTGGAGGGCGGAGCGGAAATTGGTTTTTCGGCAAACCTGTCCGAAAAATAATTTCCGTCCGCCCGCGGGGATGCAAGGAAAGCGGCGATAGCGGACGCGGTGATGCCCGTGCCGCAGGCGAGCGTCTCGCCCTCCACGCCCTTCTCGAAGGTGCGGACATGCAGCACGCCGCCGGCATCCACCGACACGAAGTTGGCGTTCGCGCCGATGGGCGCGAAAACGGGGTTCCAGCGCGCCCGGCGGCCTTCTTCTTCGATATCGACGGCCTCCACGTCCGGCACGAAACGCACGAAATGGCGCGTGCCCGTGTCCAGGAACCAGCCGTCCAGCGCGGGGTGGAACTCATGCACGTCGATCATCCGCAGGCGCACGGTCTTGCAGCCGCCCTCCCGGGCGAGGATCTCCCCGGTATGCTCCCCGTCCGCCGCGACGAAGCGGAACACGCGGCCGTCGCGCGGCTTGAGGCCCAGCGCGTCGGCGAAAGCGACGATGCAGCGCCCGCCGTTGCCGCACATCATCCCGCCGGAGCCGTCGGGATTGTAGAATTCCATCCGGAAATCGTACTCCGGATCATCGGTCAGGATCATCAGGCCGTCCGTGCCGAACTGCTTGCAATAAAAGGAGATGTGCTCCGGCGTTCGGAATGCGGACACGTCCTCCGTCCGCCCGTCCAGGACGACGAAGGTGTTGCCCGCACCGGAGTATTTATGCAGCTGCACCATCAGCGGAGGAAATCTTCCAGGGTCACGGAGCCCGCCGTCTTCTCGTCGCGGTACTTGACGATGACCGGGCAGTAGAGCGCAACGCCGCTGCCGGCGCCGGGGCCGCGCCTGAGTGGCTTGCTGCCGGACACGACCACGGCGCCGCGCGGCACGACCACGCGCCCGTCCGCGTTGCGCGGCACGAATTCGCCCGTCGTCGCGTCGAACAGGGCCGTGGAGGAGGTGATGATCACGCCGGAGGCGATCACGGCGCCTTCCTGCACGATGGTACCCTCGTAGATGCCGCAGTTGCCGCCCACGAAGGCGCCGTCCTCGATGATGGTCGGCATGGCGCCGGCCGGCTCGAGCACGCCGCCGATCTGCGTGGAGGCGGAGATGTGGATGTTCTTGCCCACCTGGGCGCAGGAGCCGATGGTCACGTGGCTGTCCACCATCGTGCCGCTGTCCACGTAGGCGCCGACATTGATGTAGGCCGGCGGCATCACGATGGCGCCGGGCGCCACGTACGCGCCGCGGCGGATGCTCGTGCCGCCCGGCACGATGCGCACGCCGTCCTCGCGGGAGAATTTCCGCACCGGGAAGGTGTCCTTGTCGAAATACGGGAACTGCCCCTGGGACATGTCCGCGATCACGCCGAGCCTGAAGCCGGCGAGGATCACCTTCTTCACCCAGGTATTGACCTGCCAGACGCCGTCCACCTTCTCCGCAACCCGGAGCTTGCCGGCTTCGAGGTCGGCCATCGCGCCCTCGAACTGCTCTATCGTTATTTCCATAATTCTGCCAAAACTTTCTGCATCAATGCCCGGGTCGCATCGGAGGCCGCCGCGAGCGGCAGGCGCACCGTGTCCCCCATGATCCCCAGCTGCGCCAGCGCCGCCTTGGCCGGGATCGGGCTCGTCTCCGCGAAGCAGGCCTTGAAGAGCGGGAAGAGGCGGTGGTGCAGGGCGCGGGCCTCTGCGAGCCGGCCCTGCTGCATGGCCTCGACCATCTGCGAGACCTCTTTCGGAGCGATGTTGGACGCCACGGAAATCACGCCGTGCGCACCCGTGGCCATCAGGGCGAGGGTCAGGTCGTCATCGCCGCTCAGGACCGTGAAGCCCTCGGGGGCGCAGCGCAGGATCTCGCTGACCTGGTCGTATTTGCCGGAGGCCTCCTTGACGCCCACGATGTTGGGCACGTCGTGCGCCAGGCGGAGCACCGTGTCGGGCAGCATGTTGGCGCCGGTACGTCCCGGGACGTTGTAGATGATCACCGGCAGGGACGTCTCCGCGGCGACGGCCTTGAAGTATTCATACTGGCCCTGCTGGGTCGGCTTGTTGTAGTAAGGCACCACCACGAGGAGCGCGTCGGGGCCCAGCGGCTCCACGAGCCTGATGTTGCCGACGGTGTCGGGAATGCTGTTCACCCCCACGCCGACCAGCAGCGGAAGGCCCTTGGCGTGCTCCTTGACGAGCTGGAAGATCGCCGTCTTCTCGCCGGCAGAGAGGGTGGGCGTCTCGCCGGTGGTGGCGAGAGGCACGAGGAAATGGACGCCCGCGGCGACCTGGCGGTCCACCATCCGGCCGTAGGCTTCGTAATCGACGGCGCCGTCGGGGGTGAACGGGGTCACCAGCGCCGTGCCGCATCCTTGCAGGACTAGAGATTTCATGCGCAACACTTTTTAACTAACATCTTCAAAGATAAGAAACTTTTCGATATCTTTGTGTGAAACGATAACCGATATGCACAAGAAAGCCTTCTTCGCGGCCGCACTGGCGCTCTTCTGCAGCCTCGCAGCCCTTGCCCAGACACCCCGTTACTGCAATCCCCTCCCGATGCCGATCGGAGCGGGCGGCAACGCCTCCGGCGATGTCACCGTCCTCGAGGAGGGCGGCAAGTACTACATGTACTGCACCGGCGGCGGCGCCTGGGTGTCCGACGACCTGCTGAACTGGGAGTTCCATGCCGTGCAGGGCGTCCCCGTGGCGCCGGACATCGTCAAGTACCGGGGGAAGTTCTACCTCTCCGGCAACAGCGACAACCTGTTCGTCTCCGACAGCCCGCTGGGGCCCTTCAAGGACCTGGGTCCCTTCAAAAACACGGGGCCCGTGGAGCAGGGCTGGAACGGCGGCTTCGACACCAAGATCTTCGTCGATGACGACGGCACGCCGTATCTGTTCTGGCCGGGCCGAGGCATCAGCGGAATCTACGGGGTGAAGCTGGATCCGGAGGACCTGACCCGCTTCGCGGAGAAGCCCGTGCACCTGTTCGGATTCAATCCCATGCACGCCTGGGAGCGCTACGGCGAAAAGAACGAGTATCCCGGCGTGGCCTGGATCGAAGGTCCCTGGGTCATCAAGCGAGGCGGCATCTACTACCTCGAATACTCCGCCTCCGGCACCCAGTGGAAGACCTACGCGGAAGGCTACTACACCGCCACGTCCCCGCTGGGTCCGTACACCTACGCCGCCAACAACCCCCTGCTCCGCAAGACCGAAGGGCTCGTCACGGGCACGGCCCACGGCTCCATCGTGCAGGCCCCTGACGGGGAATGGTGGCAGTTCTACACCATCGTCCTCTCCAATCCGCCGGGCGGCCGCCGCATCGGCATGGACCGCGTCCGCTTCGACGCGGACGGCCTGATGTCCTGCACGGTCACGGACGCCCCGCAGCCCGCCCCGGGCTACAGCGCCAGGCCGGATGCGAAGGCATCCATTCCAGTTACAATCAATAAGATGCGGGCGATGAACGCCCTGTCGAAATGCTCCTCCGAGCAGGAGGGCTGGCCGGCCGCCTACGCCGTGGACGACTACAGCGGCACGGTCTGGCGCCCCGCGGCGGACGACGCGCAGCCGCAGCTGACCATCGAGCTTTCGCCCGCCACGCGCTTCGATGTCGTGCAGCTCTTCCGGGTGGACGGGATGCGCATCCTGTTCGGGGGCGGCGGACGCCGCGGCTTCGGCATGCGCGGCGCGCTGCCGGTCTATCAATTCAAGCTGGAGACCTCCCTTGACGGCGAGCATTACAGCACGGCGCTCGACTGCACCGGCAACAGCATCGCCCGGGACACGTTCTATGAGGATTTCACGCCGGTGCGGGCCCGCTTCGTGCGCCTGACCGTCACCGGCTGGCCGAAGGAGAGCCCCCTCGGCGTCATCGATTTCACCGTGTTCGGCTATGCCGACGGCCACGAACCCGCAGCCGTCGCCACCCCGACCTACAACCAACTTCCCCTCGACAGCGAATTCTCCCGAAGGTAAGCGGTAAAAGTCTCAGGCCGGATTATTCGGCGTGGTGATGGCCCTCGCCGTGCCCGTGGTCGTGGTCGTTGACACCCTCGATCTCACGGTAGTGGCAACAGGGCTCCAGGGCTTCGTAGACCTCTTTCGGGGCCTTGAAGCGGCCGGCGTCGTAACCGATCGCGGCAATGCGCTTCAGCACCTTGTTCGCAGATGTCACCTTGGTATCATAGACCAGCCGGAGGCTCTGGGCCTGGAGGTCGTAAGCGGCCTCCTGCACGCCTTCCGAGCCCGTGGCGACCGTCTCGATGCGGTTCTTGCACATGCCGCAATGGCCGCGGACCGTGAACGTCTTCTCGACCACCTTGGCGTTGGCCATGCCGGCCATCAGCAGCATCGCTGCCAGAAAAAGGAGTTTTTTCATATCGTTGGTATCAATTGATTTCCGCTTGCAAAAATACATGATTCCCTCCCGAAAACCAATCCCCATTATTTGGGATTCCGAGAAATCTTTCTACCTTTGCATCGAAGGGGGGAGAGGAACACCACCTGTCCCCTTGGGCCTTCAAAAACGGAACTGCCTCGGCAGTTCTTTTTTATGACCCGCTTATCTTCCACCACACAAACGATTTGATGAATTGTTCTGGGATAGCGCCTGGCATCGTAGCTTTCCAGATACCTCTGCCAACCTTCCGTAATTCTATCTTCGGAGAACAACGCCTCTGTCGGGAAAAACAAGACCAGGACATTTGCCTTTTGCTTTGTTGCAGCGTATATTTTGTCCTTGATTACCCACTTTCTGGTACTTTCGACCGCCTTGATGTCCATTACGGCTCCATTAAGTGTCCCATCAGGGGTTTTGATTCCGTTTGCCGCCCTTTCTGATTCCAAAAGAACGACATATCCCTTCCGGCGAAGGATGTCAGCAGCTCGTTTCTCATACTCCCCTCGCTTTATTCCAAACGGGCCGATCTCCTGATCAAAACGATGGTACTTGTGTACAGCGCTCACCCCGCCCGACAAGATGTCAAAACGGGCATCCACATAATCTTTATCCAGAAGGAGCCTTCGATATAAGGCTCGGTTCTCACCGAATGGTCGTCTCTTCATCGTCTCAATCAACTTCCGGGCGCAACACGCCGGAGGACACTAAAGATCTGGGAATATCCTATGGAGAACCTTCAAAAACGTATAAATGTGGCGAAATGTTTTTAGTGCAAAAACATTTTTATATCTTTATCATTGTCCCTCAGGACGTTACATACTGATGAAAGTGTTTTCGCTTTTATCCTAGAATCCCGAAGAGGCCCTAAAACGAGCAAAGGCAGCTGGCAAGAAACCCGGCTGCGGGTGGAGTGGCATCGGAGATGGCCCGGTAGGAGGTGGTGCTGCTGTTGAGGGTCCAGCGGATGGACCTTCAACGTCAAAAACGGCCTAAAATGCTGCTGAGGGTCCATCCGCTGGACCCTCAACAGCACATGCAGGAAGAAATCGGTGAGGCCCTCCCGGGAGGAGATCCCGGGAGAGCCCGGAAAAGCGCGGGAGAAGCCCGGGAAGGGCCCGGGGTGGCTACCGGCCCAGGACCAGGTCCTTGAATTCGTGGATGCCGGTGAGGGTCTCGGTCATCAGCGCGGCGTCGACGGCGCCTTCGGCGAAGCCCTGGCGGGAGAAGGCCTCGTGCGTGAGCGTGATCTTGTCCACGTCCGACAGAAATTCGGCGATGTGCGTGCCGGGGACCTCCCCGATGCGCTGGGAGCCGATTTCCGGCTTCTCGCCGAGGAAATCCTCGATCAGGGTGCCGATGCTCTTCGCCGTGCCGCTGGGCGCGTCCAGCTTGTGGATGTGGTGGATCTCCTCAACGTGCGGGGTGTAGCCGTGGCCCTTCAGGACCTCGCAGGTGCGCGCGATGCCCGCGAACAGGGCGATCACGCCGACGGAGAAGTTGGAGCCCCAGATCAGCGGGGTGCGCGCCTCCCCGAAAGCCGCGAAGACCTCGGCGCGGATGTCGTTCCAGCCCGTGGTGCCGACCACCGCAGCCTTGAAGTTGGCAGCAATGGTCCGGTAGTTGGCCCGGAAAGCCTCCGGGGTCGTGAAATCGATGCAGACGCACTCCTGCGCCACTTCTGTCGGGACGGCGCAGATGTCCTCCGACGCGCACACCAGCTCGATGCCACGGCGCTGCAGCACGCCCTCGACCATGTGGCCCATCTTGCCGTAGCCGCTAATGATAACTTTCATAGATCTTGACATAATTGTTGATGGCCTGCTCGAAGTCGGCCTTGGACAGGAACTCGTCGTCGCGGTGGGCGACGGTGATCGAACCGGGACCGCAGAGGATCTTCCGGTCGAAATTCGTCAGGTGCGGGGCGTCGCTGCCGAATGCGACCGTCTGCGTCGGGAAGCCCGGCAGGGTGAGATACTGCGCAGGGGTGTCGCCGCCGCGCTCCACGACCTTCAGCGCGTCGCCGGCCTGCGCGCGCACCCACTCCGTCACCAGCGCGTCCGAAGCGAAGGTGGTGCGGAAATACAGGCGGCAGGTAAGCTCCGGGCTGAGGATGTTCTGGGGATTGCCGCTGTGCAGCAAGCCGACGTTCCAGGTGGTGGGGCCGAGCTCCGGATCCTCCGGGAAGCCCGCCGCGCGAAGCCGCTCCATGAAGTCCACGAACAGCTCCACCGCGCTCACGCCATGCTCCGGGTACCCGGAATGGAAGGGACGCCCGGTGAAGGTCAGCTCGAAGGATTTGGTGCCCTTGGAGGCGCTGACCATCTTGTTGTCCGTGGGCTCGCCCACGACCAGCAGCGGCGCGCGGAAACCGGTCTTCGCGAAGGCGCGGGCACCCCAGGAGCCCGTCTCCTCGCCGGCGAGGATCAGCAGGCCGAAGCCGTCGTGCCCCGCTTCGGCAAGGCGCCGGCAGGCCCGGTACATGGCGTAGAACTGCCCCTTGGCGTCGCAGGTGCCGCGGCCGAGGACCCGGTCTTCTTCGAAGGTCGGGGGGATGTACGGCGGGACCGTGTCCATGTGCGAGCAAAAGACCACGCGGGGGCTTTCGCTCCAGCGCAGCAGGACGTTGACCGTGCCGTCGCCCACCTCATACGTATTGACATACGGGGCCTCCAGGTGGTCGGCGAGCCAGTCGCCCAGCTCCCTTTCGCTGCCGGAGGTGGAATCGATGGAGAGTATCTGGCGGAAGAGTTCCATACTACATGAGGATATCTTTGATGATGCCGGTGGCGGCCAGGCGGACGCCTTCGCCGGCGCCCTTGATCACCAGCGGGGCGGAATATTCGCTGTGCACGACGGTGACGTTCTCCGTGCCGCTGATCCAGTAGAACGGGCTCTCGGGCCCGACGCGCTGCATCCTGATCTCCGCCCGGTAGCCCAGGCGCGCGGCGGGATCGCGCCGCAGCGACGCCACGAAGCGCTGGCGCTGCCCGGCAGCGTCCAGCTCGGCTTCGCGGGCGATGAACTGCGGCTCGTACGCCGCGAGTTTCGCGTAGAACTCCTCCAGCGGGCAGCCGAAGAACTCCGGCCCCAGCATCGGGACGATCTCCACGTCCTCCGCCTCCAGCGGCACGCCGGCCTCGCGGGCGAGGATCAGCAGTTTGCGCAGCACGTCCTGGCCGCCCAGGTCCGTGCGCGGATCCGTCTCGGTCAGGCCCTCGTCCTGCGCCCGGCGCAGCAGGGTGCCGAAGCTGTCCCGCCTCGCGCCGTCATAGCCGGTGATGATGTAGTTGAGGGTGCAGGACACCACCGCCTCGATGGCCTCGATGCCGTCGCTGCAGTTGGCGTCGCTCGCGATGGACTCCAGGATGGGCAGGGAGTTGCCCACCGTGGTGTCGTAGCGGAAGAAGGCGCCGTTCTGGCGGGCCTCCGCCTTGAGGGCGGCGTACTGCACGTAGGGCAGGGCCAGGGAACGGCGGTTGGAAGTCACGATGCTGATCCCGCCGCGGAAGATTTCCGCATAGCGGTCATGCAGCTGCTCGTCGTTGGTGCAGTCCACGAACACGGCGCCGCGCGGCGCGCAGGCGAGCATCGCGTCGATGAAGGCGCCGCCCGCGGCGTCTTCGCCGCCTTCCAGGCGCCGCCCGGCGTCTTCCGGCCGGATGCCGCGCAGGTCCACGCAGAAGCGGCGGCTGTTGGACAGGCCGAGCAGGCGGATCGAGCGGCCGCGCCGGGTGGCGATGCGTTCGGCGCTCAGGCCGACCAGGCACACCAGCTCGCGCCCCACCGCGCCGTAGCCGGCGACGAATACCGGGATCACGGTCACGGCGCGCGACTCGAAGAACTCGCGGTGGATGGCACCTACGGCGGCCCGCTCCACCGTCGGGCGGACGCGGATGAAGAAGGCGTCTCCCTCACCCGTCACATCGCCCAGCGGCTGGATGCCGGCTTCGGCGAGCGACGCGCGGATGCGGCCCGCCGCGGAAGCGCGGCCGGAAATGGCCTCGCCCACAAGGCAGACCACGGATTCTCCCCTGTCGGCATGGGTCAGGCTGGTCACGCCCATCCATTCGCCCTCCTTGACGGCGGGACGGCCGGACACGAGCGTGCCGGGATGCCGGGGGTCGAAGGTGTTGCGGATGCTGAAGGCGATCCCCGCCTCCATCGCCGGCTTCACCGTGGGCGCATACAGCACCTTGGCGCCGTTCTCGGCGAGGGTCAGGGCGGCCTTGTAGGAAATGTCGGGGATGCTCGCCGCGCCGGGCACGACCTTCGGGTTGGCGGTCATGATGCCGGGCACGTCGGTCCAGATCTCCAGCGCGGAAGCCCGGGCGCCGGCGGCGAACAGGGCGGCGCTGTAGTCGGAGCCGCCGCGGCCGAGCGTGGTCACGCGGCCGTCGCCGTCGGAGGCAATGAAGCCCGGGGCCACGAAGAGGCGGCACGCCGGCGCACCGTTCACCGCGGCGAAAATGTTCTCATAGGTCTGCTTCTCCGCCACGACGCCCCCCAGGGTGCGCACGAGTTTGCGGGAGTCGAGCCACTGCGTGGCCACGCCCTCGCAGGCGAACTTGCGCGAGAGGATGCGCGTGGAGAAGAGCTCGCCGAAGGTCACGCAGTCCTCGCCGGGCGCGGCGGAAAGCTCCTCGAAGAGGCCGTCCAGCTCGTCGTCCATTTCCCGGCGCTCGGCGCCGGTGAACAGGCGCTGCGCGATGGCGTGGTGCCTGCGGCGAAGGGCCTCGATCTGCTGCGCGCGCCGCTCCGCGTCCGCCTCCGCGCCGATGGCGATGAGCGCGTCCGTGCAGCCGCTGACGGCGCTGCAGACCAGGATGGTCCGGTCGCGCGCCACGGCGGCCAGCACGATGTCGATCACCTGCGACATCCGGGTGGCGTCGGCCACGGAACTGCCTCCGAATTTGAGTACCTGCATGGCTATTTGCGTTCGATATGGGCGCCGAGCGCATTGAGGCGGCTCTCGATGTCTTCGTAGCCGCGGTCGATCTGCTCGATGTTGTCGATGGTGGACGTGCCCTTGGCGGACATCGCCGCCAGGAGCATCGCGATGCCGGCGCGGATGTCCGGAGAGGTCATGCGCCCGCCGCGGAGCCGGACCTTGTGGTCCAGGCCGATCACCACGGCGCGGTGCGGGTCGCAGAGGATGATCTGCGCCCCCATGTCGATCAGCTTGTCCACGAAGAACAGGCGGCTCTCGAACATCTTCTGGTGGATCAGCACGCTGCCCTTGCACTGCGTGGCCACGACCAGCAGCACGCTCAGCAGGTCCGGGGTCATGCCCGGCCAAGGGGCGTCGGCGATGCTCATGATGGAGCCGTCGATGAAGGACTCGATCTCGTAGCTCCGCTGCGCGGGGATGTAGATGTCGTCTCCGCGCTGCTCCAGCTTCACGCCCAGGCGGCGGAAGCACTCCGGGATGATGCCCAGCTGCTCCCAGCACACGTCCTTGATGGTGATCTCGCTCTGCGTGATCGCGGCCATCCCGATGAAGGAGCCGACCTCGATCATGTCCGGCAGGATGCGGTGCTCCGCCCCGTGGAGCTTCTTCACGCCGCGGATGGTGAGCAGGTTGGAGCCCACTCCCTCGATCTGCGCCCCCATCGCGGTGAGCAGCTTGCAGAGCTGCTGCACATAGGGTTCGCAGGCGGCGTTGTAGATGGTGGTCGTGCCCTCCGCGAGGGTCGCCGCCATGATGATGTTGGCCGTACCGGTCACGGAGGCCTCGTCCAGGAGCATGTAGCAGCCCTTCATGGATCGGCCCGAGGAGAGGTTGTAGGCCCGCTTGTCCGTGTCGTAGGCGCATTTCGCGCCCAGCCGCATGAAGCCCTCGATGTGGGTGTCCACGCGCCGGCGGCCGATCTTGTCGCCGCCCGGCTTGGGGAAGAAGGCGCTGCCGAAACGCGCGAGGAGCGGGCCCACGACGAGCACCGACCCGCGCAGCTGCGCGCACTTCTGGACGAACTCCGCGCTGCGGATGTAGAACTCGTTGACGTGGTTCGCCGTGAAGGTGTACACCCCCTTGGCGCGGCGCTCCACGCCCACGCCCATGCCTTTCAGCAGGGCGATGAGGTTCTTGACGTCCAGGATCTCCGGGATGTTGGAGATGGTGACCGGCTCCGCGGTGAGGAGGACGGCGCTGATCACCTCCAGGGCTTCGTTCTTCGCGCCCTGTGGGATGATTTCGCCGTGCAGGCGATGCCCGCCTTCGATGACAAAACTGCTCATATGTGCTCTACTTCCGGATGGAGGGTGACGCCGAAGCGCTCCTGCACCCCGTTGATGATCCGCTGCTCGAGCGCGAGGACTTCCTGCGGGGAAGCCGTCCCGCTCGCGTTGACGATGACCAGGGGCTGCCGTTCATAGACGGCCGCGCCGCCTTCGCTCGCCCCCTTGAAGCCGCACCGGTCGATCAGCCAGGCGGCGGGCACCTTGACCGTGCCGTCCGGCAGGTCGTAGTGCGGCGCGCTCCCGTCGGGCGAGATGCGCGCGAACTGCTCCCGGCTCACGACCGGGTTCTTGAAGAAGCTGCCGGCGCTGCCGAGCTCCTCGGGATCGGGCAGCTTCTGCCGCCGGATGCGGACGATCGCGTCGCGCACCTGCTGCGGGGTGAGATGGCCGATCGGGTCGGCCATGACGGAGGAACGGTCGGACATGACGGAGGAACGGTCGGCCAAACCGTCATTCCCGGCTTGACCGGGAATCCCCAGCGCATCGCGCACGCCTTTGTAGTCCAGCTTCGGGGAAGGCTTGCGCGTCAGGCGGAAGAGCACGCTCGTGACGATGTAGCGGCCCTTGTTCTCCGGCTGCTTGAACAGCGAATCGCGGTAGCCGTAGCGGCATTCCTCGCGGGAGAACTTCACCTTCCTGCGCTCCTGCAGGTCGAAACAGACCACGCCGGAAATGAGATCCTTCACCTCCACGCCGTAGGCCCCGATGTTCTGCACGGCCGCGGCGCCGACCTCGCCCGGGATGAGCGAGAGGTTCTCGGCGCCCCACAGGCCGTGGCGGCAGGCCTCCGAGACGAAATGGTCCCAGACCGTCCCGGCGCCCACGATCACCGGCACCTCCTCGAAGCCCATGTCGATGTACTTGATGAACTCGATGTTGGAATGCAGGACCGTGCCCGGGAAGTCCCCGGTGAAGAGGAGGTTGCTCCCGGCGCCGATGTGCAGCAGGGGCTGCGGGAGGCGGTCGAAGTTGAGCCCCGTCAGCTCCTTCACGTTCTCGTACTCAACATAGCACGCGCAGGACACCTTCATCCGGAAGGTATTCTGCGCGAGCAAATCGTAGTTCAACTGGATCCTCACGGCTGCGGCGGGGTGTAGGTGGAAGCCAGGAAGAGCTCTTCCATCTGCGCATCGTCGATGCGGGAGGGGGAGTCGATCATCACGTCGCGGCCCTGGTTGTTCTTCGGGAACGCGATGTAGTCGCGGATCGTCTCCTGCCCGCCGAACAGCGCGCAGACGCGGTCGAAGCCGAACGCCAGGCCGCCGTGGGGCGGGGCGCCGAACTTGAAGGCATTGATGATGAAGCCGAATTTGTACTCGGCGTCCTCCTTGCTGATGCCCAGCACCTCGAACATCCGCTCCTGCATGGCGGCTTCGTGGATACGGATGGAGCCGCCGCCGAGCTCGGTGCCGTTCAGCACGAAGTCGTAGGCATTGGCGCAGACGCGCTCCAGGTCCTCTTTCCTGTCGGAATAGAACCATTTCTCGTGCTCCGGCTTGGGGGCCGTGAACGGGTGGTGCATGGCGTAGAAGCGCTGGTCCTCGTCGCTCCATTCCAGGAGCGGGAAGTCCACGATCCACAGCGGCGCGAAGACCTTCGGGTCGCGCAGGCCCAGGCGATTGCCCATTTCGATACGGAGCACGCCCAGCTGCGTCTGCGTCTTGCGCTTCTCGCCACAGAGGACGAGCACCAGGTCGCCGGCTTTCGCCCCGCAGGCCTCGGCGACGGCCTTCAGCTGCTCCGGGGTGTAGAATTTGTCCACGCTGGACTTGACGCTGCCGTCGGCATTGAAGCGGACGTAAACAAGGCCCTTGGCGCCCACCTGCGGGCGCTTCACCCATTCGGTCAGCTCATCGAGCTGCTTGCGGGTGTACTCGGCGCCGCCCGGGACGGCGATGCCGCCGACGTACGCGGCGCTGTCGAACACGGAGAAGCCGCAGCCCTGCACGAGCGGGGTGATCTCATGGAGCGTCATCCCGAAGCGGATGTCCGGCTTGTCGGAGCCGTAACCGTCCATGGCGTCGTACCAGCTCATCCGCGGCAGCGGGTCGGGGATGTCCACGCCCAGGGCGTTCTTGAACATCGCCCGCATCATGCCCTCGAAGGTGTTCAGGACGTCTTCCTGCTCCACGAAGGACATCTCGCAGTCGATCTGCGTGAACTCCGGCTGACGGTCGGCGCGCAGGTCCTCGTCGCGGAAGCAGCGCACGATCTGGAAATAGCGGTCGTAGCCCGCCACCATCAGCAGCTGCTTGAAGGTCTGGGGACTCTGCGGGAGGGCGTAGAACGTGCCCGGATTCATCCGGGACGGCACCACGAAGTCGCGGGCGCCTTCCGGGGTGGACTTGATCAGGTACGGGGTCTCGATCTCCATGAAGCCCTGGGCGTCCAGGTAGGTGCGGATCTCCTGCGCGAGGCGGTGGCGCAGCGCGAGGGCGCGCTGCAGGGGCGGACGGCGCAGGTCGAGGTAGCGGTACTTGGCCCGCAGGTCCTCGCCGCCGTCGGAATTCTCCTCGATGGTGAAGGGCGGGGTGACGGATTTATTCAGGATGCGGATGGCGGCGAGCTTGATCTCGATCTCGCCCGTCGGCATCTTCGGATTCTTGCTCTGGCGCTCGAGGACTTCGCCCGTGGCCTGGATGACGAATTCACGGCCCAGGCCGGAGGCGGTCTCGACGAGTTCGGGGGCGGCGTCCGCCTCCACGACCAGCTGCGTGATGCCGTAGCGGTCGCGCAGGTCGATGAAGGTCATGCCGCCGAGTTTGCGGGATTTCTGCACCCATCCCGCGAGGGTCACTGTCTTTCCTTTGTCGGCGAGACGCAGCTCGCCGCAAGTGTGGGTTCTGTACATATAAGTAGACTGGTTTATTCCAATCTACAAATGTAGCAAAAATCCGCTGATTATCAATCGCGGTCTATACACCCGGCGTTTCGAACAGCGGGCAATAAAGATATCCGTCCGTCAAATAATCCCCGAACGAGCAGCTGAAACTGACATTCTGGAAATGCAGTATGACATAATCGTCGCCCTTGTCGGCAAGCGTGATCTTCCCGCCATATTCGTGGGTCGTGGCGTTGCTGTTGCTGGAGGCTATGAAGGAAAACATGAAACGGCTGATCTTAAGTTCGTCCCCGACCTTCATCTTCTCTATGCTGTCAAAGTAAATGCTCAGCATGAACATGTCGTAGACCATTTTGCCCCCGCTGAAAGCGCAGAGCCAGGACTTGCCCGCCATGTCGCTCTGCTTGCAGACTTTCACGCGATCGAACGTGGTGACGGTGTCCTCGAACTCATCGCTTTTCGTATGGATCGTGGTCTTGGCGGTCTGTAGTTCGTATTCGGGCGTGATGGCGAATTTGCTGCAGGAAGCGGCCACCAGGGCGATGGCAACCAGGGCGAAATGGGTGAATGCGTGTCTCATGATCTTTTGCTTTTCTGTCATTATAACTCCTTCCTGCACAAAATACTGCGTTCAAAGATAATCAAATCCTGTCATAAGTCAAACCGGAGGCCGGCATGGAGCGAGACGCTCAGCGGATGCTCCGTGCGGCAGGTCGGCAGATCGGTCTTCGTGAAATAATACGACAGGGCCGGCTGGAAGTAGAGGTGCGTGCGGTCTCCGAGCCGGTACTGGATGCCGCCGAAGGCCTCTGCGGACCACTGCAGGCGCGGCTCCTCGCAGGCGATCCGGCCCAGGACGGCGGAGACGCATTTCTCCATCTTCACTCCAGCGCCCATATAAAGGTCGAAGCCCTTTCCCGTCCAGAGGCGGGTGTCCGCACGCAGGGGGATGCCGATGAAATGGAGACGCTGGTCCAGCCGCCCGGAGACGGATTCGCCGACGGAATGAAGGTACGTGTATTCCAGGCCGCTCTCCACGCCGAACCGGGAGGAAAGGTCCAGCCGGACGGACAGGCCCAGGGTAAGGGGAAGGTCGTGGGAGTAGTGCATACCGGCGTCCGGATACAGGTCGTTCGCTGTCACGGAATAAGGCAGCGTGTTGGAAGTGTTTGATTTGACCTTCGGCAAAGATGCCGCGTCGGTCGCGTTCAGGTAGGTCAGGGCAGCGATGTATGGCGCCGACTCCAGTGCGATGTTGGCAGCGCGGCGGATGGTCCCGGCGCCGGCCCGGAGGCCCAGCGCCAGGCGGGGCTTCTGCCGAGAGGGAGGGGGATTCCCGATCAGGTCGGGAATGACAGAGGAAGGAGATCCTTCGCTTTCGCTCAGGATGACAGGGAAAGCGTCGGGAATGACAGGGGACGCGTCAGGGATGACAGGGGAAGCGTCGGGGATGACGGGGGAAGGGTCTGGGGCGACAGGGGGATCAGCCTGCGGGTCGGGAGAGGAAGGAAATCCTTCGCTGTCGCTCAGGATGACAGGAGGAGCGGCAGGGATGGCAGGAGGCGTGGCTGGGATGACGGGAGAAGGGGCGGTCGGCGGGATGGGAGAGGAGACTTGCGCGACCGGGGAGGACGGGAGCGAGGGGGTTTTCCAGGGGGCCCAGAGGAGCAGGGCCAGGACGGGAATGGCAGCGGCTGCGGCCAGCGCGGCACGGCGGATGGCGGCCGAGCGGCGCACCCGCCGCCCGACCATCTCCCAACTCACCGTGGAGGGCGTCGTCCCGTCCGAGAGCGCTTTCTCCCGGACGGCGTCGGTCCAATCTTTATTTGATCCTTGTTTCATCATCCTTCCATTTCAATAACTCCCCTTTTTCTGAAATACTGCTTTCCCCATCCAGGTACTGCCGGATGCTCCGGGCAAGGGAGGCGCGGGCTCGTGCGAGGCTGGCGGAGGAGCTTTTCTCCTTGATACCCAGCAGCGCCGCAATCTCCTTATGGGACAGTTCATCGATGCAATAGAGCCGGAATACCGTCCTGTATCCTTCCGGCAGCGCGGCAATCATCTGTTGAAGCACTTCGGCGGGCACGGAAAGGGTCTCCTCGTAGTCCGGTTCTTCCGGAATCTCCCAGGCCAGCGCGTCCACCTCCACCAGTTCCCGGGCCAGTCTCCGGCGCTTCCTGGCGGAGTCGAAAGCCAGGTTGAGCGCCACCCGCGCCATCCAGGAATAGAGCGAGCCGGGCCGTGTCCAGCGGAAACGACCGATCACGCGGAAGATCTTGACGAAGGCGTCCTGCATCAGGTCTTCCGCTTCGGCGGCGTCCCGGGCATAGCGGCGGCAGAGCGCGAGCAGGCGGGAGCCGTACGTCTCATACAGCTCCCGCCGCGCCGTGTTGTCGCCCCGCGCACAGCGGATGGCCAGTTCCCGCTCGTCCATTTATTGTATAACTCCCGCTAAGTCTGAATACTGCGTAAAGTCAAATTACAAAGAACGCAGGTAGCGTTTTAATTCCGGAACATCTTTCTCCAATATCGCCCAGATCTTGTTCATATTCACCGTATAATAATCATGCACAAGCACGTGGCGTAGTCCTTCTATGGCTTCCCAATCCATTTCCGGATGCCCTGCAACATAATCGCGGGACAATCGGAGTCCCTTCCAGAAAAGTTTCGATATTGCCTATCGCCTCCCGAATCAGGTCAAGCCGGGCTTCGTCGTTCAGTTTTTCTTTCATAGATCAGGTATTTATCCCGTTCCGCCGATTCGGCGGCAAACGGTCTTAGGTTTCCGTTTTCTACCAGGTCGACGGCTCTCCCGGCAATCTTTTCCAAATCCAGACGCTGACGGATGATATCAAGCAAGGAAACCCGGCTCTCCGGAAGATAATCAACCAACAGATCCAGGTCGCTCGCTTCAGTTTCTTCGCCTCTCGCAAAAGAACCGAAAACCCAAGCCCGGGCCACGGGAATCCCGGAAAAATAACGTTGGATCCTGGTAAACATTTCCGACCTCTCCACGTCTATGGCGGACAGACAAGAAGACAGTTCTTCCGTCGCGCCTCTTCGTGCCGCATATCTATGCAGCCTGTTCAGATTGACAGGGTACGCATCCAGTGCCTTTTGGAACTCAAGCTGAACTGACTTCCGCTTCCCCCGGTTCCGGCACAAACCATCAATCAAAGCTTTCTCCAGCGACGGAACCCGCAACCCATCCGCCTCGGCAAGCGGTGCGTCGGATACCAGCGTACCGACAACGATATATCCTTCCAACAAAGCCGGAAAACGGGCCGCATCTTTCTGCAGGACAACCTTCGGAAACTTTTTCTTCATGCTCTCAACAACCCGGACAAGATCCCCGCGGGGCACCTCTACGATAAGGTTTTGTGCCTGTTCGTAAATACAGTGATCGATGCCTTCGCAAGAATCCAGCAACTCATCGTTGACGTGAATCATCCACGGCGAAACCGGAACGACGTATTTGGGTTTGCAGACCGCAACATACCGCCCCCGGCCTATTTGGGACAATTCCCCCTCTTGCACCAAGGCCCGTATCCTGGAATATACGGTAGCCTGAGGAACTTCCGGACATGCAGCCATGAAATCCGCGACAGTGACAATCCTTCCCGGCTCAAGCAGGGAAGTTAATTCCTTTTCGTTTCCTGTTTTTCTCATAGCCTTCCTTTTCGGTCGCAATATAATAATAATTCGGCAATATCCGGATGGATATTGCCGAATTATTTAAACAAGTCTATCAGACTAGCGGGCCTTGATGTCCCACTTGGCGTTGTCGTCGTTGAAGTCGAACTTCGCCAGGGTGGGGGTGCTGTCGGCCACGGAGTAGAGGCAGAAGCGCTCGGGGTGGTGGCAGCCGGGGATGGCCTTCGGCACGATGCGGAAGGTGCCGTCGATCAGCTGGTCGATGCGCCAGAGCTGCTCGTCCGCGCCGGTGAACGCCGGGGCGGTGGTCAGCTCATGGCCCTCCACGGCCGTCAGGGCGCGGCCGGTGCCTTCAATCACGATCTTGTACCAGGGACCGCCGAGATAGCCGCCGGCCTCAGGCACGGCTTCGATCGTCCACTTCTGGTGGGGACGGGCCATGTAGTCGCTGCAGCGTACGGGGATCTCGCCGGCGGGCCAGCCGCCGATCACTTCCTCGAGCCGCTGGTTCTCAATCACGACGACGGTCTCGTCCTGCTGGCCGAAGAAGCCGCGCATGCCGCCCTGGGCGCGGACGAAGTCCACGGTGAGCTCCAGGGCATAGCCGCGGCGGCGGGACAGGATCTTGTAGTTGCCGTCGCTGACGATCTCGCCGGCCTCCGGCCAACCGTCCTTCCAGAGAATCGGGCGGATGGCAAGCGTGCTGCGGCCGCTCAGATCGAGGTCCGCCTCCCAGTGGAAGGACATCTTCTCGACGCCCGGCGCCACGATGAAGCGGCCGAAGTGGCCGGCGCCGAAGCGGCGCTCCTCAGCGGCGACGACCATCTTGCCGCCACCCTTGAGCATGTCGCGTCCCACGTTGTCCAGGAACGGGCCGTACGGGCTGCGGGAGCGGCCGACGACGATGTTGTACGTCGAATTGACGCCGTCGCAGCAGGTGCCGTGGGTACCGAGCAGGTAGTACCAGCCGTCGCGGTACATCATCGTGGAGGCCTCGCAGTCGATGGCCACGTCGATATCCTTGGCGCCCTCTTTGCGGGCACCCGTCTTCGGGTCGAGCTCGACCATGCGGATGTTGCCGAAATAGGTGCCGAAGGTGCAGAACAGGCGGCCGTCCGGATCCATCAGGAAGCCGATGTCGATGGCGTCGCAGTCCTCGTCCACCTCGGAATGGGCGACCTCGATCGGGTCGGTGTAGGCGAAGTCCGGGGAATTGGGATCCAGGGTCTTGTTCCACATCGTCAGGATGCGGCCGGCGTGGCCGCCGCCCAGGCCGCCGCCCGTGGAGCTGTAGCCCACGAGGTAGCGGTCGCCGATCTTGATCGCGTCGGGCGCGGCACCGCCGCCGGGGCGCACGGCGCCGCTCTCCCACACCCAGCCGTCGGCGGAGATCAGGCCGCCGCCACCGGTGCCGAAGGTGTAGTACTTGCCGTCGCACTCCTGGATGGTGGACGGGTCATGGATATAGGGATGGCCCACCTGGGCCGCCGCAGACATGCAGAACAGGGCGATCGCCCCAACAAGGAAAAGCTTGGTCTTCATATCTTTCGTCATTTATTTCGTAGTGAGGGTGATGTTCTTGACGGGCTTGCCCGCCTCGTCGACGAAGCGGACGCAGAAGTCGCTCATGCCGGGGCCGTTGATGACGGCGCCCCAGATGACGTTGCGGCCTTTCTTGAGGGTCAGGCGGCGGGACATGACGTCGTCAGCCACCATGCGGCGGTCGCCGGACAGGATGACGGCTTCCTCGCCGTTCAGCCACCACATCGACGCGGAGTTGGAGCCCACGGCCATGCGGACGTTGGGGATGTCCTCCTCGCAGTTGACCACCGTCGCGGCCCAGAAGATGACGCCGTAGCGGTCCTCGGTGAGGTTGGTCGCGAAGCGGAACAGCTTGACGTTGTAGCGCTTGCTGTCCATCGCATGCCACTGCAGCTTGACCTTTTTCTCTTCATACTTGGGCTCCTCCATGGAGAAGGACGGGCGGCCGCCCTGGAGGTTCACCGGCGGCTGGTACTCGACCGTGACCTTGATCTTGGCGCCGTCCTTGGGGAGTTCGTCGCCCCGCTGGCCCTTGAAGTATTCCTTCGCGAAGGCCTCGCGGATGTAGCTGTCCGTGAAGACGGTGTTGGAGCGGTTGGGTTTGCTGATGGGCTCGAGGAGGAGCCAGCGGCCGAGGAAGCCCTCGGCGTCCGGCGCGGCCGACGGCGTGGTCGCGGGGACCAGGTACTTGTCGAGCTGCGTGGAGGAGTCGGCATAGACCTGGGCCCTGCCCGGTGTGCCCGGAAGCAGCAGCGCCAGCCCCAATGCGACGGAGAGGAATTTGAAGCTGATTTTCATGATGCGGTATTCGTTGTTGGTTTGTTTCAGTATGACCAAGGTACAATAAATCCCGCACCTCCGAAATTCCCTTTTTCCCACACGGGACATCTTTGCCGATATTTGAAAGAATTCGACCCAAAAACAAAAGGGAGACGGATTAATCCGTATCTTTGCAGCCACGATGACGCTGATCCTGACAGGGAGTCCGACCCGCTTCGGGGAGGACCGCTTTACCGAAGACAACGGGCTGCTGGCCGCCGTGCGGGCCGCCCTGCCCCCGCATCCGCGCGTGCTGCTGGTCAGCGCGGCGCCGGACGACCGGGGCTTCACGGACTACGTCCTGGCGTCGATGACGGACTGCATCCGCAACTCCGGCATCCGCCCCGCGGCCGTCACGATGCTGGACCGGCGCAACGCCGCGCAGGTCCGCGGGCTGGTGCGCGGCGCCGACTGGGTCGTGCTCTGCGGCGGGCACACCCCCACCCAGAACATATTTCTCCACGAGATCGGCCTTCGCGAGGCCCTGCAGGGCTTCGACGGCCTGGTGATGGGCTGCAGCGCGGGCTCCATGAATTGCGCGGAGCGCGTCTATTCCCATCCGGAGCTGGCCGGGGAGGCGGTCGATCCCGGCTATTCCCGCTGGCTGGCGGGGCTGGGGCTGACGCAGCGCCAGGTCGTGCCGCATTACGACCAGGTGCGCGGCGTGGTGCTGGACGGGCTGCGCCTCTTCGAGGACGTCATCTTCCCGGACAGCTGGCGCCACGCCTTCTACACCTTCCCCGACGGGGGCTACATCCTGCAGAAGGACGGCCGCGAGACCCTGCACGGCACCGCCTGGGAGATCTCCAACGGACAAATGCGGCAGGTTTCTGCCGAAAATCAAGTGTATACCTTTATGAACGTTATTTTCATTTCCCCGCATTTCCCGCAGACCTACGCCCACTTCTGCTCGGGCCTGCGCGCCAACGGCGTGAACGTGCTGGGCATTGCGGACGCGCCGTACCACGAGCTCACGGACGAGCTGCGCGGCGCCCTGACCGATTATTATAAGGTCAACAACCTCGAAGACTACGGCGAAGTGTACCGCGCCGTGGCCTGGTTCGCCCACAAGTACGGCCGGATCGACTGGATCGAGTCCAACAACGAATACTGGCTGGAGCAGGACGCGCGCCTGCGCACCGACTTCAACGTCAGCACCGGCATCAAGAGCGACCGCGTGGCCGCCATCCGCAACAAGTCCGAGATGAAGAAATACTACGCGCTCGGCGGCATCCCGACGGCGCGGCAGATCAAGGGTTCGGAGGGAGAAGCCCGGGTGAAGGCCTTCGTGAAGAAGACCGGCTACCCGGTCATCGCCAAGCCCGACAGCGGCATGGGCGCGACCGGGACCACCAAGATCGGCAGCGACGCGGAGCTGGACGCCTGGTTCCGCGCGCACCCCGACAACTACGGGCTGTATGTGGTCGAAGAATTCATCACCGGCCTGCTGGTGAGCTACGACGCCATCTTCAACGCCGAAGGGGAACCCATCTTCGAGAACAACAGCGTCTTCCCGACGCCCATCATGGAGATCGTCCACGCCAACCTGGAGACCTGCTACTGGGCCAACAAGACCGTCCCCGCGAAGCTCGCCGCCATCGGCCGCCGCACCGTCAAGGCCTTCGGCATCACAAGCCGCTTCGTACACCTGGAGTTCTTCCAGCTGGACCGCGACCGCGAAGGCCTGGGCAAGAAGGGCGACTACGTGGGCCTGGAGGTCAACATGCGCCCGCCGGGCGGCTACACGCCCGACATGATGAATTTCGCCCACAGCACGGACGTCTTCCAGATCTGGGCGGACATGGTCGCCTTCGACGCGCGGCGCAAGGGCGAAGGCGAGCAGTACTACTGCGCCTACGCCGGCCGCCGCGACTGCTACGCCTACCGGCACAGCCACCAGGAGATCCTGGATCGCTACGGGGCCGACCTCTGCATGACGGAGCGCGTCCCCGCGGCCCTGTCCGACGACCTCTGCGACATGGCCTACATCGCCCGCTTCAAGGAGAAGAAAGACCTCGACCACTTCTTCGCCTTCGTCTGCGAACGATAGAAAAGAGGCCCTGCAGTGCGCTGCAGGGCCTCTTTTAGAGATCCCGGGTCAAGCCCGGGATGACAATTCTGGTTAGTCCTCGTCCTTCTCCGCGGCAGCGTATTCCGCGAGGAGCTTGGTCTGGACGTCGCCCGGGACCGGCTGGTAGTCGGCGAACTCCATGGTGAAGGTCGCGGAGCCGGCGGTGAGCGAGCTCAGGGAAGTCGAGTAGCGGTAGAGCTCTGCGAGGGGCACGCGGGCCTTCAGGATGGCGAAGCCCTTGTCGGCGCCCATGGAGCCGAGGACACCGCGGCGGTTCTGCAGGTCGGACATCACGGCGCCCTGGTACTCGGACGGGGTCATGACCTCGACGTTGTAGATCGGCTCGAGGATCTTCGGACCGGCATTGCGGAAGGCCTCACGGAAGGCATTGCGGCCGGCGATGATGAAGGCGATTTCCTTGGAGTCCACCGGGTGCATCTTGCCGTCGTAGACGAAGACGCGGATGTCGCGGGCGTAGGAACCGGTGAGCGGGCCCTCCACCATGCGCTCCTTGATACCCTTCAGGATGGCGGGCATGAAGCTGAGGTCGATGGCGCCGCCGACGACGCAGTTGTAGAACTCCAGCTTGCCGCCCCACTCGAGGTCGGTGATGTCCTGGGTCTTGATGTTCAGCTGGGTCTCCTTGCCGCCGATCATGAACTTGGTGTTCAGGTCGCCCTCGGCCGGGCAGACCAGCAGGTGCACCTCACCGAACTGGCCGGCGCCGCCGGACTGCTTCTTGTGGCGGTACTGCGCGCTCGCGACCTTGGTGATGGTCTCGCGGTACGGCACCTTCGGGGCGAAGAGCTCGACGTCGAGCTTGTACTCGTTGTTGAGGAGCCACTTGACGATGTTGATGTGCTGCTCGCCGTTGCCGCTGAGGATGGTCTGGCGGAGCTCCTTGGAATACTCCACGATCACGGTCGGGTCCACGTTGGCGATCTTCTTGAGGGCGTCGCCGAGCTTCTGCTCGTCCTGCTGGACCTTCGCCTTGATGGCGCAGCGGTACTTGGGGGCCGGGTACTCGATCTTGTCGTATTTGATGCCGGAGCCCGGCAGGGAAAGGGTCGTGTTGGACTTGCCGTTCTTGAGCTTGACGGCGCAGCCGAAGTCGCCCGCGTGCAGCGCGGTGACGGGCTCCTTTTTGGTGCCCGCGACGGCGTAGATCGCCGAAAGGCGCTCCTTGTTGCCGGTGACGGGATCCTCGAGGTCGAGGCCGGCGGACACGGTGCCGCTCATCACCTTGAAGTAGGAGACCTCGCCGAGGTGCTGCTCCACGTCGTTCTTGTAGATGAACAGGGACGGGGCGCCGTCAGCCTTGACGGCCGGCTCCGGAGCGACCTCCTTGATGAACTCGAGCAGGCGCTTCACGCCGATGTCCTTCTTGCCGCAGACGCAGAAGACGGGATAGGCCTCGCCGGCGGCGATGCCCAGGTTGAGCCCCCTGTGGATCTCCTCCTCGGAGAGCTCGCCCTCCTCGAAGTACTTCTCCATCAGGGCGTCGTCGAACTCGGCGGCCTTCTCGATGAGGGCGGCGCGGGCCTCTTCGGCCTGGTCCTTCAGGTTCGCCGGGATCTCGAGGTCCTCGCGGGTGCCGTTGGCATCCTTGAAGCGGTAATATTTCATCGTGAGGACATCCACGAAGCCGTCGAACGCCGTGCCGGGATTGACCGGGAACTGGACGTATACCGCCTTGCCGCCGATGGACTCCTTGATGGAGTTCTGGATGGCGTCCCAGTCGGCCTTCTCGCTGTCGAGCTGGTTGACCGCGACCACGAGCGGGAGCTTCTTGGCGTCGGCCAGGCGGAGGAAGTTCTCCGTGCCGACCTCGACGCCCTGCTGGGCGTTGACCACGAGCACGCCGCTCTCGCAGACCTTGAAGGCCGCGTAGGCGCCGCCGATGAAGTCGTCGGAACCCGGGGTGTCGATGAAGTTGATCTTGGCGTTCTGGAACTCGGCGTACAGCGGCGTCGCGTAGATGGAGCGCTGGTTGAGCTTCTCGAGTTCGTCGTTGTCCGAAAGGGTGTTCTTGTCTTCGACCGTGCCCCTCCGGTCAATCACCTTGCCCTCATAGAGCATGGCTTCTGCGAGCGTGGTCTTGCCGGACTTGGAAGCGCCGAGCAGGGCCACGTTGCGGATGTCTTTGGTAGAATAATCTTTCATTGTCGCTTATGGAGTATTAATTATTAGTCTTGAAAGCCCGCAAATCTAATCATTTTTACCGCCATTCGCAAATCAATCTTAATCAGCGGCCTTAAATCCGCATCAACAGCTCCTCGCCGCACAGGCCGAGCTCCCGGACGATATAGTCGTCCAGGGGGCCGGGACGGAGGCGGAGCAGGCGGCAGACGGCGGGAAAATCCGGGCGGACCGGGGTGGTCTCCAGGAAACGGGCGAGGGTGCGGAAGTCGGTTTCTGCGGTTTTCATCTCTGTCAGTTTTTTGGGTCAAAAATGCGGGATTGTGCCGGAAAATGCAACATCCGGCCGGGGGTAAACAGGGGGTCTGAAAAAAGAAATATACGTTTTTTGACGATTTTGTTTATTTTTTATGGACAATGTACCGAAAATCGGGCAGTATCGCCCCTTTTCCGCATTGTACCTTTGGACTGTGCTAGATGAACTTCATACCAGGATCCGCCAGGCCCGCGAAAAAAACGGCCTCTCCCAGGAAAAGATGGCAGAGGAGCTCGGCGTCGGCCGGACGACCTACATCAACTTTGAGACCGGCAGGAGCCGGCTGATCAATCCGCTGCTGGAGAGCATGGCCACGCTGCTCGGCACCACCACGGAAGAGCTCCTTTTCGGGCCGCGCCCCGATGCGCAGCTGCTGCAGGACCGCGCGGCGCTCGAGGAGTGGCGCGACAGCCTCGTGGCCGAGTACGAGAAGCGCTACACCGCCCTGGAGGAGCAGCTCAAGGCCGCCAACCAGATCATCAGCGCACAGGAGACCACCATCCGCACCCTCACCGACACCAACCAGTTCCTGATGAAGCAGCTCCGCAAAGAGGACTAGATCCTTCGCTTCGCTCAGGATGACAGGATAATTGCTATCTTTGTCCTGCATGGCAAAGCTGTTCCCCTACCTGGAGCCCGGGCGGCTGGAGGCCGGGGGCGACGAGGCGGGCCGCGGGCCCCTCGCCGGACCCGTCTACGCCGCCGCCGTGATCCTGCCCCCCGACTTCTTCCACCCCCTGCTGGACGACTCCAAGCGCATGAGCGAGAAGGCGCGCGACGAGCTGCGCCCCATCATCGAGCGGGAGGCCGTGGCCTGGGCCGTCGAGGCCGTGAGCGCCGCGGAGATCGACCGCCTCAACATTCTCGGCGCTTCCCTTGAGGGCATGCGCCGCGCCGTCCGGGCGCTGGCCGTGCGGCCGGATTTCCTGCTCATCGACGGCAACCGCTTCAAGCCTTTCGACGGCTATCCCTACCAGACCGTGGTGCACGGCGACGGCACCTACGCCAGCATCGCCGCCGCGTCCGTGCTCGCCAAGACCTGGCGGGACGAGCGCATGCGCGAGCTGGCGAGACAATACCCCGAATACGGCTGGGAGCACAACATGGGCTATCCCACCGCCGAACACATCGCCGCCATCAAGGCGCACGGCTACTGCCCGGAGCACCGCCGCTCCTTCCACCCGAAGGAACTGGAATTGACATTATTCTAGAAATAGCCTATCTTTGTTCGCATGAAACGAATCCTCCTTACCCTCGCGGCCGCGCTCCTGCTTGCGCCCGCCGCCCTCCGCGCCGATGAAGGCATGTGGATGCTCCCGCTGCTGGAGAAAATGAACGCCGACGCGCTCCGCAACCTCGGCTCCCGCCTCACCCCGGAGCAGATCTACAGCGTCAACCATTCGTCCATCAAGGACGCCATCGTCCAGTTCGGCGGCGGCTGCACCGCGGAGATCATCTCCGGCTCCGGCCTGCTGGTCACCAACCACCACTGCGGCTACGGCCAGATCCAGGCCCTCTCCTCCACGGAGCACAACTACTTGGAGGACGGCTACTTCGCCATGTCCCGCGCCGAAGAGCTCCCGTGCCCCGGCCTGACCGTCCGCTTCCTGCAGAGCATGGCGGACGTGACGGACGACCTGGCCGCCGGCAAGAGCCGCCAGGAGCTGATCGCCGCCGCGGAGAAGGAGAATCCCAACTGCCAGGTGCGCATCGTCAGCTTCTACAATGAGAACGTCTATTACCTGATCGTCTCCAAGATCTACCGCGACGTGCGCTTCGTGGGCGCCCCGCCGGCATCCGCCGGCAAGTTCGGCGGCGACACGGACAACTGGGAGTGGCCGCGCCACACCTGCGACTTCTCCATGTTCCGCGTCTATGCCGGTCCGGACAACGAGCCCGCCGACTATTCCCCGGACAACGTCCCGATGCGCCCGCGCCAGTTCCTCAACATCTCCCTGAAGGGCGTGCAGGAAGGCGACTTCGCCATGATCATGGGCTACCCGGGCAGCACGCAGCGCTTCCAGACCGCCGCCCAGCTCCAGAACATGCTGGACAATAATGACGTCCGCATCGCCGCCCGCGGCGTGCGCCAGGACGTCCTCTGGGCCGCCATGCGCGCCGACGACAAGATCGGCCTGCAGTACGCCAGCAAGTATTCCGGCTCCTCCAACGGCTGGAAGAAGTGGATCGGCGAGAAAGAGGCCTTCGAAGCCCTCGACATCATCCCGCGCGAAGAGCAGAAGGAACGCGAGCTGACCGCCTGGATCAACGCCGACCCGGCCCGCAAGGCCGCCTGGGGCGACGCCATCGACCGCATCGCGGAGAACGTGGCCGCCACCCGTGAGGCCAACCTCAAGGGCAACCTGCTCAACGAGAGCCTCGGCCGCATCGAGCTCATCTCCTTCGCCTCCACGGTCAACAGCCTGCCCGAGCTCATCGCCCGGACGCGCGAGAGCAATCCCGACGCCGACTTCGACGAGCAGAAGATCTACGCCGAGTTCCTGGACGCCGTGTGCGAGGACTACAAAGACTACAACGCCGGGCTGGACCACGACGTCGCCATCGCGATGATCGACCACTACAAGGCGAACGTCAACCCCGCCGACGCGATCTCCATCAACGGCAAGAGCATTCTGTCGATGGACACCCGCAAGTACGTGGACAACCTCTTCAAGAAGAGCATCTTCACCTCAGAGGAGAAGTTGCGCGCCAAGCCCGTCACCCCCAAGATGCTGGCCGCCGACCCCGCCATCCAGCTGTACAAGGCCTGCGTCGACGCCATCGCTCCGCTCAACACCGAGATCCGCTCGCACAGCCAGGCCCTCTCCGAGGCCTCCAAGGCCTACGCCGCGGCCCTGCTCGAGTGGAAGAAGGGCGAGCCCAGCTATCCTGACGCCAACTCCACCTGCCGCCTCACCTACGGCACGGTCAAGAGCTACGAGCCCAAGGACGGCGTGCTCTACAAGTACTACACCACCCTCAAGGGCGTGATGGAGAAGGAAGATCCGGACAACTACGAGTTCCGCGTGCCCGCGAAGCTCAAGGAAATCTACGCGAAGAAAGACTACGGCCAGTACGCCGACAAGAACGGCGAGATGGTCGTCTGCTTCCTGACCAACCTCGACATCACGGGCGGCAACTCCGGCAGCCCCGTGATGGACGCCGACGGCAACCTGATCGGCCTCGCCTTCGACGGCAACTGGGAGGCGATGAGCGGCGACGTGCTGTTCGATCCCGACCTGCAGCGCTGCATCTGCGTGGACATCCGCTACGTCCTGCTGATGCTCGACAAATACGCCGGTGCCGGCTATCTCCTCAATGAAATGAACCTGGTCAAAGAATCATGATCCAGAAAGAAGACATTCTGCAGGCCCTGCGGGAAGTTCGCCATCCCGCCCGGCAGGACCGCGACATCGTAGAGCTCGGGATGGTGCAGGACGTGACGGCCGACGCGAAACGCGTCACCGTCACACTTGCCTTCCCGAAACGGCGCGATCCGCTGGCGGAGTACCTCATCGGCAGCGCCCGCGCGACCCTGGTCCGCCACCTGCCCGGAGGCGTGGAGGCCGAGGTCAAGACCGTCGTGGTCGAAGACGACAAGCCGAAGAAAAAGAACCTGGAGCTGGGCCTGGAGCAGCTCGCCGAGGTCCGGCATATCATCGGCATCGCCTCCGGCAAGGGCGGCGTCGGCAAGTCCACCGTGGCCGTGAACCTCGCCTGCGCGCTCGCGCGACTGGGTTATAAGGTCGGCCTCGCGGATGCCGACGTGTACGGTCCTTCCGTGCCCGTGATGACGGGGACGGAAGGGGAAGTGCCCGAGGCGGAAGCGGGCGCCGACGGGACGCCCGAACTGTTCATCCCGCTGGAGAAATACGGCGTCAAGTGGATGTCCATCGGGTATTTCGCGGAGCGGGGACAAGCCCTCATCTGGCGCGGTCCCATGGCGTGCAGCGCCCTCAAGCAGATGATCCTGCAGGTCAAGTGGGGTCCGCTGGACTTCCTGCTGGTCGACATGCCCCCGGGCACGGGCGACATCCACATCAGCCTCGTGCAGGACATCCCCGTGGAGGGAGCCGTCATCGTCACGACGCCGCAGGCCGTGGCGCTCGCCGACGTGGAGAAGGGCGCCAACATGTTCCGCAACGAGAACATCAACCGGCCCATCTTCGGCCTGGTCGAGAACATGGCCTGGTTCACCCCGGAGGAGCATCCCGACGAGAAATACTATATCTTCGGACGCGACGGCGGCGCGCGGATGGCCGAGGAGCTCGGCATCGAGCTGCTCGGGCGCATCCCGCTCGTGCAGGGCATCCGCGAGAGCGGCGATGCCGGCGAACCCGTCGCGCTGGGCAGCCGCCCGGACGGCCTCGCCTTCGTCGAGCTCGCCGGACGCCTCGCCGAGAAACTCGGGTAACGCTCCATGGAAGTCCGCGCCAAAAAGGCCCTCGGGCAACATTTTTTGACCGACCTGACGGTCGCTCAAAAAATTGTTGCCGCCTTGTCCCAAGATACGAGGGATGTCTTGGAGATCGGGCCAGGAATGGGGGTGCTGACGCAGTACCTGCTGCAGCGGGAGGACATCGACCTGAAGCTGGTGGAGCTGGACGGAGAGTCGGTGGACTACCTGCTGACCCACTTCCCGGGCATGCAGGGCCGGCTCTACCAGGCTGATTACCTGCGTCTTGACATCCACCGGCTGTTTCCCGGTCCCTACCGGGTGATCGGTAATTTCCCCTATAACATCTCCTCGCAGATCTTCTTCAAGATCCTGGACGACAAGGACCGCATCCCGGAGGTCGTCTGCATGATCCAGAAAGAGGTCGCGGAGCGCATCGCGGAAGGGCCCGGCAGCAAGACCTACGGCATCCTGTCGGTGCTGCTCCAGGCGTGGTACGATATCGAGTACGTGATGAGCGTGGGCTCCGGGGCCTTCAGCCCGCCGCCCAAGGTGCAGTCGGCCGTAATCCGCCTGCGGCGCAACGGCCGCACGGAGCTCGGCTGCGACGAGAAACTCTTCAAAACGGTGGTGAAGACCGCCTTCAACCAGCGGCGCAAGACCCTGCGCAACGCCCTCAAGCCCCTGCTTCCGCAGGATTTCGACACTTCCGACCCGGTCTTCGACCTGCGCGCCGAGCGCCTAGGCGTCGAGGACTTCGTCGCGCTTACGCGCAAACTGAATCCCTAACGCGCCGAGCACGGCGAGGATGAGCAGGATGGAGGTGGCGCGGGAGACCGCGGCACCGGTGCGGTAGGACGGCGGATCGAAGCGCATCACCAGGGTGTGCTCGCCGGCCGGGACCTGCGCCGCGCGCAGCAGCGTGCCTTCCAGCTCGATGGGCAGTTCTTCGCCCGTGTCCTCCACCTTGAGCGTCCAGCCCACCGGGTAATACACTTCGCTGAACACCATCCGCGCGGACTCCGGGCTGGAATACCGGTACCGTAATTCATTCGGAGCGTACGATGTCAGTTCGACGGAGGCAGCAGCTGCCGCTGCTCCGCTATCGGGCTTCGCTCCGCTGACGCCCGACCCTACCCGGGTGAACGGCTCCGCAGCGGCACTGCTGACCTCCGTCTGTCCTTCATTGTCATCGAACCAGGCGTTTCCCTTGGCGAAGGGATAGCGCAGCGGCGGGAGCTCCCCGTCCAGGATGATGTAGCGGCAGTTGAGCGAGGCGAGGCCCGGGAGGTACAGCTCCGCCAGGGCCTTCTCCGCGTCGAGGATCGTCTCCGTGCCGTTCATCGCCTTGATGAGCTGGTTGATCTCGCCGGAGAGCGTGCTCTCGATGAATTCCTGGTAGCGCTGCAGCTTGGCCGGGGAGTAGCCGCCGATGTTCTTGTGCCAGTAGGACGGGTGGGAGTCGTTGAAGATGTTGACCGAGAGGTCGAGCACGCGGTACGACGGATCCGTGTCCTTGAGGATCTCCTTGTCCGCGGGGCGCTGCTCGAACTGGCTCTGGAAAGCGCGCGGCGAGACGAAGTCACTGTCTTTGAGGTAACGTTTGCCGGCGCTGCCGAGGTCCAGCAGGACCAGCAGCGCGAGCAGCAGGGAGCATGCGAGACGGCGCCGCTGTCCCATTTCCGGATGCGTCCGGAAGGTCTCCGGGGCCGATTTCGGCACGGCCGTGCCCAGCCACAGCAGCCCGAAGCCGGCGCCGATCAGCAGCAGCGAGCGCAGCGCATCCACCGACAGCAGGTAGCGCCGGTCCTCCGCCAGGGCGTCGATGAGGATGTCCGGCTGCCCGGCGTCCACGCTGCCGGTGAAACTCCCGGCGATGTCCGGGAACAGCGCGCACAGCAGGCAGAAACCGCCCGTGATGGCGGCCGCGATCCAGCCCTTCCGGCGGAAGCGCTCCGCCGCTCCGGGATCCCGCACGATGCGGTCCAGCACGAGGAAGCCCAGCATCGGGAGGGTGAACTGCAGCACCGTCAGCGCCATCGACACCGTCCGGAACTTGTTGTACAGCGGCGCCACGTTGTAGAAAAACTTCGTGAAAGCGAGGAAGTGGCTGCCCAGGCCGAGCAGCACGGCGAGGACGGTCCCCGCCACCAGCCACCACTTCTCCCGGCCCTTGTAGAGGTACAGGCCCAGCACGAAGAGGAACAGCGTGATGGCGCCCATGTACATCGGCCCGGCCGTGAACGGCTGCGGACCCCAATAGAGCGGCAGGTGCTTGGAAACCTCCCGCAGGTTCGGCTGGCCGGCCTGCTTGAGAAGGTCGTAGGTCGCGGAATGCTTCGGGTTGACCGCGCCGGAGGAGGATCCGCCGTTGAAATTGGGAATCAGCAGGTTCGGGAGCTCCTCCCAGCCGTAGGACCATGCGGTGGCGTAGTCCAGGTCCAGGCCCTTGGCGCCGTCGCCTCCTTCAGATGCGGCCGTGCTGCCGCCGCGCATCGAATACGGGGTGTATTCCATCGTCGGCAGGAGCTTGGTGGCGTTGGTCGCGATGCCGGCGACGCCGAGCACGAGCAGCAGCGCTGAAGCGGTGAAAAAGCGGCCCCAGAGGCGCCGTTTCCAGATCGAGACCACCAGGACGATGACGTAGATGAGGATCAGCAGCGCCAGGTAGTAGGTGATCTGCGGGTGGTTGGCCTTGACCTGGAAGCTCACGGTCAGCCCGAAGAGCGCCGCGCCGAGGATCGTACCCGGCAACCAGGAGATTCTTCGACTTCGCCCAGAATGGCCGGCGGATGCGGTGCTGCCGCGACCGGCCAGGGCTTGGTTATACGTATAAATGAGCGCGGCGAGTACCCAGGGCAGGAAGGCCAGGGCCTGCATCTTGGTGTTATGGCCCACCTGGATGATCTGCAGGTTGTAGGCGCAGAAGGTCACGGCGATGGCGCCGCCCACGGCCAACAAGGGGTGGATCCCCAGTGCAAGCATCAGCAGCCAGGCGCCGAGCAGCGAGATGAACAGGTAGGTCGCCGGACGGCGCCCCAGGAGCAGGAAATCATAGATTTTCTGCGTCCAGTCGCCGCGCGTGGAGGCGTGGATCGTGGCGGTCGGCATGCCGCCGAACATCGACTCCGTCCAGGCCGTCTGGTCGTCAGGGTGGGCGGCGTTCCAGGTCATCATCTCGCGCGACATCCCCTGCCAGCCGGAGATATCGCTCTGGTTGACGATCTTGCCGCTGAGGACCTGCGGCACATAGGCGTAGGACAGGAGGAGCAGGCCGACCACGATGCCGGCGTACAGGATTATCTTTTTCTTCATGGCAGTATCTGTGTGAGCTGCGCCGTGAGGGCGCGACGGGTGTATTTCCCGATATCGGCCGTCTGCGGGTGCGGGGCGTCGAGGAACGCGAGGAGCGCGTCCTGCTCCTCCCAGTCGAACATGTCCCCGGCCCCGGCGTCGCGCAGGACGGCGGCCGCGGCGCTGTCCGGCTGGCCGATGCCCAGCACCGGGCGCCGCGCCGCGAGGTATTCGAAGATCTTGCCGGGCAGGACCTTGGCGTATTCCGGCTCCCGCCGAAGCGGCAGGAGGAGGATGTCGGCGGCACGCTGCTCGCGGACGGTCTCGTCATGCGGCAGGTAGCCCAGGTCCACGAGGTTGGGGCCCAGGCCGCGGGCGCGGATCGCCTCCGTGACGGCCGTGTCCACCTTGCCCGCCAGGCGGATCTCCAGCCGCGCGCGGAAGGCCGGATCGGCCTCGCAGCGCCGCGCAAGGGCGTCCCAGAGGTTCAGCGGGTTGCCGTCCGCGGCGAAAAGCCCGGTATGCACAAGCTTGAAGCTCGTGCATACCGGTGCTTCGATGTCTTTGACATCTTGCTGACGTTCCGCCGCGACGCCTGACGGCGTCCGGGCTTCGCCCGTAACACCCGGCACCGCGAAATCCTCTTCGTCAAAGCCGTTGGTGATCAGGACGACGGGGGTCTTCGTCTTCGCGCGGAAGTCGGCCGCGACGGGCGGGCTGACGCTGATGACCGTGTCCGCCTCGTCCAGCACGGACTGCTCCAGGCGGTGGTGCCGGCGGTCCGCGGCGGGCCCGAGGCTGAGGTGCTTGTAGTAGAACATCTCCGTCCACGGATCCCGGAAATCGGCGATCCAATGCAGCCCGAGGGCCCTTTTGAGCCCGCGGCCGATGAGGTGCACGGAGTGCGGCGGGCCCGTCGTGACCACGGCGTCCACGGGATGCTCCGCCAGGTATTTCTTCAGGAAACGGACCGACGGGCGCACCCAGCTGATGCGCGGATCGGGCACGAAGCAGTTGCCCCGCACCCACAGCGACAGCCGCTGTCTCCAGTTCTTCTTCTGGGCGTTGACGGGATTCACCTCCCCCTTGCCGCCGGTCAGGCGGCGGTAGATGCTGTACGGCTCCAGGATGCGTGTCTTGATGATTTCCGCGCAGGCGGGGATGTCCGCGAGCAGGCTCTCGTCCCGAGCCAGCTGCTCCGGGTTCTCCGGGGTGTAGACCACCGGCTGCCAGCCATGTTCCGGCAGGTATTTGCTGAATTTCACCCAGCGCTGGACGCCCGAACCACCGGTCGGGGGCCAATAGTAGGTGATGATCAGCAGACGCTTCATGGCACACAAAGATAGCCAAATAAGGGCAAAAAAGTTGGAAAACAAAGTTTTTATTGTAACTTTGCCATCCCGAACAAAACGGAGATCCCTGTTTGGAGACCGAAGCGAAAGGATTGGAGAGGTGGGTGAGTGGCTGAAACCACCGGTTTGCTAAACCGACGTACGCCTCAAGCGTACCACGAGTTCGAATCTCGTCCTCTCCGCGAAAATCCCTTACAGAGCGTTCTGTGAGGGATTTTTCGTTAAAAGTGGCCCAAAAAATGTCCCAAAAACGTCTATAGTGGTCCATAAAAAGTTGTTCGAAGACGAGCGACTTTTTAAGAAGGACGAAAGGCCCGCTTCGTATTCGGAAACGGGCCAGGTTGGTCATAGGAATAATCAGATTTAAATTCTTCCTCTATATCATTTTTTCTTTTTTGTAAACAGCCATTCGCGGAAGGCATCTATGCGATAGATTACATCGAAGGATGCCATATGGGCCATGGCTCCTTCAGGAGTGATGGGCTTCGTTGAAGCAGCATCAGCACTCCCTCGATTTCCGTTCTGCCCAGGGCCGCCTTGACCCTCAAGACCTCCTTGTCTCATCTGTCCGTTGGGGCCGGGACCGTCACCGGTTCGACGCTGCCCGCCGCCCATTGCGAACTTCTTCAGTTCTTCCTTGGGGAGTGTTCCTGCGGCAAGTGAAACATACTGTATATTGGACCCTGTCGCAATAAGGGAATCCGCCAGATGGTGATAGGTTTCCTGCGAAAGCTGTGCAGGAACGGATGAATAGGACACCTTGGCGCCTTTGGTTTTGAGGTATTCAGTAAGGGCATTCATGCCTGGGAAAGCTCTCTGGTCGTCCTCAGAAACGACGATCCAGAGGTCGTAATTGGCTAAAGCATCGCACTTCTCGGGATCCAACTGTCCGGAGACCAGCAGGCACGCCGCAAAGAGATCCGGATGCTCCATAGCCATTTCCATTGTCTGCATGCAGCCCATTGACTGTCCCGTCCCGTAAATGCGGTCAGTGTCAACTGAAAACTCTCTGCAGACGCTTTGAATGAGATGCAGCGTGATGTCCTGCTGACTTACGGATCCCGTTTCCCCTGTCAAAGTGTTGATTCCGTACTGGGGAGCCAGAACGATACAAGGATTCTTGGCCTGGCTTTCAGGTGTCGTCCAGGCCTTGGCGCCCTCAAGCTGCGCAGAAGCGGTAGGGTCGTTGCTGATGCGTCCCGCATCATGCACGAAGACAACCAGAGGGTATTTCTTGCTGTGGTCATATCCCGCAGGGACATACAAGTTGTAGGGAAGCGACGAGTCTCCGTCCTTGAATGTCCTGTTGGTGAACTGGCCGGGAGTGGCATTCACTCTGGGCTCCCGTGCTCCGGGACCCATTCCGTCTCCGCCGGGGCGTATCCCACCCCTGGGAGGTCCGACTTCCTTGCCCGTCAGGTATATGATGAAAGGCTTTATCTGGTCCGTCTGAATGATTGTAGCGCCCATATCACGGAGAGGTCTCCAGACCGGGACAGGATCGGCTCCCTGTGGGACGTCCACGTGGCTCCCGGCAAGACCTTCCTTCATGGTGCTCATACAGATGCGCGCTTTTCCGGAAATAGTATCAATGGCCTTGCGAAGGTACTTGTTGTCATCCTTGGCATAACGAAGTTCAATAGCCACCGGGCCGCCTTTCAATACCTGCTTCACGGCTTTCAGCGGCTTCTTCCCGTCAAGATCCACGATAGGCATCCATAAAAGACCGTCAGAAGGTTTCTTCGAACTGGTGATGACTACGTTTTCTGCATCTTTCACCAGAGCCTCAACCTCTTGGAGATAAGGATCCGCAAAGATTCTGAGAAGAATCTTCCCCTTCGTCGCTTCCAGACCTTCTTTGAGTGTAGGGACAGTCCAGTCCACCACTTCTCCGCGGTATTCACGCATGCGAATAGTCTTAAGTTCAGAGAGAGTCTTGGAAGAGACAGTCCCCGTTCCTTCAGTCATCCTGTCCAATGTGGGGTCTGTGAACATTACTAGCTCTCCGTCAGCGGTTTTCTGAAGATACACGGAGACCATGGCTGCTCCCTTGTCAACAGCCTTGCCGATGGCGTGCAAAGAGTTCTCGGAAGAGCCGTGCCAGTCACCCATATGGGCAATGGGGAGGATGTCCTTCCCGGCAGGATTCTTCAGCGACGAAAGAAGCATCTGAGCCTTGACGCTCCAGCCGGTTATTTCCCCGATCCATGAAATGAAACCATGAGGATCCTTGTCTATGCAATGCATGGCGTCCCAATACAATTTGGAATTCACATCGAGACCCTGACCGATGAGCGCCGTGGAGAAATTGACCACCGCAGCGCGGGAAATGCCGCTCTCCGTCGTACCGTGGCGGATCCACCAATGCGGAGCGCAGCCGGGGTTGAACCGACCGACCACATAATAGAGCGGATTCATCATATCGATGACTTTCTGGAAATCCGCACTGATACTTCCTTCGCCGGTGTGACGGATGGAGAATTCGGTCATATGGCGGCTGTCATGGTTGGCATCACCGAACAGACCGTTCTCAGCCTCGGAAAGGTCAAACTTGTCAAATGCCGGAAGCGCCTTGTAACGCCCTGAATAATTGGCATTGTAATCTTTCATGGTCATATGAGTGGCGGAGCCGTCCCAATTAAGCCAAGCCTTGTCCTTCAGGTATTCTGCCCGTTCACCCTCGGATAGTCCTCCCAGATAATGAGTTGCAGCAGGGTTCAGCCAGTACGTAGCGATATAATCACCCAGATTGTCTGCCGTCAGGCGACCGAAGCCATTGATTCCCTGAAGGTTCAGGGACTTTTCATATTCGGCGAAAAGGGCTTTCAGCTCTGCGGAAAGGGCCCGATCGGATAGCTCACCCGTGCGGGAATTGGGCGTGTCGCCGAACTCCCACTCGTAAGCCATATCCCCGTGTTGGATGTCCATAATGGGCGAGAAGACTCCGCCAGCAAAGAAGTCGTCACGCTCCTCTGCCGCACCGATTTCCTTGAGATACGGTTCAAACAAGGGACTGTTTCCCGAAGCGGCCAAGGCTGCGGAAATCGCGCCTCCTGCACTGCATCCCATAGAGACCATCTTCTCGGTGTCTCCGGGAACGATGCCCCTGTTATGGCGCAGATACCTTACGGCTGCTTTAAGGTCCACCAAGGCAGCGGGAGCCTTGCCGATATATACCCCATCTTCAGTCTGGTTGACTCTTCCACGGCATCCCGGCACGACTACAACCATTCCGTACGCCAAGGCAAGGGATTCTCGGAGGTTACCTCCCCTTCCGCCAACATCTTCAGTTAAACTGTCATCTACCGGCATATATCCCCCGACCCTGTTCGAGAACAGAATCGGTGCTGAGGAAGCATCAACGGCCTTGCCGTCGATGAAGATGGGCTCAAAGATACTGAGCGACTGATAGTCGGTATCGAGCGGACGAGAGACATAAGGGATATGAAGGTAAGCCTTGTAAACGACATCAACGCTTGAGCCGTCAGCCATTTGGATGGTCTGGCTGAGTGTGCTGAAATTATTCTTGTCGAAGTCCAGGGAATACGTTGTTGTATTCAGCCTTGTCTTCTTGGCATCCCTCATACCGTTCTGAGGATGTCGTGCCCGTTCCACGTTATCCTGCGCTACAGCGGTGATACATAGCGCAGTAAGCAACAAGGAGAGGATAGGAAAACGTAAATTCATAAGAGTTTGTTCTATGGCAAATCTACAAATTTATTCTTGAAATCGGACCAGTCGTAATAAGGGCCCCCAACCGGAGAAAGACCAGGAATAAGGACTTCTTCCTCATTGCGGAGGACTTTCACCAGTATTTTGCCGGAAGCGTTGCGGTAGAATATGAACTGGATGTTGGCGGCCATCGGAACGATGTCGAAGGAGAACCAGTGACTGCTGGCTTCCGCTGTGCGGTAACTTCCTCCTTCACGGCTGTCGATGCCAAGAAGGCAGCAAAGCGCCATATATCCCATATCGTGTCCGAAACGGAGATCCGCAGCCCTGTTTCCGTCCGAAATGGCGGCATCAGCCTTGTTTATGATGTCTTCAAGAAGGGGACGGGCCTTTTGGCCATACGCACCTCCACTTTCGACGGAATTCCCCCAACGGCCGTATAAGGAGCTGTTCTCCTGCTCCCAAAGGCTGTATAACTCATCTGTCGCGAAATATGTGCGGAAGATGTCAAGCCCAAGGAAATCCAGGTCCTGGCACATGCTTCCCGCCTTGTAAACGGAACGGATCAGAACATTTTGATCGATACCGGGAGCGTTCTTGTCTACAAAAACTTTGGACAGGAAGGCGGAATAATCTCCATTCAGGGGCTCGCTGTTACGCCCTCCTTTGCGCTGACCGGAGCCATTGTTTCCGGCACCCCTTCCCTGTTCTCCATTACCACGGGATCCGGCGTTCGAAGAATTGCCCCCTTCCCCAGGTCTTATGACTGGAGAATAACGCTCTCCTGAAGTCAGTTCCAGGACAAGTCCCGGAACCTGTCCTTTGAGTGAAGCGGTGAAGTTGCCCATGCTCACGATGCAACGCTGAACGGTGCTGGCGACAGCCTTGACGTCTCTTCCCGGAACGAAAACTTCCGGGAAACGCCAGACCATCCTGGCCGCGAGCTGCTGGTGCTCCCGACCGCCTCGGGGCGTCAGTTCACCACCCATACCGACATGCTCCTTGGCTATCGTGCCGACTTTGGAGAGAAGTCCGCGGCCGGCCTCTGTGAGCTGTCCCAGCGAATCTGCTTTTGACAGAATCTGAACTGCCTGGTCGAATGTCGATGAGGAAATGTCATGACGGGAACCGTGCCTGCCATAATGGGACACATACACCGGAATGAATCCTTCCGGTGCCTTGGTGTCGGCAATCGGTTTGAATTCATAAGAATGCATATTGCAGGCAGCCCTGTCGGGATTCTCCGCAATCAGCGGATAAGCCGGCCGGTCCTGTCCGGAAGCAACAATCTGGAAGGCGAGGAGGAGTCCTGCCAAAAGGTATCTGTTTTTCATTTTGCAATCATTTTGGTGGAAAACTTCATGGATACGGAAAGCGTGAGGGTGTTCAGAGAATCCATCCCCGGTGCCGCGTAAAAGGTGTGACCGTACTGTATGCGGTAGCGGAAGACGGGGCCCAACGTATGCGTGAGGCAGATTTCAGCTTTGCTGATTCTGCTGCCAGCATCTTTGAGGTCCTTGAGGAAGGAGTCCCCTCTGGCGGCTATGGCCATATTGGAACGGAACCACCAACCTGCCAGGACGAAAGTTCCGATGCTCTGAAGGCCGTCGGTGTCACCCCAGACGCTCTCGCTCTTTATGATGAATTTCTTGTTGTTGAACCATACGCCGGCGGATACACGGTTGCGGTTCCCCAGACGGGTATCTCCCTCAGAGGAGGTCACGGTGTATTTTCCGAGGAGGCCGCCGAACGACAAGGTAAGATTCTCTGAAGGGTGCAAAGAGAGCATGGCGGTCAGGTTCTTTGCCGCATTGTCGTCTTTTATGCGGAAACCGTTTCCGTTGAAAACCCCCAGATTATACGAAAGGAAGTAACTCCCTCCTGCCAGCTTGAACAAGTCGCCGTTAAAAGTAACCCCCCAGTCCCTTGCTCTGGTGCTGTATCCGCATAAGTCCCTCGTGTAACCGCCCAGATAGGATGTTCCCAGCGAATAGCCGCACACTTCCAGAGTTCTCGGAGACGTACTTAATTCATTGAGATACACATGTTTCTGCTCCCCTGCCTTTATCTGCAGCCAAGGAGCGAACCGCCAAGCAGCATTCAGTCCCATGAATTGCTTCATCACGACGTCATAGGAAATCTGTCCGGAAAAGCCGTTGCCGGCATTCCTCCAGTCCGCATCCATGGACGAAAGGGTGAAGTTGGTGATCGTCTCCCCGCTCCATGAGAAATTCGTCGTGGTGGAAGTGGAAAGTTCAGGGAACCAGCTCTGCTCCTGTGCCGCAGTGGTCAATGAGGACAGCAAAGCAAGAGAAAGAAGGAAATATTTAAGGTTCATGGTATGATACTAAAATCCCCGGGCCGGACAATTCCGGTCCGGGGAATATCTTTTCGTTCTGTTACCAGCCCGGATTCTGTTTCAAGAAGTTGCCGTTGACTTCCATCTCAGACTGAGGGAACGGGAAGAGCTCGTGTTTGCCTTCCTTGAAACCTGCATCAGGATTGGTGTCCGCAACCACCCGTTCGTATCTGAAACCTGAGCCGTCTTTGGTGACTTTGATGTTGTAGGTCTCCTTGCCCTGGTCCTTCAGAGCGTTATAAGCATCATGGGTCCCGTCAACACGCTGCCAGCGGATAAGATCGAGATACCTGTTTGCCTCGAAGCAGAGCTCAAGACGGCGCTCCAGTTTGACGGCATCAAGCGTCGCACTCTTGAAGCCGAGTCCTGCACGGGTACGTACCTTGTTGAGGTATTCGTCAGCCTTCGCCTGGTTCGTGCCGAGTTTTGCGTATGCCTCGGCAGCGAGAAGAAGGACGTCCGAATATCGGATGTAGCAAATGTTGATATACTGGTTCTTGACACCTCTCTGGCCCATAGGCTTGCCGCCCATCAGGTCCGTCATCAGAAGACGGGTTTTCCAGTTCATATAGTAATCATGGTCCGGCATATCGGACTTGAGGGTGACGCCTTCTTCAGCAAGCTCCCAGACTGTGCGGAGGGTAGCGTGGAAACGGTCCTTCTTGTCGGCAGCATCGAGGGCATAAGCATCCTCTTCAGCCTTGAATGCCTTATACAGGCCTTCTCTTGGAGGCATATATTCGTCACCGTTGACGTACTTGGCCTTGGCGTCAGCCGTCAGCTGGTACTTCTGGTTGAGAGCCCAGCCGAAGTAGGTCCAGCGGGAGTTCATTGTGCTGATATGGTTGGCTTCATAGTTGGCCGGATCGTCAGGGACAATGACCTCAAGCACCTTCTCGCAGCACTGGTTGGCCTCAACGTGAAGGAGCATCTCATAGTCTCCGTCCCAGAGGTCATAAAGACCGCTGCCGATCACCTTCTCGAACTCAGCCGCAGCTTTGCTATACTTGGCTTGCCACATATAAGCCTTGCCGAGGACAGCCTCCGCAGCCTCTTTGGTGATTCTGGTGATGCTCTTGTCATTCTTGTCGCTCTTGCTGGGAAGGACGGGAATGGCTTCGGTCAGATCCTTTTCGACCAGAGCCCAGATTGTGCCGTTTTCGGCGTTGGTGACGTGGTACTCATCCGAAGAGAGGAGATGGTCAACCAAAGGAGCGTTCTCACCCCAAAGGGCTACGATATAGGAATATGTGAGAGCGCGGAAGAACTTGGCTTCTGCGATGCATCTCTGCTGTACAGGGGTATCTCCTGCGACCCTTTCAATGACAAGGTTGCAATAGTAGATAAGCTTGTACGAATCGGTGAAGAAGGTTGTGAAACCTTCGTTTCCGGAATTGTGAGTATAGGAGTTCCTCTGACGCCAATTCGGGAAGAAATTGACATTCGTTCCGCCCTTGGACACATCATCGGAGAGAGTCTCAAGAACGCTGAAGGTGTTCTCTGTACGTGAACGCCATGCGCTGTACACCGTCGAAATGGCACTTTCGGCCTCCTCGTCGTTGCTGTAGTAATCGTCTTGGCTCAGTACTCCGTTCTGGGGGATATCCAGTTCTTTGGAGCAACCCACGGAAGCGGCTAGAAGGATGAGACCGGCGCAGCTTCCCATTATTATTCTTGAAATTTTCATGATTCTTCCAAATTAAAACTCGACATTCAAACCAAAGACAATCTTCTTGGATGCAGGATACGCTCCTACATCGATACCCATTCCGCTGACCGCATCCTGAGCGGCGTCAGGGCTGAAAGCAGGATACTTGGTGAACATAAAGAAGTCATCCAAAGAGCAATAAACCCTGGCCCTGTTCAGGCTGATCCTGCTGAGAAGCTTCTTAGGGATCGAATAACCAAGCTGGATCTGCTTGATCTTGAAATAGCTTCCGTCATAAACCATTGCGCTGGAGCTGTTATACAGCGAAGAGTTAAGACAGTTTACGCGAGGCTTTGCAGCGTTCTTGTTGGATGAAGTCCAGCGGTCGTCGTAGAAGACGCTCTTGATCTTGTTGCCGACGCTGTTCTGCTCATCGAGGCGGAAATACATCTGGTTGCCCTGGCTTCCGGAACCGAAGACAAGGAAATCAAAGCCCTTGTACTGGAGGTTGATAGTGAGGCCGTAGGTGAAATCAGGTATGGCATCACCAATGTTGGTCCAGTCGGCATCATCATACGCACCGTTTCCGTTGATGTCCTCGAAGATAGGGTCTCCTGTCTCAGGATCGACACCGAGGAAATTGTAGCCACGGAAATAGTAGATAGGCTGGCCTTTCTGAAAAGCTGTGAAGACGGTTTTGCCACGGGTGTAACCGGGGATGAAGTCCAGCGAAGGATCCACATACGTAACCATATTCTTCAAGGTAGCCAGGTTGCCGTTGATGCTGTAGGAGAAATCACCGATGTTGTCTTTCCAGCCAAGTTCGAACTCGAAACCGTGGTTGTTGACGTTACCTGCGTTGATCGGGGAGAATGTTCCTCCTACTGCGTTGGAAGGAGTGACTCCGCTGACGAGAAGATCCTTGGTCTCTTTGTTGAACCAGTCGATGCCGACAGTGAGGCGGTCATTGAACAGACGGGCGTCCAGACCGATGTCGAACTGCTCGGAAGTCTCCCACTTGAGGCTCTTGTTTCCGAGAGCCGAAGGATAGTGACCCAGTACGGTGGAACCGTCGCTTGTGAGAGGATAGTAAATATAGGAAGTGATCGTGGAGTCATACTCATAATTGCCAAGTGAAGCAAGGCTACCGTTCTGACCCCAGGATGCACGGAGTTTCAAGTTGTTGAACACACCTTTGAGAGGCTCGAAGAAAGGCTCGTTGCTGATCGTCCATCCAGCAGATACAGAAGGGAAGAAACCCCAACGGTTCTCCTTGGGAAGCATGGAGGTGTCAGCAGCATCTGCACGAAGGGAAGCCTGGAGCATATACTTTCCGGCATACTCGTAACCGACACGGCCGAACCAACTCATCTTGGCTTTCTTGATGTCTTCTCCGCTGACGGTCTTGGTCGCGGAATCTGCGCCATAAGAGAGATGCCAGAACTGAGGAGTTGTGCCCTTCAGGGCATCTTCACCGCTTGCTGTCAGTTCACCGTTGGCATAGTTGGTGAGTGTCTCCTGGAATGAGAATCCAGCCATTGCGGAGACAGTGTGCTGCCCAAAACTCTTTGACCAGTTGGCGAAGTTCTCCCACTGATAATAAACCGACTGGGAGGTACGGGCTTCATAGTTGTAGAAGTTGTTGCTGGAGCTTCCGTATCCGTAATAAGGGAAACTTACAGTACGTGAAGAGGTGGAACCCAGACGATATCCGAAACGGCTTGTGAAGACGAGTCCCTTGAAAGGAGTGATGTTGGCATAGGCGTTTCCGTTGATGGAGAAACCGTTGTTCATCTTGCTTTCCTTATAAGCGTTGACAAGCGGGTTGGAGCTGTCGGACTGAAGCTGGGAGATTCCGAAATAGTTCCCGTTCTCGTCGGTGACAAGGTGGAATCCGCGGTCAAGAAGAGACTGCATATAATCATTGGGAACTGACAGGATGTCGGGGGTAAGAGGGTCATAAGTGAGCGCCGTGATGACCAGATTACCGGTACCGGAGTTGGCGGTTACGTTGTTGCGCTTCGTGTAGGAAATGTTGTTGGAGCTTCCGACTGTCAGCCAAGGGGTGATCTTGTATTCAGCATTGACTGCCCCTGTGATACGGGAGTAGGTGTCATTGTTGCCACGTACGATACCGTCGTTGTCAAGGTATCCGAGGGAGATGTAGTAGTTGCCCTTGTCGTTACCGCCGCTGAAACGCAGAGAGTGATTCTGCATTACGCTGTCCTCGAATGTAGCTGCGAGCCAGTCGGTGTCAGTCTTTCCGTCCCAAGCATTATCGATCATTCCCTGGGTAAGGATTCCGCCTTCAAGCATATACTCGATATATTCCTTGGCATTGAGTACCTGGGGCTTCTGAGCCAGGCTTTGGAGCGTGTATGCGAAGTCATATGAAATATGACCGTTGCCGCTTCCTTTCTTGGTTGTGATAAGAACGACACCGTTACCTGCCTCAGCACCGTAGATAGCTGCTGAAGCCGCATCCTTGAGCACTTCCATACTCTCGATATCGTTAGGGTTGATGGTAGCGATGTTGCTGAGGCGTACGCCGTCCACCACGTACAGAGGCTCTGTTGAAGCGTTGGAGGAGATTCCGCGGATGCGGATGCTTCCTGTAGCGCCAGGGTCGGCACCAGTGGAGACGAACTGCACACCAGCAGTCTTTCCCTGGAGACCTTCCTGGACAGTTGCGATGGTACGGTTCTCCAGATCCTCGGATTTGATGGAAGATATGGCACCGGTCAGGGAGCTCTTTTTCTGCACGCCGTAACCCACGACCACTGTCTCTTCCAGCATCTGGGTATCTTCCTGCAGGACAATTGAAAGGTTCTGTCCTTCAGTCACGTTGACAGTCACATAACCGATGCAGGAAATCTCAAGCTGCGCTCCGCGTTTTACGGGAAGCTCGAATTTTCCGTCATAGTCTGTCACTGCACCATTGGTGGTACCCACTTCGATGACGGATGCTCCGATGACGGGAAGACCGGTCTCGTCGACTACGGTACCGCTTGCCTTGTTGCCATCAGGACGCTGTTCTCCTCTTTGCGCTCCCGCAGTGAACGGGACCAAGAGGAGCATGGTTGCAAACAGCAACCCATACAATTTAGTCTTAAACATAAGTCGGCTTTTAGTTAATGTATTATTTACAAATGGTGTCAATCCAGTCGAATTGATCCTCCGTATCATAATCACCGCCATGAGGCTGATCCCAGGTCAAACGGATAATGGTATCGTATCCGTTGTTCTGGAGGCTCGTTCCAAGCAGAATGGGGATGGCGAGAGAAGTGTCACTGTCCTTGGTTCCATGGCAGATTCTCCAGTGAGGAGATGTCGTAGCGGCCTCATCGGTGATGTAGTTCATCGGATTCATCATATGAATGATCTTCTCATCGGCAAGGGTGCTTCCCTCAACCTGAGTGTGTTCATATGAGTAGGCGGTGAAGTGCTGCTTTTCGATGCTTTCAGTGCCGAACTCGTTGTTCTCTGCGGCGGAAAGGTCAAGGGCGTCAAAAGCCACGGGAGCTTTCTTCCTTCCAACGAACTGTACATATTTGTCGAAGTATATCTCTCCGGCATTTCCGTCTTTCACTTCGACCCAGTCATAGGCCGAAAGGTCGGCTCCGCCATCGAGTTGCTCCTGGGCGGCTTCCCTGAGGAAATGGCAAACCCACCCAAGGAAGCTGCCCTTTCCATCTTCATCCAAAACGAGGACTTCGTCACGGAGGCTCTTGAAAGAGAGGCTGTTGATGTAAGGTGCGAATTGTGCCTTGAGTTCATCGGAGACAGCTTTCATTTCGGGAGAAACGGCTCCATGCTGGGTGTTCTCCAGAGAACCGAAGGTCCACTCATAAGCCGCATCAGCATGCTCCAGATTGGTGATCGGGCAATAAGCCTGTGTAGCGAAGATATCGTCAGCCGCAGGGGCTGCGCCCAATGCGGTGAGATACGGTTCATAGTCCGGATGATTTCCGGTGGCGCCGAGAAGAGAAGAGAGGGCTCCACCTGCTGATGTTCCGTCAGAGATGATCTTGGAAGCATCTCCGGGCATATCCTTGTCGTTGAATCTGAGATAACGGACAGCCGCTTTCAAGTCAACAAGGGCTGCGGGAGCACGACCATTGTCATTCAGCCTTCCACGTGCCGCCGGAGCAGCTACGACATAACCGCGCAGCATGGCGGCAAGAGGCATGAAAGGATGGTTGGGAGAGTCAGTTATCTCCTTAGGGATAAGGGTCTCATCCTCTGCCTGCGGACCCGGGCCATGCGGACCTCCTTGAGGTCCGCCCTGGCCCATTCCCGGACTACCCTGAGGACCACCTTGAGGACCGCCCTGAGCTCTTCCTTCCGGACGGGGACCTTTGCTACGTAATGCACTGGCAAGGGTAGTGGCCTTTGCGGGAGTGTATCCTGCGATCTTGTGGTACAGAAAGATGGGAGCTGTCTGAGCGGTGTAACCGTTGACGCTTCCTCCATTGAAATACTCCGCAGGAATGTAAAGATTCATCTTCTGGTAGGTGGAATCAGCCACGTTCGTCACATAGTAGATGTCCTGATAATAACGGAAGCTGATATCCTCTCCATTGTAGCTCAGCGTGACATCCTGGTAAGATGCTTTCGTAAAATCCAGCCCCTCCGGGATATCTGCCTTGCAGGCGGCTGTCGCGACAAGACACAGCATGACCGCCAGGAACGATAGATTTCTCATATGATTATTGGAATATTGATGATGCGAAACGGGTCAGATAGATTCTCCAGTTGTTGTAGGTGTGCGCTCCACCGGTAGGATAGAAGGTATACTTCATTCCTACCTCGTCCAGGATGGCACGGAACGGGACATTGGTCTTCCACTGCATGTCATTCCTGCCGACACCGATCCAGTAGAGCTTAACTCCGTCCTCTGCCTGAACACGAAGACTTGAGATGATCTCGTCGTCATATTTCTTCTGCGGGAAATGGTTGTCCGGTTCAAGCGCCGGAGAGAAGAGGCCTACATAATCGAAGGTGTTACGGTTGATGCGAGAAACGTTCATGGAATTGCGTCCTCCCATTGAGACTCCGCACACGGCACGGCCTTCCTTGGCAGCGACGGTACGATAAGAAGCGTCTATGAAGGAGATGATTTCGGGGAAGAAGCGCTCATACTCGTAGTAATCGAAGTTCTCGACTCCACGGGAACGGACCTGCACATCGTCCATATGCGGCTGGTTGGAAGAGTCGAAGTTCAGCTGATAATAGCCGGCTGCCGTTTCGAGACCTCCGTCGGGTGCCACCACGATCATCGGTTTACACTTGCCCTGGGCGATGAGGTTGTCCATGATCTGTGTGAAACGGCCCTGGGTAAGCCAGGCTGTCTCGTCCTCGGAAGAACCGTGGAGCAGATAAAGGACCGGATAACGAGCATTACTTTCTTCGTAACCTGCAGGGGTGTAAACAATCATCCTGCGGTCCTGGCCGAAATGGTCGCTGTGGAACCAGCGGGCCGTGACGCTTCCGTGGGGGACATTCTGGGTGATGAAGTTAGCGCTCTCACCATCGTTTATGATGAAGTAGTTGGCATTGTCACTGCGACTCCCGCGGATTACATACAGGTTGTTCATGTCGATGGTGTTCACTCCGTCAACAGTGAACGTATACTTGTACATATCGGGTTCAAGCTTTCCGGTCGTGTATTCCCACCATCCCTCGATGGTTTTGGACATCTTGACTGGGGCGAAGACCTCATGGTCACCCCAGCGCTCATCGTGAGTGATGGTCTTGGGAAGCATATCTCCCCCGAGAAGGACCTCTTTGACCGTCTCAGGAGCCTGGTAACGGATCGTCACCGTACCGTTGGAGTTGATGGTGAGGGGCTTGACCTGGGGACCGCGTCCTCTGACTGCTACGGGAGCGGGCTTGCGCTGTGCAAAGAGCCAGTCGCCGATCGCATTGTCGTCATAAGCCCTTCTCCAAGTGTAAACACGGCAGCTGAGAGGAGTCGCCTCAACACCCGAAGGAAGAACCTTTGATGAAGTGGATTTCCAGAAGGAGATATTGTCACTTGTCCCTCCGAGTTTCCCTATGCATTCTTCTATGGCCGAAATACCGTCGGTGTCACCTTCGGTCGCAATGAAGAGGAGGTTTTCGTTTTTGAGGGTTTCATAGGATTTGGCACCGTTCCATGCACCGGACAGGCAGACCGCGCCGGCGAAAGTTGAAGGATACTGCTCCTGAAGAGCCATGGCGGCTCCACCGCTGACACCCTGTCCGATCAGATAGAGGCGGTCACGGTCGATGTTGAATTCAGCACAGACTTTGTCGATAAGGTTCACCGTGACATCCAGGCTGGCTTCACTAAAGTTGCTGGTCGTAAGGAAAGTCCTGTGGAAAACTGGAACGAGAACGAAGCAAGGATTCTTAGCCTGCCACTCGGGTGAAGCCCAGACAGCGGCACCAAGACCGGAAACGAGCGGCTCGTCATGCCTGTTCCAGGCAGCGTATTCGTCGTGGAGATATACTACCAACGGATAGGGCTTCTCCGCATCGTAGTCATATGGAACGAACAGATCGAATTTCTTTGTGCTTCCGCTCTTGTCGTCGTGGAAGTCAGGTTTCGCGAATCCGTCAATCACCAGAGTGATGTTCTTCTCGTTGTCAACCCACACATTGTCAGCGGAAAGGACATTTCCGGAGACGGCTTTGACGGGTGTGGACTGTTTGACTGCGATGCTAAATCCCTGTCCCCCGTGACGGTTTGAAAGCATAATGGAAGGATGGGCCGGAGGATTTCCGCGAAAGGATACATCCGCCAGAAAATCGTACGGCTTCTGCTCGGCGTTCCTCTGTGCAGGACGACGGCCATTTCGATTGGCCTCCAGCATCCTGACCTCAGGAGTCTCGCCTGATACAGGCAGCCATTCGTCCGTATCAAATTCAACGATGATGTATTTCCCATCAACACCGTTTTCAGCCATTGCGGCTTTGGTATTGGCATAGATGCGGGTTATTCTGCCACTGGCATAGAGGGTGTTCCCCTCGGTATTGATATCAAAATCCTTTGTTTTGAGTTTTTTGCTTACGACAGGTTCAGACATTTCGATGGCTGCGGCCGAAAGCTTCAGCCCATCACCGAATACTTGGCCGATTCCGGTCACACTCAGGATATTCCCGGAAGAGAGTGCATTGGCAGGAGCCTTCTTCTCCTGCTGCTGGTTTTGTCCTGAAGGCCCCTGGGCAAAAGCCGATGGGACCAACAGGAACGCAACCAAACCAATAACCAAAAACCTTTTACTCATAAAGCGTCTTTTATTTCGATTGTCTGAAGAGCCAGTCACGCACGCCTTCGATAGTATAGGTGAGGCGCCAAGTCTGGAGGTGTTCCATACCGTCGATATGCTCATCATCAGGGAAAACCGTATACTGAGGGAAATGGACGAAACGGATGTCGGCACCTTCGGCGTCAATGGCCTTGCAAAGGGCATCGAATTCTTCTGCGGTGCTGCGTCCATTCCAGACGGCCTCGCTCACTTTCACGCCCATCTTGCGGAGTTCGGTAACGATTCCTGTCATACTGGGCAGCGCGCCAAGGTCGCCCTCTCCGCACATCATCCACATTTTCTGGTGCGCGAAACGGGAAACACGGGAATTGTCCCATTTTCCGGCCATAAGTAGGGAAGCCGCGAAGAAATCGGGATATTTGTTGTCGATTGCGAAAGACAGCATGCATCCGCCTGACTGACCGGTTGTATACATCCTGTCGGTATCCACTGAATACTTCTGGCACAGATAGTTGATAAGACCGACAGTCGCATCGAGATAATCGTTCGTGACCCAATTGTCGCTCATGATCTGCTGGGTGTAATCCGGAGCCAGAACAAAGGCGGGATGCTTGGCCTGCTCCTCGGGAGAAGCCCAAATGGTGGCTCCTATTCCTTGGGTGAGGGTGCGGGTCGTCTCTTTTCCGGTCACAGTGGCATCAGGCATAAAAAGGACAAGGGGATATTTCTTCGAAGGGTCATAGTTCTTGGGAACGAAGAGGTTATAGGCCAGGGGAATGCCTGTCATCTCATCCGTGTACTCCATCTGGACGAAGTCGTCAACAATAAGATTGACGGTCTTGTCGCTGACAGTGGCTCCCCAAGCGGCGACGGACCTTCCTCTGGCGTCCTTTATCCTGGAGGTCTGACTCACTTCGGCCTTGAAGTCGTCAATCCTGGTGATTCCTTTATATGCTCCGAGGATCTCATCCCTCTGAGGCATAGTCTTGGACACTCCACCCTGGGGACGCTCGCCCCTTTGCATCTGCCCTACACGGTCACCTCCTTCAGGACCGCCCGGCCGGGGAGCTTCAGATCCGTTTCCGGAGGGACGGTTTCCGGAGGGGCCGCCACCGAACGTAGGGAGATAGTGGTAAGTCTTTTCGAGCTCAAGGATGACATACTCTCCCTTTACGCTTGCAGAAGCCATCTCGGGTACCTTATTAGTATATACACGCGCAACGACACGGTCCTCGTAGACGGGTTCAGTCAACGTCTCCCTGCCGCTCTGCCTCATCTCGGGAGGAACGATCTCACGGACATTGAAAGAAGACGGTTTGAGTTTTGTGCCGTCCATTTCACGGTCATAATGCAAAGCGACAGCTGTCACTTGCTGACCGTCACCGAAAACTTCAGTAATGGCTGTAACCTGCTTGACAGGATTGCCTGTAACAGCATAAGCGCACAGGGCTCCAAACAGCAGGGCAACTAACGGAAGAAAGACTTTTTTGCGCATAATCGTTTGACTTTAGTGTTACCGATGCAAAAGTAACGTGAATGCCGTCCTTCGGCTTGCGAGTGTTCTTAAACGATTTATTTTTCGGGTTGTCAGAATTTGTAAATGTTTGTCAATTCTTGTAAATCGCCCTCACAGTGTGCTGCGTGACCTTTTTTTTTGTAACTTTGTCTCAATGGCAATGAAATTCTATCTGAAACTTATTATCGGGCTTCTTGTCCTCGCTCCTTTTGAATGCATTGCGGAGTTGAACTCCGGACGGAGCTCAGTCTCCGTTTCAGAAGCCCTCTCTACAGAGTTGTCACACCCGCGCGTGACCGCAATTGCGGAAGACGGGTTCGGCCATATCTGGGTAGGGACCGCTCATGGTCTCAACAAGCATCTTGGATATGGATACCACCAGTATTTCGCGGGAGATGACAGCCTGTCGCTTCATGACAATCACATAGCATCCCTTTTCTGTGACACAAAACGGCGGCTTTGGGTAATGACGCTGGACGGCGGTCTCTACCAGTACACAGATATAGATACATTCGCCTCTGTCCCGATGGACTTCCACGGAATCTCCCTTCCGCAGATGGTGGAGCTGCCGAAGGGGGATATCCTATGCAATACAGAAAGACAGATATTCCGTTACAACGAGCAGAGCCAGCAGATGGAGATCGTCATACCGGGCAAGGATCTCAACATCGGCTGTTTCGTCTCCTCCTCCGGAAATCTTATAGTGGTCTATCCCCGGAAAATCCGCTGTTTCGATACTGAGAACTTTTCGCTTCTTGAAGAGATTTCCCTTCCAGCTGAGTTCCAGAACGCCTCTATGGATCCCGACGGGACACTTTGGCTTCTGGGTTTCAGCAAACTGATGCGTATGAACCCTTCTGACGGGAGGCTGGAAGACGCTCCGGCCTCTCTAAGCAGGGAAGTCAGAAAGGGACGCCTTATGGAGATGCTGCCTTCCGGCGGAGGAATGCTCATCAATACTAGATCTTCGCTTATCCAATATGACCCCCTTCAGGGCGGAAAGGTGGTTTCCGCAGACCCGGCATCTCCTTTCTTCACTGCCGATTACGACATCAACTGCCTGTTCAAAGACTCCAGAGGCAATCTCTGGTTGGGACTTAATGGAGGAGGTATTATGCGGGTTGGTCACGGTCTGTCCCATACTGGCCTTCATCCGCTGCTGGAGTACTTCCGCAATATGTCCATATCCGGTCTGGAATGGACAGGAGAGGTTCTTACCATCACGGCCGGAAAGAACAACATCTACCAATATAACCCCTACGACGGTTCCATCCGGGAAATAATGCATGGGGGTCCTGCGCTTCCCTTTGGAGTAGGACTGGGGAAAGACTTAAGGATTGGCCTTTCGGGTGGAGGATATCTGGAAACAGGCTATGACAAGGACCTACGTTTCGTCCAGTCCTCCGGGGAATCGGTGATTCCGGCAAAGAGACTGATCGAAGTTGCTGGAGGACAGCATTTCGTTCCCGATGCGCTGTTTGAAGACAGCAGGGGCGCGATATGGATCGGGACCCAGAGCAGCGGTCTGTTTCTTCTGTCTCCGGACAGGAGCCGACTCGAAAAGATTGAGAAAATAAGTTGCGAGGAAATATCCAGCATCCTGGAAGACTTGTCCGGAAATGTTTGGGTAGGAACGCAATACGGTCTTAACGAATACACCCCTGAAGGTGAACTGGTGGGAACTTATACCGCAGGGAACGGAATCAGCAGCAATGCCTTCACGGAAAATGCAGCCTGCCGTCTTCCTGATGGAACACTTCTCTTCGGCACGATGCAAGGCATAGTCGCCCGGTTCTTTTCAGAAGACTCTCCCGAGGAAACAGCCTCTCTCCTGTTCGAGGAGCTGAAGGTCCAGAACCGGCTGATATCTCCAGGAAGCTCTTCCCCTATCATCGTGTCCTTGAACTATTCTCCTGAAGTGTCCCTTTCACACAGCCAGAACAGTTTCAGTATAAGTTATGCCTCCTTGGATTACAGCAATGTCTCTCAGGCCAATTACCAGTATAAGCTTGAAGGCCTGGATTCATACTGGGTGGATGCCGGGAATTCTCACGAAGCCTTCTACTCCAATGTGCCCGCAGGAAAGTATACCTTCATGGTCCGCCTTGCCAATGCCGGCGGAGAACCGATCTCCGAAGCCATAACACTTCCTGTTCGCATTTATCCCGCCACCTGGGCAACCTGGTGGGCAAAGATGCTCTACGCCCTTGCCTTTGCGGCACTGCTCTTCGGAATAGTCTGTACCTGGATCCGGCACCAGAGGAAACAGGAGGAAGGACGAAGAGTTGCCAGGGAGAAGGAACAGGAACAGCGCACAAACGAGATCAACAAACGCTACTTCGCAAATGTCGCCCATCAGCTCCGGACACCGCTCACTATGATTTCCGGGCCGATCGGCACTCTCTACGAATCAGACACCATCAAAGGGTCCAACAAAAACCTTCTCAAGATCATCCGTCACAATACTGACAGGATGCTGCATCTTGTGAACCAGATCATGGACTTCAATGCCCTGGAAACGGACGCCCTCGCCCTGAAGGTCCGCCGAATAGACATCCTGCCCATACTTAGGAATACTTTGGACATCTATGAGGTTAACGCACAGGAGAAAGGCATCACTTTCCTTTCGGACGGATTGGAAGGGAACGCCTTCGTTTATGCCGATGCGGACAAGATTGTGAACATCCTTGACAATCTTCTGTCCAATGCCTTCAAATACGCCCCTGCGGGAGGATTCATTTCAGTGTCCTTCACTGAGTTGGCTGACAACATAACCCTGAAGGTATCCAACAGCGGGCCGACAATTCCGGACAACAAAATCGAGAGGATATTCGAGCGCTATTATCAAATCGACGGTGCCACCCAGAGAGGACGTTACAATTGGGGCTCTGGTGTAGGCCTGTATTATGCCCGAAAGCTTGCCGAACTGCACCACGGGACCCTTGTGTGCGCAAATGCCGAGGATGGCAACGGAGTGTGCTTCACCCTTTCTTTCCCCTCCGGGAAAGGGAGTTATTCCGCAGACGAAACTGACAACGGTCTTTCCTACAAGACGCTCGACACGGAGCAGGTCATCACCCAGCCCCTCCCTGACACAAAGGACGCTTCTGCTGAACTCAAACCTTTCGTCCTTGTCGTCGATGATGACACCGACATCACTTTCTACTTGAGGACGCTCCTTTCGCCTTCTTATCAGGTCAGCTGCTGCTATGACGTGGACTCGGCCGAAGCACTGCTTCAGCAGAGGATTCCTGACATAATCCTCAGTGACATTATGATGAATGGACAGACCGGATATGATTTCTGCAACTTCCTGAAGGAAGACCTGCAGTACTGTCACATTCCGGTTGTCCTTCTCACTGCAAAAGACAGCGTAAGGGACCAGATCGACGGCCTTAAGGTTGGAGCAGACGCCTATGTGACCAAGCCCTTCAATGCGGAATATCTTCTTTCCCTTATTGACAATCTCCTGAAAGGACGTGAACGGCTGAGAAAAGCCCTCACTGAAAACGCCGGTCTGGACATCCCGTCGGACAATACCCTGTCTTCTCAGGACAAGTCCTTCCTCAAAGAGTTGTATGACCTTATGGAATCCGAGATTTCCAATTCGGAATTCAACATCGGGGATATCATCGAAAAACTCCATATCTCCCACTCCAAGTTCATCTACAAGGTGAAAGGTCTGACCGGAACGACTCCTTCGGAGCTCTTCAAGAACTACAAGCTCAACAAAGCGGCATCGATGTTACGGGAAGGAAAATACAACGTATCAGAAGTGGCGGATCTGACAGGTTTCAGTTCCCTTGCCCACTTCTCGAAGGTTTTCAAGAAAAAATTCGGGGTTCCCCCGTCAGAATATCAATAATTTCAAAATGAAAAGGACAGTATTGTTTTTAGTGGTCCTCACCGTCTGCTCGGCAGCGCTTAGTGCAGGAAAAACAAAAGGTGAAAGCATCGATCTCAAATCAGCCCAAAAGGCTGTTCTGAACGTAACGGTGGACGGAACGCCTGTCAAGGTCACAAGGTACGTTGACAATTACGTCACTAAGCCGAACCGTCCGCAGGACCAGAAGATCAACATCTACATCCCTGAAGGTGCGACAAAGGCGTCCCCCATCATGTTTTATGTGAACAATGCCGGCTGGCAGGCCAACACTTATCCTGAGAACACGATTACGGACGGACAGGACTATAATGGCACTGCAAACAAGATAGGAGTCGCTCTGCGGGAAGGCTATGTAGTCGTTTCTTACGGCGGACGCAGCCGCAGCAACGGCCTCACTGACGGGAAATACCTCGGTCACTCTCCTGCCATCATGGTGGACACAAAGGCAGCGATCCGCTACCTTCGTTTCAACAAGAAGGCGCTTCCTGCAGGCGACACGGAAAAGATATTCATAACAGGGACCTCAGGGGGAGGTGCACTATCGACTGTCATCGCGGCAAGTGGCAACAGCCCCGACTACTTCGAAGATCTGCTTGAAATCGGTGCAGCGGGCATCTCCAAGACGAAGGACGGAGAGATCGTTTCCGCACCAGGCATTGGAGACAACGTCCTCGGAGTCATTGCCTATTGCCCCATCACTGATCTCGGTCACTCCTGCTACGGCTACGAATGGCTGTTCGGAAACACCCGCAAGGCTCTGTATCTGGCCGGCGAGATGAACTACAACTATGCCTCCGAGAAGACCGTCCTTGAAGCCTCAGACGCACTCGCTGTCCTTTATGTTCCTTATCTGAACGGTCTTGGCCTCAAGGATGAATTCGGTAATCCTGTCACCGATGCTACGCTCAGGGACCAGATCACCCGCCTGATGAAGGAAGAGATTGACAAGACCATCGCTGAAATCGGCACGAGCCAGATGAAGGAAGACCTCGAGCAGGAAATCCGCGCCCGAGGCTTCGGTGGCCCTCGCGGCGGTGGTCCCCGCGACGGCCAAAGTGGCCCGCAGGGCATGCGTCCGGACGGTGCCGGGCCGGCGGCAGGTGGACCGATTGCGCAGCCGGCACAGAACGGTCAGACCCAGGCAGCCCAGCACCGGGTCAACAATGGCTGGCTCACCTTCAACGAGGACGACACATACAATTATGATCTCGACAAGCACCTCTATTACCTGGCCAAGTATACGGCTCTTAAAGTGGCCCCTTCATTCTCAAACGTGGGGCTCTACGAAAACAATATGAATGAGGACAACCTCTTCGGCACCCGCGAACAGGAGTACGCCCCCTTCAACGCCTGGTCCTGGAACCACGATGCCCGGAAGAACAGCGTCGGCCTGGACGACACCGGCCTCACCTGGGACGAGTATATGAAAACATCGGAAGGACAGGCGCTTGCCAAGCAGCTGAAAATGACCTGCGCTATGGATTACATCCTGGAAAACAAGGCCGATATCGCCCCTTACTGGTACGTCCGCCACGGCATGGATGACCGTGACAATTCCTTTGCCGTGGAGACCACCCTCTTCCTGTCCGTACGTTCATGCCCGGAAATCAAGGCCAACAATGTAGGATTTGCTTGGCTTAAGCCTCACAGCGGCGACTACGACGTCCCCGAAGCCTATTCCTGGCTCAAGGAAGTTCTTGGGCGATAGCATCTCGGCCTTCACTTTGGACACGCTATGAGAACCTGTGGAGAAGCCGCTTTAAATTGACTCCCTTTCTCTTTTCATCGAAATTGAGAATTCTGTCAATATGTGAGACCTCGTCGGTGCATGAACTACCGGATTGGACCTCTCTTTTTCTTTGTCCCGTCCCAGTTGGTGAGTTCGTTGTTGGAGCCACCTCCGCCACCCCCGACGCTGACACCACCCTTGCCGCCGGCAGCAAGCAATAGAGTTGCCACGATCTCCTTCGAGACGGTAATCTCTTCGCAGAGTTGTTCGATGCGGGTCTCGGCCAGATCACAGCTGGATTGATACGTTCCTTTCCAGTCGACCTTGCCAAGCAGGTTTTTCGCCGCCTTCTTCCGCTGGCCTTCATCCGTCGGATCCAAGTCTTTCAGGATCGCTTCTGCGATAATACCATTGGCGACACTGTCCTCTGCCTCATTGGAGAAGATAAGGTCTCGATTCTTGGCGAAGTCGTAAAGGGCTGTCACGGCTTTCCCGATCCTATGGTTCATCTCCTCCAGGAAGGCCTTTTGACGAAGAATCATCTCCCAAAAGTCTCTGATCTCGGGAACAGAAAGTATCTCGCGGACTTGCGCTTCAGCATTGTCTGCTCTTTTGCGCTCTTGCGCGGCCCGGTACCGTTCCTGATGGGTCCGCTCCCTTTCCTGAGCAGTCGCAAGGTCAGCGTTTTCGGCGCGCTGGTTTGCAGTGTTGATATCCATTCGCAGTTTCCGGACGGCATTCTCATCCACTGACGCAAGTTTTCCTTTCAGACTGTCATTCTCTTTGGCTACCCTCTGGTTTACCTCTTTGAGACGCTTGTTCTCTTCACTGACTTTATAGATTTCCCTTTTGGTCTGCTTGTAGAGCGCTTTGCCATAACTCAAAATCTTCCGTTTCTGGCTCCCCTTCGCCGCGATAAGATCGTCTTCCATATGCGTCATGATAGCCCTTACGGCTTCTTCCCGTTCCTCTCTCCACTTCTCCCTTCCCACAACGGGAACAGGTATTGAGAGTTCCTTCCGTATGGCTTCCTTGGCTTTTTTGACTATACTGTCCGTCTCTATTTTAGGGACACTGAGTTCTTCCTCGTCGAAATCGAGCTCCTTGATCTCTGACTCCAAAGCTTCCGTCTTTTCCTTGACAGCCTTCTGCTCATTCTTCAGTTTCTTAAGAATTAATTCCTCCCGCTCCAGGTGCTCAAGTCCGGTTTCTGATTTCTTTTGTCCGCGCTCCATCTTCAACATATCAGCCAACATATCCTGCATCTCCGACATATCCTTCTCGCTCAACTTGTGTGACTTTCCGGTGGTATGATCCATCCAGTCCCATACGATATGGGCGTGATAATTCGGCACCCGGATCCTCCTGCCTCGCTCGTTTTCCTCATAGTGCCCTTCGTCACGGTGAATGTGAATCTGGATGGCTCTTATGCTCCACCTCTTCTGAACGGCTGCGGTGAATCTCTTAAGGTCCTCCAACGTAGTTCCTTCTTCGATAACTGCCACCCCCTCTCGGAGAGGACTGCTTCCTTTACGGACACGCTTTCTGCCATTCTTGTCCGTGTATTCTACATCCTTCTCCTGCATCGCCCTGCCGGTCTTTTCCTTAACCATTGCCTTGAGCTCTTCATAGTATTCTTGAAGGCTGGTGAACTCCAGTTCTGGTGAGACATAAGACTTATTGAAAGGAGTAAGGTAAGTGTCTATGTAAATCTGGTCGGGATTCAGGGATTTGAGGTATTTCTCG
>Ga0079305_1000146_pt1 | contig 170021 bp, 136 predicted proteins | sample LMS_cellobiose_e_FD_79183 | JGI IMG/M metagenome (GOLD analysis project Ga0079305, IMG submission 79183) | Rumen-fistulated moose microbial communities from Alaska, USA - LMS_cellobiose_enrichment | ecosystem: Host-associated > Mammals > Digestive system > Stomach > Rumen fluid ... | reverse complement strand
CTCAAACTTTGCAGATGTGTTGTCTTCCATACTTCAAAGGTAAGGTCTTTTGATACACAAACCTACCTTCAAGTATATGTTTATGTCACATTATGCCACGGAAGTTTGCAAGTGTCCCCTTCTGGGAGGGAACTTCGCGTTTGCCCAGAACAGCGCCATCAACGGTAAAGTCGTGGATGCCAGCGGTGAACCGATCATCGGCGCAGCCGTGGTGGTGCCTGGCACTTCTACTGGTGTCACGACCGACCTCGATGGTAATTTCTCCATCCGTGTTGCCTCCGGCACCACGCTTGAGGTTTCCTGCATCGGCTACGTTACAAAACGAGTGCCTGCAGTTGCCAACATGGTCGTCACCCTTGACGATGACGCCGAAATGCTCGAAGAGACCGTGGTGATCGGCTACGGTGTGCAGAAGAAGAGTGACCTGACGGGCGCCGTGGCTTCCGTCAACGAGCAGTCCCTCCGGAACCTGTCCACCGCCGATGCCGCCGCCGCCCTCCAGGGCAAGGCTTCCGGTGTCCACGTCCTGACGAACGGCGCCCCGGGTGAAGGTGCGAAGATCCGCGTCCGCGGTTACTCCTCCAACACCACCGATGCCTCCAAGGTCGAGCCGCTGTACATCGTGGACGGCCTCCAGGTGAGCGGCATCCAGTATCTGGATCCTTCCATGATCGCGTCCATCGAGATCCTTAAGGACGCCGCCTCCGCCGCCATCTACGGTGCGCAGGCCGGTAACGGTGTCGTCCTCGTGACCACGAAGACCGGCGCCGAAGGCCAGACGACCGTGTCCTACACCGGCAAGATGACCCTCCAGAGCATCTCCCCCAAGCGTCCGGTGATGAACCGCGCGGACATGATGCGCTATGTGGGCCTCGAATATGGCGATGCCTATGTCAAAGGCTACGTCGATACCTATGACAAACCGAACAGCGCCTATCCGGGTGGTGTCATCGACACCGACTGGATCGACGCTTACCTCGAGCCGAGCTGGAGCCAGCAGCATTCCGTCAGCTTCTCCGGCGGCAACAAGAACGGCCACTTCTTCGCTTCCCTCAACCTGGTGAACCAGGACGGTGTCGTCAAGGGCGACAAGGATGTGTACAAGCGCCTGACCGCCCAGGTCAATGCCGACTATAATATCTTCAAGTGGTTGCAGGTCGGTACCAACAACTCCATCGAGCGCTGGTCGACCAAGGGCGTTTCCCAGCGTGGCTATGCTTCTTCCTTCGACAGCATGCTCACCCTGGACCCGCTGACCCCGGTCTATTGGAAGACTCCCGATGAGATGCCCGCCGCGTTCCGGGAGATGTACGACAAGGTGCAGAACGGCACCGCCGACGCCCCTTACCGCTTCCTGGGTGACGAGAACGGCTTCTTCGCCAACACCCCGTATTCCGACGTGGAAGGTAACCCGCTCGCCAAGCGCGACGCCGCCGAGAGCTCCAACGAAGGCTTCAACATCAACGGCACCCTGTTCGCCAACATCAAGCCGGTCAAGGGTCTCACTATCACGTCCCGTTTCGGCTACCGCATCTGGCAGAGCAACCAGCACAGCTACACGGCTCCTTTCTATATCGGCCGCGGCTCCTCCGACCACTACGAGATCTCGCACAACAACTCCAACGGTTACTACTACCAGTGGGAGAACTTCGCCAACTATGATTTCCAGTTGGGCAGGCACAATTTCACGGCCATGGCCGGTATGTCCTACCGTGAGGACAACAGCGACAACCTCCGGACCAGCGCCCGCGGCGCTACCGGCGAGGAGATCCTCTCCGCAACGGACCCGCAGTTCCATTATATGGCTGACGTGAAGAGCGACGTCCCCAAGACCGTCAACTCGGGTGTCCGTCCCAGCAGGTCCGCTTCTCTTGCGTACTTCGCCCGTCTGATCTGGAACTACGACAACCGCTACAGCCTGCAGGCCAACTTCCGGGCAGATGCGTTCGACTCCTCCAAGCTCTCCAAGGAGAACCGCTGGGGCTACTTCCCCTCCTTCTCCGCCGGCTGGACCGTCAGCAACGAGTCCTTCTTCAAGGACAACCTGAGCCGCGACATCTTCAACTTCCTGAAGTTCCGCCTCTCCTGGGGCCGCAACGGTAACGTCAACGTGCTCGGTGGCTACAGCTACGACACGACCCTCTCCGTGGCCAACAACTGGTACCAGTACCATGTCGACCAGACCGGTTCCACCTTCTCGACGGCTCCGAATCTCGGCGGCGGCCTTCCCAACCCGAACCTGACCTGGGAGACCTCCGAGCAGTGGGATGCCGGTCTCGACGCCCGCTTCTTCAACAACCGCCTGACCCTCAGCGTCGACTACTTCAACAAGCAGACGAAGGACCTGATCTTCAAGATCGACACGCCGCCTGAGCTGGGTGCCTCCACCTCTACCGTCAACGGTGGCCGCGTCCTGAATGAAGGCTGGGAGTTCGAGCTTGGCTGGAAGGACACCATCGGTGACTTCAGCTACTCCATCACCGGCAACTTCTCCACGCTGCACAACGAAGTGCTGGAGCTCGCCGCCCGTGCCGGCCGCATCATCAACACCGATGCCAGCTCCACGAACTACAAGATCCAGACCGCCTTCGAGAGCGGCTACCCGATCTGGTACCTCCGCGGCTGGCAGTATGAGGGCATGGACGCCAACGGCGATCCCCAGTTCATGGGCGCCGACGGCAAGATCACCACGTCTCCGACCACCGGCGACATGACCTACATCGGACAGGGCACCCCCGAGTTCACCTACGGTCTGAACATCAACCTGGCCTGGAAGGGATTTGACTTCCTGATGTACGGCGCCGGCATCGGCGGGAACTCCATCCTGCCCGTCCTCCACCGCACCGGTTTCAAGAATGGCCTGAAAGTCTATCTGGACGGCTATGACAAGGGCACCATGCCGCACCCCGAGAAGATCCTCGCCTTCGACCACCCGTTCTGGTCCTCCACGGGCAACCTCTTCAAGGGTGACTTCTTCCGCATCAAGCAGCTCCAGCTGGGTTACACCCTGCCTTCGAGCCTGACCCGCAAGGCCTCCATCAGCAACCTGCGCTTCTACGTGTCTCTTGATGATTTCTTCACCTTGACCAGCTATCCCGGCCTGGATCCTGAGACCGCTTCCACCAACAACACCTCCGGTGCCGGTCTGGACTGGGGTTCCTATCCTACCATGCGGAAGCTTATCCTGGGTGTTAACTTGACGTTCTAATTTAAGGCTTACGTTTATATGAAAAAGATATTTTTCCCCATACTGTTAGGTCTTGCCATCATCGCATCTTCCTGCGAAAGCAAGCTTGACATCCCCCAGAAGGGTGTCATCAGCTACAGCAACTTCTTCGAGTCCGATGCGCAGGCCGAGGCGGCCCTGACCAATGTATATGCTTCGTTTGCGGACGGTGTGGCTTCCTGCAATGGCGGTTGGATCTTCGTCCCCCAGCTGATGCTTCTCAACTACTCCGCCGACGATGTGCTGGCGGCGGGTGGTGACAGCGAGGACCACGGTGACTTCCGTGTCTTCTGCGAGTTCCGCTATGATGAGACCACCGGTGCGATCAAAACCCTGTACAACCACTATTCCCAGGCCATCTACGCCTGCAACTTCGTCATCTCCAACTTCTCCAACGAGAACCGGGAAGGCAAAGAGCCCAAGTACCAGAGCGCCTATACCAAGCAGGCCGTCGAGGAAGCCCGCGTCATGCGTGCGTACCTCCATATGATGATGGCACTCTCCTGGAACCGTCCGAACATCGTGGACCGTATCCTGGAAGGCGACGAACTGCCCACCCAGGCCGAGAGCCAGTCCCAGGTCCTCAAGTGGGTCATCGCCGAGTGCGAGAAAGCCATCTCCTCCGGTTCCCTACCTGAGCGCTCCAGCGTCAATGACAAGGACGCGACGGCCCGCATGACCAAGGGCTTCGCCCAGTTCGTGGCCGGCAAGGCCGCCATGTTCGACAACGACCCGGCCACGGCCCGCAAGTACCTCGGCGACCTGATCAACTCCGGCAAATACGCCCTGGTGCCCTCCGAGGACTACTGGACCAACTTCCACATCGACGGTGACGGCAACTCCGAGAAGATCTTCGAGTCCAACTATATCGAGGACGCCAATTTCAACGGAACGATGCGTGGCCGCTGGATGACCGCCGACGTCCTCTGCTGGAGGACGGGTTCCCTCGCCTCCACCCCGACCGTCTGCCAGAACCTTCCGGGTGCCGGCGGCGGCTGGAACGGCGGTGCCATCCAGGAGGACTTCGCCAAGAAGTTCCTGGAGCACGACGGCAAGTCCCCGCGCCGTCTGGCTACCTTCCTCACCGAGGAGGAATTCCTCTATGAGATGGACTGGAGCGGTTCCAAGGTGAACGACGGCACGCTCGAGGAGAAGAAGGCCGACCCGGCCCGCGGCATCAGCGCCGCTACGGGCATCTACAGCCACGGCCCTTACTTCGAGTGGAAGATGATGGTGTATCACAACCCGCCGAGGATCCTCACCGGTGGCAAGGAAGGCTATCACGCCGACAATGTCTCCACCTCGGGTGCCAACTCCAACCAGAAGAACTACGCGGTCGCCCGCTATGCGGAGGCCCTCCTCCTCTATGCCGAGGCTTGCATCGGCTCCGGCGACGAGGCCAAGGGTCTCGCAGCCCTGCAGGAAGTCCAGAAGCGTTCCGGTTCCGGCAAGATCAGCTCCACGCTCAACTTCCAGGATGTCATGGATGAGAAGCAGTACGAGCTGTGGTTCGAGAGCTGCCGCTTCCACGATCTCGTCCGCTGGGCCGCCCAGGGCAAGGTGGACCTCAACGAGGTGTTCAACACCCGCTACGGCGGCATCCACGAGAATGTCCCTACGGTCTATGACGAATTCTTCATGGAAGGCACTGCCGGATACCAGAAGGAGCACAAGCTGTATGAGACCCATTCCAAGGCGCATTACAACAAGTTCGAGGTCGGCAAGAACGAGTACTTCCCGTTCCCGCTGGACGTCAAGAACGGTAATCCGAACCTGCAGGATGTGCTTGGCTGGTCTTACCTGAACACGGCTCCCGTTGGTGAATAGCGGGAAACCGGTCACAATCAAGTGATTTTAATCCAAAGAGGGAGGCGCCGTCGGGGCGCCTCCCTCTTTTTGTCCCCTGCGGAAGGGTTATTCTTCCGGGGTGAAGACTTCGCTGTCCATCCGGAACAGCCTCCGGGCGTCCCGCAGGGTCATGCCCGTGGAGGCGTCTCCCAGGTCGGGGACATTGAAGGATTTCAGGTTGTAGACATAGAAACGGGGGGATTTCTGCGGCAGCACGAAGGGCTTGGTGGTGCGACCTTCCGCATCCAGGTGGCAGAAATAGGGCTTGCCGTACTGGCCGTCGCCCCGCTTGCTGGCGAACACGAACCAGCGGCCGTCCGACGACCAGCTGTGGTAGGAGTCGGATTTGTCCCCCTTGATCTCGTCCAGGGGACGGACATCCCCGGTCCGGAGGTCCATCAGGTACAGGGTGCACTCCGGGTGGAACAGCGGGAAAGTCCCGTAGTCCGCCACGGTGAACATCAGCCAGCGGCCGTCCGGCGAAGCCTTGGGATGGCAGACCGAGCCGTTGTGCGCGCGGCCGCTCCAGAGGGTGTCGGCCTGTTCGCCGATGTGTCCGGTGGCAGGGTCGAAATCAGCGCGCAGCAGGTCGTACCGGAGTGTATGGACCTCGTCGGGGAGCGCCAGCGAATCGGCCACGCAGTAGAACACGGACCTGCCATCGGCCGAGAAGCACGGGAAGGTCTCGAACTTGTCGGAGCGGGCCACGTGCGGCAGGTTGATCATCCTGTTGTTCTCGAAGTCCGCGACCGTCAGGTCGGAGGCGGAGTCATAGACCTCCATGCGCTTGGCGGCCAGGGTATGGAAGCTCGGAAGGATGATGTTGGTGGAGAACACGCCGAAGCGGCCGCCGGGATGCAGCTCGCCGTACACGGTGGCGGACAGCATGCCCTCGGAGCGGAGCGTAAGCTTGCGCAGCTTCCCGTCCTGGTTGAGGATGGTGCCGCCCCTGGGCCCGCGGATGTAGTACAGGGAGTAGTCCCCGCGCGACTGGCCGTGGACGTGGCAGTTCATGCAGGCGTTGTCCGTGCGCGTGTGGTCGCAGATGACCGTCTCGCGGAAATCCTCCACGCAGCGCTCCCGGATGGACACTTCGTGGAACATCTGGTAGGAAGGCTCGATGAGCCGGTAGGTCAGGTAGCCGTCCACGCTGTCCTCGCTCACGAAGACGGACCACGTCTCTTCGACCGGCGCCCCGCCCACAAGGGCACGGGCGTTCACCGTGACGGTCTTCCCGCCTGCGTCGGCGAGAAAGGCCTTCCAGGCGCCCAGGCGCCATTTTACTTCGGTGCCCCGGATCGTGACCGAACGGTCCCCGAGCGTGAAGGTGGTGACCGGCTTTCGGATATCGTCCATCGCATAGCGGAAATTCAGGGGGGCGATGTTGGCCGGGATGGTCACGTCCTTGTAGTCCGGATAGATAACCAGGGGGCCTTCGCTGCCGTCCAGGGCCGTGTCGGGATCTCCCCGGTGGCAGCCGGTCAGCGCCATGCAGGCGAGGGCGGCCCATAGTATCGCATAGATCGTTCTGTGCCTCATAATCGGATCAATTCGCGTTCATTGCTTGCAGATAGTAGTACCAGTAGGTGTTCTTGTAGGCGCCGGGGTTCCTGCTGAACCGGATCATCTTGTCCACCAGGGAAGCGTCTATCCCGTACGCGGCCACCCGTTCTTCCGAGATGGTCCCGTTGCGGCTGAGCCAGATCAGCACGGCTTCCTGGTAGATGCGGCCGGGGATCATGTACTGCGCGTAATCCTCCATGAACTGCTCCAGGTCGTAGCGCAGCAGGTCGAGGCAGAGCAGGTATTCGCGGGCGACCCGGTTGTCGGGGTCCTTTTCCAGCAGGTCGAGCAGGATGGTCCCGGGCTTGTCGGAATGGTGCACGAGGTCCTTGTCGAGCAGTCTCTCGCGGGCCTCGGCGAGCTGCGCGCGGGTCGCTTCGTCCTGCCGGCCGGGCATCATGCTTCTGGCCCATTTCCCATAGAACAGGGTCCAGCGGAGCAGGTCCAGGTATTTCTGCGCGGCGGCATACTCTCCCGTGATGAGGTTCACGCGGGCCAGGCGGACGAGGAAGCGTGCCCCCGTATGCTTGGGCGACGCCTGCAGCGAGGTGATGGCGCTCTGCTCCGCCACGGTCATGTCGCCGATCTGGAACCACGCCTCGCCGGCCAGGGTGTTGGTGAAGACGGTCTGGTCGCCGGAGACCGGGAACAGCAGGCCGCGGTATTGGTTCTGGGAATGGTTGAAGAGGGTCTGCCCGAGGTCGCCCTTCATCGCATGCGCGAGGTTGTAGCAGTAGCTCGCCTCTTCCATGTAGAGGTCTACCTTGGAGAGCTTGAGGACCTTGTCCCAGTGCTCGCGGGCGAGCTCCACGTCCAGGCCGATCATCCGCTCGTACTCCAGTTTGGGGACGCTCCAGGGCTTGCCGTAGTTCTTGTGGACGGGGGACGCCAGGGTCCAGGCGCCGAAGGCGAGCAGCACCGCCGCCGCGACGGGCCGGAGCCAGGCCTTCCTGAAGCGGAGCGCCAGGAGCACCAGGGAGAGGTAGCCCAGCACGACCACCGTGTAGCGGGTCATGTAGAGGTTGCCCGTCTCCCGCAGGAAGGACCAGGCGAAGACCAGGGCGGCCACGGCCAGCGACGGCCAGTCCTTGAGGAAATGCCTGCAGATCCGGTAGGAGACGACGCCGATCCCGGTAAGCAGCAGCGCCACGACCAGCGGTCCCGCGACGCTCAGGTGGAAGAACTGCTCGAGGAAATCACTGACGAAGCGCGCCAGCCAGCCGGCGCCCCGGTAGGTCTGGCGGATGTAATCCCAGTCGTACACGAACAGGTTCATCTGCTCGCGGCGCATCAGGTGGTACGGATATGCGAACAGGAAGAACCCGAATGCCCCCAGGAAAGCCAGCAGTGCAAAGATTCTTTTCTTTTCTTTCATAATTAATTCAAATATACGAAAAATACCCGATTCGGGAAAGACTGTATCTTTGATTTTTCGGTCATATAATTATATTTGTGAGTATATGCAAACAACTGTACGATGAATACCCTTTCACATCTTCTTGTCACCGCCGGCATGCTCCTCTGCACGGCCGGCTTCGCCCAGATCCTGCCCGGTGAGCAGGCGCCCCCTGCAGACCCCGGACAGCGCAATTTCGGCGGCAGCATGACCGCCAATGCCGACACCACGGGCCGCGCCGCCATGATGCGCGCCCGCATGGCCGCGATGAACCAGATCCGCACCGTCCCCTTCGAGGAGCTCTCGATGAGCGACCCGTACATCCTCGCGGACGAGGCCACGAAGACCTATTACCTGACCTCTTCCGGCGGCCGGATGTACAAGAGCACCGACCTCAAGACCTGGACGGGACCCTATAATGTCATTGATATCAAGGGCTTGTGGCTCGAGCGGGCGGGTTTCGCCGCCGCGGCGGAGATCCACAAGATCGGGGACTATTACTATTACGCTGGCACCTGGAGCGACCATTCCGACCTCATCCAGCAGGTCCCGCGCCGCTACAACGTGCCCCACAACCAGACCTATCTGCTGCGTTCCGACAAACCCGAAGGCCCCTATACCTCCTTCGCGATCACGCCGGGCTATGATTACCAGCCCCGCGACTGGGACTGCATCGACGGCACGCTCTACGAGGAGGACGGCAAGATCTACATGATCTTCGTCCACGAGTGGACGCAGCTGATCGACGGCACGATGGACTACATCGAACTGGCTCCGGACCTGTCCTACACGGTTTCCCCGCGTCCCGTGACCATGTTCCGCGCCAGCGAGCTGCCTTGCTGCGGCGAGATGAACAGCCTGGGCGAGGCCACCTTCGGCCTCAAGATGCCCGGCTGGGTGACCGACGGCCCGCAGATGTTCCGCACGCAGACGGGGCGCCTGGGCATGCTCTGGTCCACCTGGGGCAAGGAGCGCTACCTGCAGGCCGTCTGCTACTCGGAGTCCGGCACCATCGCCGGCCCGTGGGTGCAGGAGCCGGAGCCGTTCCTGGCCAATAATTCCGGCCACGGCATGCTCTTCCGCACCTTCGAGGGCAAGCTGCTGTATGTGGTGCACCACGAAGAAGGCAACACCGGCCGCAAGCCGCAGTTCTGGGAAGTCGACGACAGCGGCGACAAGCTCGTCCTGCTGAAGCGCTGGTACCCGTAGCCACCCTGCGCATTGTTGTCATCCTGCGCGTTGTTGTCATCCTGACCATTGTTGTCATTCTGAACGAAGTGAAGAATCTGCCATAACATGAAGAAAATCACCCTTTTCGCCGCCCTGCTTCTCCTGGGCGCCGCCGCGTCCGGACAGGGCCTGCGGCTCAATGAATACGAATACTTCGAAGAGACGGGCGTCAACGTCCTCGTCTACAGCAACCAGTACAACGGCATGTTCTGCGACGAGAAGACGGCCGGCATCGAGCTGATCCAGCGCGGCGAGCGCATCGCCACGGGCGGCGGCATCCGCCTGATGGACACGCCCGAGCAGTGGGACATCTATCCCGACCTGCTGCGCCGCGACGTGGACCTGTACAAGCAGTCCATCGACCTGGGCTTCGAGTATCCGGCGTACGGCTTCCGCCCCCGCGTGGTGGTGGCGGCCGACGGGACGGGTTTCACGCTGAGCTTGTATCTCGACGAGCCGTTGCCTGCATCGCTCGCAGGCAAGGCCGGCCTCAATTTCGAGTTCTTCCCGGCCAGCTATTTCGGCAAGACCTTCCTGGCTGACGGCAAGCCGGGGATCCTCCCGCATTATCCGGCGGGGGACACGCAGATGCGTCCCGTGGACGAGAAGATCCCGCAGTTCTTCGGCCTGTCCACGTTTGACGACCGCGGACGTTCGGAATTCATTGATCCAGAGCCGTTTGCAAAGGGCCATCAGCTGGTGATGGCCCCGGAGGACGACGCGCTCCGGGTCGCCGTCAGCTCCGACAGCGAGATCCTCCTGTTCGACGGGCGCAACCTCGCCCAGAACGGCACCTTCGTGCTGCGCACGCTGCTGCCCGCCGGCAAGACGGGCAAGGTGGTGAGCTGGTCGGTCAAGCCGGCCTATGATCCGGACTGGATCCGCAAGCCCAATGTCGGCTTCTCCCAGATCGGGTACGCGCCCGGTGCGAAGAAGGTGGCCGTGCTGGAGCTGGACCGCCGGGACGATGTCGCCCCGACCGCCCGGATCCTGCGCATCGCCGCGGACGGCTCCCGCCAGCTGGCGCGCGAGATCGTCGTGCAGGAGTGGGGCGTTTTCAACAACCGCTACAACTATGCCACGGTCGATTTCAGCCGCGTCCGCGAGCCGGGTCTCTATTGCATTGAGTATAAGGGAGAATGCACGAATCCTTTCCCGATTTCGGCGGACGTGTACGCCGGGATGTGGCATCCCACGATGGACGTGTGGCTGCCGGTCCAGATGGACCACATGGAGGTCAATGAGGGCTACCGTATCTGGCACGGCCGCTCCCACATGGACGACGCCCTGCAGGCGCCGGTGAACTACGAGCAGCAGGACGGCTACCGCCAGGGGCCGGTGACCAACACGAAGTATGCTTCCTATGAGCATATCCCCGGGCTCGCCGTGGGCGCCTGGTACGACGCCGGCGACTTCGACATCCAGTCCGGGACCGTGATCGGGCTCACCACGCAGCTGTCCACGCTCTGGGAGGAGTTCCGTCCGGAGCGCGACCAGACCTATATCGACCAGAAGACGCAGTTCGTGGACATCCACCGTCCGGACGGCGTCCCCGACATCATCCAGCAGGTGGAGCACGGCGTGCTGAACGTCAACGCGCAGGTGGAGAACATCGGTTTCGTGGCCCAGGGCATCGTCCAGGGCACGATGCACCAGTACCACCATCTGGGCGACGCCTCCACGATCACCGACGGCCTGGTGTACGACCCCTCGCTGGCTCCTTACCAGCAGGCGGGGCTGCGCAGCGGCACGCGCGATGACCGCGTGGCGTTCACCTCCAACGGCGGCAATCCCGCCGGGCAGATGTCCACCATCGCGGCGCTGGCCGCGGCGGCCCGGGTGCTGAAGCCCTACAATCCGGAGCTGGCGGAGCGTTCGCTGAACAATGCGCTCAAGCTCTGGAAAGAGAATTTCGCGGCGGCGGCGCCGGCGCATGGCGGCTTCGGCGGCTTTGGCGGTGACGGGCGCATCGCAGCTGCGATCCAGCTGTGGCGCACGACGGGGGAGAAGCAGTACCGCGACTTCTTCGAGCCGCTGGTGCTCGCCCAGATCAAGCCTGTGGAACTACCGCAGCAGCAGCGCGTTACGCGCAGCGACGGAGCGATCGGCCGCCAGGGTGTGGCCCGCGGCGTGGCTGCGCCGGTGGGACCGCTGCTCTCTTCCGGCGGCGGGTTCGGCCGCGGTGGCGGCAACCTTTCCACGGCGCTGTCGCTGTACCGCGACATGGACGCCGACTTCCAGGCTGCGGTGCGGGCGGCGCTGCCCGCCTACGTCGAGAGTCTGAATGCCCAGGCCGGCACCAACCCCTACGGCGTGCCCATTTCCGGCCGCGGCTGGGGCGGCAACGAGCAGATCCTCTCCTGGGCGCAGAACTGCTACCAGGTCTGGAAGCTCTTCCCGGATGCGATTGATCCTCAATTGGTTCTGGACGCCTGGAATTACATCTACGGCTGCCACCCTTACAGCAACAAGTCCTTCATCACCGCGGTGGGCGTGGACGTGAAGCAGGTGGCCTACGGCAACAACCGCGCAGATTACACCGTGATCCCGGGCGGCCTCGTGCCGGGACTGCTGGTGATGGCGCCGGACTACCTGGAGTGCAAGGACGACTATCCTTTCCTCTGGGGCGAGAACGAGTGCTGCACCCGCAATGTCCCCCAGATCGTGAGCCTGTCGCTCGCGGCGGAGGAAATTGCCGCCAGCATGCACTAGCCGTCATTCCGGGCCGGCTTCATTGTCATTCCGGGCTTGACCCGGAATCTCATTTTTTGTGTATCTTTGCGCCATGGAAATATCCCGACGCGCCCAGAACATGCCCTCTTCCCCGATCCGGAAGCTGGTGCCGTATGCCGATGCAGCCAAGCGCAACGGCGTACATGTCTATCACCTGAATATCGGCCAGCCCGACATCAAGACCCCGCAGTGCGGCCTGGACGCCCTGAAGGCCGTGGACCGCAACATCCTGGAATACAGCCCTTCGGACGGCTACCTGAGCCTGCGCACCAAGATGGTGCAGTACTACGCCGAGTACGGGATCTACCTCTCCCCGGAGGAGATCATCGTGACGACGGGCGGCTCTGAGGCGGTGCTGTTCGCCTTCCTTGCCTGCCTGGAGCCGGGTGACGAGGTGATCGTGACGGACCCGTTCTACGCCAACTACCTGGCTTTCGCCATCTCGGTCGGAGCCGTGATCAAGAGCGTGAAGACGAGCATCGAGGACGGCTTCCGGCTGCCTTCGGTGGAGGCTTTCGAGGAGCAGATCACGCCGCGGACCAAGGCCATCCTCATCTGCAACCCCAACAACCCGACGGGCTACCTGTACACCCGCAAGGAGATGCAGCGCCTGCGCGATATCGTGAAGAAACACAACCTCTATCTGTTCAGTGACGAGGTGTACCGCGAGTTCATTTACACGGGCATGCCCTACATCTCCGCCTTCCACATGGAGGGGATCGAGGAGAACGTCGTGCTGTTCGACTCCGTGTCCAAGCGCTATTCGGAGTGCGGCATCCGCATCGGCTGCCTGTGCACCAAGAACAAGCAGGTGCGCGACGCGGTGATGAAATTCTGCCAGGCCCGCCTGTCCCCGCCGCTTCTCGGCCAGATCGTGGCGGAGGCTTCGGTGAGCGTACAGAAAGAGTATCTGCAGAATGTGTACGAGGAGTACCTGGAGCGGCGCAACTACCTGATCGACGGGCTCAACAAGATCCCCGGCGTGTACTCGGCCATCCCGATGGGCGCCTTCTACACCATGGCGAAGCTCCCCGTGGACGACGCGGAGAAGTTCTGCATCTGGTGCCTGAGCGACTTCCAGTACGAAGGGGCCACGGTCATGCTGGCGCCCGGCGCCGGCTTCTACACGGAGCCGGGGGAGGGCCGCCAGGAGGTCCGCATCGCCTACGTCCTCTGCAAGGAGGATCTCGCCCGCGCCCTCGTCGTCCTCCAGAAGGCCCTGGAGGCCTATCCGGGTCGCACCGAATAGCGGTGCCTGTCCACAAATTTGACCGTTTTTGTGGACAAATCAGCATTTCCTTCGCGTCTATCCACGAAATCGAGTGTTTTTGTGGATGGAATCCTTTGTTGGGAAGAGCTCCCCGACAACCGCCGGTGGCAGTTTCAACATCCGCTGTATCTGCTTGTTGGAAGCGTTGTACTCGAAGTGCATGCGCCGGGCGACTTCCTGTTTTGCCGCAGCGGGCAGCAGTCCGGGGACGGCGTTGTCGTATTCCTTGTAACAGAGTGCGCACACGGCGCCGTATAGCTCGTCGTCGGTCAAGAAGATACGCTCGCCAAGGCGGTTGGCGACCTCCGAATAGGCTTCGTGGTCCCGAGTCAGCCGCCGGAAGTATTGGTGCGCATCCCGGAAATACCCTTCCGCTTCCCGAATGGCGCAGAAACTGGGCGGGAACAACATACGTCCGGCCACATCCCCTCCTGGCGGGAAGCCGTCCACAACCAGATATCGGTCCGGCAGATCGACTTCCCGGCAATGGCACATGGCTCGTTGTTCCCGTACCGGCAGAGACATGAATGTCCGGGTGGGTAGACATTCGCCCATCGGGTTAAAGAAGAATACCCCGGCACACCACCAATAGGAATAGGGCGTACAGTCCGGTGAGACCACATAGCCATTGCGGTTGACATATACGATCTCGTTGCGCAAGGCCTGCAGGTCCGGGATGCTGAACCATTCTGCTTCGAAGTTCTGCATTCTGCAATACCGCTGCTTCCCGCCGAGGTAGCGCTTCAACCTCGCCTTGAACAGGTCGAAGAAAGCCCGGACGTCCTTCTCCGGCCCTGCCAGAACAATGTGCAGATGGTTGCTCATCAGCGCGAAAGTCAACACTCGGCACTTGGGGAAAGCAGCGCAGCAAATCCCGAGCAATGTGACTCCGAGCAGGAAGTCTTCGTGGCAGGCGAAGACGATCTCCATCCCCTCTCCGTTTGTATAAAGATGCCAATAGGGACCGCCCCGGTCGAAGGCGGCTTCGCATGCGGATTCCCTGTTCATCGTGCGTGCCCTCCCGGTCTTCTCGGATGCCCCGACTCGGGCCCCAGGTCGACGCCCAGTTTCTCCAGCCTCAGCTTGAGGGCATTGACATTGCGGCCTTGTTCAAAGGAAAGCATCCACCACGGGATTTTCTCACCGCTCTCGGCATATTCCCGGTAACTGGCAAGCAGCGATGCTTCCTGCTCGGCAGTCCATTTCGTGAAGGCATTCGAATGGCGCATCTTGAGCTCTTTCATCTCCAAGCTGTTGAGATTCAAGAATTCGCGTAAATAGAGAAGTCTCTCTCCTTCTATCCCTGCATCCAGCCATTCTGCCAGAATGCCATCTTCGTAGTAATCCTGGATCAGCCGAAGGGATCGGGCGGAAAAACCGCACATGGCACGGACCTGAGCTGGACTTGACGCATCAGTCCGAGTGCTTCCCCCGGTCTCTGCGAGGGCCCGGCCCAATTCATGAAACGCTTCGAACATCAGTTGATCCAGGGCACTGAACGCCAAAGTGCGGTATTCTTCCAGAATGCTCCGGATACGGGCTTCCCGGGTCGGCTGGGCGGCGAGGGGTTTTTCATTAGTCTCCATTTTTGAAACCTTTAACTGTTTAACTAAAGGCCTCACTCCGGATACAAGAATACGGATTATTCGGAGAAGAAACAAAAAACGCCGCCGGAAAATGGAGTCCATCCACAAATAGCATCGAAAATGTGGATGGACGGAGGAGAAATGCTGTTTTGTCCACAAAAACGGTCAAATTTGTGGACGGCACCGCTGGTCGCGGGGCGTGGAACTGCGGGGGCTCAGCGGCCGGCGACGGCGTCGATCTCGACGCGGGCGCCACGGGGGAGGGCGGCGACCTGGTAGCAGACGCGCGCCGGTTTGGCATCCGGGAAGTATTCCGCGTAAACGGCGTTCATGGCCCCGAAATCGGCGATGTCGGCGAGCAGCACCGTGGTCTTGGCGATGTCTCCGAAACCGAGGCCGGCGGCGGCGAGGATGGCGCCGAGGTTGTCCAGCGCCTGCCGGGTCTGCGCTTCGATGCCTTCGGGCATCTGCCCGCTCTTGGGGTCCACCGGCAACTGGCCGGACAGGTAGAGGGTGCCGTTCAGCTCCACGGCCTGGGAGTAGGGCCCGATGGCCGCGGGGGCGTCGGGCGTGGCGATGATCCGTTTCATGTCTCGCTGGTAAAGATGTTGTCGAACAGGGTGCGCAGGCGCCGCTCGTCCGCGATCAGTTCGCGGAGCTCCGCGAGCCGGGCCGCGTTGGGGGATTCGGGGATCCAGAGCTTGAGGTAGCCGCCGGCGACATATTTCTCGTGGAGGTGGTCCAGGGTGCGCTGCCAGTGGACCTCGCGGTCCGCGGAAGGGTAGTGGGCCAGCCCGAACTGGACCGTGCGCCGCACGATGGTCTCCGGCTCGATCTGCCGGTCCGCTTCGGCGATGATGCGTCCGTAGATGCTGCGCGGGTCGTGGTCGAGCGAGGCGCGGTGGTCCTCGGCGGCTTGCGCGATGGTCTCGATCTGCTCCGGGGAGAACCAGCGGGGGAGCCGGGGATCCTCCCGGATGATGCGGCCTGAGACGAGGTGGTGCGTGGCGCGGTCCTCGCACAGGCCGGTGTCGTGGAAGGCAGCGGCGGCGTAGACCATTTCGCGGTCCACGGGATAGAACGCCGCCAGGGCGAGGGCGTCGCGGATCACGCGCTCCGCGTGCGGCCGCCGGTGGGCCTTGTCGAAGACGTCGTAGCGGGGGAGGATCTCCGCTTCGACATAGCTGTGCAGGTCGGGGTAGTCCATGGTACGGCGAAGATACGAAGATTTTTTCGCATCTTTGCAGCATGAAACGCCTGATCCTGCTCGTCGCGCTGCTCCTGCCCGGCCTGGCCGCCCTGGCGGGCGAACCGTATTTCTGCCTGCAGCAGGGCCGCACGCTCTATTATGAGCGCTACGACGCCTCCGGCACCAAACTCCGGCGGACGACCACCCTGGACATCGTGTCCGTGGCGCTGTCCGGCAGCGGCCGCCGCGTGGAATACGGCTTCACGCTGCGCAAGGCGAACGGCGCCGTGATGTACGGCGGCCGTTCGGTCCTGGTCAACGAAATCGACGCCGACGGGACGGTCCGGGCGGACCTGGGGGCCTCGCTGAAGGCCGTCATCCAGAACTTTCTCTCCGGTGCCAATCCGGTCTCGAGCGGCGATACGGCCCTTCTTCCCGCCGACATGAAGCCGGGGGACACGCTCCCGGAGGCCCACTGCTCCGTGGAGACGGCCGCCCTCAAATACCGCATCGACGTCACCGAGCGGCAGGTCCTGCGCGCGGAGCGCGTCACCGTCCCGGCCGGGACCTTCGACTGCATGGTCGTGCGCGAGCACAAAGTGGAGCGGGGCCCCGGCCACCACAGGGACACCGTCTCTGACAGCTGGTACGCCCCCGGGGTGGGCTATGTCCGCCACGATACCTATGACAGCAAAAACATGCGCCTGGACACGACGGAAGTCCTGAAAAAGTATTAAATTTGCAGAATTGACCGTCCGACAGATGAGAAAGAAGCTCCTGACCGTCTTGTTCCTGCTGGCGCCCCTGGCGCTGGCGGCGCAGGGCGTTTCCCGTGTCGAAAGCGCGGCGCAGGCCCTGGCCGACGCCGGTTTCGCCAACGTGCGCGCCGCCCAGACGGAGGAGTTCACGGTCTTCACCCTCGAGAACGACGCCTACAAGCTCCCGGCCGAAGGCTTCGCCCGGGCCGTGCAGATCCTCGAGGGGGCCGGGCTGGACACCTCCCGGCCGGTCAAGATCATCGGGACCTCGTACAAGGTCCCGGAAGTGACGATCACGTTCGACCCGGAGGCCGGCCTGTGGAGCACTACCAAGCGCCTCGACGCTTCCTGGGACGCCGTGAAGCGGCAGCCCATGCTGAACAACTCCTTCGGCAAGGCGGACATCACCGTCTATCCGCAGCTTCTCCTCAAGAACCTCATTATCACGCAGGTATACCAGTCTCTCTGGACGCTCAGCCCGACCCTGGAGGTCCCGCTCTGGCCGGGCGGGAGATTCAGCTACCAGGTCAAGATCCCTGTTTTCAACGACGGCTACGGTGAGATGGAGGGCTACCCCCATCCCGGTTTCATCACGCTCTCGCAGCGATTCCGCGACCCCTGGCACCTCAACATCCTGGGCAAGGCAACGGTCGGCATTTTCAATGCCACGCATGTGGGCGCCGCCCTGGAGCTGGCCTACTGGTTCCCCAACGAGCGTTTCTGGATCGACACGAAACTGGGCGTGCTGGACCTGATCCGTTTCGGGCCTTCTACCAGGAGTATCGGCGGCGTGCGCGAAAAAGGGCCCCTGCCCGAATGGCTGGTCGGTTTCTGGATGCACCCCAATGCCACCCCCGACTGGGATTTCGTGTGGAATTTCGCAGTGAATTATTATTGTCCCTCGCTCCAGACGCAGTTCCTGCTGCGGGTCGAACGTTTCGTCCGCCAGGACTACGGCGTCAAGTTCGAGATGATCCGCCATTTCCGGCGCTGCTCGATCGGCTTCTATGCGATGAAGGGCTTCACGGCGCTGCAGCACACCAACGGCGGCTTCCGTTTCCAGGTCGCCCTGCCGCCGTACCGCCATGCCCGCCACGGCTACCTGCCGCGGATTACGACCTCGGGCCAGACGGGTATGTCCTATAACGCCAACAACGAGCAGTATTATTATAAGGAGTTCCGTTCGGAGGCGTCGGACAACATCATGAGCAAGAATTACTACAACCCTTATTATATCAACGCGGCGCTGGGCCACAAATACGTCTTCCCGCTCGGCCTCATCGACTAGATCCCGGCATTCGCCGCTCCTTTCCCCGACCATCGCTGCTCCATTTCCCGACCATCGCCGCGCCGCTTTCCGTCAGCCGCCGGCTCTGCTTTCCGTCATCCGCGGGCTCCGCTTTTTGTCATTCGCGGGCTCCGACCGGCGAATCTCCTAATAAATAAAGGGATAGGTGTTGATAAGATGGTTAATAAAAAATGAAAAAATTTGTTTTTTATCTTTTTATGCAGTATCTTTGTCGCTCGTATGGAAGTATGCCCAAACGGGCGCGCAGCCGTACGGTGAGTTTTGAATATTTGTTTAACGTTTAATATTTATTTAAAAGAAATGAAAAAGTTTTTTTCACTCATTGCGTTAGTAGGTGTATTCGCCGCTTGCCAGCCTGAGGATTTGAAGACCATCTTCCAGTCCTCGCCTGCCCAGCTGACGATCAATGTCTCGAAGGTCGTCAACTCCGTGAACGGTGCTGACGTTACCGCCCAGGCGAGCAAGACCCCGTACAGCGTTACGGGTACTCCGGCGATCCCTGCCGGTGTCGGTACGGTTTCCGCGACTTATAACAATGCGACCGGTACCCTCAGTGTTCCTTATCCTGCGATTCTCGCTGACACCGATCCCGTCACCATCGACGTGACCGTGCACATCCCCGGTTCCGTGGGTGACTACACCATCGATGTCAAGGAAACGATCGGTGATGAGAAAGTGACGAAATACATCCTCAGCGAGGCCAAGAGCCATGGCATCAGCCACGACGGTTCCCTCTGGCTGGAGAATGCTTCCGATTACAACCTCAATGACTCCTGCACTTATACCGAGTTCACGGGTGAGGCCTGGGACGAGGAGAGCGAAGTGAAGGTCTTTGAGGATGCTTTCGCGGAGATCGTCAATGCGAACGCCGAGGTCCACAACCCCGGTATCCTCGAGGAAGAGAAAGAGTACAAATTCACCATTCCCGCCTGGTCCTGGTATCAGGTCGTTGCTGAAGTGCATGAGATTCCCGTTCACTTCGATGTGGTCGCTACTCCGAGCAACGGTGCTCCGGTTATCGGCAACAACGGTGTCATCGGTTCCTTCGATTCGAATAGCGTGTACACAATCGTTGGGCTGAACCATATGGCCCACCCGAGCCACGCTGACCACTATGGCCACTACACGGGTCATGGCAACGGCTCCAACGCTGGTGGCGGTCTTGTCGAGGAATAATCTTTCCCTCTCTAGTGTTTAACGAAATTAAAAGATATCAGATATGAAACTCAAAGCACTTGCATTGTCTATCGCTCTTGCGGCCGGTGTGTTCGCCGCGAACGCTCAGACGGCTACCAAGGGAAATGATGTGTTCGTCGGTCTCGGCGGCGGTATCATCTCCACGCTCAACGAGGGCTTCAACACCCCTGCTTTCTACGGCAACATCATGGTTGGCCGTTACATCACGCCGGTCTGGGGTGTCCGTGCTGTCATCGGCGGCCCGTTCCAGACCCTCGACCAGAAGGCTGGCAACGCCCAGAACTATCAGAATGTCGGTACTCCGTATTCCAAGCAGAACAAGCTCTTCGGCGAACTGAACGCTGATGTCCTCCTGAACATCTCCAACATCTTCGCTGACGACCTCGCGAAGTTCGATGTCTACGCCTTCTTGGGCCCGACCATGAACTTCTCCTCCGTCGGCACCCAGTTCGCTCCTGCTGCCAACCAGAATTCCACCGCTGTCCGCGTCGAGGAGCCGAATCCGGATCCCCTGAAGGTCCGCGTCGGTGCCACCGCCGGTCTCGGCCTTGGCTACAACATCACCAATGAGTGGGAGCTCGCCCTCGAGGGCCGCTTCGGTGTCACTCCGTCCGTGTTCGGCGACGCCAGCCAGTACCGCAAGGGTGAGGGCACCGGCCGCCTGACCCTGAACGCCATCTACACCATCGGTGGCAAGAACGGCAAGTTCGCCCGTGCTGCCGCTGCCGCTGCCGCCGCCGGCTACCTCTCCAAGGAGGCTGCTGACGCCCTGGCCCGCGACTACGCTGCCAAGAACCCGAAGATCGTTGAGAAGGTCGTCGAGAAGGAAGTCATCAAGGAAGTCGAGAAGCTCATCAACAACGAGATCCCTGCCTCCACCGCTGTCTTCTTCACCATCGGCAAGGCCAACCTCACCGAGCAGGACAAGGCTCGCCTCAAACTGTACGCCGAGTCCATCAAGGATGCTGACGCCACCTTCTCCGTCGCCGGTTACGCCGACAAGAAGACGGGCACCCCGAAGATCAACCAGAGCCTCTCCGAGCGCCGCGCCAAGGTCGTTTACGACTACCTCGTCAGCTGCGGTGTCCCTGCCAGCAAGCTCGAGACCAGCGCCAATGGCGGTGTCGATCCGATCTTCTTCAACAACGATGTGCTGAGCCGCACCGTGATTATCAAAGCGAAATAATTCCTTTAGATAAATATTATTCCGTGTGGAGGACCCGCGACCTGGTTGCGGGTCCTCTTTTTTTTGTTCTGCATTTTGCTGTGTCTGTGATTTTTTCTTATATTTGCGTATTGTATTAAGTTAGGTATCAACTGCGATGCTCGAGGAGATCAAGTCCAATATAGCCAGGCTGGTTGCGATGTACGAGGCCGAGAGGCAGCGGGCGGACACCCTGGCGGCGAAACTCTCCGACAGCGAGCAGAAATGCCGGCAATACAAGGAGCAGATTACTGATTTGAACCAACAGATAGACAATCTTGAGTTGATGCGCGCCTTCCAGGCCGCCGGTGACCCTGCGGAGTCCCGGGAGCGGATCGGCCGGCTGATCAAAGAGATTGACAAATGCATAAAGCTGCTGGAGAGTTGACATGGCACAGGACATCACATTGAAGGTCGCCGGCAAACCCTACCGCCTCAGCGCAGCCACTCCTGAGATGGAGCAGCTGATGCGTCTGGCCGCCGCGGACGTGACCGAGATGATGACCCGGTTCGACGCCCGTTTTCCCGACAGCAGTCCGGAGGACAAGCTGGCTTTCGTGGCCATCCAGGAAGCAGCCGGCAAGCTCTCCGCCCAGAAGAAGATGTCCCGCCTCGTGGAGGAGGTGGAGGCGCTGCAAGGGGATGTCGCGGCCTATCTGGACGGGATGAAGAAAGGTAAGTAGCCGTCAGGCCCATCTTCTGAAAACAACAGAGTTCTTCGGAACCGGGTCTACTCGCCCTGAGGAAGGCAAGCCCGCTTCGACGGGAAGCCCGGGACAGGACGGAGCCCAAATCTTATTCAGAGGCTTTCTGAAAGTTCGGCTGACGGCTTTTTTCCAACAGTATCTGCTCCGTGAGGACAGATACTGTTTTTATTATATATATTATGTTTTTGTACTATATCCTAGCAGCCGTTGCCGGAGCCGTACTGGCCCTTGCAATTTATATACTCGTCAGCCGCGCCGCCTCGAAGGGCCGCGCAGACGCGATTATCGAGAAGGCTAACCTGGAGGCCGAGAGCCTCAAACAGCAGAAGATCCTGCAGGCCAAGGAGAAATTCCTCCAGCTGAAGGGCGAGCACGAGAGTTTCGTGAACAAGAAGAACAATGAGCTCCGCGACCGGGAGAACAACATCAAGTCCCGCGAGGGGCAGCTCAAGCAGCAGCAGGGCGAGCTGGACCGCCGCCAGCATGACCTGGATTCCCAGAAGGGGCAGGTGAACGCCCTCAAGTCCAAGCTGGACGCCAAGCTGGAGGAGTGCGAGAAAGTCACCGCCCAGGTCAACAAGGAGCTGGAGAGCATCGCCGGCATGACCGCGGAAGAAGCCCGCAAGATGCTGGTCGAGAACATGAAGGCGGAGGCCCGCACCGAAGCCCAGGCCTATATCAACGACACCTTGGACGAAGCGCGGCTGAACGCCGCCAAGGAGGCGAAGCGCATCGTGATCAACACCATCCAGCGCACCGCTACGGAGACGGCGATCGAGAACGCCGTCACGACCTTCCCCATCGAGAACGACGAGGTCAAGGGCCGCATCATCGGCCGTGAGGGACGCAACATCCGCGCCCTGGAGGCCGCCACGGGCGTGGAGATCGTCGTGGACGACACCCCGGACGCCATCCTGCTGTCCGCCTTCGACCCGGTCCGCCGCGAGGTGGCCCGCCTGGCCCTGCACCAGCTGGTGATCGACGGCCGCATCCACCCCGCCCGCATCGAGGAGGTCGTGGCGAAGGTCAGCAAGCAGCTCGAGGACGAGATCCTCGAGACGGGCAAGCGCACCTGCATCGACATGGGCATCCACGGGCTGAACCTGGAGCTGGTGAAGCTCATCGGCCGCATGAAATACCGTTCTTCCTATGGCCAGAACCTGCTGCAGCACTCCCGTGAGGTGGCGAACATCTGCGCCATCATGGCTTCCGAGCTCGGCCTGAATCCCAAGATCGCCCGCCGCGCCGGCCTGCTGCACGATATCGGCAAGGTCAGCGACCTGGAGCCGGAGCTCCCGCACGCCATCCTGGGTGCCAAGCTCGCCGAGCAGTACAAGGAGCGTCCCGAGATCTGCAACGCCGTGGGTGCGCACCACGAGGAGATGGAGATGACCTCCATCTACGCCCCGCTGGTGCTCGTGGGCGACGCCATTTCCGGCGCCCGTCCGGGTGCCCGCCGCGAGGTGATCGAGTCCTATATCAAGCGCCTCCGCGGCATGGAGGACCTGGCGGCGTCCTATCCGGGCGTGACCAAGACCTATGCCATCCAGGCAGGCCGCGAGCTCCGCGTCATCGTGGGTGCCGAGGAGGTCTCCGACGAGCAGGCCGCGCGCCTGTCCACGGACATCGCCCAGCGTATCCAGGATGAGATGACTTATCCGGGCCAGGTGAAGATCACCGTGATCCGCGAGACCCGTTCCGTCGCCATCGCCAAATAAGTCCTTTCTCCCATGCTTTCACGATTGATCCTGTCCCTTGTCCTGCTGCTGCAGCTCTCGCCGCAGATCCAGTGGAAGTCCGAGGTCAAAGAGTCCCCGGAGGGGAATCAGCTGGTCCTGACGGGCGAGCTGGATCCCGGGATCGACCATGTGACCGGCACGGTCACGTATATGCCCTGCGAGGGAGAGGCCTGCTACATGCCCGTCGATTGGGATTTTGAGGAGTATATCAAGACTGCCGGGGTTGCTGGCGCGGGGCTGCTCGGCTCCGGAAACGTCCCGCTTCGCGGGACCCCTCCCAACGCTGTTAGCGATGGGCCCCTCCCTCTTACGGAGCCGAGGGTGGCTACGGTTTCCGGGGCCGACAGCCCCGTCGCCCAAAAAGCAACCTGGCAGTCCGGGGAGCAGCAGAAACCCGCCGCTCCCGGGGGGCTCTGGGCGCTGATCCTCGAGGCGATCCTGTGGGGCTTCGCGATGCTGCTGACGCCCTGCGTGTTCCCGATGGTCCCTATGACGGTGTCCTTCTTCATGAAGGGCAGTGATAATCCCCGCCAGGGCCGCTTGAAGGCCTTCCTGTACGGCCTGTTCATTGTCCTGCTGTACACGGTCCCGATCAGCCTGATCATCGGCGTTACCTGGATCCTGGGCGGCAGCGGCGTGACGGCCGACATCTTCAACTGGCTGTCCACCCACTGGCTGCCGAACCTCATCTTCTTCCTGGTGTTCATGGTCTTCGCCGCCAGCTTCTTCGGCGCGTTCGAGATTACGCTCCCGTCCAAGTGGACGAACAGCGCCGACAAGAACAGCGACCGGAAGGGCCTGGGCGGCATCTTCTTCCTCGCGCTCACGCTCGTGCTCGTCAGCTTCAGCTGCACCGGCCCGATCGTGGGGACGGTGCTGATCAAGAGCACGGAAGGGGAGTTCTGGACCCCGATGGTCACGATGCTGGCCTTCAGCATCGCCTTCGCCCTGCCGTTCACGCTCCTGGCCTTCTTCCCTTCGCTGCTGAAGAAGCTCCCGAAGAGCGGCGGCTGGCTCAACTCCGTCAAGGTGGTGCTCGGCTTCATCGAGATCGCCCTGGGGCTGAAGTTCCTCAGCACGGCGGACCAGACCTACCACTGGCACCTGCTGGACCGCGAGGTTTACCTCGCCATCTGGATCGCCGTCTTCTTCCTGCTGGGCCTGTACCTGATCGGCAAGATCCGCTTCAAGCACGACTCCCCGCTGGAGTACCTGGGCGTCCCGCGCCTGGTCCTGGCCATCGCCACCTTCTCGTTCGTGGTCTACCTGCTGCCCGGCATGTGGGGTGCGCCGCTGAAGGGGATCTCCGGCTATCTGCCGCCGATGGAGACGCAGGACTTCGTGCTGGGTTCTGCGCCTGTCCAAGCCGTTGAGACGCCCGTTCAGGCCGGGCATGACGAAGGGACGATCACCGTGGCACATGGCCTGCAGGCCTATGACAACCTCGAGGACGGCCTGGCCGCGGCGAAGGCCGCCGGCAAGCCGGTCTTCCTGGATTTCACGGGCTACGGCTGTGTGAACTGCCGGGAGATGGAGGCGCGCGTGTGGTCGGATCCGGAGGTGCTGCGGCGCCTGCGGGAGGACTTCGTCATCGTGGCGCTCCATGTCGATGACAAGACGAAACTCCCTGAGTCACAATGGGTCATGAACGACCGTGGCAAGCCCCTCAAGGACGTCGGCCGCGTCAACTCCTACATCGCCCTGCACGACTTCGGCATCAACGCCCAGCCGAACTACTTCCTCCTTGACGGCGACGGGAACCGTCTCGCCGGTCCCCGTCCCTACAACCTCGACATCCAAGGTTTTATTTCCTTCCTGGATTCCGCGCTACAGCGCTGAGATCATTTTGGCGAAGAGTTCGGTCATCTTCGCGGCGGCGGCGTCAGCCTGCTTGACGACGTCGTCGCCGTCGTTGAGATTCTTCGGCTGGTTGTCGGTGTTGGCGCAGTTGGTCACCACGCTCATGCCGAACACCCGCAGCCCGCAGTGCCGCGCCACGATGACCTCCGGGACCGTGCTCATGCCGAGCAGGTCGGCACCCACAGTGCGGTAGAAACGCACCTCGGCCGGCGTCTCGTAGGTCGGGCCCGTGCTGCCGAAATACACCCCCTTTCGCAGGGAAATGCCCATCTCCGCGGCGCAGGACTCGGCCAGCGCCTGCAGATTCAGGTCATAGGCGCAGGTCATGTCCGGGAAGCGGGGGCCCATCTCCTCGAGATTGGGCCCGATCAGCGGATTCGGGAACATGCTGATATGGTCGCGGATGATCACCAGGTCGCCCACGCGGAAGTCGGGATTGGCCCCGCCGGCGGCGTTGGAGACGAACAGGTCCTGCACGCCCAGCACGGCCATGGTGCGCACGCCGATGGTCACGAGGTCCATCGGATAGCCCTCATAATAATGGAAGCGGCCCTGCATGGCGATGACCGTCTTGCCGCCCAGGCGGCCGATGATGAAGTTGCCCTTGTGGCCGACGGCGGTCGAGACCGGGAAACCGGGAATGTCGCGGTAGGGGATCACGACCGGCTGCTCGATGCGGTCGGCCAGGCGGCCCAGGCCGCTGCCGAGCACGATGCCGACGATGGGAGTATATCCTCCGGTCTGCTGCCGGATGTAGTCGGCGGCGACCTGATAGGTGCGGATTCTGCTGTCCATGTTATTAATTTTTAGATGGTTATGCGATCTTGGCGAGGACCTTTCGGGCCTCGGCGATGATCTCCCGTTCGCCCGGGATCTCGCGGTGGCGCATCAGGAAGCGGCCGTCGCAGATGACGGAGTCGATGCAGTCGGAGTGGGCGGAATAGACCAGGTTCGCGAGGAACGGTCCGGGGGAGAGGAAGAAGGTGTTGTCCGTCTCGACCAGCAGCAGGTCGGCCAGCGCGCCCTCCTCGATGCGGCCGGCGTCGAGGCGCAGGGCCTTCGCGCCGTTGACCGTGGCCATGTCCATCAGCTCGGGCAGCGGCAGGGCCGAAGGGTCCTCCCGCCAGGCCTTCTGGAAGAGGGCGGCGGTCTTCATCGCCTCGAGCATGTCGAGATTGTTGGACGAAGCGCAGCCGTCCGTGCCCAGGCAGAGGTTGACCCCGGCGTCGTGCATCTCGTTGTATAGGAAGCGGTAGCCGGACGAGAGCTTGGCGTTGGAGTTGATGTTGTGGATGCAGTGCACGCCGCGGGCGGCGAGCAGCTCGATGTCGTGCGGGGTGAGCCAAAGCGTGTGCGCGGCCAGCAGGCGGGGGGAGAGGACGCCCAGCTCGTCGAGATACTCGACGGGGGTGAGTCCGCCGTGGGCGGCCCTGCAGTCCTCCACCTCCTTGCGCGTCTCGCAGAGGTGGATATGCAGGTTGACGTCGTACTTGTCCGCCAGTTCGCTGGTCCAGCGTATCATCTCCTCGCTGACGGAATAGACGGCGTGGAAGGCCAGGCCGTAGATGTGGCCGGGGTCGCCGGCATGCAGGAAGGCCTCGCTCTTGGCGATGCACTGCTCCTTCTGGCGCTCCGCTTCTTCGCGGCTGCCCTTGTCCATCACGTCATAGCCCGTGGAAATGCGCAGGCCCATCTCCCGGGCGGCCCGGACGGAAGAATCGAAGAACCAGTACTGGTCGTTGAACGCGGTCGTGCCGGTGCGGATCATCTCCAGGCAGGCGACCTTGGTCGCCCAATAGACGAAGTCGTGGTCCAGGTGCTCCTCGACCGCCCAGATCTTCTTGAGCCAGTCGAAGAAGAGCATGTCCTCGCCGATCCCGCGCATGAGGGTCATCGGCGAATGGGTGTGCATGTTGATGAATCCCGGAATGGCGACCTTGCCGGAGCAGTCCATCATCTCGATGTCTCCGGAAAGCTCCCAGCCCGCGGCATCCCCGGCGGCACCGATCCTGCGGATCCGCCCCTGCCCGATCAGGATGTCCTTGCGGGCCTCGCCGAGGGTGACGTCCCTGAGGAGGATGGCTCCCATCAGCGCTCGTCGAAGTCCGCCTCCCCGAAGCCGTCCGCGGTGCGCTGCGGAATCTCTCCGTGGAAGCAGGTGTCCCGGATATAGGCGATCACCTCGTCCAGCCCTTCCGCAAACTTCTCGAAGTCCTCCTTGTAGAGGAAGATCTTGTGCTTGTCATAGTTGAAGGTCCCGTCCGGATTGTTGCGACGCTTGCTCTCCGTGATGGTGAGATAGAAGTCCTTGCGGCCCTTGGTGGCCTTGACGTCGAAGAAGTAGGTCCGCTTCCCGGCCCTGACGGGCTTGGAAAATACATCCTCCGCATCCCGGCTGTCGTATCTCGCCGAATCATAATCCTCTCTGTACATAGCGCTAATTTTAGTGTTTATCTTCTTGCAAAAATAGAATATTTATCGATTACTTGCTATCTTTGCACACAAATTTGTTTGAAAGTATGCTCAACCGAAGAATTCTCCGTGTCAAGGTCTTCAAGACCATCTACTGCTACGCGGAAAACCACGGTATGACCCTGGGAGAGGCGGAGTCCCTGCTCGACGTCTCCTGCGAGTCCACGCGGGCCCTGTACCTGTTCCTGCTCGCGGTCGCCGGCCCCCTCACCGCGGAGGCGAAATCCCGGATCGAGGCGGCCCGCGCCAAGTTCAACCCGACCCAGGAGGAGCTGCATCCCAATCTCAAGTTCGTCGGCAACCGCATCGCCCCGCTGCTTGCGCAGGATCCCGATTTCACGAAGATCGTCGCCCGGAAGAAGCTCTCCTGGGAGCAGTACGACGTGCTGCTGCGGCACCTCTACGAGCGCATCCGCGGCCGGAAATATTTCCAGGAATACCTGGACAGCGGCGAGGATTCCCTGGAGGAGGACGCCCGGCTGTGGTGCCGGATCTTCGAGCGGGAGTTCGAGGACGACGCCGAGCTCCACGACATCCTGGAGGACCTGTCGATCCATTGGAACGACGACCTGGGCTATGCCCTGGGCTGGTGCATCCGCAGCATCCGCGCCCTGGGCCAGGGAGAGCCCTGGCGCCTGCCGCCCCTGTACCAGAGCGAACTGCCGGGCAACGAGGGCTTCGAGAGCGACAAGCGCTTCGTCGTGGGGCTGCTCCGCACGGCTTACGCCCACTACGACGAGTTCAGCGCCCGCGTGGCGGAGCTCACGCCGGGCTGGACCCGCGACCGCCTCTGCACCACGGACCTGGCGCTGATCGCCTGCGGGATGGCGGAGGCCCTGATGTGCCCGGGCGTGTCGCCCCGCATCATCATCAACGAGTACGTCGAGATCTCGAAATACTACAGCACGCCGGAGAGCAGCGGTTTCGTCAACGGCCTGCTGGACAAACTGATCAACCAACACGAATAACAGAATATGACTAACATGATTTTACAGGCGGCTCCTGCCGCCGGAGCGGCTGGCGGCAGCTGGAGCTTCCTGCTGATGATTGCCTTGATGTTCCTGGTGATGTGGCTCTTCATGATCCGTCCGCAGCGCCGTGAGCAGAAGCGCCTTGAAGAGATGCGCAACGCCCTCAAGAAGGGGGACAAGGTGATCACCGCCGGCGGTATCTACGGTGTCGTGGCGGACGTGGACGAGCGCACCGTCCTGATCAAGGTGGACGGCGAGGTGAAGCTCCGCGTGGACAAGACCTCCATCCAGAAGGACATGACCGAGGCTCCCGCAGCTCCCGCCGAAAAGAAATAGCAAGTGAAGGGCTGGGTACAATTCCTCCTCTGTGTGCTGCTGTCCGCGGGCTTCTGGCTCGTGCTCAACCTGTCGCAGGATTATGTGGCGCTGGTGAGCATGCCGGTCGTGGCGGAGAGCAACATCGAAGGCAGGGCCGCCGTGTCCACGTCGGAAGCCACCGCGACCGCGCAGGTCTCGGCTTCCGGCTTCCGGCAGTTCGTCCTGGCGCGCCGCCACAAGCGGCCCGTGCAGGTGACGTTCGCCGACACGGACATGCGCCATGCCGGGGAGGACCGGTACGCCATCGCCAATGCCGCCCTCTACCGCTACGCCTCCCAGATCTTCGGCGAGGGCGTGACGGTGGAGAGCTTCATCTCCGACGACCTGGAGTTCGTCTTCCCGGAGGAGACCTACAAGAAGGTGCCGGTGCGCCCGGTCCTGTCGCTCAGCTTCGAGCCGCAGTACATGGCGCTCAAGCCGATGAGCCTGCAGCCGGATTCGGTGCTCGTCTATGGCGAGCCCTCGCGCCTGTCCCATGTGGAGCAGGTGCTGACGAAGCCGCTGGAGCTCGACGAGCTGCGCAGCAGCGTGCACGGCAAGGTGCGGCTGGACACGCCGTCCGGCGTGCGCCTCTCGCACCAGGAGGCCATCTACTCCATGGAGGTCACGCGCTTCGTCGAGGTGCGCGCGGAGGTGAAGATCGGCACGCGCAACGTCCCCGCCCGTACGGACCTGGCGGTCCTGCCTTCCACGGCGACGGCCGTGTTCCGCTGCGTCTTCCCGACCACGGCGGACCCGGCGGCTCAGACCTCGTTCTACATCGACTGGCGCGACTTTTCCAGCTCGCGGAGCGGCCGTTGCGTGCCGCGCTGCGAGGGGCTCCCGTCCAACGTGATTGATTACACGCTGTCCCCGGAAGTCTTTGACTGCCTGGTCAAAACGGCGGAATGACGATGCGTACGATCCTGGTCACCGGTCCCATCGGCAGCGGCAAGTCCGCGGCCTGCCGCTACCTCGCCTCGCTGGACTTCCCGGTCTATGACTGCGACGCCCGCACGAAGATGCTCTATTCGCTCGTGCCCGGGCTGAAGTGCAGCATCGAAGAGCGTCTGGGCCTTCCGTGGTCGCAGATCGGCACGGTCTTCGCCGAGCCGGACAAGCTCCGCACCCTGGAGGAAATGGTCTACCCTTACGTGGTGGAGGACCTGAAGGCGTGGAAGGCGGCCCAGACGGCGCCCGTCGTCTTCGTCGAGTCCGCCATCGCCCTGGACAAGCCGCAGTTCGACGGCCTGTACGACGCCGTCCTGCTGGTCACGGCGCCCTATGAGATCCGCGTGCAGCGCAACCCCAAGGCGGCGGAGCGTGACGCCCTGCAGCACTTCGACCCGGCCCGCGCCGACCTCACCGTCGACAACGACGGCACCAAAGAAGAATTACAACTAAAAATCCGAAAACTGATATGCAAACTGATTTAGCACGGATCCTGTCCGTGGCGGGCCAGCACGGCCTGTTCCAATATGTCGCCCAGGCCCGCAGCGGCGCCATCGGCGAGAACCTGGCCACTAAGCAACGCAAGGTGTTCTCCGCCTCGAGCCGCATCTCCACCCTGGCGGACATCGCCATCTTCACCAGCGAAGGCGAGATGAAGATGGACGAGGTGTTCCTCGCCCTCAAGAAGGTGCTCGGCGACGCCCCCGCACCGTCCCCGAAGGCCTCCGACAAGGAGATCCTGGACCTGTTCCGCAAAGCCATCCCCAACTACGACGCCGACCGCTTCTACCTCTCGCACATGCGCAAGGTGGTGGACTGGTACGACCAGCTCGTCAAGTACGCGTCCCTGGATTTCGTCAAGCAGGAAGAAGGCGCCGATGCGAAAGAGGCTTAGGGTCGTCACCCTCGGCTGTTCGAAGAACACCGTCGACACGGAGCATCTGCTGGCCCAACTGCCGGCGGATGCTTTCGAGCTTGTGGACGGCGACGCGCCGGTGGACTGCCTGCTGCTGAACACCTGCGGCTTCATCGGCGACGCCAAGGAAGAGTCCGTGAACGCCATCCTGGAGGCCGTGGAGGCCAAGAGACGCGGCGAGGCGGGGACCGTGGTCGTGTTCGGCTGCCTGTCCCAGCGCTATCCGGACGAGCTGCGCGCGGAGATCCCCGAGGTGGACGCCTGGTTCGGCGCCCGCGATCTCGCGCCGCTGCTGCGCCATCTGGGCGTGGATCCGGGCCCGCTGGTGACCCGCCGCCTGACGGAGGCGAAAGGCTACGCCTACCTGAAGATTTCCGAAGGCTGCGACCGCCGCTGCTCGTACTGCGCCATCCCGCTGATCCGGGGCGCGCACCGCTCCGTGCCGATGGAGGACCTCGTCGCGGAAGCGGAGTCGCTCGTCGCAGCCGGCGTGCGGGAACTGATCCTGATCGCACAGGACACGACCTACTACGGCCTGGACCTGTATGGCCGGCGCGCCCTGGGCGAGCTGATCGGCCGCCTGTCGGCGATCCCCGGGCTCACTTGGATCCGCATCCACTATTCCTATCCGGCGGATTTCCCGGAAGACGTCCTGGAGGTGATGGCGCGCAACCCGAAGGTCTGCAAGTACCTGGATATCCCGCTCCAGCATATCTCGGACCCGGTGCTCGACCGCATGCGGCGGCACGTGGACGGGGCGTGGACGCGGGCCCTGATCGCCCGGCTGCGCCGGGAGGTGCCCGGCGTGGCGCTGCGCACGACGATGATCGTGGGGCATCCGGGCGAGACGCAGGAGGCTTTCGAAGAGCTGCTGGATTTCGTGCGCGAAGCGCGTTTCGAGCGCCTGGGCGCCTTCATGTACTCCGAGGAGGAGGGGACCTGGGGGGCGGAGCATTTCGCGGACGACGTGCCTCCGCAGGTCAAGCAGGAGCGCCTGGATGCGCTGATGGACCTGCAGCGGGAGATCTCGCTGGCATACAACCGCTCCCGCGTGGGCACGGAGGTGACCGTCATGGTGGACGGCTTCCTGCCGGAAGGCGGCGCGGTCGCGCGCAGCGAATTCGAAAGCCCGGAGGTGGACGGGGAGATCCTGGTCCGCGCCCTGGCGCCTTCCGTGCGGGTCGGAGACATGGTCCGGGTGCGCATCGTCGCCGCCGAGGAATACGACCTGGTCGCCGAGGCGGTCTAGGATTTGCTTTTTTGCGTTTTTGCGCTTACATTTGTCTCTGCTAAAACCTGCCGACATGGCCAATGAAAATTCGGGCAACAAGCTGATCGACCTGGATGAAGTGGTCGCCGCCAAATTCAATGGGAAGAAACTTCCCGGTTTCGTCATGCGCTTCCTCAAGCGCATCGTGCACCAGGACTGGATCAATGAAGGACTGTCGCGCTGCCGCGACGGGGAGGCGTTCTATAGCGACGCACTGAAGGAGCTGGACGTGAAGATCGAGGTCGAGGGCGCGGAGCGCGTCCCGAATGACGGCACCCGCTACGTCTTCGTCTCCAACCATCCCCTGGGCGGGATCGACGGACTCGCGCTGACCGATTTCGTCCAGAAGAACTACGGCTACTGCAGGCTGCTGGTCAATGATTTCCTGATGAACATCAAGGCTGTCCAGCCGCAGAGCGTGGCCGTCAACAAGACGGGCTCGCAGTCGCGCGACCTCGCGCGGCTGGTGGACGAGAGCTACCGGTCGGCGGACCAGATGATGATCTTCCCGGCAGGGTTGTGCTCCCGCCGCATCGACGGCAAGGTGCAGGACTTCCCCTGGACGAAGACCTTTATTGTCAAGAGCGTGGAGAGCGGCCGGACGGTGGTCCCCGTGCACTTCATCGGGGAGAATCCCAAGCGCTTCTACCGGGCGGACTGGTTCTTCCGCAAGTTCCTGAAGACCAAGTTCAACGTCTCGATGGTGTTCTTGCCGGACGCCATGTATCACACGCAGCACAAGACCTTCCGGGTGGTCGTGGGCGACCCGATCCCGCCCGAGACCTTCGACAATTCCCGCAAGCCCCTCGAGTGGGCTGCCTGGGTCCGCGAAAAAGTGTACCAACTCAATTGATCCTTTATGGAGAAGATCATCGATCCCGTGAGCGTGCAGCTGCTCAAGGCGGAGCTCACCCCCGACAAGAAGCTTTGCAATACCAACAAAGCCGGCAATGAGATCTACGTCGTCGACTGCTTCAATGCGCCCAATGTCCTCCAGGAGATCGGCCGTCTCCGCGAGATCGCCTTCCGCGACAGCGGCGGCGGGACCGGCAAGTCCGTGGACCTGGACGCGTTCGACTTCGAGCCGGACCGCCTCTACAAGCAGCTCATCATCTGGGACCCGGGCGCCTCGGCGATCCTGGGCGGCTACCGCTATATCCTCGGCCCGGACATGAGCTTCGATGCGGAAGGGCAGCCGATCCTGGCCTCCGCGCACCTGTTCCGCTTCTCGGAGGCGTTCATCCGGGATTACCTCCCGCGCACGATGGAGCTGGGCCGCTCCTTCGTCACGCCCGAATACCAGAGTTCCAAGGCGGGCGCCAAGGCGATCTTCGCCCTGGACAACCTCTGGGACGGCCTCGCCGCCCTCATGCTGAAGTATCCCAAGATGCGGTATTATTTCGGCAAGATGACCTTCTACCCGGACTACGACAAGTCCTCCCTGGCGCTGATTGACCGCTTCCTGTACAAGCATTTCCCGGATCCGGACGGGCTCGTCGTGCCCAAGGTCGCCTACCGGGTGGACGTGGACGGCCGCCTGCTGGACCTGATCCTGAGGGACCAGGACTTCCGGCAGGACTACCGCAACCTCAAGGAGGCCGTGCGCCGGCTGGGCACGGGCATCCCGCCGCTGGTCAACGCCTACATGAACTCTTCCCCCACGATGAAGATGTTCGGCTCGAGCATCAACGATGATTTCTTCGATTCCATCGAGACGGGGATCCTGATCAACTTCTACGAGATGTACGCCGACAAGCGCGACCGCCACAAGGAGCCGTACCTGCGGCACCTGGCCGAGAGCGTGCGCCGCCGCATCCCGAAGCTGCGTCAGGAGACTTCCGATACGATGGAGCGGCTTCGCCGCAAGGTGCAGCGCAAGAAGAAAAAAGAAAAGGTGGAGCCGTAAGCCGGTTTCTGTTCACTGATTCTCTGTCATTTATCTTCGCAACCTACCCCCTGGCATCGGGCGGGCAGCCCTCGTCTGCCAGTATATTTGGTCTTGCAGGTCCCGGTGCCGTACCCGTCCGGCATCGCTGACGGACGTCGTGGGCTCTTGCCCCACGTTTTCACCCTTGCCATGCATGCATGGCGGTCATTCTCTGTTACGGCCGGCGCAAGGTTGCCCCTGCCTGCGCTTTCCGCAGCGGGATGCCCTGTCCTGTCCGGACTTTCCTCCCTTTCGGGCGACAGATCGCTCCACCTGATCTTTTTGTGGCGCAAAGATAGGAAGTTTGCGTGATAATTCTGCTTTTTTCCGTATTTTTGCTCTTGTGAAACAGATCATCCGATACTTTCTGGCTGCGGTGATGTGCCTGGGGTGCATCGGCTGCTCGGCGGGCGTGAAGCGCTACAAGGTGGAGGTCGTGAAGGAGTACACGCACGACACGGGCGCCTACACGCAGGGGCTCTTCTTCGAGGGCGGGCGCTTCTACGAGAGCACCGGCCAGTTCGGCGAGTCCTCCTTTCGCGAAGTGGAGCTCGCCACCGGCAAGGTCCTGCGCAAGCTCGATTTCCAGCAGAAGTATTTCGCCGAAGGCTCCGTCATGCTGGACGGCAAGCTCTTCATCCTCACCTGGCTCAACAAGGTCGCCTTCGTGTACGACGCCGCGACGCTGGAGTACAGGCAGGCCTATTCCTATCCCCGCGAGGGCTGGGGGCTGACCACGGACGGCAAGTCCCTGATCGCTTCCGACGGCTCCTCGAAGCTGTATTTCCTGACGCCGGAGTTCCATCTGGAGCGCAGCGTGGACGTGAAGATGGACGGCCGCTCCATGCGCAACCTCAACGAGCTGGAGTACATCGACGGCAAGATCTGGGCGAACGTCTACACGACGGACATGATCCTGGTCATCAACCCCGCCGACGGCAAGGTGGAGGCGAGCATCGACTGCACCGGCCTGCTGCCGCGCATCCTGCGCACCAACGCCACCGACGTGCTCAACGGCATCGCCTGCGATCCCGCCACCGGCAAGGTCTACCTGACCGGGAAATACTGGCCGCGCCTGTACGAAATCAGGCTCGTGCCGGCCAAATAGCCGTCTTTCACCTTTTTTTGGAAATATTGTGCAAAAAGAAAGCGCCGCAGGTGCTTATTTTTGTGTAAAATCCATTAACTGTTAACCAATAACCATGAAAAAGAATCTGTTTCTCATCCTCGGATTGATGGCCGTCCTCTGCGCCTGCAACAGCGATCCGATGGTCGTCAAGACGACCAAGGGCTTCGTGAAGGGTGTCGAAGAGGAGGGCACGATCGCCTTCAAGGGCATCCCTTATGCTAAAATCGAGCGTTTCATGCCTCCGCAGGAGACGGCGGCCTGGGACACGGTGATGGTGTGCGACAAATACGGTCCGTACGCCATGCAGGTCGGCGGTTTCCCCGGGACGGTCATGTCCGAGGAGAACACCTGCACGCTCAACGTCTGGACCAAGGACACGAAGGCCAAGCTGCCCGTCATGCTCTGGGTCCACGGCGGCGGATATGCCACCGGCCACTCCTCCTGGAACCCCGGCTACGGCCTGGCGCAGAAGGACGTGGTCTTCGTCAGCCTCAACCACCGTCTGAACATCCTCGGCTACATGGACCTCTCCTCCTTCGGCGAGAAGTACAAGTATTCCGGCAACGTGGGTGAGCTCGACATCGTGGCCGCCCTGGAGTGGATCCGGGACAACATCAAGCGCTTCGGCGGCGACCCTGACAACGTGACGATCATGGGTCACTCCGGCGGTGGCGGCAAGGTGGGCTCTATCATGTGCATGCCCAAGGCCAAGGGCCTGTTCCACAAGGCGATCATCTACAGCGGCGTCATCGTCGGTTCCAACACCACGGCCACTTCCAGCAAGCTGGGCGAGGCCGTCGCCAAGGAGCTCGGCCTCACCGCCGAGACGATCGACAAGATCCAGACCATCCCCTATGACGAGCTGAATGCGGCGGGGCAGCGCGCCACGGCGGGCCTGCGGGGCATCGCCGGCGGCTTCGCCCCGACCATGGACGGCGAGGTGATCGTGACCCAGCCGTTCAAGCCGGCTTTCGCCGACTTCTCCAAGGACATCCCCGTCATCATCGGCACCACGCTGAACGAGTTCGGCGTCAACTACTACGGCAAGGACATGACCCTCGCCGAGGCCAAGAAGATCCTGGCCCCGACCTTCGGCGACGACACGGATGCCTTCATCGAGGCCTACTGGGAGGCCTATCCGGACGGGTCCCTGCAGGACATGCTCTCGCTGGACCGCACCTTCCGCTACAACAGCGTCGTCTCCTGCCGCGGCATCAACGCCCAGGGCGGGGCTCCCGTGTGGAACTATCTCTTCGCCTGGCAGAAGCCCACGGACCACTATTCGGCCCACGGCGACGAACTTCCGTTCTTCTTCAATACGATCGAGGCTGAGAAGCGCAAGGTTCCCGAGATCACGCCCGAGGTCTCCCATCTCGAGGATGTGATGAGCGACTACTGGGTGAACTTCGCCTACACGGGCAACCCCAACGGGGAAGGCCTTCCGGTATGGCATTCGTTCAGCGAGGCCAACGAGCCCTGCATGATCTTCGACGAGAAGATCGAGGAGCGCGAGGCCTTTGACGCCAAGATGCAGGCGCTGATTACGAAGCACCTTACGAGGTAGCACTGTCCGGCCCTCGAGGCTTCGGAGTATGGCGACGAGGGGGGAGTCCTGAGGGGGACCTCCCCCTCAGTCATAGTGAAACGACAGCGGGCTTTTGGCGCCCGACAGGACGACAAAAGCTCGCTTCACAGCGAGCTTTTACGGTTAGTTAGTAGTGTATTACCTTATAGAAGGTTAATTATTGTTGGTTAGAAGTCTCCGGCACAGAACCGGAGTAGAGTTGTTTCATTTCCAAGTGCAAAGATACGCACATTTTTTAATACGGCAAGTTTTTTCGAATTTTTTTTCGAAAAAGATTGAAAAAATTTTCCCGAATTTTTAAAATTATTTATTAATAAGCTCCGGACGAAGCCTCGCGGTCCGCTCCATGGCCTGCTCATCTTGCCATGCTTCAATGAGTTTCGGATTTCCGCTGAGCAGCACCTCCGGGACCTTCCATCCGTTGAACTCGGCCGGCCGGGTATAGACGGGTGGCGAGAGGAGTCCGTCCTGGAAGCTGTCCGACAGGGCGGAGGTCTCGTCGGTCAGCGCGCCCGGGATCAGGCGGACGATCGAGTCCGTGAGCAGGGCGGCCGGGATCTCCCCGCCGCTGACGACGTAGTCGCCGACCGAGATCTCCCGGGTGACCAGGTGCTCCCGGATGCGATGGTCGATGCCCTTGTAGTGGCCGCAGAGCAGGATAAGGTTCCCCTTGAGGGAGAGTTCGTTGGAGATGGCCTGGGTCAGGCGCTCCCCGTCGGGGGAGAGGTAGATGACCTCGTCATAGTCCCGCTCGGCGCGCAGCTCCGCGATCATGTCGTAGACCGGCTCGATGCGCATCACCATGCCGGCGTCGCCGCCATAACTGTAGTCGTCCACGTTCCTGCGGGGTCCGATGCCGTATTTCCGGAGGTTGTGGACCCGGATGTCCACCAGGCCTTTCTTGATGGCGCGCCCCACGATGGAGTGGGCGAGCGGGCTCTCCAGGAGCTCCGGGACGACGGTCAGGATGTCGATTCTCATATCGGAAAGTTTTGTCCTGCAAAATTACCCTTTTTATTTTATTTTAGTATATTTGTAAGTTATAACTAATCTATAACTCTGACATTATGAGCGAAAACACCAATCCTGAAGAGATCCGCCAGGTCCTTTCAGATGTAGAAGGCCAGGTGGACACCACCCCCGTGGAGGCTCCCACCATCGAAGAGACTCCGATCGCAGAAGAACAGGCCCCCGCCGCCGAGCCCGAAGCCGCCCCCGAAGCAGCCCCTGAGGCCGCTCCGGAAGAGGCCCCGGCGGACAAAGCCGACAGCTTCGCCGACAAGACCCTTGCCGAGCTGTCCGACCTGTTCGGCAAACTCAAGGACAGCGCGGAGCGGATGACCCGCTCCAAGGAGGCCGAAGCCATCAAGTCGGCTTTCTACAAGCTGCTCGGCCGCCTGAAGGGCGAGAGCGGCGTGTCCGACGATGCGGAGTCCAGCCAGGACAATCCTTTCGAAGCCGTCGAGCAGAACTTCAAGGCGATGTATGCCGACTACAAGAAGGAGCGCGCCGAGTTCAACAGGCAGCAGGACGCGCGCCGGGAGGAGAATCTGGCGAAGAAGCAGGCCATCATCGAGGAGCTCAAGGCGATCGTCGAAGGTCAGGAGGATGTCAGCGCCCAGTTCCCGGCGTTCCGCGAACTCCAGAACCGCTGGAGGGAAGCGGGCCCCGTGCCCGCCACGGCTTTCCGGGACATCAACGATACCTACCAGTTCTATGTGGAGAAGTTCTACGACATGGTCAAGATCAACCGCGACCTGCGCGACCTGGACTTCCGCAAGAACCTCGAGGCCAAGCAGGCCTTCTGCGAAGCCGCCGAGAAGCTCGCGGACAACGAGAACGTCGTGAACGCCTTCCACGAACTGCAGAAGCTGCACGAGCAGTGGAAGGAGTTCGGTCCCGTGGCCAAGGAGTACCGCGAGGACATCTGGAACCGCTTCAAGGCCGCGACCGCCGTGGTCAACAAGCGCTACCAGGCCCACTTCGAGGGGCTGAAGGAGCAGCAGGCCGAGAACCTCGTGAAGAAGACCGCCCTGTGCGAGCGTACCGAGGAGATCGCCGCGCGCGAAATCAACGGCTCAGGCGACTGGAACGCCGCTTCCAAGGAGATCGAGGAGATCCAGGCCGAGTGGCGCCGCATCGGCTATGCCACCAAGAAGGACAACCAGAAGATCTATGACCGCTTCCGCGCCGCCTGCGACGCATTCTATTCCCGCAAGCGCGACTTCTATTCCGGCATCAAGGACAACATGAACGACAACCTGAGCAAGAAGATGTCCCTGATCGAGCAGGCCGAGGCCCTGAAGTCCAGCACGGAGTGGAAGAAGGCCACGGACCAGTTCATCGCCCTGCAGAAGCAGTGGAAGGAGATCGGCGCCGTGCCGCGCAAGAAGTCCGAGGCGCTCTGGAAGCGCTTCCGCGGCGCCTGCGACGAGTTCTTCGCCGCCCGCGACGCCAATGCCGGCGGGGAGAACGACTTCTACGGCAACCTCAAGGCCAAGCGCCAGGTCATCGCCGACATCCAGGCTTACGAGCCCGTGGAGGATGCCGCGGCCAACGAGGAGGCGATGCGCGGTTTCGCCGAGCGCTGGCAGGCCATCGGCCACGTCCCCTTCAAGGAGAAGGACGCCGTGGGCCGCGCCTACCGCGACGCGATGCAGGACAAGTTCCCCGGCTTCGCGGCCCAGCCGCGCGGCGGCGCCCAGTCCCGTGGACCGCGTGCCCCGCGCAGCCCCAAGGATGCGCTGATCGAGAAGTACAACCGCCTGCAGCAGGACATCACCACGTACGAGAACAATATCGGATTCTTCTCCGCTTCGAAGAACAGCGAGCCGCTGATCCGCCAGATGGAGGAGAGGATTGAGCAAGCCAAGGCCGAGTTGAAGGAATTGGAGGTGCAGATACGGAAGGCCGAGGAGGGCGCTGAGTAATGGACAAGAATTCGGTCATCGGCTTCATCCTGATCGCCGTCATCTTCATCGGCTTCTCCGTCTTCCAGTCCCGCCAGTCCCGCAAGCAGGCCGAACTGCAGGCGCAGCTGGACTCCGTGGCGCTGGCCCGGAACGTGGAGGCGCAGCTCGCCGAGGCGGAGCGCCTCGCCTCGCTGCCCGACAGCATGCGGACCCTGCCCGGCAACATCCAGGCCATCTACAAGGACTCCCTGCTGGAGACGGCTTCCCGCGGGGAAGCGCAGTCCGTCGTCCTCGAGAACGACAAGGTCCGCGTCGAGTTCACGACGAAGGGCGCCCAGCCCGCTTCGGTGCTGGTCAAGGACTACACGAACTACGACGGTTCGCCCCTGTACCTGTTCCGTCCCGGCGGGGCGGCGTATTCTTTCAGCGTCTATGCCGGGGAGTACATCCGCACGCAGGACTTCAACTTCCAGGTGGCGGAGCGGACGGACAGCACGGTCGTGATGCGCCTTCCGTTCGCCGGCGGCGGATACATCGAGCAGAAGTACACGCTGCACGCCGGCAGCTACCTGGTGGACAACCTCCTCTCCTTCGTGGACATGGGCTCCGTCATTCCGCGCAACGTCAGTGCGCTGGACATGGATTTCACGGTCACCATGCCCCGCATGGAGAAGGGCTACAAGAACGAGACCCAGTACTCCAAGCTGGACTACTATTTCGAGGGCGACAAGAAGCCCGTGGAGATCGGCCGCGGCCGCAACGCCTCGCGCCGGGTGGACTCCAAGCTGAGCTGGTTCGCTTTCCAGCAGCAGTTCTTCTCCGCGATCATGCGCGCCCCGCAGCAGTTCGCCTCCGGCGAGCTGGCGGTCAGTTTCTTCCCGCAGGACGACGCGGACCGCAACCTGATGGCCTGCAGCGCGCAGATGCGCCTGGACCTGCCGCAGGGCGGCAACGGGAGCATTCCCTTCGAGTTCTACTTCGGGCCGAACCACTTCAAGACCCTCAAGGCCATCGGGAACAAGTATGAGAAGATCATCCCGCTGGGTGGCTGGCTCGTGGGCTGGTTCACGCGCTACGCGATCATCCCGATGTTCGACTTCTTCCACCGCTTCATCTCCAACTTCGGCCTGATCATCCTGCTGATGACCCTCGTCATCAAGCTGGTGGTCTTCCCGCTGACCTACAAGTCCTTCTCCTCGTCTGCGAAGATGAGCGCCCTGCGCCCCGAGATCGACAAGATCAACGCGAAGTACCCGCACCAGGACAACCAGCAGGAGATGATGAAGAAGCAGCAGGCCACGATGGACCTGTACAAGCGGGCGGGCGTGAGCCCGATGGGCGGCTGCCTGCCGACCCTGCTCACCTTCCCGATCCTGTGGGCCATGTTCCGCTTCTTCCCGGCTTCCATCGAGCTGCGCCAGCAGCCCTTCCTGTGGTGCCAGGACCTGTCGGCCTATGATTCCATCATCGATTTCGGGACGCGGGTGCCGATCTTCGGCGACCACATCTCCCTGTTCGCCCTGCTGATGGCGCTCACGATGTGGCTGTACTCCAAGATGACGATGAGCAGCCAGCCGTCGGCGAACGACCCGAGCGCCGCTTCGATGCGCTTCATGAGCGTGTGGATGATGCCGATCATGATGTTCTTCATCTGCAACAGCCTCTCCGCCGCGCTCAGCTACTATTACCTGCTTTCCCAACTGATCTCCATCGTGCAGACCTGGGCGATCCGCAAGTCCGTCAACAAGGACGAGATCCTGGCGAAGGTGCGGGCTTCTGAAGGCAAGCCGCTGCCGAAGAGCAAGTGGCAGCAGCGCCTCGAGGAAGCGCAGAAGATGCAGGAGCAGATGCAGAGGGAACAGGCGCGCAAGCGTAAATAATGATGATCAGTGAAAACATCATAGCCATCCGAGAGAAACTGCCACCTGGGGTCAAACTGGTGGCAGTTTCCAAATTCCACCCCGAGGAGGCCATCCGGGAGGCGTATGCCGCCGGACAGCGCGTCTTCGGGGAGAACCGTCCGCAGGAGTTCTGCCAGAAGGTTGCTGCTGTTGACGCGTGGTTGCGCGGTCGCGATAGCGACACCCGCGCCATCCCCCTTGAGGGGGTGCAGGGGGTGAGGGGACACGAAGTGCCACGGAACGAAGTGGAGTGGCACTTTATCGGGCACCTGCAGACCAACAAGCTGAAGCTGGTGCTCCCGTACGCCGACCTGGTGGAGTCCGTCGACAGCCTCCACCTGCTGGACGCTGTCCAGGAGTGGGGCAAGGCAAATGACAAACGCATCAACGTGCTGTTGGAGCTGCATATCGGCGCCGAGCAGACCAAGCAGGGCTTCCACGAAGAGGAAGTCCTGGACATCCTTTTCCGGGCGGAGAAGTACACGCACGTCCGCTTCTGCGGACTGATGGGGATGGCTTCGCACACCGACTGCGAGGACGACATCCGTGCGGACTTCGCCCGCATCGCCGACTTCCGCGCCTACCTGCAGGACCTGTTCCCGGAGCTCGCCGATTTCCGGGAGCTGTCCATCGGCATGTCCGGCGACTGGCCCATCGCCCTCGACTACGGCGCCACGATCGTCCGCATCGGCACCGCCATTTTCGGGGAAAGACAATATTGATCATGAGGATACTGATAACAAATGACGACGGGATCCACGCGGGCGGGCTGATGGCCCTGGTGCGCGTGATGAAGCGCTACGGCGAACTGACCATCGTCGCGCCCAAGCATGCCCAGAGCGGCATGTCGATGGCGGTGACGATGGGTTACAAGCCCATCGCCGTCAAGCATTTCGGCAAGCGCCTGGGGGAGGACTGGTGGTACCTGGACGGCACGCCGGCCAGCTGCATCAAGTTCGGTCTGGACAATGTCCTGTATCCGGAGCGCCCGGACCTGATCGTCAGCGGGGTCAACCACGGCAGCAACGCCGCCACGGCATCCATCTACTCGGGCACCATCGGGGCCGCGATGGAGGGGGCCGTGAACGGCATTCCCGCCATCGGCGTGAGCCTGGATTCCTTCCGCGAGAATGCGGATTTCTCGTGCGTCGAGGCGCTTCTGCCCGGGATCCTCGACAAGCTGCTGCCTGCGCTGGACCGGCGTTTTGGCCTGTTTTACAACATCAATTTCCCCGACCTGCCCACGGAGCGCATCCACGGGGTTCGCGTCGCCCGGATGGGCCACGGCCACTGGGAGCGGGAATACCAGGACTACGGGACTTTCCTGCGCGAGCGCGGGCACGTGCCTTCCGAGGCGGACTGCCGCTACGTGGCGCATCAGGAGCCGGACGAGGAGCTGTACGTGATGGCCGGGGACTTCACGGACAACGGCGACAATCCCGCCGATGCCGACCACGTCCTCCTGCAGCAGGGCTATGTGGTCGTCACGCCGCAGAACATCGACAACACGGACCGGGCTGAAATCGACCGCCTATGCGCTATTATCTGATCGCCGGCGAAGCTTCCGGCGACCTGCACGGAAGCAACCTCGTCAAGGGTCTTCGCGCCGAGGACCCGGAGGCGGTGCTGCGCTGCCGGGGCGGGGAGATGATGCAGGCGGCAGGCGCCGAGCTGGCGACACACTACCGCGAAGGCGCGGTGATGGGTTTTACGGACGTGCTCGGCAGTGCCGGCAAACTGCTCCGCTCCCTGCGGGACTGCCGGCTGGACATCCTGGACTGGAAACCCGACGTGGTGATCCTGATTGACTACCCGGGCTTCAACATGAAGATGGCGAAATGGTGCCACGCCCGCGGCATCCGCGTCTTCTGGTACATCGCCCCCAAGACCTGGGCGTCCCGTCCGGGCCGCAACCGCTTGCTCAAGGCCTGGGTGGACCGGCTCTTCATCATCTTTCCCTTCGAGGTCCCGTATTTCACGGAACAGGGCGTTCCCTTCGTCTACCGGGGCAACCCGCTCGTGGATGCGGTGGACGCTCACGAATACGTCCGTCCCGTGGAGGGGCGCTACATCGCGCTGCTCGCGGGCTCGCGCAAGGGGGAGATCCATCGGATGATGCCCGTGCTGATGGACACCGCGGACCGGCTCTCCGCCCTGCCCGGCTGGGAGGACGTGCGCTTCGTCGTGGCCGGGGCTCCGGCTCGCAGCGAGGATGATTATCAGCATTTTATCGCGGGGCGGGAGAAAGTGTCGCTGCTGTTCGGCCGGACTTATGACCTGCTGAAATTCGCCGACGCGGCGGTCGTCAATTCCGGGACGGCCTCGCTCGAGGCCGTGCTGATCGGCACACCGCAGGTGGTCGCCTGGAACACTTCGCGACTGGCCATCTGGCTCGGGCGCCACATGCTGCGCATCCAGGACCACATCAGTTACATTTCCCTGGGCAACCTCTGCGTGGACCGCGAAGCGTTCCGCGAGCTGGTCCAGGAGGACTTCACCCCGGAGGCCGCTTCGGAGGAGGTCCGGCGGCTGGTGGAAGATGCCGCTTACCGGGACAGGATGCGGGCGGATTATGCCGAAATCCGGCGCCTGCTGGGCGGCTCCGGCGCCTCCCGGGCCGTGGCGCGCGCAATGATCGAAGAAATCCGGGGAAAGGGTTGATTTTCCTGTGAATAATCACTATATTTGCATGATTTCAAGGACAGAAACATATCAAACGATTTATTAACAATTCATACTCATCAACAAATGGTAAAACTTGGTATTAACGGCTTCGGCCGTATCGGCCGTATGGTCTTCCGCGCTGCGGTTGAGAATTTCCCCAATGACATCGAGGTTGTCGGCATCAACGACCTGCTCGATCCCGCGTATCTGGCTTACATGCTCAAGTACGACTCCGTCCACGGCAAGTTCGACGGCGACGTCAAGGTCGAGGATGGCAATCTGGTCGTGAACGGCAAGAAGATCCGCGTCACCGCCGAGATGGATCCCGCCAACCTGAAGTGGAACGAAGTCGGCGCCGAGATCGTCGTCGAGTCCACCGGTTTCTTCCTCACCGACGAGACCGCCCGCAAGCACATCCAGGCCGGCGCCAAGAAGGTGATCATGTCCGCTCCGTCCAAGGATAGCACCCCGATGTTCGTCTATGGTGTGAACCACAAGACCTACGCCGGCCAGGACATCATCTCCAACGCTTCCTGCACCACCAACTGCCTCGCCCCTGTGACGAAGGTTCTCAATGACAAGTTCGGTGTCGTCCGCGGCCTCATGACCACGGTCCACGCTGCCACCGCCACCCAGAAGACCGTCGACGGCCCGTCCAAGAAGGACTGGCGCGGCGGCCGCGGCATCCTCGAGAACATCATCCCGTCCTCGACCGGTGCTGCCAAGGCTGTCGGCAAGGTGCTTCCCGAACTGAACGGCAAGCTCACCGGCATGTCCCTGCGCGTCCCCACCTCCGACGTTTCCTTCGTCGACCTGACCGTGGAGCTCGCCAAGGAGGCCAGCTACGATGAGATCTGCGCCGCCATGAAGGAGGCTTCCGAGGGCGAGCTCAAGGGTGTCCTGGGCTACACCGACGAGGCTGTGGTCTCCACCGACTTCCGCGGCGATCCCCGCACTTCCATCTTTGACGTCAAGGCCGGTATCCAGCTCGACAAGACCTTCGTGAAGGTCTGCGCCTGGTACGACAACGAGTGGGGCTACTCCAACAAGGTCCTCGAGATGGCGAAGGTCATTGCCTAAGGCATACGAGACTTTTTTTACAAAGGATGGCAGGATTCTGCCATCCTTTTGTTATATTTGTATTTGAATAATGCATGATCTTATGAAAAAAGTCCTCTTCTTAGCCGTCGCCCTGCTGTGCATGGGCGTGTCCGCATCCGCCCAGCAGCGCACCGCACCCGAGATGCCGGAGTTCACCTTCACCACGGTCAAGGCCAACCCGATCACCTCGATCAAGAATCAGGCTAGCAGCGGGACCTGCTGGTCCTTCTCCGCCATCAGCTTCCTGGAGTCCGAGGCCATCCGCCTGTGCAACATCAAGGACGAAGCGAAATACCCGGATTTCTCGGAGTTCTTCGTGGTCGGCACCTCCTATAAGGAGCGCGCCGAGAAGTTCATCCGCCTGGACGGCAAGTTGAACTTCAGCGTCGGTTCCGGCTGCGGCGACGCCCTGGACGTCGTCAAGAACCACGGCATCGTCCCCAACGAGTGCGTGACGGGCGTCAACTACGGCACCCCGCTCCCGCAGCAGTCCGAGCTGGACGCCATCCTGCTGAACTACGTGACGGCGGTATCAAAGAGCCGCAAGCCGTCGACCGCCTGGAAGCGCGGCTTCGCGGCCGTCGTGGACGAGTACTTCGGCAAGGCCCCGGAGAACTTCGTGGTGGACGGCAAGACCTATACGCCCGAATCCTATCGTGACGCGATGAAGATCAACCCGGACGACTATATCGAGCTGACTTCCTTCACGCACCATCCGTTCTATACCTGGTTCGCCCTCGAGGTGGCCGACAACTGGCGCGGCACGCAGTCCTACAACGTCCCGATCGACGAATTGATGGCCGTCCTGGACAATGCCCTGCAGAACGGCTACACCGCCTGCTGGGGCGCCGACGTGAGCCATGACGGCTTCAACCGCCAGGGCCTGGGCATCCTGATCGACGCGACGGCCACTGCCGCCGCCGGCTCCGACCAGGAGCACTGGGTCGGCCGCGAGGAGGGCAAGCCCGCGCCGGTCACGAAGATCGTCGAGGCCGTCCCCACGCAGGAGTCCCGCCAGGAAGAGTTTGACAACAAGACCATGACCGACGACCACGGCATGCACATCTTCGGTATCGCCAAGGACCAGGACGGCAAGAAATACTACATGGTCAAGAACTCCTGGGGCGAGACCGGCAAGTACAAGGGCATCTGGTACTGCACGGAGGCTTTCGTGAAGGCGCAGACCCTGGACATCACCGTCCATAAGTCCGCCCTCACCAAGGAGCTCAAGGCACGGCTGAACATCAGGTAATGTCGCTGCGCAGGCACATCCCCAATCTTATCACCTCGATGAATCTGGTCTGCGGACTCGTCGGGGTGATTTTCGCGGTCCGCCGCCAGCTGGATGCGGCCTTTTTCGCCATGCTGCTGGCCGCCGTCTTTGATTTCCTGGACGGCTTCGCCGCACGGTTGATGAACGCCTGTTCCGACGAGGGCAAGGAGCTGGATTCGCTCTGTGACCTGGTCAGTTTCGGCGTCCTGCCGGGTCTGATGCTCAGCATCCTGATGCAGACGTACCGGTTCGACGACGGTTTTCTCAACTGGATCCCGTTGATTGCCCTGAGCCTGGGAAGCGCCAGCCGGCTGGCCCGCTTCAACGTGGATCCGCGCCAGGTCTCCGGTTTCCTGGGCCTGCCTACTCCGGCTTCCGCCCTGCTGTGCGGTGCGCTTTGCTGCTACTGCTGCCAGACGCCGCTGGAGTTCCTGTCCACCTGGGTGGCCGGCCCGGTGTTTGTCCCGCTGCTCTCCGTGATCCTTTCCCTCCTGATGCTCAGTGAGATCCCGATGTTCTCGATGAAACTCCACCGGGACGATCCCCGCATCCTGCGGATCAAGCGCCTGACGCTGGCGGCCTTCTTTGCCGCTGCTGCGGCATTCTGCCTGCTTGCCGGGCACCACTGGTCGCTGATCCTGGTGCTGGGCCTGCTGTTCTACATCCTGAATAACCTGGTTTACGCCATCTTCAAGTTATGAACCGTAGAATCTTCCTGCTGCTGCTCCTGCTGCTGCCTGCCGCCTGCGAGCGGGAGGTGGTGGAGACGCGGCCGACCATCCCGCTGGTGCGGGAGATCCTCGCCGAGAAGTCGGGGCCGCGGGCGGCCCTGCTGCGGGACCGCCGCCCGCAGCCGCAGGCGGATATCACCCTCATCGGCGGGGAGTTTGCCTGCGACCTGCTGGCGGAGCAACTGTCCAACCGCGACCTGCGGGACAACGTGGACGGGCGCCGTACGCCGGACGGGCTGCCGGATTTCGCCGGCGAGACGTTCGCCCTCATCGAGGACGGGGCGCCGTACGCCGCCTATCTGGAGGCGGACGAGCCGGAGGAGCTGCGCCGGCAGACGGTCTTCCGCGTGCTGAGCGCGCTGGACACCGTGGTGCACATCAGCCCCTATGACCTCGACGGACTGGCCGTGAAGCCTTCCACGAAGATGATCATCCTTGCGGATCCGTTCCTGACGGAGTATGGCGGATTCGATGCGGACACGCTTTTCCGCAGCAGCGGCTGCGGGATTCCCGTCGTCTGTCCGGTGGAGTCCATGATCGACCGCGCCTTTGAGCAGGGCGGCCGCTGGGACCTGTCGGTGGGCATCCTGTGTGATCCCCAGTTCGATTCGACCGGCATCTATGAGCGGATCTTCGCCCGCAAGGCGGCGGAGATGGGCGCCAAGGGGGCGGCCTGCGTGGCCTTCGGCATGGCGCCGGGGGACAGCGTGCTGCACCGTTTCCTGCACCGCTATATCGAGGAGGGAAACACGCGTCCGCTGGACGCCATCCTGATCGACCACCTGTCCGTGGACCCGGAGTCCATGAAGACGGAACTGGCGGAGATCGTCTCCGTCATGAACGAAAGTTCGATGACGCTCGGCCGCCAGATCTCCCGGGGTTTCTTCTTCCTCAATTCGTATGACGAGGTGGCGGACCGTTGCTATGCTTTCCTTCGGGAGAACAATCTTTTTACCCACAATATTGCCAAACCTCAGGTGTCGATCTTCAAGCCGGTCCGCAAGCCGGAGGCCGGTGACGGTTCGATCGTCCTGATTCCAGGTTCTTATGTTCAAAATTAGCATTCAGGCGGAAGAGATAGAGGGGATGCCGCTGGGTTCGTTTCCCGGCAGGATCCATGTGATTGACAGGAACGGGATCGAATTCGTCAAGGCGATCGCTTACCTGCGTGCCCAGAGGGTCATCGGTTTCGACACGGAGACGCGGCCGGTCTTTTCGCCCGGCCAGCACCACAATCCCGTGGCGCTGCTGCAGCTTTCCGGCCCCAGGCATGCTTATCTGTTCCGCGTCGGGAAGTTCGGGATGCGCAAGCTCCTGTGCAATCTGATGTCCAATCCCCGTGTCATCAAGGTGGGCGCGGCGGTGCACGACGACGTGCGCGGGCTGCAGCATTACCAGAAGTTCGAGGCGAAGGGTTTCGTGGACCTGCAGAAGATCGCCTATGAGTGGGGGATCCGCGACAAGAGCGTGAAGAAGCTGGCCGCGAATATCCTCGGGCTGCGGATTTCGAAGTCGCAGCAGCTTTCCAACTGGGAGGCGGAGGAGCTGTCCGCGGGGCAGCAGATGTATGCGGCGACGGATGCCTGGGTGTGCCGGGAGATGTATCTGAAGCTGCTCCAGTGCGAGAAGCATCCGCTGACGCCGGAGGAGCTGAATCCGCCGCAGCCGCAGCAGGAGGCGCAGCCGAAGAAGGTGGAGGTGCAGCCGGAGGCGGACGCCCCGGCGAAGCCGAAGTCCCGCCGCCGGCGGCATCGCCATCGCCGGCCGAAGAAGGTGCAGGAGGCGCCGGTGGCCAATGGTTAAGGTCTTCCTGAAACACGGGCGCGACGAGTCGTTGCGCCGTTTCCATCCCTGGGTTTTCAGCGGGGCGGTCGCCCAGGTGCAGGGTTCGCCTGCCGAGGGGGATATTGTCGGCGTGTACAGTGCCGAGGGGCAGTTCCTGGCTTCCGGGCACTGGCAGGTCGGCTCGATCGCCGTCCGCATCCTTTCGTTCGACGCCGATCCCACGGCGCCCGGTTTCTGGGCCGATTCTATCGCCCGCGCGCTGGAGGTGCGTTGCTCTGTTGGGTTGTATTCAGCGGCTGCCGGGACGAACTGCTTCCGGTTGGTGCACGGGGAGGGGGACGGACTGCCGGGATTGATTATCGACTGGTATGACGGGGTGTGCGTGCTGCAGGCGCATTCGGTGGGCATGTGGCGTGCCAAGGGGCAGATCTGCGAGGCGCTGCGGACCGTGTTCGGCGAGCGCCTGAAGGCGGTGTATGACAAGAGTTCCGGGACGGCGCCGTTCAAGGCGGGGCTGGATCTGGTGGACGGCTATCTGTGGCGCGCGCCTGGGTTTGATGCCCGCGAGGCGGTGGTGCTGGAGAACGGCCGCAGGTTCCTCGTCAACTGGGAGGAGGGGCAGAAGACCGGGTTCTTCCTGGATCAGCGGGATAATCGCGAGCTGGTCGGCAAGTATGCCGCCGGGCGGCGCGTGCTCAATCTTTTTTGCTATACCGGCGGTTTCAGCATCTATGCGCTGACGGCGGGCGCCGCGCTCGTCGATTCCGTCGATTCTTCCGCCCGCGCCATGGACCTCGTTGCCCGCAATATCCAGCTGAACTCCGACGAAGCGGAGACGGCAACTGCCCCCGAAAACCGTAGCCACCCTCGGCTCCGTAAGAGGGAGGGGCCCGCTGACGAAGTCAGTGGGAGGGGTCCGACGCAGTCGGACGTTTTCGGGGGCAGGTTGCCGCGTAGCGAAGTGACGGAGTTCAACAATTATTGCGAGGATGCAATCGACTTTTTACATAAGACGGAGGAGGGGAAGTACGATCTGATGATCGTGGATCCGCCGGCGTTCGCGAAGCATCGCGGGGCGCTGAAGAATGCGCTGCGGGCGTATCAGCGGCTGAATGCCGCGGCGATCGCCAAGGTGGCGCCCGGCGGGCTGGTGTTTACGTTCAGCTGTTCGCAGGTCGTCGACAAGATCACGTTTGCGAATACGGTTTTTTCCGCCGCGGCGCAGACGGGGCGGAGCGTACGGATCCTGGACCGCCTGTGCCAGGGAGCGGATCATCCGGTCAGCATCTACCACCCTGAGGGGGAATACCTGAAGGGGCTGCTGCTTTACGTTGAATAGTGCTTTTATCGGGCCGCCTCGATGAGCCGGAGCAGCTCGTCGATGGCTTCGGTGTCGGGGATGTGGCGCAGGACGGGCTCGCCGCGGCGGTAGATCGTGACGCGGCCGCCGCCTTCGCCCACGTAGCCCCAGTCGGCGTCGGCCATCTCGCCGGGGCCGTTGACGATGCAGCCCATCACGGCGATGACCATGCCCTTGAGGTGGGCGGTGCGGCGCTGGACTTCCTCGAAGGTGCTCTGCAGGTCGTACATCGTGCGGCCGCAGCCCGGGCAGGCGATGTATTCGGGCTTGTAGAAGCGGCGCCGGGCGGCCTGCATGATCTCGTCCCGCAGGTATTCCGACAGCCCGGCTTCCGCCGGAATCCTGTCGATTTCCCGCTTGAGCAGTTTCGGCCCCCACGCTATAGCGGCATCGAGCATGGATTGCGTTTCCGGGTCAAGCCCGGAAGGACTGGATGTGGCCAGATACTGCGCAACAGGTAATTCGTTTATGGGAGGTTCCGTCAAGGAAACTCTGATCGTGTCGCCGATGCCTTCTTGCAACAGCGACGCAATGCCGACGCAGGACTTGATGCGGCCGCTGTCGCCGCCGCCGGCTTCGGTGACGCCCAGGTGCATGGGGAAGACCACGCCGCGCTCCTGCATGCGGCGGGCGAGTTCGCGGTAGGCCTGCACCATCACGACGGTGTTGCTGGCTTTCAGGGACACGACCACCCGGAAGAACTCTGCCTCGATGCACATCTCCAGCCATTCCATGGCGGCGAGCGCCATGGCCTGCGGCGTGTTGCCGTAGCGGTCGGTGATGTAGCGGCCGAGCGAGCCGTGGTTGAGGCCCACGCGCACGGCCGTGCCGTGCTGCTTGCAGACCTCCAGGAAGCGGGCGAACTGCTGTCGCGCCTGCCCATGGTCGGGGTGGAAATTGCCGGGGTTGATGCGCACCTTCTCGACGATCGGAGCGACGGCGATGGCCGTCTCCGACGAGAAATGGATGTCCGCGACGAGGGGCACGTTGCAGCCGGCCGCACGCAGCCGCGCCTTGATTTCCGCCACGCAGGGGACGTCCTGCTTTCCCGGGACGGTGATGCGCACCATCTGCGCGCCCGCCGCGGCCAGTTCAAGGCACTGGGCGACGGTGGCGTCCACGTCGGAGGTATGGGTGTTGCACATCGTCTGGACGACGATGGGATGTCCGCCGCCGATCAGCAAGGACTCGCCGACGCGGACGGGAAGGGTCTCAATTCGTGCCATATACGATTGCCTTGGCTTCCTGGCGGAGTGCCTGGCTGGTCTTGCCGGAGCGTTTGGTGAGCTGGAAGTGCACGCCCACCGTGACGATGGCGTCCAGCGGATAGGCGTAGCGGTAGTAGTAGGGGCTGGCGTAGTCCGGATCGTAGAGGGAGGACCAGGACCAGCGGACGAGGGCGTTGACCTGGATCTCGATGGGGTCGAACATCAGGGCGAAGCCCGCCCCGCCCTGCAGGCCGTAGTCGAAGCGGTGCTCATAGGAGCGGAAGGCGTTGGCGTAGGCCGGATCCAGGTTGGGCCCGGAGCGGGAAATGCTGTTGCGCCAGCCGCCGTACACGCCCACGTTGGCCAGGAGCTTGCCCGGGTAGAAGTCCACGTGGATCTGCGCCAGGGCGGGGATTTCAAAGATCTCGATCGTGCCTTCCTCCGCGCCGTCCACCTCCTGGGTGTAGCCGGTCTCGGGATTCTTCTCGAAGCCGAAGCCTTCGTAGCCGTGCGCCGCGCCGATGACCAGGGCGAAGTACGGCAGTTTGTCGAACATCTTGCTGTACTTCGTGAAGGTCACGCTGACATAGTTGGGATGCGGGACGAAGCGGCGGTTATGGCGCGCCGGCGAATAGTACATGTTGGTGAAGGAGAGGCCGTAGTTGACCCCGATCAGCGTATAGTCGTTGATCAGGGGCGCTTCCGTGGCGCTTCCGAGGCTGTCCGCCTCGAAAGTCTGGGCCCCGGCGCCCCAGACGGCGCCGCACAGCAGCAGAAGGACGGTGAAGAGCTTTCTCATGGGCGGATCAGGGGAAAAGGGCGGCGATCGGGACAGGCTGGACGACCTCGGCGCTCGCCGGGATCTCGATGTACTGGCTGCCGGAGAAGTCCAGGAAGACCACGCTCTCCGGCTGGCGGTGGTCCAGCAGCGAGCCGGTGTCCACGATGGAGTTGCGGTTGCCGTCCACGGTGAAACGGATGCTGTAGCGCCCTGTCTTGAGGTAGGGGAAGCGCAGGACCTCGTCCTGCTCGACGATGTAGCTGCGCAGCACGCGGTCGCGCTTCTCGGGAAGCAGGTCCACGATGAGCCTTCGGTCCACGCCGGTGAGTTCCAGCTCCAGCTGGCTCAGGGTGTCGTCCGTGGGCAGGCTGACCTTGACGACGGTGCTGTCGGACCAGAAACCGTTGATGTCCCGGAAAGCCCGGTGGGGGAGTTTCATGGAGTACTGGAAGCCCGGCTGCAGCTTCTCCTTGGGCCGCAGGACGTAGCGGCGCAGGTTGAGGCTGTCTTGCTCCACGGTGAATTCGGCGCGGCTCTCCCGCTGCCGGGTGTTGACGGCAAGGAAGACGACCGAGTCGAAATGCTCCGTGATGATGGGGTTCTTGAATTCCAGTTCGAAACCGTTCTGCTCCACGGTCTCGGGCGTGGTCTTGAAGCTGTACACGCAGGTCGTGTCGTCGTGGCGGATGTTGCGCCGGGAGCTCTTGGAATAGGTGCGCTTCTCTGCGAGGAGGGGCAGCTTGACGACCTCCTGCACCGGGGCGAGCCGGCCGAGCGAGTCGGTCTTGCGGTAATTGACGAAAATGCGCATCGTGTCCGGCGCAGCCTGGCGGCTGTTGATCCACAGTTCCAGGCTGTCCTGGCGGGGGTTGAACTGGGTGATGAGCTGGTCGGCCCGGAAGCCGGGGATCCACAGCGAGTCGATCCAGGCGCCCGGAGCCATGAAGGTCAGGTAGGCGGAGCGCTCGGAAGTGCGGACCTTGTTGACGAGATACTGCTTGGACGGCCGTTCGCGGAAGAGCTTGAGCTCATGCTCGCTGCGCCGCGCCTGGCAGCGCACGGTGTCGAGCATGTCGTATTTGAGCATCTCGGGCACGGTGTCATTGGCGAACAGGACCGGCCGCAGGAGCGAGTCGATGAAGGCGATGCTCTCCGTCTCGGGATCGTAGAGGTTGTCGTTGTTGGCGTCCTTGATCGCGTAGAGGCGGTAGAGGGTGTCCTGGATGAAGGGCAGCACGAAGAAGCCCCAGTCGTCCGTCTTGACGGCGGCATAAGGCCGGTGGAGGAAGACCGCGGAGTCCGCGTGGTCCTTGTGGAGCAGCACCGTGGCGCCCTTGACGGGGGCGAGGGTGTTGCAGTCCAGCACGGTCCCCGTCATCATCATCGAATCGATCTGGCTGCCTGTCGAGAAGACGTAGGTGTAGCCCGGGAACATGTTGCCCTCGTTGGCGTCCGCGATGGCGTCCGTGAAGCTCAGCGTGTAGGTCGTGTTGGGCTCCAGCGGCTCTTCGAAGGAGACCACCAGGCTCCTGCCGCGCAGGCGCGATTTCGGCTGGCGCTTCTGGGGCGGGGACAGGAAGATGTTGGCCGGGGTCTTGATGCTGACGTATTCGTTGAAGGTAAAGACGAAACTGGCACCCGACAGGGGCACGCCCACGGCGCCCGGCAGCGGCTTGATGTCGATGATCAGCGGCGGGATGGTGTCCTTCTTGCCGCCGCTGGGGGCCTGCGACGTGTTGGCGCACGACGGGGCGAAGAGCGGGGCGAGGAAGCCGCAGACGATGATCACGAGGGGCAGGAATCTCTTCATGGCGCGTCAGATATCGGTACGGATGACATCCTGGACGCCGTCGATGTGGCTGAGGCCTTCGACCATGCGCTCCAGGTTCTTCTTGTCCCGGACGAGCAGTTCGATGAATCCTTCGAACAGCTCGCCGTCGGCGGACAGCTGGAGCTTGCGCATGTTGATGCCCAGGGTCTGGGAAATGTAGCTGGAGATGTCGTTGAGCAGGCCCATCCGGTCGATGCCCTTGAGGGAGATGCGGATCGGGTACTCCTGCTGGACGGCCATCCACTGGGGGACGACCATGCGGTTGCCGTACTTGCTCGCGAGGCTCTCGGCGATGGGACAGGACTTCTTGTGGACCATGACCAGGTTCTCGCTGGCGGAGAAGCCGATGACGGGGTCGCCCGGGATGGGGTGGCAGCATTCGGCGATGCGGTATTCGATGGGGTGTGCGTTTTCCTCGCGGGAAGGGGACTTGCGGCGCTGCCCGGAGGAGAAGTCCTTCTCGTCGATGATGGCCTTGAATTCCTCGGGACCGAGGAGGCCCAGGCCGATGCGGAAGAATAGCTCGTCCTCGTCGCGGATCTGGCTGTAGTCCTGGAACTTGCGGAGCAGCTCCTTGCTGCTCTTGAGCCCCATGAGGCGGATGCGCTCGCTGAAGATGCGCCGGCCGTCGCGCGCGATCGCGTCGAAATCGCGACGGAAATACTCGATCACGCGGTTGCGGGCATAGCGGGTCTGCAGGAAGGAGATCCACTCCATCTTGGGATGGGCGCGCTCCGCCGTGATGATCTCCACCTGGTCGCCGGCCTTGAGGGTGTGCGAGAGCGGCACGAGGCGCATGTTGACCTTGGCCGCGATGGCCTTGTTGCCGATCTCGGTGTGGATGAGGTAGGCGAAGTCCAGGGCCGTGGCGCCGCCGCGGATCGCCCGCTGCTCGCCCTTCGGCGTGAACACGACGATCTCGCTGCTGACCAGGTCCTTGTGGATGATGTCCAGCAACTCCAGCGCGCTCAGGTCGTCGCTCAGCAGGATCTCCTGGACCTCGGCAAGCCATTTGTCCATCTCGGAGTCGTTCTCGGAGATGTAGCCGTCGTTCTTGTACGCCCAGTGGGCGGCGATGCCCTTCTCGGCGATGTCGTCCATGCGCCGGGAGCGGATCTGCACCTCCACCCAGAAGCCGGCGTGGCTCATCAGGGTGCAGTGCAGGGCCTCGTAGCCGTTGCTCTTGGGCTGGGAGATCCAGTCGCGGCGGCGGCCCAGGTTCTCCCGGTACAGGTGGGTGACCGTGGAGAAGATCAGGTAGGCCTGCCCGCGCTCGGTCTGGATGGTGTTGTCCGTAGGCTCGAAGATGATGCGGACCGCATACAGGTCGTAGATCTGCTCGAAGGGGACCTGCTTCGTGCGCATCTTGTACCAGATGGAGTAGGGGGTCTTGATGCGCTTCTTGATGGTGAAGCGGTAGCCGGCCTCCTTGAGCGACTGCTCGATGGGGGCGATGAAGGTGTCGATGTCCTTGTCGCGCGAGGCGATGTTGCCCTTGATGCGCTCGGAGATGCGCTTGAAGTCCTCGGGCTCCTTGTAGCGGAGCCAGATGTTCTCCATCTCCGACTTGACGCTGTACAGGCCGAGGCGGTGCGCCAGCGGGATGAAGATGAACATCGTCTCGGAGAGGATCTTGTCGCGCTTGTGCTCGGGCATGAACTCGATGGTCCGGCAGTTGTGGAGCCGGTCGGCGAGCTTGATCAGCACGACGCGCACGTCGTCGTTGAGCGTGAGCAGGATGCGTTTGAAATTCTCCGCCTGGAGGCTCTCCGTGGCGGCTTCGCCCTTGCGGTCCTCGTTGTCGAGCACGGTCTTGATCTTGGTCAGGCCGTCCACCAGGGTGGCGATCTTGTCCCCGAAGAGGTTGCGGATGTCCTCGACGGTGTAGGCGGTGTCCTCCACGACATCGTGCAGGAGGGCGGCGCAGATGGACTTGCAGCCCAGGCCGATCTCGGTCACGACGATGTTGGCCACGGCGAGCGGGTGGAGCATATATGGCTCTCCGGAACGCCGGCGGACGTTCTTGTGGGCCTGGTTGGCGAATTCAAAGGCCCGACGGACCGTGTCCACCTCCGTCTCATCCTTGCAGCGGGTGGAGGCGACCTTCATCAGCGAGGTGTAGGCCTCGTCGATCATGCGGTAATCGTCGGGTGTGAATTGGGAGAAACTCATGACCGGTTTTCGGCATCCCAGTCGGATGCCCTGTATTGATCTACGTTCTGGAAACTATAGGTGAGCTGCGCGCCGTAGATGATGATCTGCCAGCTGAAATTCAGCCAGATCAGGAAGAGCGGGATGGTCGCGAGGATCCCGTAGGCCTGGTTGAGCCGGCCCACGAACATCTGCGTACGCAGGTAGAGGTATTGGAAGACCATGAAGATCACCCCGGCGACGAGTGCCGAGCGGAATGCAAACTTGTACTGCACGTGCGTCGCGGGGATGTATTTGTACATGACCGACAGGGTGAGCACCAGGATGAGGTAGAAGACGACGTAGCCGAGGAGCTTGATCAGGAAACGCACTTCCTTGAGGTCGAGGCCGTAGAGGTTCGGGATGTTGGTGGCGTAGACCAGGCCGGAGCCGAAGATCACCACGATGAAGGGTGAGAGGATCAGCACCAGGAAGTAGAAGCCGAAGCGTTTGTAGATCTTGCGCGGGATCTTGAGGATGCCCCAGACGTTGTTGAAGACGCGCTCGACCTGGAACATCATCCACAGGATGGCCCAGAGGAACATCAGGGCGGAGATGAGCCCGAGCCCGCCGCCCTGCGCGGAGTCGAGGATGCCCGCGGCCCGTTCGGACAGCATGTCGACGATCTCGGGATGGCTGGGGAGGGCGATCTGGAAGACTTCCGTGATCATGTCGTCCAGCCCGAGGCCGCCCGTGACCGCGAAGGCGAAAGCGATGAACGGGACGAGGGCCAGGGTGATGAAGTAGCTGAGCGCGACGCACTGGAAGCCCATCCGGTTCTGGGTGAAGGTGCTGAAGGTGATGCGGATCAGCTTGACGATGCGGACCGTCTCCGCATAGGATTTGCTGCACCCGCTGGTGTCGAGCGTCCAGATGCGGTCGGTGAAAAGGTCCGTTATCTTGCCGGCTGTCTTCATCTTCTGTTAAAATAAAGTCGGTTCTTCAATGGTTGGCCGGGCGGGGTCGGCAAGGCCTCGCCGGAGCCGTTCTCCCGGCCCGTCCGCAAGAGCCGGCAGCATTGCGCGGAACTCCTCCTCGGAGACGACGGGGATGCCGAGCTTCTCGCATTTCTTCAGCTTCTCCGGCCCCGGCTTGGTGCCGGCGAGCAGGAAGGCGGTGGCGCCGCTCACCGAGGAGCCGGCCTTGCCGCCGTGGGCGGCGATCAGCTCCTTGATGCGCTCGCGGCTGATGCTGAAATTGCCGGAGACCACGATGGTCTTGCCCGCGAGGGCGTCCGACAGGGCCGCTTCCTGCCCGGCTCCGTCGAAGCGGAGGCCGGCCGCGCGCAGCCGGGCGATCTGCTCCAGGTGCGCGGGGTCGTGGAGGAAGTCGAAGACGCTGCGGGCGATCACCCCGCCGATGTCCTCCACTTCCAGCAGCTCCTCCTGCGTCGCGGCGGCGAGGGCGTCGATGCCGCCGAAATGGCGGGCGAGGGCCTTCGCCGTGGTCTCGCCCACATAGCGGATGCCGAGGGCGAAGAGGACACGCTCGAAGGGGACCTGCTTCGACGCTTCCAGGCTGTCGAGGAAACGCTGCGCGGCCCGCTCCTGCCAGCCTTCGAGGCTGATCAGCTGATATTTGCTGATGTCGTACAGGTCGGCCGGCGTGCGGGCAAGGCCGCTGTCGTAGAACTGCTCCATGGTGGCGTCGCCGGCCAGGATGTCCATGGCCTTGCGGCTGACGAAGTGCACCAGGCGGCCCTTGATCTGCATCGGGCAGCCGTCCTGGTTGGGGCAGAACCACTTGGCCTCGTCCTCCGGACGGACCAGCGGCGTGCCGCAGTCGGGACAGCGCTCCGGGAAGACCGGGCGCCGGGCGTCCTTCGCGCGGTGCGCGGGGTCGACGCCGGTGATCTTCGGGATGATCTCGCCGCCCTTCTCCACGAACACCCAGTCGCCCACGCGGATGTCCAGCAGGGCCATCTGGTCGGCGTTGTTGAGGGTGGCGCGCTTGACGAGCGTGCCGCTTAGCTGCACCGGGGCGAGGTTCGCCACGGGCGTGACCGCGCCGGTGCGCCCTACCTGGTAGTCGATGCCGAGCAGCTCCGTGCAGGCCTGTTCGGCCTTGAATTTATACGCGACGGCCCAGCGGGGTGACTTGGCGGTGTAGCCCAGCGCCCGCTGGCAGGCGAGCTCGTTGATCTTGATCACGATGCCGTCGGTGGCGTAGGGCAAGAACTTGCGCTCCTTGTCCCAATGGTCGATATATGCCTTGATCTCGCTGATATTCCGGCAGATGCGCCGTTCGTCAGAGACGGGCAGGCCCCAGCGTGCCGCAGCGTCGAGCGCTTCGCTGTGGGAGGCGAAGGTCACCGATTCGGCCGGGACATGGTAGAGGGTGCAGATCAGCCCGCGGTGCGCGACCTCTTCCGGATCGATCAGCTTGAGCGAGCCGGAGGCGGCGTTTCGGGGGTTGGCGAAGGGTGGCTCCTCCTGCGCTTCGCGCTCGCGGTTGAGGGCGTCGAAGGCTTCGTAGGGCATCAGGATCTCGCCGCGGATCTCGAATTCTTCGGGATAGTCTCCGTGCAGCTGCTGCGGGATGCCGGCGATGCGGCGGACGTTCTCCGTCACGTCGTCGCCCTGGATGCCGTCGCCCCGGGTGAGGGCCTGCACCAGCTTGCCGCCGCGGTAGGTCAGGCAGATGGCCGTGCCGTCGAACTTCAGCTCGCAGCTGTAGCTGAAAGCGGTGCCGTCGAGGACCTTGTCGGCCCGGGCGGCGAATTCTTCGATCTCTTCGATGGAATAGGTGTTGCCCAGGGAGAGCATCGGATAGCGGTGCGGGCGCTGGACGAAGCCCTGGCGCGCCTGGCTCTCGGCGTTCGCGCCCACGGGCGCGTCCAGGTCGGAGCCGACGCGGTGGGTGGGGGAGTCGGGGCTGTCGAACTGCGGGAACGCCGTCTCAAGCCCCTCCAGCTCATGCATCAGCTGGTCGAACTCGTAGTCCGACATCGTCGGCGCATTATCCACATAATAGCGCCGGCTGTTCTCCCGGAGGATCTCCCGGAGCTGCTCTATCCGTATTTTCGCGGCCTGTTCCTGCATGAACGCTGGTTGCTTTTCCTTGACTTTCGCGCGCGTATATGCGCACAACCCACAAAAGTACGCAATTCCACGCGGAAAAGCAAACCGGCCCTGCGGGACCGGGGGAAGCGGCTGCCGGGCACGGAAAAGGGCCCCAGCGTGCCCGGGACCCGAAATAACTGCTCCCCGGGCACGGAAACCCCCTCCAGCGTGCCCGGCAACCGCTTCCCCAGCGGAAGTTCGTCGAAGGCGAACGGCCTTTCGTCGAAAGGGCCGATTTTTCGTCGAAGGGCTGTCGGCGTTCGTCGAAAGACGTTCGGCGCGGCCTGTTTCGTGTTGTAGCTTCGCAGCAGAAAACAAAACGAACGCGATATGAAACGAATCATCACCACCCTGATCCTCGCCGTCATCTTCTCCACGGCCCTCTCCGCCCAGCGCACTGTCGTCAAGGGCGACATCCTCGACGCCCTCACCCGCCAGGGCGAGCCGGCGGCCGTCCTGCAGTTCTTCCGCGCGGACGATGCCGCCAACCCCATCGCCTACACCACCACCGACCTGGACGGCGCCTTCTCGCAGGTCCTGACCGGAAAGGGCTCCTATACGCTTTACTTCTCCGGCATCGGCCGCCGGGAGCGCAAGGTCCCCTTCACCCTGGACGGCGAAGAGACCCTCGACCTGGGCGACATCCTGATCGAAGACGACATCGAGGCCCTCGCGGAAGCGTCCGTGACTGCGCAGCGCCCTCTTGTCAAGATGGAGGTGGACCGGATGACCTACAACGTGGCAGACGACGTCGACTCCCAGACCGCTACGGTCCTGGACATGCTCCGCAAGGTCCCCATGGTCACCGTGGACGGCCAGGACAACATCACCGTCAACGGCTCCTCCAGCTTCCAGGTCACCGTGGACGGCAAACCCAGCCAGATGTTCTCCGGCAACCCTTCCCAGATCTTCAAGATGATGCCGGCTTCCTATGTAAAAGATATCCAGGTGATCACGAACCCGGGCGTGCGCTATGACGCGGAAGGCGTGGGCGGCGTGCTCAACCTGGTCACCAACCGCGAAGCCACGGGCGGCGAAAGCATCGCCGACGCCTTCTACGGCTCGGTCCGCGCCATGGGCAGCACCCGCGGCGGTGGCGGCGGCCTCTTCCTGACCCAGCAGTCCGGCAAGTTCACCTGGAGCCTCAACGGCAACGGGATGTACATGAGCATGCCCGGCACCACGACCGACGCCACCCGCGAACTGATCGGCGGGGTGGGCGGCAGCACCCTGACCCACAGCGAATCGGCGATGACCCTGCCGATGGGCATGGGTACCCTGAGCGCCAGCTACGAGATCGACCCGCAGAACCTCATCTCCGCCACGGCCGGCCTGATGCACTTCGGCACCACGATGGACGGCCTGACCAGCACCAGCATGACCGGCGCGCAGGGCGCCACCCTCTTCGGCTACGACGGCACCACCCTGATGAAGATGACCTCCAACTCCATCACCGCCAGCGTGGACTACCAGCACCTCTGGAGCGACGAGCCCGCCCGCAGCCTGATCTTCTCCTACCAGTTCTCCGGCACGCCTTCCACCTCCGTGAGCGAGAACAGCTTCAACGCCGGGACGCTGGCCGCCCTCGACCTGACCGACCGCCGGACCGACGGCACCCAGGGCTCCTTCGACCACACCTTCCAGGTGGACTTCACCACGCCGCTCGGCGCAGGCGCCACCTTCAACGCCGGTGCCAAGTACATCAGCCGCCACAACAGCTCCGACCAGCAGTTCTACCTCTGGAACGGCAGCGACTGGGCCTACAATGCCGCCGGCAGCCTCGAATATGACTTCTACAACCGCATCGGCGCCGTCTATACCGAGGCCAAGACCACGCTGGGCTCCCTGAGCCTGATGGGCGGCGTGCGCTACGAATACACCTGGCAGACGGTGAACAACGGCCGGGGCAACGACTTCAGCACGCAGTACGGCAGCCTCGTGCCCACGGCCAGCCTGCAGTGGAACCTCAGCATGACGCAGAATATCGGCCTGTCCTACAACATGCGCATCAGCCGCCCGGGCATCAGCTACCTCAACCCCTACGTGGACACCTCCGACCCGACCGCCCGCAGCTACGGCAACGGCGACCTCGAAGTCGAGCGCGGCCACAACATCAGCCTGGTCTACAACCTCTACAGCCCCAACTGGATCGTGAACCTGACCCTGCGCGAGCAACTCGTCGCCAACGGCATCTCCTCCTACAGTTTCTACGACGCGGACCGGCTGCTGAACACGACTTACGGCAACATCGTCCGCACCAGCACCACCGGCCTCAACGCCTTCATCAACTGGAACGCGAGCCCCAACACCCGCATCTTCCTCAACGGCGGCCTGAACTACGTGGACCTGCGCAGCGAAGTTCTCGGCCAGCAGAACAGCGGCCTGAGCTACAACGCGATGCTCGGTATCCAGCAGGCGCTGCCCGCCGGCTTCAGCCTCAGCGCCAACGTCGTGGCGATGGGACGCACCTACACCCTGCAGGGCTGGAGCACGGGCATGAGCATGGCGATGGTCGGCCTGACCAAGAGCTTCCTGGACGACCGGCTCGGCGTCAGCATCAACTACACCCTCCCGCTGAGCGGCGGCAAGGGCATGCAGATGAAGAGCGTGACCGAAGGCAGGGACTTCCGCTCCGTGAGCGTGAACACCATCCCGATGGAGAACCTCAATTTCAGCATCAGCTGGAGCTTCGGCAAGCAGGGCAACGCCCGCGTCAAGAGCGCCCGCAAGTCCATCAGCAACGACGACGTGCTCAACATGGAAAGCACGGCCGAGAGCCTCGGCGGCAGCATGATGGGCGGTGGCATGACCGGCGGCGGGATGATGTAAAGCGTTTTTTTTACTATCTTTGTGAAAATGCCGCATCGGAAATGAACCGCAAACATAACCGCCTTGTCCTCAACCTCGCGCAAGTCCTGATCTGGGCCTGCGCGATGGTGCTTCCCGCCCTCTTCACCTGGCTGATTTCGGGCGACAGCAACCGTTTCGGCTTCTCTTTCTGGCCTTCCTTCTACATGCTGCTGCCAATCTGCCTGGTGTACCTGATCAACTATTTCCTGCTGGTACCCAAGCTGCTCTTCCGCAAGAAGATGGTCTGGTTCATCCTGGCCAACCTGCTGCTGCTGGCGCTGCTCAATGCGCCGAGCATCATCCCCCGGGGGGAGATTCCCGAGGGATGGCTCGAGCAGATTCCCCGGCGGGACATCCTTGCCTTCCGGATCCCGACGCTCATCTCGGCGGCCTTCTTCCAGCTGGTCTTCATTTTCCTGGCCATCGGCGTGCGCGCCATCATCCGCTCCAACGACATCGAGTTCCAACTCCAGGAAGAGAAGCGCAAGACCGCTGAGGCGGAGCTGACCTGGCTCAAGCACCAGCTCAACCCGCACTTCCTGTTCAACACGCTCAACAACATCTCCTCCCTCACGCAGATCGACCCCGACAAGGCGCAGGAGAGCATCGGCCAGCTCAGCGACACGCTCCGCTATGCCCTCTACGACACGGACACCGACAAGGTCCCCCTCGCGGGCGAGGTGTCCTTCATGGACAATTACATCCGCCTGATGCAGCTCCGCTGCAACGAACTCACGGAAGTCTCCACCTCCTGGAAACTGCCCGAGGCGGAGGTGAAGATCGCCCCGCTTCTGTTCATTTCCCCGATCGAGAACGCCTTCAAGCACGGGGTCAACTCCCGCATGCCTTCCTTCGTACGCATCGACCTGCATCCGGAGGGGCGCGACCTCGTGTTCCGCTGCGAGAACTCCCTGTTCGAGAAGACGGGCGAGGACCATATCGGCTCCGGCATCGGCGAGGAGAACCTCAAGCGCCGCCTGGAGCTCATCTATCCCGGGGCCTATACCTACGAGCAGAGCGGGCGGGACGGCGTGTATTCCGTGCGGATCACCCTTAAAAACCTGTTGGGATGAAAGCGCTGCGCTGTATTGTCGTCGATGACGAGCCGCTGGCCGTCAAGATGCTGGAGAACTATATCTCCAAGACCTCTTTCCTGGAGCTGGAGGCGTCTTTCACCGATCCCGTGGCTGCGCTGGAGGCCATCCGGGACAGCTGCCCGCAGCTGGTTTTCCTGGACATCCAGATGCCCGACCTGAACGGCATGGAGCTCTCACGCATGGTCCCCGAGGGGACGCGCGTCGTCTTCACCACGGCGTTCAAGCAGTACGCCTTCGACAGCTACGAGGTGTCCGCGCTGGACTTCCTCCTGAAGCCCATCCGCTACCAGAAGTTCCTGGAGGCGGCGGAGAAGGCGCGGAAGTGGTTCGAGCTCGTGGACGGCGCCGCTGCGACGCCGCCCGCAGGCGTGCAGCAGGGCGAGGACCGCAGCTCCATCTTCGTCAAGTCGGACGGGCAGCTGCGCAAGGTCGGATTCTCCGACATCCGCTATGTCGAGGGCATGAAGGACTACGTCCTGCTGCACCTGTGTTCGGAGAAGCGCCCGCTGGTCACGCACATCACGATGAAAGCCGTCGAGGAGCTGCTGCCCGCCGCCAACTTCATGCGCGTCCACCGCTCCTACATCGTCGCCCTGGACAAGATCGATTCCATCACCGGCTCCTACGACATCTCCGTCGGCGACTCCTTCATCCACGTCTCGGACGCGTACAAGCCCGCCTTCGAGCAGTACCTATCGCAGCGGATGCTGCGATAGGTACTGCTCGCTTCGCTTGATGTCGGGGGGCGTTCCCCCCGAACCCCCTGCGTCGCTTTGCTCCGAGCCGCAGCGGATGCTGCGATAGGTACCGCAGAAAGCGGTTGCCGGGCACGCTCGAGGGGTTCTCTGTGCCCGGGAAGGGAAAAAACAGGGTCCCGGGCACGCTGGGGCCCTTTTCCGTGCCCGGCAGCCGCTTCTGAAAGAATCATACATTTTTCGGGAAAAAGAATCCGGAAATAAATGATTCATCAATGGCTTTCCTGAAAGAAACTATCTGATGGTCAAAGGTTATGCTGATATGCATTGAACTAAACGTTTAATGTGCGATGCAAACGGGTCGGTCTCTTTACCTTTGCCACCATGGAAAACATGAATCAAAACCTGTCTCGGCCCCTCTCGTTCGGAGAACGGGAGCAGCAATGCAAAGACTTATTCTTCTCGCGCGGCCCCTTTTACCACTTATGTACGCCCGGGGACAGCCAGCTCGTCTTGTTTGAAACGGACGATGATTTCCGCTTTGCCATGAACCTCATGGCATCGAGCACCTATTCGGAGCCCGACGTCAATGTCATTACCTTTGAAGCGATGCGCACACACCTGCATCTTATAGGGGAAGGGCCGGTTGCCGCTGCCGAAGAATGGTTCTCCAAATTCAGGAAGAGATTGTACAGATTCTACCAATCCACCGGGAGGGTCAGAAACCTGGATACTTTCCAGGCCAGTGTATTCCCGATAGATGATTTATCCTTTCTGCGCAATTCGATCGCTTATGTCAACCGAAACGGCTATCTGGTTCATCCTGAGCACACGCCATTCTCATATCCCTGGGGCGCCAACCGTTTCTATTTCAATCCGGATGCGAAACAACGACGGGACAGGAAATACGGCGACTTATTCATTCGGGAGAGGAGGCAACTGTTTGGCAGCCATTCTGTGGATTACGCGGGAGAGGCCCCCATTGTGGATGGATATATCACTCCCGCATTTTTCTGTGACTTGAAACTTGGCGAGGGTGTTTTTCGCGATGCACGCCATTATTTCAGCTTGGTCTCACGAAGTGTCGAAGCTTATAAAGATATCGCCAACTTGCTGGGAGACAGCATATTCTATACGGATGACGAATTATTCCTCATCGTCCGCCAAATCTGCCGCGACCGCTATGGCAACGCTCGTCCCGAGATCTTGACGCTGGAACAGAAGATGGAATTGGCCAGAACGCTCCGTTTCGAATACAAATCCTCTGACCGTCAAATCCAGCGTATGCTCCATCTGGATGAGCGCAGACTCCTGGCACTATTCGGGAAGTAGGTTGCCGGGCACGCTGGAGGGGGGTTCCGTGCCCGGGAAGGGGAAAAACGGGGTCCCGGGCACGCTTGGGCCCTTTTCCGTGCCCGGCAGCTTACTTTATGTTGTCCCTGTACTTCCGGGAGACGGGGATGCGGGTTCCTCCGATCAGGATGGCTTCCGGGGTGGTCTGACTGATGCGGCTGGCGTTGACCAGCCAGGCCCGGTGGACGCGGAGGAAGCCGCTGCCGAGGATGGATTCCCAGCGGGAAATGGGGGTCTTGTTGCGGTAGGCAGTCCCGTCGGCGAGATGGACATAGACCTCCGTGTCGCGGGATTCAATATAGAGGATACTGTCCACCGGGACGGAGACCTTCTGCCGGTCCGAGACGAAATCGATGGTCTGCTCCCTTTGCGGCAGCCAGCGTTTCATACCCCGTTCCAAAAGCAATCCCCAGGCGTATCCGGCACCCAGGATGACGATGGCCAGCACCGGATTGAACAGGAGCAACGGCGTGGATACGCTCAGCGGGCTGTCCGGCGGGTCCAGGACGACAAGATGGGCCAGCAGCACGAGGAGCGTCTCCAGAAGAATGACAGACAGGAAGAACCCGGCCCAGGACAGCCATCTCCGCCGGGCGAGGGGACCCTCGTCTTCGTCCCATTCGGACGCAGCCGATGTCCGGGCCGGCAACTGCGGGATCCAGTGCCGCAGCGCGAAGATGCCGGGCAGATACAGGGTCGCAATGAAGATTGCCTCTCCGAAGCTATAGGAAAGGCTCAGAAACAGGCAGGCCAGGATCAAGGTGAACACCAGCCACCACAGGATTTGCCACGGGATCTTCATCAGGACCAAAGATAGGCAGAATTCCCGAGACGGAAAACCCCTGAAGCGCGTGAAAAACCCCTTCAAGGGGATTTGACGCTTCTCCGGGGGGATATATTTTTGGATTTCCGGACCGCTATCCATACTTTTGCGATGGATCAAATCCCGATAGCATGAAAAGAGCGATAAGCATTTTGAGCAGTCTGCTCCTTCTGATTGCCTGCACGCCTTATGGTGTCACGAAGGTGAATCTTGACAAAGCCTTCCGGCAGAAGACCGCCGCGAAGGACCTATACGCACGCGTTGATGTGCTCCCGCTCCTCCTGCCTGAGACGGTCAGACTGCCGGAAAATTCGCGCCTCGAGGTCACGGACAACCTGGTGCTCCTGCTTGACGCCTCCGGCGAGCAGATCGTCGTGATGGACGCGGACGGCACGTTCGTGACGCAGGTCGATGCCGGCGCGCCGATTACGGACTTCTCGGCTTACGGAAAGCTCCTGGACATCCTGTGCGGGAATGAGGTAAAAGAATACAACCTGCAGGATTTTTCCTTGACGCGCACCCTCTCCCTGCCGACGGACGGCGTCACGCTGACCGAATTGCAGCGGCGGGATGATGAGGTTTTGCTGTTTTCCGGATTCAACGGCGAATCGGCATATGACTGTGAGTATTTTGTCAGCCGGGACCATTTCCCCGTTATGAAGAATCCTGTCTACAAGGCTGAGGATTACGACGGTGGGGGATTCTTCCGCTGCAACGATTCTACCTTTTTCTTCTGCCGGCCAGGCAAGATCAACGCATACACGTCCGACGATTTCATTTATCCGTTTCTGTTTCCCGACTTCGGGAGACATAACCCGGTGGTCACGCAGGTGCAAATGACACCAAGTCACATTTTTATGCAACTCTGTCTCCAGAAGGGGGATGCTCTCCTGGTCTATGACCGCGCGGGGAAGCAGCACCGACTCATCCGGACGACCACCGAAGGGCTGGCCTTCCCGCTCGGCGTCATCCACAAAGGCGTCAATTATTTCTGCTGCCCGGCACGCCATCTGGGTAGTTATGTGCTTCCGGAAGACATGACCGTTCCGGAAAACACTGAATACATCCTATTGAAATATACCCTCTAATCTCCTTGCTATGACCAGATTATTCTACGACGGCGGCATTTTCGCCATGACAGTCATCACCATCCTGTTTATCGCCCTCCTGCTTGCAGCCTGGAAGGCTCCGCGCTGGGTGCGCGAAATCGGCCACCTGACCCTGGCTTTCGCCGGCATCATGACGCTCATCCCATTGTATCATGCCGCGGCGACGGTTGTCCAGACCAACGGTGACATCCATCCGGGCGTGGTTTGGGGTGGGATCAAGTGCGCCACTATCGTCCCTTGCTACGCACTCATTGTCTATAGCGTCTCCCTGATTATCCGCATCATCCAGAAGCCCCGGATATAAGCGGTCGCCGGGGATGCAATGCTCAACATGCTTTAACGCCGGCGAACTGGTCCAGATATTTGTTCAGGGACGCAAGCTCCTGGAGATTGTGCTGCAGGAAAGCGGCGCAGTAGAGCTCCCGGAAACGGCACAACTCCTCCCACATGGCACTCCGGGCGGACGCGCTTTCGTTCAGGCGACCCATGCGGATTGTAAGGTCAATCAATTCCTGAAACCTGGCGAATGCACTTTCTGCCCGCTCCTGCTTACCGGCGACAAGCGCCTTGTAGGCACGGGATGTCTCGCTGCCGATGTTGGCCATCTGCTGCGGGAAAGAAAGATCGGCCCATCGGCCATTCTCCAGGGAAGCGTGCTGCATTATTTTGTAATATATTGAGAAACAATGGCTTTTATGGCCGCCCTCGCCTCTGGATCAAGGACATCCCTGGAAGGGTTTCCTTGCCAGGAACGGATGTTGATCAGCGAATCAAATTCAATAAAATCTTCACCGTTCTCGTCAACCCAAAGGTTGAATCCCCACAAATCCTCACCGGCAGAGCCGTCCTCAAGAAGCAAGCGCTCCAAGTCGGCGTGCAAGTCGGCATCCAGGGCCAGAAGCCCTCTGCGAATATCGGCTACGGCTTTGACCATATCGCCGAAGGTATTCCCGGCGATCTTCCGGAGTTCTTCCCGAGAGACGGGCTGTTGAAGGATCAGCATATCGAGGTGTTTTGGCAAAGATACGAAATAATCGCGAAAGCGGACATGCGCCGGGCACGCCGGGGCCCTTTTTCGAAAAAACTATTTTAACATAGTTGCGTAGCTAAAAATTTTTAGCTATGTTTGCAGAAAACACCACGTTTATGAAACGCCTGACCAAGAAAGAAGAGATTATCATGAACCATTTCTGGGAGCGGGGGCCGCTGTTCGTGAGGGAGTTGCGGGAATTGTACCCGGATCCGAAACCCCATTTCAGCACGCTCTCGACCCAGGTGCGGACACTCCAGGAAGAAGGATTCATTGACCACAAGGCTTATGGCCCCACCTACCAGTACTTTGCCAAGGTGACGCCGGAGGAGTACAAGCAGCGCTGGCTGACGGGGCTGATCGACAAATATTTCGGGAAATCCTACATCAATGTGGTCTCCGCGTTGGTGAAGGAGGAGAAGATCTCCGTAGAGGAGCTGAAGGAGCTCATTGACTTGATAGAAAAAGAGGGATAGCCATGCTTTCTTTCCTCATTTACGAAGGCAAGGTGGCGGTCGCCCTCGCTGTCTTCTATATGTTCTACCGGCTCCTTCTGAAGAAGGAAACCTTCCACCGCTTCAACCGTTTCGTGCTGGTAGGGACGGTCGTTTTGAGTTTCCTGCTGCCGCTATGTATCATCACCATCAAAAAGCCGATGGAGATGACGGCGGCGCCGGTAGGGAGCGTGGCCGTCGGCGAGTTGGTCACGACCGCCCCGGTGGCGGCAACGACTCCGTGGTGGCCGATGGCACTCATTATCCTGTTCTGGGTTGGTGTCACTTTCGTGCTCATCCGCGAGCTGATTTCCGTCTTCTCCATCGATCTTATCATCCGCCTGGGTCAACAGGTACGGGAAGAAGACGGATGCAAGATCGTCGTGACGGATCAGGAGATCGCCCCTCTCAGCTGGATGCGGTATATCATCCTTTCGCGGAAAGACTGGGAAGGTCCCCACGCACCCATCCTCGCGCACGAGAAAGCGCACGTCGCCTACGGGCACTCCGTGGAGCTGCTCCTGGTGGATATCCTCGCGGCCTTCCAATGGTTCAATCCCGCCATCTGGATGCTCCGCGCGGACTTGCAGGAACTCCACGAATATGAGGCGGACGATGCGGTGCTTCGCGGTGGGGCCGATCTGAAAGAATATCAATATCTACTAATAAGAAAAGCTGTCGGCAAGAGCGGCTACTCAGTTGCCAACAGCTTTAATCACAGTATCCTTAAAAATCGTATTACTATGATGTCGAAATCAAAGTCCCCCCGTCGCCGGGGGCTGCGGGTGCTTTATCTGCTCCCGCTCGTGTGCCTGGGCCTTGGCCTGCAGGCACGGACGGTCTATGTCCCGAAGGACAAAGCTACCAATAATTTCGTTGCCGATGCGGATGATGTTAAGAAAATCGTCACGATAAACGTGGACGCAGAGGGACGGATTGTGATTGAAGGCAAGGAAATCCCGTTGAATGGGATTGCAGATTATCTCCGGTCACTGGGTATCCCGGGGGCGGAAATCGGTGTCAGTATTGAACAAGTTCAAGACACCCCGGTAGAGGTGATGAGAGATCTGGACAACCAACTTCGGCAGGCTGGCGTGTCGAAGGTCCAGGCTCGATCCTATTTTCACTCCCCGGTTATCATTCTGCAACGGTCATCAGGAGAGGCAAAAGAGATTTCGAAAGAGGAATTGGGCAATCTGGACGAAGAAAAGATAGAATCCATAGAAATGAATCTTGCCCCGGCTCCAGACATCATAGAAAGGTATGGAGAAAAGACTAAAGAAGGGGTATTATTTATAAACTACCAGGAAGATAAGGTCAAGATAGATCCCTTCTCAAAGGGTGTTTACCTGACGCCTTTTGAGTTTTCTACCCTGGCCATTATAGATATGGAGGGGAACCGGATAACAGATTTCCGCAGCCAGCCGACAATGACCGCAGGCCAGGATGAGTTCCTCGGGCTATACGTCGACGTCAGCGAGAATCCCCGAAGATGTGAATACGTAGTCCGCTCGGTCGGAGGAAAGCCCATTCAGGCGATTCAGTGGCAGTCGCCACCAGCAAGCACTCACGTATTGTATATAAACGGGAGAAGTATCGGAGAGTTTCAAAAAGACGAAGCTGGCAAAAATGACGAAGTGATGCTGACACCTCGCTTTCAGCATGGCACCACGCACCAATTTGACAGTTGGGTACACGCTCATCTTGTTTATCCCCAGAGAGCCCGGGTAGCCGGGATTGAAGGCGTTGTTTTAACTTCCTACGATGTTTGTGAAGATGGTAAAGTCCGCAACGTCAGGGTCCTGGTCGGTATTGACGACCAACTGGATGCCGAGGCTGTTCGCGTCATTTCTTCATCTCCACGCTGGGAGCCTGCCATAATGAATAACAAGCCTGTCAAGGTTTCGATCCAGTTGCCTGTTAAATTCACTTTGAACGAACGTGGGGACATTCTCTCCCGTCAAGATGATGATACTGCTCCCTATTACTTTAAGGATAGTCGTACCGAGGACGAAGCAATTCCTGTGGTTAGGATTAAGCGCGGAAACGGGGAGCCTCTGGTCATTGTGAATGGAGAGAAGATGGAAGACGGTATCAATGCCATCAAGCTCATCGATCCTTCTACCTTTGAATCTATGGAAGTGCGAAAGGATTCAAGTCTAGTTGCTCATTACGGCCCCGAAGCTGCTAACGGCGTCCTCTGGATACGTACCACGCAATAAAGAGTCTCAAAAGGAAAACGGCATACCTAATAATCTGATAATTAAGGTATTATATTTTAAAGACAGGACTTTTATGAGAGTAATCGCCACCCTCCTCGCCGGCCTCCTTCTGGCCGTGGCTTCGCACGCCCAGGTGGTCGTGATGGACTCCGATATGTTCGAGCGCAACCGGAACATCAGGGTCAAACTGCTCGTGCAGGACGCCAGGTCGGAGGAACCGTTGCCCTTTGCCACGGTGTACCTCAACCCGCAGGGGGACACGACCATCACCCATTTCACCCTCTCGGACCAGAAGGGCGAAGTGCTGATCCCGGACGTGCCCGTTGGACGATATCGGCTCAACGTGGAGCTGATCGGCTACACGCCGTTCCGGAAAGACTACAACATCCGCAACTACGAGGAGGACCTCGGTACGATCAAGCTGGAGGAGAATCCGGAGATCATCGACGCGGCCTCCATCACGGCGGTGGGCAACGCCGTCGAAGTGCGGCAGGACACGCTGATCTACAACGCAGCGGCCTTCCACGTGGGCGACAACGCGATGCTGGAGGACCTGATCAAGAAGATGCCTGGCATGGAGGTAGGCGACGACGGCACGGTCAAGGTGAACGGCGAGCCGGTGGACAAGATCACCGTCGGAGGCAAGACCTTCTTCTTCAACGACCCGTCGGCAGCGCTCAAGAACCTCCCGGCCAAGATCGTGGACAAGATCAAGGTCATCGACCAGGAGAACAAGGAGGCCGCCTTCTCGGGCATCGCCTCGCAGGACAGCCGGGAAAAGGTAATGGACCTGGAGCTCAAGGAAGAATACAAACAGGGCTGGTTCGGCAACGCAAAGCTGAGTGGAGGCTACCGGCCGGGCGTCAATGAGGAAGGTCTGGGCGATGACCGCCACGCCTTATATGGCGGCAACCTGATGGTCAGCGGCTACAATGAGAAGGACCAGCTGACATTGATCGCCAACGGGCAGAACGCCTCTGATCCTGGCGGCAGCGGCAGTAGTGTTTTTATCTCTGTTGAAGATGATCTCGAAATGCTGGACGCCCTGTCCCTGCTGGGCGGGATGAAGACCACAGCGATGGCGGGGGCGAACCTCAATTCCGACCGCATCAAGGGGATGGAGTCCTCGGCCAGCGTCAGCTACAATTTCTCTGACCAGATCTCCGGGACCCGTACCGCCCGGGAGTCTATGCTGGTAGGCGAGAACCCCCTGTTCACCAACGGACTGACGAGCGGAACGAGCCGGAGCAACCGCGTCAGCGTCAACTTCGAGCTGAACAGGAAGGACACCAGAAAGATCAACTTCGTTTTCCGGCCGGCATTCCGCTTCAATAGCAGCGCCTCGACCTCCCGCAACCAGTCCACCACTACGGATGTCCTGGGCGAGGAAATCAACGGCACCGATGCCGGCAAGTCCTCTTCATCCCGCTCCTTCCAGGCCAGCGGCCGCATATCCGGCGGTGTGAGGGACATCGGCAAGGAGCGGCGCAGCCTGAACCTGACCGTCAACTACAACTTCAACAGGAGCCTCGGAGAGAGCCGGGAGGACTCCCGGACCTGGTATGGGGCCACCGTAACGCCGCGGAACCTGCATTACGACACCGGCGGCAGCGGCAAGATGGTCGGCGGAGAGCTGTCTTATCTGGAGCCCTTCGGGCAATACTGGGGGCTCGCGGCCATTGTAAATGCGCGCTGGCAGCAGCGGGGCAATGACAAGGCCGCCTTCAATGCCGACGGTTCTGCCAACGACTATTATTCCTCGCGCTCGCGAAATGATTACCTCCTGATGAACGAGAGCCTCCAGATGCAGTACCGCAAGGAGAGCAACCAGTTCTATTTCGGCCTGCAGCACGCCCGCACGCGCAACGAAGTGCGCTCCCGTACGCTCGGCCGGGACACCGAGACGGGTATCGGCGAGTGGCTGCACGACTGGTCGCCGTACGTGAGTATCCGCTGGTCCGGAAAAGAGGGACAATCCATAAATGTGTCCTACCAGGGGTATTCCAACCAGCCGGCCGCTGTCCAGATCCATCCGGTGCTCGACATTTCCAATCCGCTTGAGATCTCCACGGGCAACATATACCTCCGCCCGAGTTTTCGGCATAGTCTCAGTTTATCCTGGTACTTCAATAACCGGAAAACCTTTTCTAACTTCAGTGTCAGCTTGTTTGGCGACCTGACCCAGCGCGGGATCGTGTCCGCTTCGTGGTTCGACGCAGACGGCGTCCGTTATTTCGTGCCCGTCAACACCCGCCAGCCGTCCACCTCCCTCACGGGCTACGTTTCCTGGCGCCGGCCTGTCGGCGAAAAGAAACGTCTGACGCTCGGTTTCGGCATCCAGGGAAACCTTTCTTCGAGCACCCATTATCAGGCCACATCCCGTCAGGCCGGGATGGACTTGCTTGCGTTCGACTACAACGCTTTCATGGCAGATTTCTGGGGCGATGCAAGCGGCAGCCGTTTCTACAGCGGTCAGAGCGGTTTTTCCGAAAGCCGCACCTCCCAGTCCGACATTTATACGACGATGCAAGCGGCATACAGGCTGGACCGCTTCTCGGTCACTCTCCGCTCGGCGATTGAGAACGAGCGTAGCCGATACAGTCTCGACCCTACCGCCAACACGGACTACTGGCGCTTCGGCCAGTATCTCGACCTGCTCTATGAGACGCTGCACGGCTGGGAGTTCAAGACGGAGGTATCCTTCTTCCAGTTCCGGGGTTATCCCGCCGGATTTAACGAGCCGTACTGCCTCTGGGACCTCTCCGTCAGCAAGAATATCAAGGCTTTCACGGTAAGTCTGGGCATATCGGACCTGCTGAACCAGCAGCGGATGCAGCAGCACACGGTCAATGCGGAATACATCGAGGACCGCTACAGCCTGGTGATGGGCCGCTACGCAATGTTCTCGCTCAAATGGAGCTTCGGCAAGATGAATCCTGCCAAGAACGCCCGCGTGCAGAACGCGATGTACAATATGCTGTAAGGCCCGGATTCAGGCAATCCCCTTGAGGTCGAAAAACATCAGGACCGTTTCATCCTCTGGTTCTGGAATTACAAGAGGCTGGAACTTGCTTTTCGCGTAGAAACCTTCCGCATCCAAATAGGCATCAACGGTTAAAAAGCGGCAACCAGCCTTTGTGTCCTTGAAAAACCAGATTTTTATGAAAGAAAGTATAGCTTGTCCCAAACCGCTACTCTGTGCAATCTTGTTAACGGCGAGGCGACCAATCTTCAACGACGGATAGGATGAACGACGTTTGGCGTTGGGAATCTTGCGAGACAGTTGGTTCCAAATCACCTGATTGGCTACAGCGCGTTCAATTTTGTCGTATAATAGACAGAAATAGGCCAGGATTACCCCTGTATCATCTTCCTCGACGATGTAGGTCTTTCCCAGATGCTCTTTTTCATACAAGGTAGCATTGGGGGTGTCGGATGAGATCTCTCGAAGAAAACCGTTCATGTCTGCTTTCCCGCAGTCAAACGGCTTTAAAACATCTGTCTCGGATTGAAACCCACGGAAATGAAAACTCATAGTGAGAAAGTGCAGCGCTTCTTCATCTCTTCGTACACTCTCCAAAGCTCGTCTTTCTCTTCTTGGGAAAGAGGAACGGCATTGTGAACCGCCATTTCGAAGCGGTAGGCATCCTCATCATAGAGGATCGGTGTTTCTTTGATCGGCCTTGCCATACTATGTTCCTCTTTAATACGTCTGCATGAAAGATGCAGATAACAATGCAAATGTAACAATAATCTTCATGGCTGCAAAGGTCGGAACAGTTATCCGTTTACGGTGCCATTTAATCGTTTAAATTGTTTTTGAAGCGTATTGTGCTGTAAACCAATGAATAGCGACGGTGAATACGAACATGGAAAAATAGGTATCTATTCCATTTCTGCCCTGATTTATATGAATTTGTCCTGCCTGGCAATCGAGAGTATTGGTATGGCGAAAGAAATAAAGTATTTTTGCAACAAGCATAAGAATCCTTCAGTCAACCAATGAAAAGAATTCCCCTCGCCCTCCTGGGCCTCCTGCTGGCCGGGCTCCTGTCGGCTTGTTCGGGGCGGTTATCCAAGACGGTCATCGAAGGTCGCGCCGATGGCATTTCCGGTTCTGATCCCGTTATTGCCGTTCTTTTTCATTATGAAGGAGACGTTGGCAAGCAGTGGGCGGTGGACACGCTGCGTGAAGGCCGGTTCCGTTTCGAGCTCGACTCCCTTTCGGAATCGGGGAACCATTATGGGATTATGTTGAGAAGGGTACATTATCCCCCGGAGGAAAAGCGCGCTTACGTCCCGGAGATGTTGTGCTATCCTCCGGAGATTTATCTTGAACCGGGCGCCCGCGTTCGCATCAAGGGTCTTGCGCGGCATTTCCAAACAGCCAAAATCTCCAGCCCAGTCAAGGACCAGAAAATGCGCCAGCGTTTCCTAAGCAAGATGTCCTGGTCTGTCTGGGACCTTTACCAGGATCTATATGCAGACCGGAATTCGGTCGTCTCCCGTCTCTCCGTTGACACAACGCTCACTGACAGAGAGCGGGACTCCTTGCGTACTCTGTCCGGGGACCTTATGGCGCAGAGGGACTCAATCGGCAACATCCTCGTCTCGCAACAGATCCAATTGATGGCCACGGAACCCATTGGACAATACTGGATGTACGAGTTGACACGCCTCGCTAGAGCGGTTGCGAACGGTTTTTATCTGGATTTCAGGCCAGAGATAGAGCGTCTTTTCGACGGTTTGTCCCCGGAGATGAAAGCTTCCCCGGAGGGGCGGGAAATTGAAGACTACCTATCCCCGGTCAAGATTGTCCGCATCGGGGACACGCTGCCGGACTATGAATATATCGACCGCTCCGGGAGAGCGCGCCGGCTTTCCGAGTTCCTGGGCAAGATGGTACTGCTGGACTTCTGGAGCCTGGGCTGCGGCCCCTGCATCAAATCCATGCCGGTCCTGCAGCAACTGCATGAAAAGGCAGGGGACCGCCTGGAAATTGTAAGCATCAGCCTGGACAAGGACGCCGTCTGGCAACGCGGGCACGAAGAGCACCCGGTAACCTGGGCGGACTGGCGCGACCCTTCCGGCAGTTCCGGAAGCATTCGTTCTTTCAAGAGCCGCGGCATCCCGACATTCGTGCTCATTTCCCCGCAGGGTGTTGTTCAGGATATCCGCGAAGGGTTCTCCGAGCGCTGGTTGCTGGAGTTAGGTGGTTCGAATAATCAAAAACAGTGATATGAAAAAGGCTTTATTGTTTGTTTTCATAGCTGTCACCATTTGTGCATGCAGGCCTGGCGTGTGCACCATCCATGGTGTCGTCACATCGCAACTGGACAGCCTCTGGCTGATTGATGAGGAAGAGAATCCGATCGATTCCTGCGCCGTGCAGGACGGGGCGTTCACTTTCACGACCAACCAGAGTACCACTTTGGTCTGCGGAATCATGTCCCAGGATAAGTCGATCAGGATTCCCTTGATTCCGGATGTCAAGGACATTCAGGTGACAATCGGCGACGGTCCCGCCGCTGTGACCGGCAGCCCCCTGACGGAAGAATATATGTCACTCCAGCAGTGGCTGTTACAACAGTTCAATGACGCCACCGGGAAAGCCATGGGACTCATCGCGGACGGGAAGTCCGAAGAGGGCGCCGCTGTCATGGAAGAAATGCACAAGACTTTGGCCGACCACTGCAAGGAGGTCTACCTCAATCACTTGGAAGACCCTGTCGGCAACCAGGCAATGACCTTCCTGATTGACGACGCCATTCCGGATGAGGAGTTCATCGACCTGTACCAAATGGGCGGCGACCTGATTAAGAACGACGCCAGCCTCGGCGGATACTATGAATCCCTGATTCTGTCCGGTACTACCATCATCCAGCTCCAGGCCGACGGCACCTTCACCGAGAAAGAAGGCACACTGGATGACTTCATCGGCCAAGGCAAGTATGTCCTGGTCGAATTCTGGGCCTCCTGGTGCGGTCCCTGCAAGAAAGAAACGCCGTTTGTGGTGAAAGCGTACAACGACTACAAGGACAAGGGCCTGATCGTGCTGGGCATCCCCGTGCAGGACAAGATAGACGGCACCAAGAAGGCCATGGCCGATCTGGGCATCTACTACCCCCAAATCCTCGACCCGAAGCAGGAACTGTTCAATCGGTTTGACTTCCATAGCATTCCGCACCTCTATCTCCTCGACCCCGACGGCCGGATTGTTAAGCAGGGCATGCGCGGCGAAGAAACCGACGCACTGCTGAAGATGATCTTCAAGTAGTCGTGTTTTGAATCCCGCCAAGAACAGCCGGGTGCAGGATGCAATGTACAACATGCTTTAACGCCGGCGAATGACGGGAAATGAAATCACCTCTTGTAACAGATGATAGTTGTTTGTAGATTTGTACAATAATAAAGTCCAGTATGAAAAAGCAGATTCTATTTCCCATCATCGTAATGCTGGCCGCTTGCGCGCCGAAAACCGGAAATACCACCAAGGTTGTGGGGCAGTTTGTCGAGAACGCCCCTGAAACCGTAAGGCTAACGCGAGGTTATTATGACGGCATGATGGATGAGGATCATTATGTCTCTTTCTTTGACACCACCGTTGCGGTTGTGAACGGTCGCTTCGAGCTTGAAATCCCGAAATGTCTTTCCACGACTACTGAATTACGGTTGGGGAACGACCACTTCAATTTCATTTCCGACGGCTCCACCATCACCATCGACCCGGAATCCCGTACCGCCGTCTCCTCTGACAAGAAGGGGCCGCATTCCCTGTTTATGGAATTCGGCAACCGATGGAACGACTACCAAACCAGGATGGCCGGGTTTGGTAGTGACAGGGAAGCAGGAGAGAAGTATCGCGACGAAAATCTCGGCGCTCTCCTGGACTACACGAAAGAGGTGGCCCGGAACAACCTCGACAACATCAATGGCCTGCAGGCACTTGAGATGCTATATTTCAGCAGCATGGGGCAAGGCGTTGAGTTGAATCCGGAGGAGATGTTCTCCCTGGTGAACGGCCTTTCCGATGAGATGAAATCGGCACCGATATCATCAATGATGTTTACCGAATTGTACGATATTTACAACGGCCTTGTCAACACCGTGGAAGGAAAACCATTCGTGGACTTCACCGTCGTTCAAGACCCGGCGAGCCCCGAGACTTCCACGGTCAGATTCTCCGATTACATCGGCAAAGGTAAGTTCGTGCTTGTCGATTTCTGGGCTTCCTGGTGCGGGCCCTGCAAAGCAGAAATGCCCAACCTCAAGAACGTGTACGATACATATCACGGCGACAACTTCGACATGCTTAGCGTCGCTGTTTCAGACCGGGTGGAGGACAGCGTCCATGCAGCCAAAGAACTTGGAATCGTCTGGAACAAGATCGTCAACGCCCAGCAGATCCCGGGAAAGGCGTATGGTTTCAACGCTATCCCGCTTATCATCCTCTTCGGCCCTGACGGGACGATTCTCAAGAGGGACATCCGCGGCGAGCAAATCGGCGAGGCCGTGAAGGAGGCCCTGGGGAAATAGTTAATGCCGATAAGCCGCTTTCAGGTCATCGGTGCTCCTCGCGTCCCATAGAATGTCCCGTCAGGAGCAGTATACCCCCTATTTCGCTCCTACCGGGCCATAAAGTGGGACGCGGGGAGCGGTCTGCGCACGGTAGCCTGAGGAAAGGCGTGCGAAGCGAAGTAGCTGTAGTTGCATTTCCCATGGGAATTTCGTAAATTTGCGAGATTTACGAAATCTCAAATCAGTTAGTATTATACATCCATGAAAGATTCTATCATCATCCTTTGCGGTGGCGGCCCGGCGCCGGGCATGAACACCGTAGTAATGTCTGTTGCCAAGACCTTCCTGAATGGCGGTTTCCGTGTCATCGGCCTGCATGGCGGCTATAGCGGCCTGTTCAGCCCGGACCCGCGCACGGAGGACATCGATTTCTACAAGGCGGACGCCTATTTCAACCGGGGCGGCAGCTATCTGCAGATGAGCCGCTTCAAACCCACCCAGGAGGATTTTGAGAAGAATTTCAACCTGTCCCTGTTCCAGGACAACAACATCAAGCTGCTCGTGACCGTGGGCGGCGACGATACCGCCTCGACGGCGAACCGCATCGCGAAGTTCCTGGAAGCCAAGCAGTATCCCATCAAGAACATCCACGTCCCGAAGACGATCGACAACGACCTCCCGCTTCCGGACAACACCCCGACCTTCGGCTTCAACTCCGCCAAGGATGAGGGTGCGCACCTTGCCCGCACCGTGTACGAGGATGCCCGCACCAGCGGCAACTGGCTTATCATCAGCGCCATGGGCCGCAGCGCCGGCCACCTTGCCCTCGGTATCGGCGAGGCTACGCACTGCCCGATGACCATCATTCCGGAGATGTTCAACAAGACCCCGATCACCCTCGACAAGATCGTGAACCTGGCCCTCTCCGCCATCCTCAAGCGCACCATCCTGGGCATCCACTACGGCACCGTCGTGGTGGCCGAGGGCGTCTTCCACGACCTCGACCCGCAGGAGATCAAGAACGCCGGCGTGTCCATGACCTACGACGAGCACGGCCATCCCGAACTCGGCAAGATCAGCAAGGCGGTCCTGTTCAACGATATCCTCGAGAAGAAGTTCAAGGAGATCGGCCTGAAGGTGAAGACCCGTCCCGTGGAGATCGGCTACGACGTCCGCTGCCAGGATCCCATCGCCTATGACCTCACGTACTGCTCCGAACTCGCCATGGGTGTCTTCGACCTCTACAAGAAGGGCGAGACCGGCTGCATGGTGTACGTGGACGCCTTCGGCGAATCCCACCCGCTGTACCTGAAGGACCTTCAGAACGCGGAAGGCAAGATTCCGCCGCGCCGCGTGGCCATCGAGGGCGGCATCGCCCAGAGCTACTTCAGCCATATCTGCCATTTCATCTCCCCGGCCGACTACGAGGCCGCGAAGAAGTACGTCGCCGATCCGGAGGCCTACGACTTCAAAAAGATCCTGAACTGGTAAGGAGATCCCGGGTCAAGCCCGGGATGACATGATATGAGAACGGGCCCCGCAACCGCGGGGCCCGTTCTTTTTACATCTTGTCTATCTCTTCGAGACGGTCTCGAACACGTTGCAGACGCCCGTGTAGTCGATCGTTCCCTTGTGCTCCAGGTACTCCTGGATGATGGAGGCGGTGGTGCGGTTGAGGTTGCGGCCCTGATCCTTGCGCGGGGAGTCCGCGATGGCGGCGGAGTAGCTGTTGGTCACGACCTTGTAGGTCTTCTTGAGGTCGAACTTGCTGCCGTCGGGCCAGGTGATCTTGACGTCCTTGACCTTCTCGGGATCCTTCTTGTCCATGGTCACGTTGCAGATGATGCCGCTCACCTTCGGGAAGCCGTAGGTGTCGTTGCGGCTGATGGAGATGAGGAAGTCCTTGAGTTCCTGGCCGGTCATCTCCATCTGGACGGTGTCGTTGCCGAACGGATCGAGCCTCAGCACGTCGCTGACCGTGAACGGTCCGGCGGGGAGGTAGTCATAGCGGACGCCGCCGGTGTTGGTGACGCCGATGTCGGAGCCCGTTTCCACGCGCCAGGCGTCGGTCATCATGCAGCCGAGCTGCTCGTAGCTGGTCATCGGGGCCGTGAGCGTGGCGAGCACGCGCTGGAAGGCCGGGTTGTTGCTGAAGTAGTCGACCACTTCCTGGACGACCACGTTCTTCTTGGGGAAGTCGGCCACGTTGATGATCTCGGCCTTGCGGCCCACGACCTTGCCGTTGTCAACGGTGATGGTGGTGTGGGTGGCGTTGACGAGGCGGTTGACGACCTGGGTGATCATCACGTTGTTGTGCATCTCGCCGCCGTCGATCGCGGTGTGGGAGTGGCCGCCGATGATGACGTCCACCCAGGGGAGGTCCTTGGAGATCTCCACGTCGGCATCATAGCCGATGTGGGAGAGGAAGATGACCACGTCGCACACATCGCGCAGCCACTTGTACTGCTGGACGGTCTCGAGGACGGGCTTGAAACTGAGGCCCTTGACGTTGTCCGGATGCGTGTCCGGGGTCATGCGGTCGTTGACTTCCACGGCACCGACGAAGCCTACCTTGACGCCGTTCACGTCGAAGATCTCCGTGGGGCGGGGATAGATGCCGAACGCGGGTGCGGGATCCAGGTTGGCGCAGATGTAGTCGAAGCCGGACATGTGCATCAGTTTGCCCAGGCCTTCGGCGCCGGAGTCGAACTCATGGTTGCCCATGGTGGTGGCGTCGAAGCCGATCATGTTCATCAGGATGACCATCGGATAGGCCGGGATCTCATAGAGGTCGTTGAGGGGTTCGCCGGTGCGGTTGTCTCCGGCGGAGATGATCAGCAGGTCGGGATACAGGCCGCGCAGGCTGTCCGCGATGGCGGCGAGCTGCGGCATGTTCTCGATCTTGGCGTGCATGTCGTTGACGGACAGGATGTGCACTTCCTTCCGTTCTGCACGGGCCGCGGCGCCCAGCAGGCACACGGCGGCGAGAGTCAGCAAAAGTTTTTTCATTTCGTTATCCTGAATTTGATGATTTGTCCTTCGCGGAGGGGGGCGTCCAGGCCGATTTCGTGGCCGTACGCGTCATAGATGCGGCCCTGATGGAGCTTTGCGGCGCCCATGCGGCGGTGGACGAGGTAGCGCAGCACGGCGTGCTGCGAACGGGCTCCTTCGAAGAGCTCCACGGTCGTCCGGTTGACGGTAACTTTCATAATAGTCCGGTAAAATTATCCCCGAAAGTTACACAAAAAACAGAAAAAATACAAAGCGTCAGGCGGCAAGCCTGCCGCCTGACGCCTGACGTCTGACAGAAAACCCGGGATTACTCGCCGGTGTTGGCCATGGTGCCGGAGATGTACTGGTCGTAGGCGCTCATGTCCACGAGGCCGTGGCCGGAGAGGTTGAAGAGGATGACCTTCTCCTCGCCGGTCTCCTTGCACTTGTTCGCCTCGGCGATGGTCGCGGCGATGGCGTGGCAGGACTCGGGGGCCGGAATGATGCCTTCCACCTCGGCGAAGAGCTTGCCGGCGGCGAAGGAGTCGAGCTGGCGGATATCCACCGCTTCCATGTAGCCGTCCTTGATGAGCTGCGAGATGATCGCGCCCGCGCCGTGGTAGCGCAGGCCGCCCGCGTGGATGTTGGCGGGACGGAAGTCGTGGCCCAGGGAGAACATCGGGATCAGCGGGGTGTAGCCGCTCTCGTCGCCGAAGTCATACATGAACTTGCCGTGGGTGAGTTTCGGGCAGGACGCCGGCTCCGCAGCGATGTAGCGGGTCTTCTTGCCCTCGAGCAGCGTGTGGCGCATGAAGGGGAAGGAGATGCCGCTGAAGTTGGAGCCGCCGCCGAAGCAGCCGATGATGATGTCGGGATATTCGCCCGCCATCTTCATCTGCTTCTCGGCCTCCAGGCCGATGACGGTCTGGTGCAGGCAGACGTGGTTGAGCACGGAGCCCAGGAGGTACTTGCAGTTCGGGGTGCTCATCGCGAGCTCGACCGCTTCGGAGATGGCGGTGCCGAGCGAACCCTGGTGGTTGGGATCGGCGGTGAGGATGTCCTTTCCGGCGCGGGTGGACATGGACGGCGACGGGGTCACCAGGGCGTCGAAGACCTGCATGATGCTGCGGCGGTAGGGCTTCTGCTCATAGCTGATCTTGACCTGGTAGACCGCACAGTCCAGGCCGTAGAGCTTGGCGGCGTAGGACAGGGCGGCGCCCCACTGGCCGGCGCCGGTCTCGGTGGTGACGTTGGTCACGCCCTGCTGCTTGCAATAATAGGCCTGCGGGATGGCGGAGTTGAGCTTGTGGGAACCCAGCGGGTTCACGCTCTCATTCTTGAAATAGATGTGGGCCGGGGTGCCGAGCGCCTCCTCGAGGCCGTAGGCACGCACGAGCGGCGTGCAGCGGTAGTACGCGTATTTCTCGCGGACTTCCTCGGGGATGTCGATCCAGGCGTCGGTCTGGTTCACTTCCTGGTTGGCGCACTCCTCGGCGAAGAGGGGATAGAGGTCTTCGGCCTTGATGGGTTCCTTGGTGCCGGGATTGAGCATGGGCTGCGGTTTGTTGACCATGTCAGCCTGGATGTTGTACCATTGGGTGGGAATCTCGGATTCCGGCAGGATGAATCTCTTCTGTTTCATTATGGGTGTGTGTTAATAATGGCTATAATTTATACTGGATGAACGCAGTCAGCGCATCGATGGCGCTGTCCGTGGTGGCCCAGCCCGTGCAGAAGCGCACGGCGGTGTGCGTCTCGTCGACCGTCTGCCAGCACTCGAAGCCGAATTCGGCGGCGAGGGGCTCGAGGCACTTGTTCTCGAGGATGGGGAAGATCTGGTTGGTGGTGTTCTCCACCAGGAAGGGGATGCCCTTGCTGGTGAAAGCGGCCCGGAGCCGGTCGGCCAGGCGGTCGGCGCGGCGGGCCAGGCTGAAGTACAGCCCTTCGTTCATCAGGGTCTCGAACTGGATGCCCAGCAGCCGGCCCTTCGCGAGCATCCCGCCATGCTGCTTGATCAGGTAGCGGAAATCCTCGGCGAGCCCGGGGTCGGTGAAGACGACGGCTTCGCCGAACAGGGCTCCCTGCTTCGTGCCGCCGACATAGAACACGTCGCACAGGCGCGCGATGTCCTTGGGCAGGAGATTGCAGCCGGAGGCCTCCAGGCCGTAGCCGAGGCGGGCGCCGTCGATGAACAGGGGGAGCTCCCAGGCCTTGCAGACCACGTGCAGGTCGCTCAGTTCCTGCTTGGTGTAGATCGTGCCGAGCTCGGTGGGGAAGGAGATGTACACCATGCCGGGCTGGGCCATATGCTCGCGGCTGAAGTCGCTGTGGTGCGCCTCGAGGGCCTTGCGGACCTGGTCCGCCGTGATCTTGCCCTGCGGGGCGGGGAGGGCGAGCACCTTGTGGCCGCCGTGCTCCACGGCGCCGGTCTCATGGACGTTGATGTGGCCGCTCTCGGCGCACAGCACGCCCTGGTGCGGGCGGAGCAGGGCGTCGATGACGGTGGCGTTGGTCTGGGTGCCGCCCACGAGGAAATGCACTGCCGCGTCGGGGCAGTCGAAGACGAAGCGGATCATCTCCGCACCCTTTTCACAATGGGAATCCTCCCCATAGCCGAGGGTCTGCTCCAGGTTCGTCAGACGGAGCGCATCGAGGATCTGGGGAGCGCAACCTTCCAGGTAGTCGCTTTCGAAATGGATCATACTGAACTAACCGCTGTTAAAGCGGGGTGCAAGGTAAGAAAAAATACGAAAAAAACCTCGATTCACATCGAGGTTTTTTCTCAATCCTAACCAAATTATTAACCAATGAAAATCATTTTGACTCTACAATAACAAGGTCCGTGCCAAAACTTTTCTCCCTTGGAAAAAACGGTCAGAGAGGCTTGTATTCAAAACTGAGCAGCTGTGCGCCCCCGCCGAGCAGGTAGGCGGGACGCAGGGCGAAGAAGCCGTTGTAGTTGTTGTGGTAGAAACTCGAGACGTCGATGCCTTCCTCGATGAGCTCCCAGTCGCCGCCGCCCAGTCCGATGTTTGCGGCCTCATTGTAGAAGATGTAATTATTGTGTTTATAACTGTTTTGCAAAAAGCTGATATTCAATTAATTGCGCGAACACATTGTAATGTTATTTTTTGTGAAATATCATTAATTGTGGGTTTTATCGGGAGCGCCCTGGCTTTACATGCGATTTGCCCGCAGCGGTAATTGACGGCTTGGCTATATTATGCTTGTTTTTGATGCAATCGTTTCGGCGGTAATGAATTGTTTATATTATCTTTGTTATTACGTGCCATGTAAACCCTAACACATGAAAAATATTAGAGTACGCTCCCTCTTGCTGACGGCAATAGTCATTTCCACAATTGCTTGCAGTCCCGCTTCCCACTATCGTATCGCGGCAATGATGGATGATGCGGAATCCTGTATCAACGAACGCCCGGATAGCGCCCTGGCGGTGTTGGAAAGAATAGATTCCTCTGCCCTGACCACACGCTCGCTGCGTGCCCGATATTCGTTGCTGCGGACGATGGCGCAGGCGAAAAGTTATCGGGATTTGACCGTCCCCGGGCTGATTGACGATGCTGCAGCATGGTACGACCGTCATGGCTCTGCAGATGACAGGATGAAGACGCTTTATTATCAGGGTTGTATTGCCCAGGCGAACAAGGATCACAATAGGGCTGCGGTGTACTATTCCCGGGCGGAAGAGTTCGCTGACAAAGTGAAGGATAGACACACACTCGGCCTGTTGTACCTTGCTAAAGCAACCGTTTACAGCTCGGCCTATAATATCGAGAAAGAAAAGCGGTACATAGAAAAAGGACTTTCGGTCTTTCAAGCAGAAAACGATCCGATGCAGGAAATGGCCCTGGGGCAGTTGGCAAGTACTTATTTTGCATCGCGGGATTGGGCGGTCGCGGACTCGTTGTTTAAGAAAGGGATTGCTTCTAACGAGGCAAATGCTTATGCAATGTCCGTTTATCTTTCTAACTATGCCCGGATGAAACTGCTGCAGCCGGATCCTGAGCCGGAGGTCGCCATAGAACTCCTGGACCGGAAACGGATTGAATACGGGTATCCTTTATCTTTGCAGGATGCAGGGGCTTATGCATATGCTCTGACGCTTGCTGGAAAAGAGTCGGAAGCAAGAGGGATTCTTGAGCAAGTGGAGCATCATGCTGATGCCTCCTCGCAGGAAGTCATTATCTGGTTTAGCCGGTGTGCTTTGGCGTCCGGAGATTACAGGGGTGCCTACGAGTACTTGAGTCGGGCGAAAGTGTCTGAAGAAACACTTATTCAAAACATTTTAGCCGATTCCGTATCTGACTCCATTTCTGCCTATCACGATTTGGCGGCCAGGCAAGAGCGGATGCAATACAGGATTAATATTGCGGGGTTGATAATAATTCTCCTTCTTCTGTGTTCAGCCCTGCTCCTGGCCCGGTTGCGGAGGAATAAACTGGAGGCGGACAGGTCACGGATTATGGATGTTTGTGCCATTCTGGAAAAAGAGGCATCCGAACACGAAGCCCAGACAGCCCATCTTCTAAATCAGTTGAACAATATTCGGGAAACCGCTAGACAGGAACGTGTACTTCGCTTCCGGCAGGCAGGAAGACTACAGTCTTCCATATGGCATTTGGATCGTTTCGGGCCGTCGTGGGCGAAAAAGGACTCGCAGATAGCCTCCATCAGAAAAGAATTGTCAGAAGTCTATAGCATAGACGATACTGCCGAACAGCTTATCCGACGATTGGACAGGGACCTCGACGGGAGGATCGTGCCATTGTTGGAAAACCTTCATTTGCAGAACAAACCCCAAGAGCAATTGTTCCTGGGTTGTTGCTTATTGGACTTGCCCACGGAAATGATCGCGGAAAAGTTCGGATTTACTCCCAACAATGTGCGTGTCAAGAAGTGTCGCCTCAAGGAACAGATCGCGAAACTTGACAATCCCGACTATAATGCGTTATTCAATATTCGGAGATAACCATTACATTCTTTGATCTTTATGTTTTGTGTGGCGGGGGGGGGTGGTAATATATTGTATATTAATGAGTTACATCGCTCCTGGCCCGGAGTAATTCTAACGTGTAATATCAACAAGAATTACACCTTCGTAATTAATTGACATTCAGCCGTTTTAAGGTCGCGCCTGTAATGTTTTGTTTCGTCTGGAATTTGGATTTCTTTTTCCAACCGTTCTATATTTGTGTAAAACAAATGACGTCAAAATGGAAAAGAAAAAGTTATTCATCATTTTTATTGCAGCGCTGTTCTTTGCGCTTTGCCCCGTCGCGAGTATTCCTTGTTTTGCGAACGAAGATGAACCATTGCCGATAGTTATCGGAGACCCCAATCCTGGTGGTGGTCCAATCTATTATGCCCCGGCCCTGATTCCAATCCAGGCTGTTTATTATCCGGCCCTTTCAACCATCATCGTCAATTTCCTCTATGATTTAGGATCTGTGTCTCTTGAGATAGAGAACCTGACAACCGGCGAGTACTCACAATCATCTTTCAATGCGACACAGGGCCTTCATCCCTTTATGATCTCCGGCGATGAGGGCGTGTATGAGATAACGTTTACGTTGTCCAACGGTCGCGTTTATATCGGATCATTCGAGATCGAATAGTTGGCCGGAGGTCTATGCCTCGCAGCATTCTCATCGCGCTTCTTTGTCTTCTTGCGGTCGTCTTCACCAGCTGCAAGAAGGCGAAGTTGCGTAGTCAATTGAAGGAATTAATGGCTGCGACCATCGTGCTGCCGGAAAGAATAACTTGTATTAACAAGGGAGAAGTCTACCCCATGCCGGATTCTTTACGGAACAGGGCAAAACTGATTGTTTATATTGATTCGACGGAATGTACTGGATGCAGGCTGTCGAAACTGGTCCAGTATAGTACATTTGCGGAGTCTCTTCGGTTCTTGAATACGGATTTTTTCGTTCTGATTACGCCGAAGATTGGCCGGAAGGAATATATCACCGATTTGGTTTTGAGTTATGAATATCCTTTTCCGGTGTATCTCGACGACAAAGGCATTTTCTTGGATGTAAACCCTCTCTATGCGGGGAAACCATCAAATCTATATACTGTATTAATCAAAAGGGACCAAAGTCCGGTCCTTTTTGGGGATCCTTTAGGTAGCGATGCTATGTATAGACTATTTCTTAATCGAATACAAACCCTTTATAATCAACAAAAATGAAAAAAACTACAATTGTAGCAGTGCTTGCTGCTTGTGCCGTTGTCTTGAGCGTAGCAATCGGTGTGTTAAAAATGAGAGAATCCAGAGATATGTGGATCTTGGAAAATGTGGAGGCCCTTGCTTCTGGGGAAGGTGGTGAGTGTACCGGGCCCAAGGTAATGCATTGGTTTATGCTTTTCTGCGAGTGTACCAATGATCAACCCTGCTCCGACAATTATAATTGTGAATCTTTATGAGGTGTTCCGCACTGGTTATTTCGGGCCTGCTTTTGCTTCTCTCTTCGTGCTCGCAAAAGAGTATGGAGAGAGAAGCCCCGGTGACAGAAATCCCTTTCTCGACGTTTGTGCGTAGCGATGGCGCCTTGAGGACAAATGATATCAAGGTGAATTCCATTGTCTTATCGGATGGCGGACATCAAGATTGTATCCAGTCTTCCGTGTCTAAGGTCCTGTGTTCCGAGGGCCGGATTCTGGTCTTCGATCAATTACAGAATTCAGTAGTTGCGTATGATCTGGAAGGCGGGGCAATCGCCAGAATTGGATTGCGGGGACGTGGCCCGCAGGAGTATGTGCAATTAATCGATTTTTCCATCACGGAAGATCAGGGAGTTGTTTTACTGGATGGGAACAAAGACGAACTGCTATACTATGATAAAGATTACCGTTTCTCTAGAAAACGGAAAAACCAATGGGATATCAGTCGCCTTGCCTCAGTCGGAGAGGGCCGTTTTTTGGTGAACGTTTCTACATGGGACCATTCAAAGGATTCCGGCTATAAGGTTCTTTTGTGTGATGAGAATCAACGGGTTGCCGGGCGCTTTGTAAAAAACGAAATCCAGATCGACCCGAATTTCGAATTTCCATACGTCGGGTTCTCCCCGTCAGATGGCGGGAAGAGATTCTTTTTGAAACCAATCGATGACAATGTCTATGCTTTTGCTGGTTCCCAACTGGAAACCATTTATCATTTTGACTTTGGCGCGAAAAGAGTCAAGGATTCATTCCGGTCAGAAGTCGAAAGGAATATGCAGGATATAATGGACAGTTCTTTCCTCATTAATACGGTATGGATTTCCGGAGACTATGGTCTAGGCATGTTGCTGGATAAAGGGAGTTTTGTTTCTTTTTTTGCTGACCTAAAACACAAAACATGGACGGATATCACGGCATGGGGATACTTTATGGGGGTGGCTGATGGCAGTGCTTTCTTTTATCAAATGGATGCACCCGGGAGCGATGGGGCGCCTGTTTTGAATCTGGTCAACATCAAGGATTTTCCGCGCTGAAACAATCATCGGCTAGGCAGTTGAATAACTCGCTTGTGCCATAATCCCATAAAAAGTCATTACGGGTGCCTCTGTAACGAATTGTTTATCAATATTTTAGTTTGATGTAATTTCAAAACACATTGCAAATTCACAACGTGCTAAAATTCAATGCGTTACGATCAAAACGCATATTCATCAGAACGATACTCTTTTTGCAATGAATCTGGAAGCCCTCGCTTCAGATGAATATGGTTCGGGGACTTGTGGGAAACAAGAAAATGCATGTATGTTCAGATGTCCAAATTGTGACAATTTGGTATATGCAGTTACTGAAGATCTGGGCCCGATTACATCCTATAATTGTTCTTGTGGATACAGCTTTTAATAAACACATAATGCATTGGCTGAAACGAAATGTTTTTTTCTTCCTGCTTTCCTGTCTGTTCCTTCTTTCCTGTGAACAAGGAAAGCAGGGAGAGTATTCCATCCCCAAATTCAAACAGGAGTTCAAAAGGGAGTTTGAAATTATCGGGCAGGAGCTGGATCTTGGCCGGGTTTCTTCCATCACATCTTACAAGGGGAATCTTATCCTGGTTGGCCAAAACCGATGGACTAGACAATACCTTCAGGTTGTGGATAAAAAGACTGGTAAGATCCTCCATAGTTCTGTGGCTTTCGGGCGCGGGCCCGGAGAAGTTCTCACACAGCCCTGGTATAGTCAGGTCGGACAGGAGTGTTACTTATATGACCCGGCGTTGGAAGCCACGCAAGTCTATGATTTAGAGAAGATTCTGCAAGGCGGGGTCGGCTATGGTCGGACAATCCGGGAGTTGAATCCCGAGGTCTCTCCTTTAGGAATCTTTTATGGCCCGGAAGGGAAGGTTTATTTCTCCAATGAAAGCTTTACTCAACGGGATTCTTCCCGGACTGTCTCCAGGATTATTCTGGAGCACGGATTGACACGATTTACTTATAACGAGAATCCTGTTTCAGACCGGGTTCGGACGTGGTGGATGTATATGACGCCTTATCTGACTTTTTCACCGGACTTCAGCAAGATGGCGGTCGTCCCTGCTTATGGCGCTATATTGGAACGGTTCAGTCTTGCAGGGGGCATTTCATTATTGGGTGCCGATCGGTTCATTGAGCCGGATTTCATACTAAAGAATAACAATCCCGATTTCTCTGAACACGCCATTCCATATGGCTTTTCGAATCTCACTTCTACAAATGAGAGGATTATTGTGGGGATGGTGGAGGACGTTGTTTCCGGCACGGGGACACGAAATCAAGAGTTCCCCCGTTTTCCCGTACTGGCTGTATTTGACTGGAATGGCCGGCCATTGATCCGGATTCGAAACTCCTTGAACATTGAATGTCTGGGTTATGACGAGGAGGAAGACGTCATCTACGCCGTGGTTCGTGACATCGAAGACTCTAGATATCTGGGGAGAATGAAACTCTAAAACAGAAACGAAAACAAATGGACATTCAATGATAAGTATACGCCAGATGGTCTTGTTGCCCTTTATTATTCTGGTTCTCATAGATGGGCAATCGTCTGGAGTGCCTCGTAAGAATGTGCCGGAGGAGTCGAATGCACGGCAAATAGAGATAATAACTGCAGACCTGCGTTCACGTTATTCTTCCCCCGCAGATAGTTTGAAGCGAAAGGCTGCAGAATACCTGCTTGATGGCCTTCCGCAGCAATGGCATTATGATGTGCGCCTACTGGAAGAAACGGGTGTGCGCAAAAAAGTGATGGATACTGAGGTGATTGATGCGGACTTCCTGGCCGAGAATATTGAGTACGCTTTCCGGGCCTGGGCGCTGCCCTGGGCCCGGGATGTGTCTTTTGAGGACTTTTGTCGCTACCTTCTTCCCTACAAAGTGGCGAACGAAGCGCCGGAGCGCTGGCGGGTAGCCGTATGGGAAGAGTATGCTCCGCTTCTGGAAGAGGCGGTGGCGGAGGAGGGAATGACCACCTCGGAAATATGCCGGCGGGTCATCGCGGAGATTCAGCACTGGTACGTGATCAACCTGAATTTCAGCTATCCGGTCGATGCCGGATTCTTGAAGGCAAAAGAACTGCGGGAGGGCACTTGCAAGGACGCCTCCTTGATGATCCTGTACCCGGTGCGGGCGCTGGGCGTTTGTGCGTCTTTCGATTACGTGCCGCAGTGGGGGAACCGCAGCGACCGTCATTTCTGGAATGCCTTCTATGAAGACGGAGTGTTGGTCACCTTCACTGGCTCGGAATCTGGTCCGGGTATGACTAAACAAGAGTTTAACGGCATCGGGATGATGGCCCGTAAGCGGCCGAAGGTGCTCCGTCGGGACTATCTTTCTGCGAGCAGCATTGATGTGACCACGGAATATGTACCGACAGCTGACTTGTCGATTCTGGGACAAGGGCGACGAACGGGTGTGCCACAGCTGATGGTTTTCGACAATGCCAACTGGCGCAGCGTGGATGAAGGGACCTGGCATGGACGCAGGGTTGAATTCACGGCGGCGGCAAGGGACATTGCATTCCTGCCCGCGGTCACTCAAAATGGGCGGGGACGTGCCCTCACCTGGCCGTTCGTGGTGGAGCGGGATGGTCATCTGAAGATGTTCCGGCCGCGCCTGTGGCGCCAGACGGTCCGGTTGACGGCGAAGTATCCCGAGGACGAGAGCAACCTGATCTTTCCGGGCGAACACTACGAACTGTTCTATTGGAAAGGCCACTGGAAGTCCCTGGGGGCGCAGGAGGCCACTGATACTGTTTTGGTGTACCGTGGGGTCCCGCGCGGAGCGCTGCTGTGGCTGCGGAATCTGGATAAAGGTGTCCAGGAACGTATTTTTACATATGAGAAGGGGGAGCAGGTATGGTACTGAGACGATTGTTCTTTTGTCTGGCTTTCTCCGTTAGCCTGGCGTCATGCCGTCCGGTACGTGTTAGCCTGTCGCCTGAAACACCACCTCCTCCAGATGACCCGGCGTGCCTGGCGGATTTGCTGGCCTCAGACAACTACCAGGACCTGACAAGCACCTTTAGCCTGAAGGAAGAGACGGTTGTCCGAATTGTAGGACAGTTTGAGGGGGCGTCGTACGATGTGATGCCGGGCCTGGTCGTCCCCATCCTGTATGATTGCATGGAGGTCTATTTCTATGTGGGGTCCAGATGCCGGCTGTTCCGTTTTGTGCTGGGCGCCGATTTGGTCTCGGGGAACAATACGGAGACGGAGTCGGTAGGCTTTGCCCAGGGCGCTCCGTCTCCGTCGCGCTATGTCTTCGAGATGGCGTTCCCCTGGGAAGCGTTGGGACTGAAAGAGACGCCGGGAGAGGAGACCGTCCTTCCTTTGGATATCTGTGTTTTTGACAATGACGGAGAGGACCGCCGGTCGCGACTGGCCTGGAGCGGGTGGGACACGGAACTATGGCGGGACTGGACGCAGTACGGGGACTTTGCCTTGGCCGGGCACAGAACGGCCTTGGCGCCGGCTATAGACGGTATTGCCGATGCGATATGGGGTGGGCAGGAGTTGTTCCCCTTGGGACAAGTGATCCTGGGGACAGTCCGGGACGGGAGGGACCTCTCGGCCGGATTTCGGATCCTGTGGGATAAAGAGAATCTGTACATGCTGGTAGAGGTGGAAGATAATGTGAAGTATCCCGCTTCGGTCCTGTTTGACAGGGGGAGCCTGACGGACCGGAATGGGAACACAGTGTGGCGGCTGGACTATGGGCGGTCCTTCCATGCGGGAGGAGCCTTGAAAAACCGACGACAAGAAGATACGCTCCGCCTGCCTGCCGGGAAGTACACGCTTCATTACGAGACGGACGAGAGCCATGCACCTGACCATTGGGATGACCTGCCGCCGGAGGATCCGTTCAGTGGAATTAAAATATACAAAATGAGATAGCTATATGCTATTATTAATGTTTATATTAATCATTTAATTCATTTATTATGAAGACAAAAAAGAAAGCCGTCATTGCTGCCACGTTGGTGGTCGCTGCAATGGTGGTCACCGTTAAAACGGTGAACTCAGCCCCGGGAGGGTTGAGTAATTTGTATGTTCTTGGCCTGGATGCCTTGGCCGATTCTGAAAGCGGTATTACGTGCAGGTGTTCTACCTCTGTAGGCCAATCATGTGCGGTTGATAACTATGGGGCGATTTGTGCGCCCAATAGTGCCGACAAATGTTGGGAGTACAATCTAAATTGTCATCAATGAAAAAGCAGATTGTTTTTCTTGGTCTTTTGCTCTTGGCGGGGTGTTCTCGCCAAGAGCAAGAATGGTCATCCATTACGTCACCCGCTTCGGAACATATACGGCTGGAATCCGTGCAGATAAAAAAAGTTGAACTGGATTCTATATATTGCAGCGGGGTCGGATTCTCTGCGTACGTCAATACAGGCCAAATCTGTTGGTTTGACAGCTACTTTGGAAATCTTTACACGTTTGATTTATCGGGAAAGCTAACCGGAAAACAATTTGGTGCCGGTAATGGACCGGGCGAGTTGAGAATCCTTAATCCTTTCGGCTTTTTTCTTGACGAGACTGGAGATCTTACATTAGTTGGTAATAATCTGGATGTTGAGACACATACTGTCGAGGGGGATGAAGATTACTTTACCATCCTCTATCATCCGAATGGTGTTGGCGATAGTGACAGTTTTTCAACATATACACATTCTATTCTTCCGGATCTTCACAAAAAAGGGGATAATGTTCTATATGGAGTTTACTCTGAGCATCCAAATTTTAATATGGTATCCCATCCATCAAAGTTTGTTCGTGAGGCATATCATATAGCGCAAATCAATTGTAAAACACATAAGGGAAGTGTAATTGTCCAAGGTTTTCCTAAAGCGTATTACAAGAACCCACATATGATGTTTTCTTTTTCATTCATACGATTCGATTTGTTACCCGATGATAAACTTCTAGTGAATTTCGAAGCCACCCCTGAATTGTATGTATGCGATCCGAAGGGACATCCGATCCGGGCATTCGGTTCGCCCGGCAAGGATATGGACCAAGAATACTTATCCGTAAGCAGTTTTGAACCGGAAGAAATCAGCAAGTTCAGGATAAACAGAGAAACAAAAGGGTATTATGGCGCTATCTGGGTAAAAGGGAACAAAGTGTTTCGCACATATAAGAAAGGCGGCGGATCGCCAGTGGATGGATTACAAATATATGAGGATGAAATATTAATTGCGGATTTGGATGTCCCCAAGGATTTCAGCGTGATCGGGCTGAATGGAAACACCTTGATTTCGAGTGTTTTTTGGGACGAAGAATGTGAACGATTATATTGTTATGAGGTTGAAATGGAGTAAGTTCATCAATGTCTTTCTCTCATTGCTCTCAATCCTTGCCGGAATCTGGATTATCGTCGTGTTATTTCATCAGTTATCCTTAAGGCGGAATGTCAGTGTAGATCAGACAGTGCGGGAAGAATCAGGGAATCTCCCATTAACAAGTCTTGAAATTGCTGAAGCTACGTTGGAATTGGGTGAGGTTGTGCGAGGAGACACTTTAGAAGTGTCGTTTCGGATCCGGAATATCGGGAAAGAAGATCTCGTCATTAATAGGGTCCGTCCGGATTGTTCCTGCACGGAATACAAATTGATTCGGCAGAGAATACCGGAAAATGAAGATACAGAATTGTGGCTGAACATCAGCACGGATCATAAACATGGCCCACAGCAAATCCATACCGTAATTGAAAGTAATACCAAAGAAGGTTTTCATATTATGAAGGTGCAGTTTGACGTTATTGAACCCTAATGAAAAAAGAGAATTTATCCGAATATCGGGTGGTCGCACTAATAGTCAGCGTGCTGATCTGGCTTTGCGTTGGCTTCCTGGGGATCGTCATACTGCATTATGGTCGGCGGGTCCTGGTCTGCGACCGCTTTGTCATCCGGGGCGATTCCATGACGCCCACCTTGACAAGCGGGGAGAAAGTCTGGGTGCGAAAGTATCTGATGGGGCCTCGGATCTATACACACTTTGATTTCAGCAAAGGGGAACCGCTTCGTTGCATCCGTCTGCCGGGTCTTCGGCGGTTGCGGGCTGGAGACGTCGCGGTGTTCAACAGTCCAGATGGATGGGGACATCTTGATACGCTTGCATTCCAGCTAAACTATGTCTATGCAAAACGTTGCCTGGGCGCTGCCGGAGACACCATCGGTGCGCGGAACAGTCATTACTACAGTTCTGGAGCTGATCCAACAGGGATACCAGCAGAACGGGAGGATCTGCTTCGAAGTTGTCCGGATTCACTGCTGAGGTCGGTAGGTGGCTTTGAAATGGGGCACTTTGCCGGAGAATATGACAATTGGACAATCAAGGATTTCGGGCCGCTGGTCGTGCCGGCACGGGGCATGTCCGTCCGGATGGACAGTATCGCCGTGTCGCATTATGCCAAAGTGATATGCTATGAGACCGGGATGCGCCCGGACTGGAGGGATAGGCAGGCGTGTTTGGGGGATGCTCTGCTCCCGGAATACACTTTCCGGAAGGATTGGTATTTCTTCGTCGGAGATAATGTCTTGAACTCGCGGGACTGCCGGTACCTGGGCTTCGTGCCGGAGGAGTTCGTAGTCGGAATTGTAGTCAAGCATGGATGATGGGAAGAATGGCGTGTCGTATGGTTAGGCGAAAAGTGCCTATCATGCTTCTGGCGGGATTATGTGCCTGGGGTGTGGAGGAAGCCGTATTCGGGCTGATGCAGGTGCTGGGGTGGCGGGCTTCGGGACACGCGCTATATGCGTTGACGGGGCATTTCAGCAATCCCGGGCCGTATGGCGGCTTCATTGCCTGTGTGATGGCCGTGGCGGGGGCCTGGCTGATGAGATTCCGGGTCAAGCCCGGAATGACGAAAGTGGAGCCCGGAATGACGAAAGTGGAGCCCGGAATGACGAAGGAAGTGCCCGGAAAGACCAGATCCTTCGGCAGGCTCAGGATGACATTGGATGGGATGATGAGAGTGCTGGCGTGGATGGCGCTGGGGATGGGGATGCTGGTGCTGCCGGTAACCATGAGCCGGGCCGGATGGCTGGCACTCGCCGTGGCCATGATGGTGGAAGTCCTGTGTCTGCCGCGGGTTCGGGGATGGATGCAGCAGCACAGTTGGATCGTGCCTGCGTGTGTTTTGGTTTTTTCGGCGATGCTGGCCGGAGCCTTCCTGCTGAAGCCGGATTCAGCTCTGGGGCGCCTGCATATCTGGCGGATGGAGTGCCGGGCCATTGCTGCGCGGCCTTGGACGGGGGCCGGACCGGGGATGGGGCCTTGGGCATATGGTGAAGCGCAGGAGGCCTTTTTCAGGGCGCATCTGGGGACCGTGTCGCCGACAGTGGTCCGGGTTGCCGGGTGCCCGGAGTATGCTTTCAACGAATTTCTGGGCATCGGGGTGGAGTATGGAGTTCCGGGATTGTTGTTATCGTTGCTGCTGGTATTGACTTCAATTCTCACCCTGCACAAGGCCAGGAGCCCGTTTGCGGCGGGATTGACGGCGTGGTCGGTGTTTGCCTGTGCTTCGTATCCTTTGGCGGTGACCCAGTCACGGGTCATGGGAGCCGGGTTCGTGCTCATCGCTTTGGTCGTCGGATTCTTGCAGGTCCGCTCATGGCGGATGGGGGTCCTGCCCGTCATCGCCGCGGCGCTATTGGTGGGATGGATGGGATTCCGGGGGATGTTCGGCGGGGATTCTTCGGCTTCGCTCAGAATGACAGGCAAAGAGGATTTCCGGGCCGTCTATGCCCAAGGATACGCGCTGCACCGATCGGGCCGGTATGCAGAAAGCACGGAGGTGCTGGAGCGCGGGGCACGGATGAGCTGCGATCCGATGTTTGAAATCATAATGGGGAAGAATGCAGAAGCGCTGGGCTTTCCTGATAAAGCCTCGGAACTGTATGAGAAGGCCCATTATATGGTACCCTCGCGTCTATATCCATTGGTGCGACTGATGCGGCTACAGATACGGAGCGGATCAGACACCGAGGCGTTGGCGACGGCCCGGGAGATTATGGAGATGCCGGTAAACGAACGGCATGCCGGGATGGTGAGACTACGGGAAGAAACGAAGAAATCCCTGGATTCTTTACAAATCGAATTGCAAAGGACAGAAATCCTAACATTAAGTGAATGAAGAAGATAGTACTATTGGTGGCTTTCTTGTCTACGTGCGTGCACGCGGGTGCGCAGCCGATGCTTCTGGAGGAGGTTATCAGTGCGGCCAGGTCCGGGTCTGTGCCTGCGCTTCAAGCCAGGGCCGCGTTCGTGTCGGACTATTGGGCATGGCGCGCGTATCAGGCGAGCCGCCTGCCGTCACTGTCGCTCTACGGCACGCTGGGCAGTTTCGACCGGTCGCTGCGCCTGCTGCAGAACTACGAGACGGGTGAGATGGTCTATACGCCCAACTACAACATGGAGAACAGCCTGGGGTTGCGTGCCCGGCAGAACATCACCTTCACGGGCGGCACGCTCAATCTCTATACAGACCTTACCCGGATCGATCAGTTCGGCTCGGGCGGCAAGACCTGGTACGCCCAACCGGTGACACTCTCGTACAGTCAGCCCCTTTTCGCATACAACCAGTTCAAGTGGGACAAGCTCATCTCACCCAAGGAGTATGAGCGGGCGAAGCGGACTTACCTGGAGTCGATGGAGGACGTGACGCTCCAGGCCGTGGACCGCTTCTTCGGGGTGATGGCGGCGCAGAAACTCTATGACGAATCGCTGACCAACTATGACAACACATCGCAGATGCTCCGTATTGCCCAGGAGCGCCTGTCGCTGGGCAGCGTGACGCGTGACGAGTTTCTCCAGCTCGAGTTGCGCCAGCTGTCGGACAGTATCGCCGTGAACGAGAACGAGGTGGCGCTTCGCGAAGCCCGGATGCAGCTGAATTCCCTGCTGGGTCTGGATGAGACGCGTCAGGTCGAACCCGTACTGGAGGAGGAACTACCGGCAGTATTGATGGATTATGGGCTCGTGCTGGAGAAGGCCTCCGAGAACTCCTCCTTCGAATTCGACAACGCCATTAATTTGCTGAACGCGGAATCCGCCATCGCGCAGGCGAAGGCTGCGCGAGGCATCACGATGCAGTTGAGCGCCCGGTTCGGCCTGTCAAAGACGGCTCCGGAGCTGCAGGGAGTGTACCGCGACCTGCTGAACCAGGAGGTGGTGGGCCTGACCTTCACCGTGCCGATCCTGGACTGGGGTGAGGGGAAGGGACGCGTGAAAAAGGCCGAGGCGGCTGCCGAAGTGGTGAGGGCGCAGGTGGAGCAGGCCGAGAACGACAAGCGCATCAGCCTGTACACGGCGGTGGGGCAGTTCAACAACCAGCGCCAGCTATGCGACGTGTCGCGGCGCGCTGCAGCCATTGCGCAGGAGCGCTACGGGCTGGTGATGGAGCGCTTTCGCAGCGGCAAGGCCAGCGTGACGGACCTGAATACCGCCCGGACGGAGAGCGACAGCGCCATCCAGAAATACATCCGCGACATTTCCAGTTTCTGGAACTATTACTATACGCTGCGTAAGCTCACGCTTTACGACTTCCTGGCGGATGAAGACATTACGGTGGATTACGAAGAAATGATACAATAAGAGATGGATACAAGCAAATCGATTGGACTTGCGGTACTCTGCGCCTGCTGTATTGCAGGCTGCAAGGGGCCCCGTACGACGGACCCGGAAGACGCTTCGAAGCTGGCCTATACGCCCGAGGTCAATGAGGTGGAGGTGGTGACGCTCAGTCGCCAGACCTTCCCGATGCAGCTGGTCGCGAACGGAAAGCTGTCGGCTGCGCAGCGGAGTGCGCTGTATTTCCGCGAGAGCGGACAGATTGTTTCCATGGGCGTCCAGAACGGCACGTCCGTGGCGAAGGGAGCCGTGCTGGCTCGGCTGGACGACAGCGAGCAGCGCTCGGCCTTGGAGAGCGCCCGGATAGATCGGGAACGTACGCGTCTGGAATATCTGGATGTGCTTGCCGGGTTGGGTTATGCTGTCGCCGATTCGGCCTCGGTGCCATCCGATGTACGGGACCTCGCCGGAATCCGCTCCGGCTACAGTGCCGCATGCAATGCCTATGACAAGGCGCAGCGGGCGCTGGCCGGCACGGTGCTCCGTGCGCCGTTTGCCGGAAGGGTGGCTGATGTGCAACTGAAGCAGTGGGACAGGACGGGAAGCGAACCCTTCTGCACCCTGATTGCAGACGGGACGCTGGACGTGACGTTTTCCGCCCTGGAATCGGAGTACGGATTTCTCGAGCGGGGCCAAAGCGTACGCGTGACACCGTTCGGTCAGGAGCGCAGTTTCTCCGGACGCATCAAGAGTATCAATCCCACCGTAGACCGCAATGGCCAGATAGCCGTCACGGCGACCATTTCCGGCGGGAGCGGGCTGCTGGACGGAATGAATGTCCGCGTGGTGGTGGACAAGGACCTGCCTGCACAGCTGGTGGTGCCGAAGAGTGCCGTGGTGATTCGCGACGGGCTGGAGGTGCTTTTCCGCTATGGCGAGGGGAACCGGGCTGAGTGGGTGTACGTACATACGCTGAGCGCCAACAGCGAGTCATATGCTGTTACTGCCAACACGGATCGCGGCGCGACCCTGTCGGAGGGTGACCGTGTGATCGTGTCGGGCAACCTGAACCTTGCGGATGGCTCGCATGTTATCCTGAAGGAAGAATAAGACCATGTTGAACAAACTCCTGGACCGCCCCGTCTCCGTCACGATGATCCTGCTGGTCTTCGTGGTGTTGGGCTTTGTCGGCATCGGGCGGCTGCCTGTGTCGCTGATCCCGGACGTGGATATCCCGTATGTGACCGTGCAGGTGGCGGCGCCGGATCTGTCGGCGCGCGAGCTGGATGATGCAGTGGTGAAGCCCCTGCGGCAGAGCCTTGTGCAGATCGCGCACCTCAAGGACATCCGCAGCGAGGCGCGCGACGGCAGCGCTACGATGACGCTCTCCTTCGAGGAAGGACGCGACATCGACTATTTCTACATCGAAGTCAATGAGAAGATCGACCGTGCGATGGGGGCATTGCCGCGCATGGACCGGCCGAAGGTGTTCAAGGCGGCCGCCACGGACATTCCGGCTTTCTATGTCAACATCACGCTGCGCGAGGGCGGCGGGGACTTCCTGAGGATGAGTGAATTCGCCCGCGACGTGATCGCAAAGCGCATCGAGCAGCTGCCCGAGGTGGCGATGGTGGACTTGAGCGGGACCGCGGAGCGCGAGATCCTGGTGGTCCCGGACTCCGAGGCGCTCGCACGGCTGGGCCTGACGATGGCGACGTTCGAGCGGGCGGTCTCGTCGGCCAACGTGTCGCTGTCGAACCTTACGATCCGGGATGGGGAATACCACTACAACGTCCGTTTCCGCTCCTTCGCCGCTTCGCGGGAGGATATCGCCGATGTGTGGCTGAAGGTGGGGGAGCGCACGCTCCAGGTGAAGGACGTGGCATCCGTGACGGAGCGGGAGGCGCCCCGCACGGGCCTGGCGCGCAGCGGCGGGCAGGACGCCGTGACCCTGGCCGTGATCAAGCAGAGCGAGGCCCGTATGGCTGCACTCCGCAAGGGGATCTCTGAGCAGCTGGACGCCTTTGAGCGGGATTATCCGCAGATGCGTTTCACGCTGACGCGCGACCAGACGGCGCTGCTGGACTATTCCATCCGCAACCTGCTGCTGAACATCATCCTGGCCATCCTGCTGGATATCGTGGTCATCTTCTTCTTCATGAAGGACCTGCGCTCGCCGCTGCTGGTGGCGCTGACGATTCCGGTGTCGCTGGTGGTGTCGTTCTTCGTATTCTACGCCATCGGTCTGTCCATCAACATCATCTCCCTGTCCGGCTTGCTGTTGGGCGTGGGCATGATGGTGGACAACACCATCGTGCTGACGGACAATATTACGGCCCGGTGGCAACGGGGCGAGGTGTTGCGCAGCGCCGTGGTGGAAGGCACGAAGGAGGTGCGCGGGGCGATGTTGAGCTCCGTGCTGACGACCTGCGCGGTATTTATCCCACTGATCTTTCTGAGCGGCCTGGCGGGCCTGCTTTTCTACGATCAGGCCATCGCCGTGACCACGGTCCTGCTTGTGTCATACGCGGTGACGGTGGTCGTGCTGCCGGTGTACTACTGGGCCATCTATAAAAAGTTGCCGGCTTTCCGGCCGAACGCCTTCCTGTCGCGCATCCGCTTTGGCGGGGCGCTGCGCTGGTATGACCGAACGGTGAACTGGCACCTGAGCCACAAGTGGATCGCCTGGGCGCTGCCGCTGGGGTGCGCCGTGCTCTCTGCCTTCTGCGTGTGGGGGATGCGCAAGGAGAAGTTGCCCCCGATTACCTATACCGACGCCATCCTGCGCGTGGACTGGAACGAGCATATCACGCTGGAGGAGAACCGGGCGCGGGTGATGATTCTGGAGGAGGCGGCCTCATCATACATGGAGATTCCCGGTCAGGCCGGGAATGACGAGGTGAGCACCACTGCGTTGGTGGGGGTGCCGCAGTTCGTGCTGGGGCACAGCGAGGACCAGTCGATGGGCGAGGCGTCGCTTTATGTCAGTTGCGGCACGGCGCGGGAGCTGGAGGCCCTGCAGGAGCGCCTGTCCGCATTGGTGCGGGAGCGCTGGCCGGCAGCCATCCAGGCGTGGGGGACGTCCGGCAATATCTTCGAGATGGTCTTTGCAGAGCGGGAGCCGCAGCTGCTTGCGCGACTGCGTCCGACCGATGGCGGAGGAAGCCTCTCCGTGGCGGGCGTCCGGGCGGCGCTCTCGGAGGTGCGGGTCGCCCTGCCGGGCGTACGGATAGATGATATCCCCCTGCAGCAGAACGTCCTATATGTGTCTGATCCCGAGCGGATGGCGCTCTATGGGGTAAGTTTCGGTGACCTGACGAACGTGCTGCGCAATGCGCTGAACGGCAATGAGCTATATGAAATCGTGCAGGGGGCACGATCGGTGCCGGTGGTGCTGGGCACGGACACGGAGGAGCTTGCACAGATCCTCGCCCGCACCGTCGTGAGTGTGCCGGATGTGACGGATCCGACGCGGACGGTGGATATCCCTGCGTCGGCGTTGATGCGGCAGACTTTCGAGCAGGATTTCAAGACACTGGTCTCGGGCGACGACGGGAGTTACTATCCGCTTGAACTCGACATCCCGGCGCGGGATGTTCTGGCTGCGATGACTGCAATCCGGGGCGCCTTGCGCCATGCAGGCGGGTACGATGCTGCGTTCACCGGTGCCTGGTTCTCCAATCGGGAGATGATCAAGGGGATGCTGCTGGTTCTGCTGGTTGCCCTGGCGCTGCTATTTCTGATCCTCGCATCGCAGTTCGAGTCGCTGTTGCAGCCTTTCATCATCCTGTCGGAAGTGGTGATTGACATTGCCGTCTCGCTGGGCGTGTCGTGGATGTTGGGGGTGAGCATCAATCTGATGTCCCTGATCGGACTCGTGGTTATCTCGGGCATCGTGATCAACGATTCGATCCTCAAGATCGATACCATCAACCGGCTGGTGCGAAGCGGAATGGAGGTGGAAGCGGCCGTCCACGAGGCAGGCCACCGTCGGCTCAAGGCCATCCTGATGACTTCGCTGACCACGATCCTGGCGGTGGCGCCGTTCCTGTCCCGGGGTAACATGGGTGCCGACCTGCAGTATCCGATGGCCCTGGTGATCATCGTGGGGATGACGGCGGGTACGCTCGTGAGCCTCTTCTATGTGCCTACGGTGTATGCGGCCATTTATCGGAAGCGGCTTCTCTGATGGCGGAACGCAGGCGCATATCGTCTTTCTCGGTCCTGCTGCTGATGGCGGTGGCGGCCGTGGTGGGCATTGCCTGCTTCCCGCGGCTGAAGGTGCAGTACAATCCTTCGGCCGCCACGCGGAATATCTCCGTGAGCTACCAGTATCCCGGTGCGTCCGCGCGAATCGTGGAGGCGGAGGTGACGGCGCCGCTGGAGGGGGTGTTCTCGACAATCCGCGCCTGCTCAGGTGTGAGCAGCATTTCGCTTGACGGCAGCGGTCTGATTTCATTGACGGTGGGCCGCCGCGCCGATCTGGAGGCCGTGCGCTTCGAGGTGGCCTCGCAGATCCGCAACATTTATTCGAAGCTCCCGGAGGGCTGTACCTATCCGTCAATTTCTCTGAACGAACGGGGGGAGAACACACAGACGGCTATCACGTACAGCATACGCAGCGCCCTGCCGTCGCAGGAGATTGCTTCATTCGTGGAGCAGGAACTGCTCTATCCGCTGTCCACTGTGGAAGGGGTGAGCGGCGTGGACTTCTATGGGCAGACGCCCTTTGAGTGGGTGATTACCTTCGATGCGCCTCAATGCGAGGTGCTGGGTGTCTCAGCGGGGGAGATCCGTGCCGCACTGTCGGACTACTACGCGGAGGAGATCGCGGGGATGACGAAGGCGGATGGACAGGCCTGGGAGGTCAGGTTGCGGAACGGGGGAGAGATCCTTCGCTTCGCTCAGGATGACAATCGTCTTGATTTTGCTTCCATTCCCGTGAAACGGGTCGGGAACCGGGTTGTGTATTTGGGCGAGGTTGCGTCGTGGCGTTATCAGGAGGCCTTGCCGGATTCGTATTATCGCGTGAACGGGCTGAACGTGCTGACATTGTCGGTGGAAGTGAGCTCCGACGCCAACCTCATCGGGGTCGTGCAGGCGGTGAAGGCCCGGATGGCGGAACTGCAGGCCGGCTTCCCGGAGGAGATCGGCGTCTCGGTGAGCTACGACTATTCCGAATACATCTCCGACGAGTTGGACAAGATCTATTTCCGAACGGCACTTTGCCTGCTGATCCTGCTGGTCTTCGTGTTTGTGATGGCGCGCTCGTGGCGCTATATGCTGGTGATTGCCATCACGCTGGCGGTGAACCTGCTGATTGCCGTGGCGTTGTATTTCTTCCTGGGGCTGGAGATCCACATCTATACCCTCGCGGGGGTGACGGTGTCGCTGGGCATCATCATTGACAACAGTATCGTGATGATTGACCATTATGCCCGTTGCGGCGACCGGCGGGTGTTCCCATCATTGCTCTGTGCCGTCCTGACCACGGTGGCGGCGCTGTTGGTGATCCTGTTGATGCCGGAGCAGGAAAAGGCCAACCTGACTGACTTTACCTGGGTGATCGTGATCAACCTCTGCGTGTCACTGGCCGTGGCTTACCTGTTCGTGCCGGCGCTGCTGGATTATTTCCCGGTGACGGTTCGGGAGGCGAGGCCCGGGCGAAAGCGGCGCCTGGCGCGCCGCCGCTCTGCATACGGTCGTTATATCAATTGGGGGTTAAGGCACCGTTGGGTGTACTGGGTGGCATTGGTCGTGCTGTTCGGCATCCCCACCTGCCTGTTGCCGACGAAATTCGGCGAGGAGGGTCGGGAGCCGAAACGCTACGAGGCGGTGCTGAACAGGATCGTGGGCTGGCGGCCTTACGCCGATAACAAGAGTGCCGTGGACAAGATCCTGGGTTCGTCCTTCGGGCTGTTCCACAAAGCGATGGCGCGTTCCGACTTCTACCGCGAGCCGGCACGTCCGCAGCTGAGCATCCGCGCCGGAATGCCTGAGGGATGCACCGTGCAGCAGCTTGACGAGGTGATGCGCAGCATGGAGAACTACCTGGCGCATTTCGAAGAGATTGACGTGTTCGAAACCCGGATAACGGGTTATGACAACGGTACGATTACGGTGTGGTTCAAGCCTGAGTATGAGGGGACCTGGCTTCCCTCGCGCATCAAGGGCGACGTGATATCAATGGCAACGAACTTCGGCGGAGCCAATTGGAGCGTGTCCGGCATTGATGACAGTTATTTCAATAACAACATCATCACGGATTCCCGCTCATACAGCATCTCGCTGACGGGCTATAATGCCGATGAATTGAACGCATATGGCGAGCGGTTGATTGAACATCTGTCGGAGAACCGCCGCGTGTCCGGACCGGAAGTCTGGGGTGTGGGCTGGAACGACCGGCCCCGCACGGAGTTCAATCTGCGCTATGATTTCGAGGCACTGAGCGGCCGCGGCGTCAGTCCGTATGCATATTATTCTGCGCTTCAGTCGCCGCTCTATGACGCGTCCGTGCTGCGCCTTCCGTACGGTGGGCAATACGTAAACGTGCGACTGGTATCATCGGACAAGGATGCGCTGGACCTCTGGCACGTGGACAACAGCGCCGTGGCGGTGGACGGGGAGCGGAAGATGAAGCTCTCGGAGGTCGGGAGCATCTCCAAAGACCGTACGGGCTTGCCGATCCAGAAGCAGGAACAGTCGTACCGGATCACGGTCCGTTTCAACTTCATCGGGTCCTATCAACTGGCTGAAAACGTCATAAAGGAGGCGGTGGACTGGATGAACGGGAGTGTGCTGCCGCTGGGTTTCCATGCGAGCGATGAGCGGAGCGGATGGTACTATGACCACAAGGAAAAGTATGCCTGGCTGATTCTGCTGGTGATTGCGATCATTTTTGTGATCTGTGCGGTCCATTTTAATTCCCTCCGGTTCCCGCTTGCCATCATCCTGATGATTCCGCTGTCGTTCGTGGGTTTGTTCCTGGCCTTCGGTTTGAGCGATTTCACTTTCGACAAGGGAGGCTTTGCAGCGTTCGTGATGCTGTCCGGCATCACGGTGAATGCCGGGATCTACTTGGTGTCGGAGTGGCTTACCTGCCGCTCTTACCTCCGCGCCTTCGGGCGCAAAATCCGGCCCATCTCGCTAACTGTCCTCTCTACGGTTCTGGGCCTGATTCCTTTTCTGTTCGACGGTCCTGGTGAGGTGTTCTGGTTCGCTTTCGCCGTGGGTACCATCGCCGGGCTGCTGTTCTCGGTCCTTGCGTTGCTGTTATGGCTTCCGGTGATGGCGCACCCGTACAGGGTTGGAATACTGAAAAGAAAGTATTATCTTTGAGATGCTTAATATGTTGAATATCAAAAAAATACATTTTTCCTTTATCAGAAGATGAAAAAAGCGTTAATTGCATTATTCGCTCTAGTCTGTAACTTTTGAAGTGTGTTGCACTTCTAATTAGAATTCACTAGGTATGGCCAGTCGCTGATATGTTATTAAGGCAGGGTGGGGCCAGTTAAAGTGGTTTGTATTCAAAGTCTGACAATTCCGCGCCCCCGCCGAGCAGGTAGGCGGGACGCAGGGCGAAGAAGCCGTTGTAGTTGTTGTGGTGGAAATTCGAGACGTCGATGCCTTCCTCGATGAGCTCCCAGTCGCCGCCTTCCACCTTCTTCCAGGTGCTGGCGACGTTGCGCTCGTTGCGGATGCGCAGGGCGTAGCGCGGCTCGCCGCCGCCCAGCCCGATCTTGGCCGCCTGGTTGTAGAAGAGGAAGAGCCCGGCCGTGCCGCCCTCCGGCACGGCGAATTCCGCCGTGATCTCGTAGGACTCGTCCACGGCGGTCGCCAGGTACAGCGTGCCGCCCGGGAAGCCCGGCTGCCACTTCGACCAGAGGAGCGGATTGGCGAAGTCCCGCATGGCGCCGTAGTCGCCCTGGAGGCCGCCCTGCTCCCATTTCGCACCGTCCTTTTCCGACAGGACCGGCCAGCCGTCGCTTGTCCATTCCACGCTCTCGATCAGCGTGTTGCGCCCCAGGGTGAGGTAACCGTTGCGGTAGGCGTGATAGACGACGTACCAGTTGCCGTCGGCGTCGTCGAAGATGGTCCCGTGGCCCTTGGACCACCAGGCTTCGTCGGCGCTGTAGGTGTGCACCATCGGGTTGTAGGGGCTGTTCTCCCACGGGCCGAGCGCGGACTTGCTGCGCGCCACCACGACCATGTGGCTGGTCGGCGGGCCGGCGGTGCCGCCCTCGGCGCTCACGAGGTAGTACCAGCCGCCATGCTTGAAGAGTTTGGGTGATTCGAGCCACATCCCTTCGGTCTCCCATTCGGCGGGGTAGGCCCAGCCGTCGTAGACCTTCCGGCGCGGGCCGTCCGCGGCCAGGCCGTCTGAGGTCAGGGGCGTGACGAAGCCGTCGTTGGTGTAGAGGTAGCGGCGGCCGTCCTCGGCCACGACGTGGCCCGGATCAATGCCGCCTACGTCCAACTTGACCGGGGCGCTCCAGGGCCCTTCCGGCCGGTCTGCCGTGACCACGAAGTTCTCCCCGCGGCTCGAGGGATAGTAGATATAGAACTTGCCGTCCACCTTGCAGATCTCGGGGGCGAAGATGGAGTAATCCCCGTCCTCGACTGCGCGGGAGACAGGCTCCCAATGCAGCAGGTCGGTGGAATGCCAGACCAGCAGGCCGGGGAAGTAGGTGAACGACGAATGCGTCATGTAGAAGTCATTGCCGTCGCGGACGATGCTCGGGTCCGGGTAGTCGCCCGGGAAGATGCAGGTCTTGATCGGCGCCGCCTTCGGCGTGCAGGCGGCCAGCAGGGCGGCTGCCAGGGTGGTGAGAAGAAAACGTGCTTTCATAATCATTGCAGCGGTGTCTTGGTAAACACGATGCGCGAAGGGATATCGCCTGTGTTGACGCTCCATTTCATGCGGCCTTCCGGCGAGTAACAATAGAGCTTGCCCGGCGTGATGCAGTCACGGGCATCGGTGATGAAGAATTCGCGGGTTTCGGGGTTGACGGCGAGACCATAAGGGTTCTGGTACCATTCCTCGGTCCCGTCGGTGATGAGATGGCGCGTTTCCACCATGCGGGTCTTCACATTCACAATGGCGTAGCTGATCTCGGATGTCTGGGTGAAATTACTCCAGCTATTGCTGAGAACATAGAGCAAATCCCCGCAGAGGGTCATCTCGCTGCAGGGAAGGAGATCCATCTGGTCGAAAACCTGATCTGCTTCCGTGCTGATGACGAAGACCATGGGAAGAATGTCGTAGTAATCTCCCCGGCTTGAAACCCAGATATTGCCGTAAGCGTCCAGCTCCATGCGGTGCAGGTTGGGCGCCACGTCGATCTTAGAGATTTCCTCGAAACTCTCCAGGTCGATGACGGAGACGGTGTGCTCGTAGTCGGGCACACGATAGACGCCGGAATTGGCTACATAGAGTTTGCCGCCGGCAATGACCATTTCTTCCGGCTGGTAGCCCACCTTGCAGGTCGCCACCACTTCGAGGGTGCGGGTGTCGATCTTGGCGACATAACCGAGCGGACTATCCGGGTCGACTCCGATCGGGCAGGCGTAGGCGCTTACATAGGCATAGTCGCCCTCGAATACGATGTAGCGGCAGTTGGGAATCTCAACCTGCCCGATGTGCTTTGCCGTAGCTGCATCCATCACCTCCACCAGATTGGAGGCGCTGATCACGGCATAGAGCCGGCCGCCGTAGATCTGGAGGTCATTGCCCGCGTCGCCGAGTCCCCAGGCGACATCGGGATTGCGTTCTGGAAAAATATCCTTGAAATAAAGACCTGTGGTGTAGTCGTAGTAGTCGAGCGTGCATTTGTTGGCGCCCAAGTTGCCTTCATTGAGCAGGAAGAAGCCCGCGATGTCATCGGCGCCCGTCCCGGCGCCCGCCGGCGGTGCGATCTTGCGGCAGGCGGCCGGGGTAAGCAGCAGCCCGATTGCGAACAGGACAGTTAAAAGCCGGATTTTCATTATATCGCAAATATAACTATATTTGTAGAAACAGAATCGGTAAAGGCAGCAAAATGAAAAAGACTTTTCTCGAGAGAATCAGCGACATCACGCACATCCACCGGCGCGCGGCGTTTGCGGATCTGCCGGAGCGGATCGCGGCCAAGGAGTCGGTCTTCCAAGCCCTGGCGAAGGAACGCTATTCCTGCCGGGCCTACAAGGACACGCCCCTTACAGAGGCCCAGATTGGTCAGATCCTGGAAGCGGCCAGGCTGGCCCCGACGGCGGCCAACCGGCAGCCGGTCCACGTGTGGGTGGTCCGGAGCCCGGAGGGGCTGGAGAAGCTCAAAGGCGCCACGGACTACATCTACGGGGCTCCCGCCGTTTTCATGGTGGGCGCCAATGCCGATGCGGCCTGGGTGCGCAAGTATGACGGCAAAAACGGCGCCGAGGTGGATGCCGCCATCGTCGGCACGCACATCATGCTGGAAGCCTCGGCCCTCGGGCTGGGCAACGTCTGGGTCGGGTCCTTCGACCCCGCGAAGATCAAGGCCGGCTTCCCGGAGACGGAAGGCTATGAGATCGTGTGCCTGTTCCCGGTGGGCGTCGCCGCCGCGGAGGCCGGGCCGAACCACGAACAGCGGCAGCCGCTGGAGCAGTTCGCCTCGGAACTATGATAAAAAAGCCGCTCATCACAATGAGCGGCTTTTTTGTTTGTCCAGGGTTTTCGGAGCGTCAGCACGTCAGTGCTGAATCGACATTAACCTTATGTACTTCAGGACGAAGTCCGACCAGCCGGCGTCGCCGGGGAACTGGTAGCGGGCGTTGCCCTTCGGGTCCTCCTTGAAGATGGTCTCGCCCGTGGGGGTGAGGGTCACGAAACCGCGCGGGGAGAGCTTGTAGAAGATGTCGTCGCCTTCCACGGCGTTGATGACCGCGAGGGGATCCCACATCTTCTGGAACTTGTCCTCGGTGAGGTACTCGTAGATCCACTTGATGGGGTGCGCGTCGGTCCAGTCCATGTCCTCGATGATCTGCGCGGCGCTGTAGTACAGCGGGTCGCCGACCTCGCCGGGGGAGAACACGATGTCGATGTCCTTCGGCCACAGTTCGAAGAATTTCAGCGAAAAATCGATGGCTGCGGTAAAGTTGTAGTCATGCTCGAAGGAGTCGCCGAACACGCCGCCCATGCAGTAGATGTTCTTGACCTTGCGGCTGACCAGCTCCACGCCGCTGAGCGGGGAATACTCGTCCGGACCGGACTGCAGCAGACGGGACAGGCAGGTGACGAAGCCGATGGAGGCGATGGTCACGGACTTGTCCGGCTGCGCGGCCAGGAGCTTGCGGTAGAGCTTGTAGCCGTCCATGTACTCGCCCTTGTCGCCGATGCTGCGCTTGAACAGGACGTTGCCGTCAATGTCGCGCGCATAGGCCATGTTGTGGTAGGGGATGTACACGTGCGGATCCTTCACGCCGGCCTTCTCCAGGCCGATGGGGATGTCGGGATAGCCGTAGTAGTTGTTCATCACGTCCACGGCGTCCGCGTTGGCGCGGTCCATGCGGTCCACGACCACGCCCAGCAGCGTGCAGCGCTTCATGTCCATGTAGCGGTACAGCATCATCAGGGCGAAAAGGTCGTCGGTGGAGGAACCCATGTCGCAGTCGAGGATCACGCGGATGTCCTCCTGCTCGTAGTTGGACTTGACGTTGATATCCTTGGATGCCACGTACACGGTATGCTGTTCGTTCTCGCGGGCGAAAGCAAGTGCGCTTGCCAGGTCGTTTTCGGGGAAGGAACGGGTGCTGTCGAAGTAGTACAGCCCGGTGTCGGGATCGCGCCAGCCGCCGACGATGTTCTCGTGGGCGTGGGCATGCTTGATCACGGCCGGCAGGTTCTTGCGGTTGAAGTGGTCCTGCGTGGCCTTGTAGGACACCATCAGGCCCTCCTTCGGGTAGCTCATCGTATTAAGGTCCAGGGTAAACCCTTCAGGCATCGTCTGCCCGATCACCCACAGGGCCGTCGCCAAATCTTTGTCGGACACGGTCTGCTGGCTGAACGCCGTGGTCGTCAGCGTCAGTGCAGCGAGGATAATCAATGCTTTTTTCATGGTTTAATGCTGGATTGCCATTAAGCGGATGTATTTGAGGACGAGGTCGCACCAGACCGGATCGCCGGGATACTGGTAGCGGGCGTTGCCCTTCGGGTCCTCCTTGAAGAGGGTCTCGCCGTTGGGGGTGAGGGTCACCCAGCCGCGCGGGGAGAGCTTGTAGAGGGCGTCGCCCTCCACGGCGTTGATCACCGCCTGCGGATCCCACATCTTCTGGCCGGTGTCGCAGTTCAGGTACTGGTAGGCCCACTTGATCGGATGCAGGTCCGTCCAGTCCATGTCGGAGATGACGGTCTCCGGACGGTAGTCCAGCGGATCGCCGACCTCACCCGGGGAGAAGACGATGTCCACCTCCTTCGGCCAGAGCTCGAAGAACTTGAGGGAGAAGTCGATGGCCGCCTTGAAATTGTAGTCGGGCTCGACCGCGTCGCCGAACACGCCGCCCATGGCATAGATCTCCTTCACCTTGCGGCGCACGAGCTCGACGCCGTCCAGCGGGGAATACTCGTCCGGACCGGACTGCAGCAGGCGGGACAGGGAGGTGACGAAGCCGATGGAGGCGATGGTCACGGAATGGTCGGGAGACCCGGCGAGGAGCTTGCGGTAGAGCTTGTAGCTCTCCATGTAGGTGCCGTTGTCGCCCACGCTGCGCTTGAACATCGGGACGGCGTCCACGCTGCGCGCGTACGGGAGGTTATGGTAGTTGATGAAGACGTGCGGGTTGGGGATGCCCTGGGTCTCCAGGCCGATGGGGATGTCGGGATAGCCGTAGAAGTTGTTCAGCACGTCCACGATGTCGGCGTTGGCCTTGCCCATGCGGTCCACGATCACGCCGATGAGGTTGCAGCGCTTCATGTCCATGTAGCGGTACAGCATCATCAGGGCGAAGAGGTCGTCGGTGGAGGAGCCCATGTCGCAGTCGAGGATCACGCGGATGTCCTTCTGCTCGTAGTTCGTCCAGATGTTGATGTCCTTGGAGGCCACGTAGACCGTGTGCTGGTCGTTGGCGCGGGCGAAGGCCACGGCGGCCGCCAGGCTGTCCTCCGGGAAGGAACGGGTGCTGTCGAAGTAGTACTTGTCCTCTTCGGCGTTGTACCAGCCGCCGACGAGATTCTCATGGGCCCGGGCGTGCTTGATCACGGCCGGCAGGCTCTTGCGGTCGAAGCTGTTCTGCGTCTCCTTGTAGGAGACCATCAGCCCTTCCGTGGGCTGGCGCATGGTGTTCAGGTCGAGGGTGAAGCCGTCGGGGAACATCTGGCCCATGGCGTAGATGACGTTGACGAGCTCCTTGTCCGTCAGCCGCTCCTGCGCCTGGATGGCGGAGGCGGCGGTGCATAAGAGCGCGAGTGCGAGTAAAAACTTTTTCATATGAAGGATTGGATTGAGTAATCGGCACACTACCAGTGTTTGCGAAGATACGAGTTTTCGGGGAGAAAGCAAAGTGTTCGACTTTTTTCTTATCTTTGCAATAATACGCGTAACCCATGAAATCCCTGATTCCTCTCTTCCTCGCGGCGGTGCTTTCGGTCCTGCCCGCCGCCGCCCAGCCCGGCGCTCCTTCCCAGCCGGCCAACGTGGCCCTGACGCGCCGCGCGGCGACCGGCCAGACCTATGGCGGCCCGACCCGCGCCGAAGGCCGCTCCTACAATTTCACGCCCCTGTTCCTGGTCTATCCGGACGCCCGGGTGGACGAGGCTGCAGCAGGCGCCCTGCTGGCCGAACTCGGCATCCAGCCCACGCTGGACGACAACTACGGCGTGGCCATGGTGGTGAACCCGGTCGGGGCGAAATACGACGCGCAGGCGGACTTCGACGCCTTCGTGGCCCTGTATGACCGTCTGCGCAGCGGGAATCTCAAGGTGATCGGCATCGGCGCGGGCGCGACCTTCGTCAACCAGGTGCTGGCCCCGAAGGCCGCTTCGCACATCGCGGGCATCCTGACGGTGGGCGGCAGCCCGGCCAGGCTCTCCAAAGGCTTCCGCTCCTATGGCGTCCCCGCCTACGTGGCCGGCAAGACGGCCAAAAAGGTGGCCGCGGAATACATCGCCCTGAACGGGGCGGTGCCGAAGGACGGGTATCATGTCAATCCGGACGAGGAACTGCTGACCGTCTTTTCCGATCCCGCCGTCCGTCCGCTCGGCGAGGTTTTCCAGGATGCCTGGAAGCGGGTCCTGGGCCGCAATTACCGCTTCAACAACTACAAGCACACCCAGTACGAAGGCCAGCGTTTCGACCAGTACGGCCCGGACGAGCTGGAGCCCTATCTGGACTGGGAATCGATGGACATGACGCGCATCATCGTCGAGCAGCCCCAGGGCCGGGGAGAGAATCCTCCCAAGTGGCTGTGGTATGAATACTGGCCGGACGAACTCCTGGAAGGCGCCCCGGCACGGAGCGTTCCCGTCATGGTCCTGCTCCACGGCAACACCAACGACCCGCGCACCCAGGCGGAGACATCCGGTTTCATCCAGGTGGCGGGCAAGGAGCGTTTCTTCGTCGTCGAGATGGAATGGCAGGGGAGCGTGAGCTACCAGGCCATGGGGCATGACGGGATCGAGAACGTCCTGCTCCAGCTGCTCGCGAAATATCCCCAGCTGGATCCGTCCCGCATCTATGCGGAGGGCCTGTCCGCGGGCTCGATGACGGCGTCGGCCCTGGGCGTCAAGAAGTCGCACATCTTCGCCGCCGTGGGCGGCCATTCGGGCGGCCTGATGGGTGGCCGCGGCGGGGCTTTCCCCGGCGCCGATCCTATCTGGATCGAAGCCACGCAGAAGCGGGGCGCCGTCGAGATGCCGTACTGCTCGGTGCTGGGCACGGCGGACAATGTCGTGCCTTTCGTCCGGCCGGACAACTGGAAGGGCAACGGCTACTACAACGCCTGGCGGATCTATGAGCAGATGAATGGAATGACGGTCGTGGACGAACTGGATTTCAGTCTCGACCCGCTTTTCGGGCAGCGCCTGCGCGACCGTCAGACGATACGCACCAACAAGGGCGCGGGCATCACGGTCGAGACGGGGCAGCTCTACAAGGGTGACGTGCCGCTGATCAAGATCGTCGCCGTGGTGGACTACGGCCACTGGAACTTCCAGCCCACGGCCCAGATCATGTGGGACTACTTCAAGCAGTTCCGCAGGGATCCCGAGACGCGCAAACTCATTTACTTGGGAAACGACTGACATATGTATGATTTAGCGATTATCGGAGGTGGTCCCGGCGGCTACGTGGCGGCCGGGCGGGCTGGCGCCGCCGGGCTCTCCGTCGTCCTTTTCGAGAAGAACAGTCTGGGCGGGGTGTGCCTCAACGAAGGGTGCATCCCGACGAAGACGCTGCTGTACAGCGCCAAGGTCTATGATTATACCCGCCACGCGGACCGTTACGGCGTGAACGTCGAGGGCTCCGCCATCGACTTCGGCGCCATCTTCAAGCGCAAGGAGAAGGTGGTGCGCAAGCTGGTCGGCGGCGTGAAGGCGCAGATGAAGGGCGCCGGCGTGGAGGTGGTCGCCGCCGAGGCGGTGATCCGCGGCCGGGGCGCCGAGGGCTTCGCCATCGCCGCCGGCGATGCGGAATACGAAGCCCGCAAGCTGCTGATATGCACCGGTTCGGAAGCCGTCGTGCCGCCGATCCCCGGCCTGCGCGAAGGCCTCGGGGGCACCGTGGTCACCAACCGGGAGATCCTCACCCTGGCGGAGCAGCCGCAGGAGCTGGTGATCATCGGCGGCGGGGTAATCGGGATGGAGTTCGCCAGCTTCTTCAACTCGATCGGCACGAAGGTGACGGTCGTGGAGATGCTGCCCAAGATCCTGGGTCCGATGGACGCCGAGATCAGCGCCATGCTGCAGGCGCAATACGAAAAGAAGGGTGTCGTCTTCCAGCTGGGCTGCAAGGTCGTGGCCGTGGAAGGGGACACGGTGGTTTATGAAAATCCGGAAGGGGAGACCTGCCGCGTGCGCGGGGACAGGATTCTCGTGTCCGTGGGTCGCCGGGCGGTCCTGCAGGGCTTCGGCCTGGAGACGCTGGGCGTCGAACTGGCGCTGAATCCCGCCGGGCGCCCGTATGGCATCAAGGTGGACGAATCCATGCGCACGAGCGTGCCCGGCGTGTATGCGGCGGGCGACGTGACAGGCTTCTCGATGCTGGCGCACACCGCTTCCCGCGAAGGGGAGGTGGCCGTGAACGGCATCCTGGGCAAGCCCGACCGGATGCGCTACGACGCCATCCCGGGCGTGGTCTATACCAATCCGGAAGTGGCCGGCACGGGCCTGACGGAGGCGGAAGCCGCCGGCAGGGGCCTGGACGTCGCCGTGCTCAGGCTCCCCATGGCCTTCTCCGGCCGCTTCGTCGCTGAAAACGAACGGGGCGAGGGCCTCTGCAAGGTCGTCGTGGAGCGGGGCAGCCGGAAGGTGCTGGGCGTCCACATGCTGGGCAATCCCTGTTCTGAGATCATCCAGGGCGCCTGCATCGCCATCGAGCAGGGCATGACCGTGGAGCAGCTCCGGGAAGTGGTCTTCCCGCACCCGACCGTCTCTGAAATCCTGAAAGAAACAATATTCCAACCCATCAACTGACACACGACTTATGGACAACAAGATTTCCCGACGCGAAGCCCTCAAGGGCTTGTTCTACGGAGGTATCGGCCTCGCCGCGAGCGGCCCGCTCCTGCAGGGCCTCAGCGTGAGCGCCGGCGCTGCCAATGTCCCGGCCGGGACGCCCTGGAAGGAGGCTCCGGCCGGCTCTAAGATCGACTCCCGCACCTGGACCAGGATGGGGGAGACCCTCGGCATGCTCGGCCTGGGCTGCATGCGCCTGCCGACGAAGAGCGGCGGCGGAGGCGGCTTCGGCCGCAACCAGCCGCTGGACCAGGAAGCCGTCAATACGATGGTCGATTACGCCATCGAGCACGGCATCAATTACTTCGACACCGCTCCTGCCTACGGTGAGTCCGAGGTGGTGACGGGCCGTGCCCTCAGCCGCCACCCGCGCTCTTCCTTCAAGATCGCGACCAAGCTCTCCAACATGAACGGGGCGGCCACGCTGGAGGCTGGCAAGCAGATGTTCGAGCGCTCGCTGAAGAACCTGCAGGTGGACTACGTGGACTTCCTGCTGCTGCACAACATCCAGAACATGGCGGGATACAATTCGCGTTTCCGCGACAACGGCCTGTTCGACTGGCTGCTGGAGCAGAAAAAGAAGGGACGCATCAAGCACCTGGGCTTCTCGTTCCATGGCACCAATGCGGACTTCCCGGGCCTGGTGGACCTGTACGACTGGGATTTCGTGCAGATCCAGCTCAACTATGCCGACTGGAAGGAAATGTCCGCCGGCTGGGGCGGCAATTCGGGAACGACGAGCTCGGAGTACCTCTATAATTATCTGGTGGGCAAAGGCATCCCCGTGCTGGTGATGGAGCCGGTCAAGGGCGGCGCCCTGGCGAGCGTGAGCGACGGCATCGCCGCCGTGATGCGCGAGCGTCATCCCGACCTGACGCCGGCCGCGAACGCCCTCTCCTTCGTGGGCTCGCTCCCCGGGGTGATGGTGACGCTCAGCGGCATGTCCAACATGGAGCAGCTCAAGGAGAACGTCTCCCTGTTCACGGGCTTCAAGGCCTTCGACCAGGAGGAGATGGACTTCATGCTGACGGTCGCCGACCTCTACAAGTCCAAGGGCCAGATCCCTTGCACGGCCTGCAAGTACTGCATGCCCTGTCCGCGGGGCGTGGACATTCCCGGCAATTTCAAGATCTTCAACACGGCCAGCGATGCCCTCCTGCTCGACGCGGCGGGAGACAAGAAGAGCCTCGCCTCCAAGCAGCGCGCCTTCCTGAAACTCTACCGCGCCCAGGACAAGGGCGCCCGCGCCGACGCCTGCATCGCCTGCAACGCCTGCCTGCCGAAGTGCCCGCAGCACATCAGCATTCCCCAGCACATGCACCGGATCAGCGACATCGTCGCGAAACTGTAGACGCATTTTGAACAACCAGAATACAATTTGTACACCGTTAAACCTTCGGTTTGGTTTTGTTTCCCTACATTTGTGGGACACGAAACCAAACCATTTTTTATCTGATATGAAGAAGTTTTTCCTGATCGCCGCCACCGGACTGCTGACCCTGTCCGCGATGGCACAACCCCAGCTCCGCAAGGACAACATCGACGAGGTTCTGAAAGCCATGACCCTCGAGGAGAAGGCGACGCTGCTCGTCGGCGGCGCCCGCGCCGCCATCGTCAACGGCGTGACCTCCGGGACCGCCCACCAGGTGCCCGGCGCCGCCGGCAACACCCGCCCGATCGCGCGCCTTGGCATCCCGGGGACCGTCCTCGCCGACGGCCCTGCCGGCCTGCGCATCAGCCCGACCCGCGAGGGCGCGAGCCAGACTTTCTACTGCACCGGCTTCCCGGTGGGCACGCTCCTCGCGAGTTCCTGGGACCTCGACCTGGTGCGCAACGTGACGAAAGCGATGGGCAACGAAGTCCACGAATATGGCGTGGACGTGCTGCTCGCCCCGGGCATGAACATCCACCGCAACCCGCTGAACGGCCGCAACTTCGAGTACTTCTCGGAGGATCCGGTGCTGTCCGGCTGGATGGCCGCAGCCTATGTGCAGGGCATCCAGAGCAACGACGTGGGCGTGTCGGTGAAGCACTACGCGCTCAACAACCAGGAGACCAACCGCAACGAGAACGACGCCCGTGTGGGCGAGCGGGCGCTGCGCGAGATCTACCTCAAGAACTTCGAGATCGCGGTCAAGGAGTCCGAGCCGTGGACGGTGATGTCCTCCTACAACAAGCTGAACGGGGAGTACACCCAGCAGAAGTACGACCTGCTGACCGCCATCCTGCGTGACGAGTGGGGCTACAAGGGCATCGTGATGACCGACTGGGGCAACAAGGCCGGGACGGTGAAGGCCGTCTGGGCCGGCAACGACCTGATGGAGCCGGGCAACCAGAACGAGATCGACCGCATCGTCGCGGGCGTCAAGGACGGGACCCTGGACATCAAGGATGTGGACCGCAACGTTCGCAACATGCTGGAATACATCGTCAAGACCCCTTCCTTCAAGGGCTACAAGTTCTCCAACAAGCCGGACCTGAAGGCCCACGCGCAGGTGGCGCGCCAGGCCGCCGGCGAGGCGATCGTGCTCCTGCGCAACGAGGACGGGACCCTGCCGGTGGCTCCCGGCAAGAAAGTGGCCCTGTACGGCATCTCCGCCCTCGACTTCGTGGCGGGCGGCACCGGCTCCGGCGACGTCAACAAGGCATACGTGGTGAACATGGAGGAGGCGCTGGCCAATGCCGGGTTCACCCTGGACAAGGGGCTGGCGGACTACTACAAGGCGTATGTCGAGTATGACAAGGCTCAGCAGGCGCTGGCCGGCGCCACGAGCAACTGGTTCAGCCGCCGGAAGCTCGCCGAGATCGCGATCCCGGAGGCCGCCATCAACAACGAGGCCCGCGCCAACGACCTCGCCGTCATCGTGATCGGCCGCAACGCCGGCGAGGGCGCCGACCGCAGGATGGTCGACGACTTCGACCTCACGAACATCGAGCGCGAGCTGATCCGCAACGTCTCCACCGCCTTCCATACGCAGGGGAAGAAGGTCGTCGTGGTGCTGAACGTCGGCGGCGTGATCGAGACCAACTCCTGGAAGAACAGCGTGGATGCGATCCTGCTGCCCTGGTCCCCGGGACAGGAGGGCGCGAACGCCGTCGCGGACATCATGACGGGCAAGGTGAACCCGAGCGGCAAGCTCCCGATGACCTTCCCGCTGGGCTTCATGGACCACCCGTCCTCCGCGAACTTCCCGTACAACTACAACCGCAACGCGGGGCAGCAGAACTACGGCTACGGCCAGCAGCAGCGCCAGCTCCAGAAGGACGTGGACTACACGAACTACGAGGAAGGCATCTGGGTGGGCTACCGCTACTTCAGCACCGCCGGCAAGGAGGTGTCCTACCCGTTCGGCTTCGGCCTGAGCTACACCACCTTCGCCTACGGCAAGCCGGTGGTGAAGGCCACGGCTGACGGCTTCGAGGCCAGCGTGACCGTGACCAACACGGGGAGCGTGGCCGGCAAGGAGGTCGTCGAGCTGTACGTGACCGCCCCCGCGGGCGGCCTGGACAAGCCGGCCTGCGAGCTGAAGGCCTTCGCCAAGACCCGGGAGCTGCGTCCGGGCGAGAGCCAGACGCTGACCATGAAGGTGGACAACTACGGCATCGCTTCCTTCAATGAGGCCAACTCCGCCTGGGAGGCCCCCGCGGGGACCTACAAGGTGCACTTCGGCGCCAGCGTCGCGGACATCCGCGCCACGGCCGACTACAAGCTCAAGAAGGCGCAGAAGTGGCCGGTGGCCGACCTCTTCCCGCTTGAGCAGCCGCTCAATGAAATCAAAGTAACGCGCAAATAATGAAGAGAGTTTTCATGATCGCCGCCTCCGCCGTGCTGGTCGCCGCCTGTGGCGCGCCGCAGCTGGGCAAGGCCCCCATCGACAAGGTCCTCGGAGCCATGACGCTGGAGGAGAAGGTCCTGCTGGTGACCGGTGTCGGCATGGACAGCCAGGCCGGCGCCCTCGCCGCTACGATCGGCTCTTCCGCCGACCTCGTGCCCGGCGCCGCCGGTTCCACGCACGCCATCCCCCGCCTGGGGATCCCGGCCGTCGTCCTCGCGGACGGCCCCGCCGGCCTGCGCATCAACCCCACCCGAGAGGGGGACGATGCGACCTATTACTGTACGCATTTCCCGATCGGGACCCTGCTCGCCTCCACCTGGAACCAGGAGCTGGTCGAGAGCGTGGGGCAGTCGATCGGCGAGGAAGTGCATGAGTATGGCGCCGACGTGCTGCTGGCCCCGGCCCTCAACATCCACCGCAATCCGCTGAACGGACGCAACTTCGAGTACTACTCGGAGGATCCCGTGGTGGCCGGAAAGACGGCGGCCGCCTACGTGCGCGGCGTCCAGAAGAATGATGTGGGTACGTCCATCAAGCACTTCGCCTACAACAACCAGGAGACCAACCGCACGGGCAACGACGCCGTCATCAGCCGGCGCGCCCAGCGGGAGATCTACCTCAAGGGATTCGAGATCACCGTCAAGGAGGCCGATCCCTGGACGGTGATGACCTCCTACAACAAGATCAACGGCACCTACACCTCCCAGGCCCGCGACCTCGTCACCACGATCCTGCGGGACGAGTGGGGCTACAAAGGCACCGTGATGACCGACTGGTACGGCGGTGACGATGCCGCCGCCCAGATGCGGGCCGGCAACGACATGCTCCAGCCGGGCACGATGGTCCAGTACGAGCAGATCATGGCCGCCATCAAGGACGGTTCGCTGTCCGAGGCGGAGCTGGACGTATGCGTCCGCCGCATCCTGGACCTGGTGGCCCGTAGCCCGCGTTTCAAGGGCTACGCCTATGACAACAAGCCCGATCTTGAGGCCCACGCCGCCGTGACGCGCCAGAGCGCGCTCGAGGGCATGGTGCTGCTGGAGAACAAGGGCAACACGCTGCCGCTCAAGGGCACCGGCAAGGTGGCCGTGTTCGGCTGCACCTCCTATGACTTCGTCGCGGGCGGCACCGGCTCCGGCAACGTCAACCGCGCCTACACCGTGTCCCTGCTGGACGGCCTCAAGAACGCCGGCTTCACCGTGGACGAAGGGAAGAAGGACCAGATCCTCAAGCACATCGCCGACGAGCTGGCGGCCTTCAAGGCCTCGCTGCCGGACGACGGCACGTCGGCCTTCTACCCGACGCCTCGCCCGTCCGAACTCGTCCCCTCCGCCGCTGAACTGGCTGCGTCCGCGAAGGCCAACGACCTGGCGATCATCACCTTCGGCCGCAACTCCGGCGAGTTCTTCGACCGCACGAGCGCCGACTTCGAGCTTTCCGCCAAGGAGCTCAAACTCCTCAAGGACGTGACCGCCGCCTTCCACAAGGCCCGCAAGAAGGTCGTCGTGGTGCTGAACATCGGCGGCGTGATCGAGACCGCTTCCTGGAAGAACATCCCCGACGCCGTCCTGCTGGCCTGGCAGGCCGGACAGGAGGGCGGCAACTCCGTGACCGACATCCTCACCGGCAAGCAGAGCCCTTCGGGCCGCCTGCCGATGACCTTCCCGCTCAAGCTGCGGGATGCCGGCTCCTCGGCGAATTTCCCGATCGATTCCGACACGGGCGTGTACTTCGTCAACCGCCGCGAGGACGTCGGCCAGAAGGACGTGGACCGTACGGTCTATGCCGAGGACATCTACGTGGGCTACCGCTGGTTCGACAAGAAAGGCCTGGAGGTCTCCTATCCCTTCGGCTATGGCCTGAGCTACACGACCTTCGCCTACGCCGAGCCTTCCGTGAAGGCGGCCGGCGACGGCTTCGAGGCTTCCGTCAAGGTGACCAACACCGGCAGCGTGGCCGGCAAGGAAGTCGTCCAGCTGTACGTCTCCGCCCCTGCGGGCGGCCTGGACAAGCCGGTGCGCGAACTCAAGGCCTATGCCAAGACGCGTGAACTCCAGCCGGGCGAGAGCCAGGTCGTGACGATGAAGGTCGATGCCTACGGCCTCGCCTCCTTCAACGAGGGCACCTCCGCCTGGGAGGCCGCTGCGGGCGAGTACACCGTCGCCTTCGGCGCCAGCTCCCGCGACCTGCGCTGCACGGCGCCGTTCAGCCTGGGCGCCGCCCAGTCCTGGCCGGTCCACGACGTGCTGGCCCCGCAGCAGCCCATCCAGAAGTTGCTGTAGGGACTAGTCGTAAATGTAGATCGGCGATTGTCTCAAAACGCCCTCTTCCGTATAAGAAGGGAATTCGAGGGTGAAGTCCGAGGCGGACGCGGCCGTGACCAGGCCGAGTCCGCCTTCGACATTGGATGGGAAGGAGACCGGCTCGATCAAGGTGTTCCAGTCGAAGCCATAGGACTGCGCATGGTTGATGGCGGAGAGGTAATCGTACTCTTCCCCGGAAAGTGTCAGGAAGCGGAGGATTACTTTGGGCTGGAAGGTGTGGATGGCGTTTTCTTCATCACTGCCCTGGCCGCTTGCATAGGGGATCCAGGATTCCCATGCCGATGATGCGAGATGGATCTCCACCGTGGCTTCGCCGTCGGCGAAGCGTATGTCCCGGAAGGAACAGTAATTATTGTAAACGGGGTCGATAAACACATCCAGGTCCTGTTCTTTTGTCTGATAGCCGTCGCTCAGGATGGGATCGAGGTCAAAGCCGAAACTCCAGTCCTGGCGCAGGATCCGGGTCTGGTCGTAGTCGGGATGGTCGGGATAATGATCCTGCTGCACGATTTCGACGGTTTTGCGGATACGGTACCAGTTGGTCTCGCCGGGACGGTCCTTCAGCGTCATTTTGCAGGACAGGATCCGGTCCTTGTGGGAGCCCATGAAGCTCATGCCGTAGGCGCCGTAACCATAGCCGGAGAAGGCATGTGAATAGGGAGAATCCGTCACGGTGACCGTGTCCACGGCGACAAGCGTGGCGGGTTGCGGTACCATGACGGTGGCGCTGGCATGCATCGTCCCGCTGGCGGCCTCCAGCCGGATTTCGTCGCCGGGACGGATCTCGGCCGTGAATGAATAGGGGCTGCTGTCACCGTAATAGACTCCCTGCTTTTTCGCCAGGACGGCATGGGCGGCCAGTCTGCCATTGATGTAGCAGGTGACATCTGCATCGTCCAGGGCTTCACACCTGTCGATCAGTCCGCGGTTCAGATTCACGGTGTGCTCCGTCTCGTCCGTCATCAGCATTGCGTTCATGATGATGACTTCGGCAGGCTCCCCGCTGTTGTAGTCCAGCAGGTTGGTGCAGGCGCAGAGCAGCAGGAGCGTGGCTGATAAGGGTATAAGATGTCTCATCTGTGTCAGAAGTTATAGGTATAGCTGAAGGCGGGCAGGATGGGCAGGATGGTGAGTTTGAAAAGTGTTATGTCGCCCTCTTCCGTGCCTTGCTTCCCCCAGATAAAGTCCTCCCCATAGAGGATGAACTGGGGGTTCATGGCGTTGTAGGCATTGTATAGACTGAGATTCCAGACTGCCTCGTTACCCCGCTTCGTTGTGTGCCGTAGGTTGATGCCGAGGTTGAGCCGGTGGGTTGGCGGCAGACGGTAGTTGTTGCGGCCCGAGACAAAGTCGGCGGTCCTGAGCCAGCCGCCGGGCCCCAGCAGGGTCGTCTTCCGTTGAGGAAGGGTCATGGCACTTCCGCTCATGAAAACCCAGGATGCGGAAACGTCCACCTTCTCCGAGAACTTGTGGTTCACGGTCAGGTTGACGCTGTGGCGGCGGTCATAGCGGTAAGGGAAGGGGCGGCCCATGTTGATGGAACCGTCCGGGAACCAGCGATCGCTCTTGGCCAGGGTATAGGAGAGCCAGCCGGTGGTCTTGCCGGCGGTTCTCTGAACGAGGAGCTCCAGGCCGCGGGAGCGGCCCCGGCCCATCCCGACCTGATTCTCCCAGCCTTCGGAATTGAGCAGGAAGACGACTCCCTCCTTGTATTCCAGCAGGTTATGCATTTCTTTCCAATAAGCTTCCAGGGAGAATTCCCAGCCGGGCAGTCCGTCGTAATAGACACCGGCTGAGTATTGGTTGGATGTCACGGGACGGATGTCTTTGGTGATCGGGACCCAAAGGTCCAGCGGGAGGGTAATGACGGTGGAAGAGAGCAGGTGGACGTATTGCGCCATACGGGAATAGCCAGCCTTGAAGGCGACGCCGCCATCCAGGATGGCTTTGGCCGATACACGCGGTTGGGCTGACAGGTAGTTCTGCCCCTGGGTGTTGAACCAGGACAACCGGACCCCCGGGTTGAGGCTTAGGTGCGATCCCAGCGTGATGTTGTCTTCTATGTAGAGGGAGGTGTCATGGCCCAGATAGTTGCGGCCCAGCCGGACCTGCTGCCCCTTCTCTCCGTCATAATCATCCATCAGGCTGGCCGTTTCCGGACGGAAATCATGGTGGAGGTATTCGAGGCCGAATTTGACGAGGTGTGCTGGGTCCGGCGTCCAGTCAAAGTCCGTCCTGACCCCGATATCGACGATGCCGGAGCGGTATTCGAGTGAAGAGGCCCAACTGAAAGGATTGCCGTTCCTTTCGCCGTCACCCCAGTCAGAATAGTTGCACAGCATTTTGTAACGGTTGTAGGAGAAGGTCGTATTGGCAAAGAGGCGGTTGCTGAAAATGTGGTTCCAGCGCAGGGCGCCTACGGTGCTGCCCCAGCGGATGCCAAGTTGATCGTGCTCTATGCTTTTCTCGATGGGTATGAACACATTGTTCTCTTCATCGTAGGTCCCACGGTTGATGTTGTGTTCTGTGGAATAGCCGCCGTTGTCTGCTCCCTGGTAAATACTGAGATGAAAGCGGTCCCGCGGCGTGGCGTTCCAGGTCAGTTTCCCGTTGAGGTCGTAGAAATAGTAGTTGTAGTAGGCGTCCTTGAGGAACATGCGCAGGATGGGTTCCGCGATGACGGAGTGCAGGCCGCGGGCGCTGAAGGAGTAGCTGAGTTTGTCCTTTACAATGGGACCTTCGAGATGGAAGCGGTCGTTGAGCAGGCCGACGGTCAGCGAGCCGCGAGTCTCCTTCATGTTGCCGTCGTTGGTCCGGATGTCGATGATGCTGGAGATGCGTCCGCCGTAGCGGGCCGGGAAGGAACCCTTGTAGAGGGTCACGTTCTTGACCGCCTCCGGCTGGAAAATGGAGAAGAGCCCCAGGGTATGGTCCATGTTGTACACGGGCACGCCGTCCAGCATGACCAGGTTTTCTTCCGGTCCGCCGCCGCGTACGTGCAGGCCGGAAAATCCTTCCTGGCCGCCCTGCACGCCGGGCAGCAGCTGCAGGGCTTTGATTACGTCGGCCTCGCCGAAGAGCATCGGGGTGTTTTTGATCTGCGCGACCGGAACTTCCACGGAACCGAGGTAGGCGGACTGAAGGCCGGCGTCCTTGCGGGCGACGATGCGTGCGGCGTCCAGGGCTGCATTGCCCTGCAGGGCGAAGTCGAGGGTCGTGTCGCGCTGCACATCCAGCTCCAGGAGCTGCTGGTCATAGCCGATGTAGGCGACCTGCAGCCGGTGCTGTCCGGCCGGCAGGGTGAGGGTGTAGAATCCGAATTCGTTGGTCACCGCGCCGGTCTGCCCTGACAGGATGCCGGCGCCGATCAGCGTCTCGCCCGAGGCGGCGTCGGTGATGTGGCCGCTGAGGGTCACACGGCGCGGACGGGCGGCCTTGGGTTGCGGCGGAGCGGGGCGGAGGACGACGTTGCGCCCCCGCAGTTCCCAGCGCAGGCCGCTGCCACGGAAGCTCTGCCCGAGGGCTTCTTCCAGCGTCATGCCCGGCTCGAGCGTCTCCAATTCCCGGTTTTGCGACAGGGCGCCCCGGAGGACGGCGTCATAGACGAAGCGGATATCATATCGGCTGCGCAGTTGCTCCATGCGCGCCAGCAGGTTTTCCTGGGCACCCGCAGATAGCAAGGTGCAGCACAGGAGAGCGAGGATCAGTCTCAGCTTTCTCATGGTCACAGGCTGATGTGGATATCCAATGCTGATTCAATCAGGGAGATGATTTCCGTCAGGTCGTCACTCTCGAATTCGCCCGTAAGCTTCCTGTCGCGCTCATCGCTGCCGAGCGGGTGCCCGAAGTGGGCGGACAACTCGCGCAGGACGTCTTCCAGCGGGGTGTTGTCATAGATGAAGGTATGCGTGGCCCAGGCGGCAGGGTTGGGTGTAGCCGGCTCGTCCAGGGTGGGCATGACCGCCCCGGAAGGGAGTTCGGCGTGCATGCCTTTCGTCAGGATCAGCCCGTCCTGCGCCTGGACGGCACAGAACAGGACACGGCCGTCCACGACGTCCACGGCCGTCCCGCTGCTGTCGGCTTCCACCTGGAAGCGGGTGCCGAGTACGCGCACGAAACCTTCTTCTGCCGTGATTTCGAAGGGAAGGGACTCGTTGCGGGCGACGCAGAAGAAGATCCGTCCCGTCATCCGGGCGGAACGGTCCCGCCGTCCGAAGCCGTGGCGGCGGAATGACAGGCTGGCGCCGGGAGCGAGGGATGCCTGCGAGCCGTCCGGCAGGACGACGGTCTGCACGGTCGCCCGGGCGGGAACCACGGTCATCGCGTCCCGGTGGAAAAGGAAGACGCCGGTGACGACGGCGGCGGCGAGGGCGGTGGCCAGCGCCCAGCGTGGAAGCGGCATACCGGAATGATGTCCGCTCGAACGAAAGGTGCCCAGGGCACGTAAATGCCGCCAGGCACGCCCGGGATCGAGCCGTCCGGCCTTCCAGTGTCGCGCGACAAAGCGCAGCTGCTCTTCTTGGATCTCTTTCATGGTGTGACGAATCTGCCATTATGACGTCGCATTCCTGAAATAGTACCATCCTGCCGACATGAAAATGTGGCAAAAAGATAATAAGCGGGCAAGGCACGCCTTACGTGAGGGGCGAGACAGGGAGGAGCAGGATGAAGTCAAGGATGCTTCCGGCGCCGTCGCGGAGCGTCCGGAGCGCCCGGCTGATCTGGTTTCGCACCGTGTTGACAGACAGCCCGGTGGTGACGGCGATCTGCTCGTAGGTCAAGCCGTCACGCTTGCTCATCAGCAACAGTTCGCGACGACGGGCGGGCAGCCGGTCCACGGCTTCCCAGAGACGGGCCTCCACGCCGGACCGTTCCTGTGCCTGTTCGTCCGTGATGGCGCCGGCGGCATCTTCGGGCAGCAGGCGCTCCGCCTCCCGGCCCTGCCGGCGCAGCAGGTCGATGCAGCGGTTGCGGACCATGGTGTAAAGGTAGGAACGGATGTTGCCGACCGTCTCCGGAGAGGATTTCTGCCACCAGGAAGTGAAAGCGTCCTGCACGACATCCTCTGCCGCGTCTGCATCTTTGAGATAATGCAGCGCGTACAGACAGAGCGGCCGGTAGTGGAGCCGGAAGAGTTCGCGGATGTCCGAATCTTGGACCATGACAGATGCGGATGCACAAATAGTGCGCCAGAAGCGATATCCCTGGCCCGGTCCTGCCTCTCTTTTTGCAAACGCCGTTATTTTTCGTATATTTGGACAAAATAGACTTCGCATGATGAGAAAGTGGATCCACCGCATCCTGAAGGGTGCATCGCTCACGACGGCGCTGTTCGTCTTCCAGGCCTGCTACGGCACGCCTCCCGGCCCGTATTACGATGAGGAGCTGAAGAGCCTGGACGAGACCGAGCTGGTCGAGGATCAGGCCCTGGAGGACGCTGAAATGCTACCCGAAGGAGAGGAAGCGACCCTTCCCGAATGATCGGCCGCCTGCTCCATCGGGCGTTCCGCGCCAACGAGACGGCGGTACACGAACTGAATTATCTTTTCTGGGAGTGCACCACCCGTTGCAATCTTCACTGCCGCCACTGCGGCAGTGATTGTTTTGCGGCCAGCCGGGACGTGGACATGCCCCTGGCGGATTTCCTGCGCGCCTTCGACACCATTCCGGTGAAGGGGCGCGCGAACCCTTTCACGGTCGTGCTGACCGGGGGAGAGCCGCTGCTGCGCCCCGACATCGACGAGGTCGGCCGGGCGCTCCGCTCGCGCGGCGTGGCTTGGGGCATCGTCTCCAACGGCTGGTTCTACGACGAGGCGATGCACGCCCGCCTGATGGCCGCCGGCATGGGCGCGCTGACGATCAGCCTGGACGGGCTGGCGGAGGCGCACGACTGGATGCGCGGCCGGCCGGGCAGCTATGCGCGCGCCGAGCGCGCCATCGCCCTGGCGGCGGGGGAGCCGCGGCTCAACTTCGACGTGGTGACTTGCGTCAATAAGCGTAATTTCAATGAACTGGACGCACTGCACGACCGCCTGCAGGCGCTCGGCGTGCGGCAGTGGCGCATCTTTACCGTCATCCCCATCGGCCGGGCGGCGGAAGACCCGGACATGCAGCTGTCCGATGCGCAGTTCACCTCCCTGATGGAGTTTATCGCGCGCAAGCGGAAGGGGATCCCCGATCAGGTGGGGGATGACGGTAAAACCATGAAGGTAACTTTCAGCTGCGAAGGGTACCTCGGCCGCTACGAGAACAAGGTCCGCGACGTGCCGTATTTCTGCCACGCGGGCGTCAACATCGCCTCCATCCTGATCGACGGGCGCATCTGCGCCTGCCCCAACATTGACCGCGACGCCTTCAGCCAGGGGAGCATCTACGAGGACGACTTCTTCGACGTCTGGGAGCATCGCTTCCAGCCCTTCCGGGACCGCCGCTGGACGCGGAAAGGCCGCTGCGCGGACTGCCCGGTCTGGCGCGACTGCCTCGGAAACGGCATGCACAACTGGCACGGCGACTGCGCGGAGGTCCTCAACTGCCATTACGGAAAAATCCAGCCCAAGACGACGATATGAAACGTGCCATCCTCCTTTTCTGCCTGCTCCTGTCCCTGCTGCCGGAGGCTGCCGGGCAGCCTTCGGACCTGCGTTCCTTCCGGATCTACGCCCCGTCGGGGACGATCACCCAGGGCGACCGCATCCAGGTCAAATACGTCCTGGAGGCCAGCCAGTACCGGATCTCCGGCTTCGACGGCGGCATTGACCGCGCCGTGCTGGAGAAGGTGGACCTGGTGAAGCCGGAGGGCTACGAGGACAAGGATTACTTCCATGTGGAGGTGCACGCGGTCTTTCGGATCACGGGGACGGGCCCCCTCCGGGTGCACGGCATGAGCGCGCTGATCGGGGAGGAGCGGGTGAAGTCGGATTCGCTGCTGATCGACGTCCTGCCGAATCCCGGATACGGGCAGGAATGGGAGCTGGCCCGCAGCTTCCTGCAGTCGCGGGAGGCGCTGGAAGAGAAGGACAGGCTGGAATACAAATACGGCACCAAGACGCTCTGCGCCTTCTCGGATGCGACCAACCGCAGCTTCGCGATCGTCGTGCGGCGCGACTACCAGCCCTATATCGAGAATCCCATCCTGGCCTACGGCATCGGCAACAGCATGTGGAGCGGCGACGACAAGGCGAAAGACAACTCCATCTACCACATCCTCAGCCGCTACGAGGAGCAGCTGGAGGGCCTTCGGAAACGGCGCCAGGTGTACAGGAGCCTGCCGGCCATCTCCTACAAGCCGCTCCCGTCCGGCGTCCGCCCGCTGCTGGGCCGGATCGAATACGGCCAGGGCGCCCCGTACAACGCCCTGCTGCCCAAGGATAAGTTCGAGGGGCGGGACTCCACCTGCCTGGCCGGCTGCGGCCCGGTGGCGCTGGCGCAGGTCCTGACCTTCCACCGCAATCCGGTCCTGCCGCAGGGGACCGGGACCTTCTCGCTGAAGAGCGGCAAGGAGTTCCGCGTCAACATGAAGGACCATCCGGTGGTCTGGGGCCCGGAGGAAGATCTCTCCGCGCTGATGCTGGACTGCGTCGCCAGCGTGATGGCCAAGCTCTCGCCGACGGCGACCTCGAGCTCGCTGTCGAATTTCAAAGCGGGACTGATCGATTACTGGGACTACAGCCCGAGCTGCACCTGGGTGAACGATTACGGGGACGCCGACATGCTGGAGGCGCTGTACTACGAGCTGGACCGGCGCCGGCCCGTCATCGTGGCGGACGAGAACCACCTGTTCGTCGTGGACGGCTACGACGGGGAGTTCTTCCACCTGAATCTGGGCTGGAAGGGCTACTGCAACGGCTACTACCGCGCCCTGGTGGTGCCCGGCGTGTCCGGGCGGCAGCTGCCTTTCACGGAAATGCTGATCGGCATCCGGCCCATGGAGAAGGGCGATGCCATCACGGCGAAGGTCAGGGTGAAGAAGCCGGGCACCCTGGCGAAGCTCCTCTCGAAGAAAAAGCCGGAACAGGTCACGAAGCTCACCGTGACCGGCACCCTGGACGGCGACGACATCCGCGTCCTGCGCACCCTGGCGGGCGCCGTGGACCGCCTGGACGGCGCATCGCCGACGGAGCACGGCTCGCTGATGGAGCTGGACCTGTCCAAGGCCACGATCGTGGCGGGCAAGGCCTATGCGCGCGTGCCGGCGGCCGGCAAGGTCCTCTCGGGCAGTGTGACGAAGAACGGCAAGCGTTTCGAGTACCGCTACGAGATGTCCAAACTGACGGAGAAAGACTGGCGGGAGATCCGCGAATGGGGGCTGGACCAGTCGGGCAACATCCGCATCGGCCGCACGGACGACGGGACGCCGTACCTGGAGCTCTATGCCGCGGACGGGGTGATCGGTTCCCAGATGTTCGGCGGCTGCGGCAACCTGCGGACGCTCTGGCTGCCCAGGTCGGCCACGGAAGTGGAGTACGACGCGTTCTACGAATGCCGCGCGCTGGAGAAGGTGCACAACCTGCCCCGCAAGGTGGCGGAAAACGCCTTCCGCTACACCCCGCACTACAAACAGTGAATCAGGCTTCTTCCTGCAGGCGGTTGCGGACCATGCCGCTGACCAGCAGCCATTCGGCGAGGAGGTAGGTCCCCATCACCGCAGCGTGCCGGAGGGGGAAATCGATCCCCTTGAACACGTTCAGCGCCAGCAGGGCGTCGGACGTGAGGAAAAAGACGGCACCGAGCAGGATGCGCAGGCCGAACGGACGCCCGCGCAGCATCCAGACGATGCCCGTGGCGATCTCGTACAGCAGGGTGACGGCATAGAGGTCGACGGCGTAGCGCATGAAGCCTTCCGCGCCGAACAGGCCGGCGAGCAGCAGGGCCGTCGGCAGGGGGAGCACCCAGCACAGGATCTCTTTCCAGCCTTTCAGGCTGCCCATGCCGCCCAGCGTGACCCAGATGTAGCAGAAGTGGCCGAGCAGGAAGGCGCCGAGGCCCGCGGCGAAGAAGGCAAACCCACGGCTGTCCAGCAGCAGGAGGATGTCTCCGGCCGTGTGCAGGGCCATGCCGACGGCCAGCAGGACGGTCTTCCGGCCCCGGTGCTCCGGCAGCAGCGCGCAGAGGGCGGCCACGGCCAGCGCGGGGATCAGCAGGGGTTTGAGCCAGGGGTGAAGCGATTCGGCGCAGAAAGCCATGGGGATGACTTCGAGCAGGGACAGGACCACGAAGACGATGCCTGCGGTGCGGGCGGTTTTTTTCATCATGGTATAAAGATAGTGTTTTTTTGCGTATTTTTGTTTTCATGAAGAAGTTACTTGTTTGCGGCGCACTTGCGCTGCTCGCGGCTTTCCAGCCGCTGCGTGCGGACGAGGGGATGTGGCTGCCGGTGCTGATCTCCCAGCGCATCGAGGACATGCAGGCCCACGGATTCCGGCTGACGGCCGAGGATGTGTACAGCGTCAACCAGGCGTCGCTCAAGGATGCCGTGGTGCTCTTCGGCTCGGGCTGCACGGGCGAGGTCGTCTCGCGCGACGGCCTGCTGTTCACCAACCACCATTGCGGCTACAGCCAGATCCAGCAGCACAGCAGCGTGGAGCACGACTACCTCAAGGACGGGTTCTGGGCGATGGACCGCAGCGAGGAGCTGCCCAACCGGGGACTGACCGTCAGCTTCCTGGAGCGGATGGACGAGGTCACGGACGCCGTCCTGAAGGGCTATGTCCCGACCATGACCGAGGCGCAGCGCGACTCCGTGGTGAAGGCCAACTCGGAGGCGATCGTCCGCCAGGTGGCGAACCCTGACAAGGGGGTGCGCGCCAGCGTGGAGGCGCTCTACTATGCCAACCAGTACTTCCTCTTCGTGTACAAGGTCTACCGGGACGTGCGCCTGGTGGGGGCCCCGCCTTCGTCGATCGGCAAGTTCGGCGGCGACACCGACAACTGGATGTGGCCCCGCCACACGGGGGACTTCTCCATCTTCCGCATTTATGCAGATAAGAACAATGAACCTGCTGATTATTCGGAAGATAACATTCCATACACACCGAAGCGTTTCTTCACTGTCTCCCGCGCCGGCGTGAAGGAGGGGGACTTCACCTTCGTGTACGGCTGCCCGGGCAGCACCAAGGAGTACGTGATCTCCGACGAGGTCCGCTACGTCGGGGAGGTCTCCGATCCGGAGAAGATCGCGCTGCGTACGCAGCGGCTCGACATCCAGAAGAAATACATGTCGCAGGACCAGGCGGTCCGCATCCAGTATTCCTCCAAGAACGCCAACGTCTCCAACGCCTGGAAGAAATGGCAGGGGGAGGCGAAGGGCATCGCCCGCCTGAAGACGGTCGCCGCCAAGCAGGACTTCGAGCGCCGTTTCGCCGCCTGGGCGAAGGGCACGGAATACGAGGGGCTGGTGGAGCGGCTGCACGCCCTGTATGCCCAGCGGGAGCCGGTGTACCGCGCCTATGAATACTACACGGAGACGGTCCGCACGGTGGAGCTCCTGCAGTTTGCAAACAACGTCGTGAGCGCCCTGCAGGCCGGAAGGCCGGTGGCCGACCTGGCGGCGAATTTCTACAAGGACTACTACCGGCCCATCGACGAGGAGATCTTCGTCGCCATGCTGGAGGCGTTCGACAAGCAGATGAACCCCGGCTACAAGCCGGACTTCTTCCGGGAGAAGCTGGCCGCGTACGGCAGCGTGGAAGCCTGGCGGGACGACCTTTTCGCGAGGTCCCTGTTCACGGACCGCGCCCGGGTGGAGGCGCTGAAGGAGACGGACCTGGAGGCCGTCAAGGCCGACCCCGCCTATGCGCTTTATGATGCCTTCTACCAGTGGTACCGTACGGACATCCAGCCCGTGATCACCCGCCTGGACCAGCAGATCCGCCTGGCGAACCGCGACTACATGCGGGGCCAGATGGCGTTCGAGCCGGACAAGGCCTTCTATCCCGACGCCAACCTGACGCTGCGCGTCGCATACGGCCACGTGGCGGGCTACAGCCCTTCCGACGCCATCTACTACGCTCCCGTGTCCACCCTCACGGGCATCATGGAGAAGGATAATCCCGACATCTTCGACTACGACATCCCGCAGGCCCTGCGCGACATCTACGCCGCAGGCGGCCACGACGACCAGCCTGTGTGCTTCCTGGCGACCAACCACACCTCCGGCGGCAACTCCGGCAGCCCGGTGATCAACGCCGACGGCAACCTCATCGGCATCAACTTCGACCGCGTGTGGGAGGGGACCATGAGCGACCTGGCCTTCGACCCGGATTACTGCCGCAACATTTCCCTCGACATCCGCTACCTGCTCTTCGTCGTGAAGGAAATCGGCCACGCCGACTGGCTCTTCGACGAGATGGTCTTCGCGGATTGATTGTAATTCAAAAAAATTGTTTACCTTTGCATCCGCTAACGGGGGTATAGCTCAGTTGGTAGAGCGATAGGTTCGCAATCTATAGGTCAGGGGTTCGAATCCCCTTATCTCCACAAAAAGGGCCAGCGAGAAATCGCTGGCCCTTTTTGTCTGTCAGTGCTTGAAGACGAAGCGGATGTCGGCAGGGATCTGCTCCAGGCCGAGGCTGTGGCGGTCGGCGGTGAAGTCCGCGCCGAGGGTGGCGTAGCGGCTCTCGAACGCCGCGGCGGCCGCGCTGTCGCCCGTCGCCTGCATCTTGAGGACGAGGGCGGTCAGGTCGGCAAGCGCTGCCTCCATCTTGTCAAGGTCCAGGGCGTACTGGTTGGACGCCTTGCGCTGGAAGGCGCCGGCTTCGCGGAGATAGTTGTAGATGATGATGCCGGAGCGGCCGAGGGCGGAGCCTTCGCCGAAGCGCTCGGAACGGAGCATCGAGGCGAAGAAGGTCGTCAGTGCGTCTTCCCGGGTGAACAGGTGGGGGATGTCGTAGTGGCCCTGGAGCTTGCTGACCAGCAGGGCGCCGGCGGCATTGGCCTTGACCTCCTCCAGGGTGGGGGCCACGCGCCCGAGCGCTTCCTCCACGCTGCCCTTGCCGTTGACCGTCTGTTTGACGCCCAGGCCGTGCGCCACCTCGCGGAAGACGATGTTCCAGAAGAAGGCGTCGGAAGACAGGTGCTCGGTGTATTCGGGGGCGAGCAGGAGCTCGCCGGCGGGCGCCACGATGTAGTTGTACTTGGCCTTGATGACGTTCTCCAGCAGGATGGTGCGGGTCCCCCTGTCGCGCTGCACGTCGCTGTCGAAGGGCAGGTTGAGGGCGATCACCTTGACGCCTGCGTTGGCCTTGCCGGCATAGTACAGGGCGTCGCAGGAGAAGATGTTGGAGCCGGTGCCCGGCTGGAAGGCCTTGTAGGCGTCTTCTCCGGGGAGGTACTGCTGGAACTCTTCAAGCCGGGAGACATACTGCATGAGCTCGTTGGTGCGGGCCTCGTTCTTCAGCAGGACGTAGGCCTCATAGGAACGCTTCAGGCCGAATAGCTGGTCGTCCGTGACCTCGTTGGGGCCGATGACCAGGTCCATCTTGCTGTCGTCCATGTCCAGCCACGCGAGGCTGCTCTCGTAGTAGTCGTCCGTGCGGAGCGCGTCGGCCTTCTTCAGGAGGTAGTCCCGGACGCTGGGCTTGATGGTGATGTCGGCAGCCGCCTTGAGGTAATTGCCGATCTTCTCGATGTGGTCCCGGTAGGCGTCGTGGTACCAGACCGCCTCGAGCGAGCCGTCGCCCTTGCGGCGGATCAGCGTGTAGGGGCTGTTCTTGTCGGGGTTGTCCCAGGCGGCGAACTCTTCGGCGTCCAGGTCGGCGGGGTAGAACGCGGCGCCGGGGAGCCGGTCGGACCAGCCTTCCACGAAGGATTTGCCGTCGAAGCGGTCCCAGGGGCCGTAGTTGATCTCGGCGAAGGTCCGCTGGGCGGGGTCGGAGATGCCGTCCAGGAAGGTGTTCTTGTCCCCGAAATACTGCTCCCAGTAGATGGCGTCCACCTCGTCGGCGGCGAAGCGGTAGAGGTTGAGCACCTCCTTGCCGTTGTCGGTGATGCCGCTCAGGTCGGGTGTCTCGATGGTCACCTCGGCATAGTCGGCGACCCGGCGTGCGAAGGGGGATTTGGGGGCCTGGTCGCAGGAAACTGCCGCCAGGAGGGCGATGCTTGCAAGGAATATCAGTTTTTTCATATTTCGTGTTAAAGCATAATCATGATCATGACCTGGGCGGCCACCACGCGGAGGAACATCGTGAGCGGGTAGACCGTGGCGTAGTTGACGGCGATGCGACCGCTGCCGAACATCTGTTCGGAGAAGGCGAGCAGCGCCGGGTCGGTCGTGCCGCCGGCGAGCAGGCCGCAGATCTTGAAAAAGTCCATCTTCAGGATACAGCGGGAGAGCAGGGCGGTGACCGTCATCGGGATCAGCGTGATGAGCGCGCCGTAGAGCACCCAGATGTAGCCGCCGCCGGTGAGGCTGGCCACGAAGGTCTTGCCGGCGCCGAGACCGACGGCCGCCATGAACAGGGAGATGCCGATCTCGCGTATCATCAGGTTGGCGCTGAGGGCCGTGTAGGTGGTGATCCGGAGCTTGGGGCCGAAATGTCCGAGCAGGATGGCCACGATGAGCGGACCGCCCGCGAGGCCGAGTTTCAGGGGCTGGGGCATCGACGGGAAACGGATGGGGAGCAGGCCCACCAGCACGCCCAGGGCGATGCCGAAGAAGATGGGCATCAGGTTGGGCTTGTGCAGGGACTCCGGCTCGTTGCCCACGAGCTTCGCCAGGCGCTGGATGCCCTCCTCGGAGCCGACGACCTTCATGCTGTCCCCGACCTGGAGGATGAGGTCCGCGTCGGCCTGCAGGTCGACGCCGGCGCGGAGGATGCGGGTGACCGTCACGCCATACTTGCGGCGGACGTCCAGCTTGCGCAGGCTCGTGCCGGTGATGGCGGACTTGGTGATGGACAGACGCCCGGCGACGAGCTTGTTCCCGTCCGGCTGCCACTCCTGCATGTCCACGGGGCATTCTTCGCCGAAGATGATCCGGGCCTTGTCCTTGTGCTGGATGTCCGTGACAATCAGCAGTTCGTCCGCTTCCTGGAGCGGGAGGTCCAGGTCGGGGAAGAAGATCTTGCCTTCGCGCTTCATGCGTGAAATGACCAGGTGGTCGGCGTTGTCCTCTCCCACGATGTCGTGGATGCTCCGGCCGAAGACGGCGGGGTTCTCGACCCGGCAGGCGAGGCGGTAGGCGTTGCCTTCGTCGTCGGCGCCCGCGGCGGCTATCTTCTTCTCCTGGTCCAGATTGACCTTGAAGAGGGCCTTGGACAGCAGCACGACGGCGAGCGCGCCGAGCACGCCCAGGGGGTAGGCGACCGCATACGCGGAAGCGATGCCGGAGGCGGCGGCCGTGACCTCATCCGACGCCGAGGCGTCCGACAGGGTCTGCTGGGCGGCACCGAGGCCGGGCGTGTTGGTGACCGCACCGGACATGATGCCGGTCATGATGCCCAGGTTCTCCCCGGTGACGAGGTGGATGATATAGGTCGTCAGGACGGCGAGGATCACCAGGCAGACGGCCATCAGGTTCATCGGCAGTCCGTCCTTCTTGAAGGAATGGAAGAAGCCGGGCCCCACCTGGAGGCCGATGGCGAAGACGAAGAGGATGAGTCCGAAATCCTTGATGAAGGAGAGCATCACGGGGTGGATCCTGAGGCCGAAATGACCCAGCAGGATGCCCATGAACAGGATCCAGGTGGTCCCGAGGGAGACGCCCTTGACTTTGAATTTGCTCAGGAACAGGCCGGAGGCGATGACGATCGACAGGATGAAGATGGCCCCGGCAGTATCACTTTGCGTTAACAGGTTCAACATAGCGGGTGCAAAGGTACGAAAAAAAACGCTATCTGGTAAGGACGAACACCGTAAAGCACTGCGGGGGGACCGAAGCGCCGAGGGACTGGCCCTCGCCCGTGAAGGCGGCCTTCACCGGCGCGATACGGCCGGGGGCGTCCAGCGTGTTGTCTTCGTACAGGAGACCGGAGGTGAAATCGATGCGCTCCACGGCCTTGACGGTGTCCTTCTTCTTCAGGCCTGCGAACGCGAATTCCACTTCCTGCGGCTCCCCGGACGTGTTGATCACCTTGACGTAGATCCTGTCCCCGTCCTTCACCGCGCTGGCGAACAGGCCGTCCTGGCCCTCGGCGCCGGTGACGTTGACTCCGTCCATCTTGAGGGTCAGCACGTTCTGTCCCTTGTACTCGCTGTACAGCTGCTGGACGTGCCAGCTGGCAGTGCGCATGGAGCGGAGGTTGTCGAACCAGATGAGGTCCGGCCGCCACTGCCAGCCTTCGACATGGGCGAACAGCGGGGCGTAGGTGGCCATGTGCACGACGTCGGCGTTGCGCTCGAGGGTGGTCATGAAGGCCGCCTCCAGGAGCGAGGCGTGGAAATGGTTGAATTTCCGGCCCTCGCCGTGGCAGGCGTATTCGCCGGCGAAGACTTTCGGGCCCTTGCGGTCGTAGTCGTCATAGCGGGCGCCCTGGGACAGGAACCACCTCTCCGGGCGGTAGAAGTGCTCGTCCACGAGGTCGGCGCCTAGGCGCCTCATCTCCGGCCAGAGATAGTCGAACTGGTCCCCTTCGGAGTTCGGGCCGCTCGAGCCCACGATGCGGATGTCCGGATACGCGGCGCGGAGGGCTTTCACGAAAGGCTCCAGGTGCTCGGGATAGATCGGGTCCCACTGCTCGTTGCCGATGCCGATGAACTTGAGGTTGAACGGGGCCGGATGGCCCATGTCCGCGCGGACCTTCCCCCAGGTGGAGGACACGGGGCCGTTCGCGAACTCGATGAGGTCCAGGGCGTCCTGGATGAAGGGTTCGAGCTCGTCCACGGGGCAGTGGGCGGAGGGGTCGTCGTTCTGGAACTGGCAGGCCAGGCCGCAGCTCAGGATGGGAAGCGGCTCGGCGCCGATCTCCTCGGAGAGCTGGAAGAACTCGAAGAAGCCGAGGCCGTAGCTCTGGAAATAGTCCGGGAAGAAGCGGTGCGGGAAGGTGTACTCCCAGCGGTTCTCGTTCAGGGGCCGGTTCTCGACCGGGCCCACGGAATTCTTCCAGTTGTAGCGGGTGGGCAGGTCCGTCCCTTCCACGATGCAGCCGCCCGGGAAGCGGAAGATGCCGGGCTTGAGGTCCGCCAGCGCCTGCGCGAGGTCTTTGCGCAGGCCGTTGCGGTGGCCCATCCAGGTGTCGGTGGGGAACAGGGACACGTGCTCGAGGTCCACGGTCCTGCGGGCGCCCGTGAGGAAGAGGCGCAGGACCGCCTTCTCCAGCGTCCCGGCGGGCTTCAGGATCACTTCATACTGCTTCCAGGCGCTGCCGGAGACCGTCAGCGGCTCCTGGCAGACGAACTGGTTCTCGCCCATGGACGCGGTGTCCACCAGCTCGATGCGGAGCTGCGAGGTGCCGCCGTCCGGGACGCGCGCCCAGACCGAGAAGCGGTACGTCTCCCCGGCTTTCACGCCGATGCCGAAAAAGCCCTCGTTGTCCAGGCCGGTCCACTTGTCCCGGTGTCCGGGATCCGCGAGGCGCACATAGTGCGGGCAGCGCTCGAACGGGCCGTCGTCGCGCACCTCCACTTTCCCGAAGGCCTTCCAGCCCTGGAGGGCCTGCGGGAACTCGAAGGAGCGGTTCTTCACCAGCTCGGCGTACAGGCCGCCGTCGGCGGCGAAGTTGATGTCCTCGAAGAAGATGCCGTACATGGTCGGCTGGACGGGTGCACCCGCTTTCCTGAGGTCGATGTCCATCCGGTGGGGACGGGCGAAAACCGCCGCCGCACCCAGGAGAAGGGCCGCAGCGACGGTCAGGGAACGCTTGTCTATCATTTGTCGGACCGGACTTTACCGCGTGTATTTGATGTACGAGAGGATCAGCTCCACGGCGTCGTCCTCGGACAGGTTGTCCATGCTGAGGCAGAGGTCGTAGCTGCGGGCGTCGTTGCGGCTCTTGCCGGTGTAGCGCTGGACGTAGTTGTCACGCGCCTTGTCCACCCTTTCGATTGCGGCCGCGGCTTCCTCGCGGCTGAGATGCTGCTTGCGCATCACGCGCTCGATGCGGTGCTCCGGGGAGGCGGTGATGAAGATGTCCAGCTTGTTGGGGCGGTCCTTGAGCACGAAGAATCCGGAACGGCCAGCAATGACGCAGGAACCTTCTTCCGCGATGCCCTCGAGGATCTCCGTCTCGGCCTTGAACAGGTCGTCGGTGGTGAGGTCGGGGCGGAATTCCTGGATATAGCGGCTGTCCGTGTCGACCAGCATGCCGACCTTGGGCACGGGGGCCACGAAGGTGATGAAGTCGGCGATCCAGTTCTTTTTCTTGCCCTTCAGCTGCTCGATGCCGCTGGCGGTGAGGTTGAACTGTTTCATCAGCTGCCCGATCAGCTCCTTGTCGCTGTAGCGGACGTCCAGCGCCGCGGCCAGCTTGCGGCCCACGGTGCGTCCGCCGGAGCCGAGCTCGCGGCTGATGGTGATGACGAATTTCTCGTTGGTATTCATGGGGTCAGATGGATAGGATGCTTAACACGTTGATGAGCTCTTTGTCGATGGGCTTGTCGATCTTGATGGCGCGGGAGATGGGCACGTACACGATCTGGTCGTTCTTGATGCCGACCATGATGTTGCGCTGCCCCTCCTTGAGCGCCTCGATGGAGGCGACGCCCAGCCGGCTGGCGAGGATGCGGTCGTAGGCGGTGGGGGAGCCGCCGCGCTGCAGGTGCCCCAGGATGGAGACCTTGACGTTGTACTGCGGATACTCCTGGCGGACGCGCTCGGCGTAGTGCATCGCGCCGCCGTCCTTCTCGGACACGAGCACGATGGAGCTGTTCTTGCTCTTGCGGATGCCGCGGCCGATGAAGGTCGCCAGCTGGTCGATGTCGGTCTGGTCCTCCGGGATGATGGCGGCCTCGGCGCCGGCGGCGATGGCGCTGTTCTGCGTCAGGAAGCCGGCGTCCCGCCCCATCACCTCGACGAAGAAGATGCGGTCGTGGCTGTTGGCCGTGTCCCGGATCTTGTCCACGCATTCCATGATGGTGTTGAGGGCCGTGTCGTAGCCGATGGTGGAGTCGGTGCCATAGAGGTCGTTGTCGATGGTGCCGGGCAGGCCGATGACCGGGATGTCGTATTCGGTGGCGAGGATCTGTGCGCCGGCGAGGGAGCCGTTGCCGCCGATGACGACAAGGGCGTCGAGGCCGAATTTCTTGACGTTCTCGTACGCCTTGGCGCGGCCTTCGGGCGTGCGGAACTCCTCGCTGCGGGCGGTCTTCAGGATCGTCCCTCCGCGCTGGATGGTGTTGCTGACGCTGGCGCTGTTGAACTCCTTGATGTCGCCCATGATGAGGCCTTCCCAGCCCCGGTACACGCCGAACACCCGCCAGCCTTCGAAAATGGCGGCGCGGGTGACGGCCCGGATGCAAGCGTTCATTCCAGGTGCATCACCACCTGAGGTAAGCACACCTATTGAGTTGATTTTCATCTATTTGAAAAATTTATTCGGGATATGGACTGCGTCCGCCTCGCGGAAGGCGAGAATCTCGCGCACGATGTCGTCCGGGTTGTCGGAGATGGACAGGAGCAGGTCGTGGTACTTGCCGCGCGCCATCATGTCCTCGAGGAAGGGGTACACCGGGATCTCCCTGGTGAAGTAGTCCACGCCCATGAAGGCCATGGGGCTGGAGACGTCGCAGGTCTTGTAGTGGTCCTGGGCGGCCTCCTGGAAGATCTCCTGGATCGTGCCGGCGGAGCCGGGGGTGAAGATGATGCCGCCGACGGCCACGGTGAGGATGGTGTCCTCGCGGATGCTGTTGTCGTAGTATTTCGCGATGTCCGTGGCGAACGGGGTGGAGGGCTCGTGGCCGTACAGCCAGGTCGGGATGCCGAGGCTGCGGAACTGCTTCTGCGGGAAGCGCTCCATCACGCGGAAGGCGGAGGACAGCCAGCCCGCGTCGCGGAAGGTGTCCGCGACCAGGAGCATCTGCAGGGCTTCGTCCAGCTCGGCGTCGGTGCGCCCGGCCATCCAGGCGCCGAAGTGCGTCGCCTCCATGGCGCCGGGGCCGCCGCCGGAGACCATCAGCTTGCCGTGCTCGGTGAGCTTCTTGCTGATGAGGGCGACGTTGCGGAAGGAGGCGTCGCTGCGCTTCATCGCGTGGCCGCCCATCACGCCGACGACGTTGTAGGGATCGTAGCCGCCGAGGAAGCGGTACAGCGCGTCGCTGATGGAGTGGTCGTGCAGGGTGCGGGGGAGCGTCACCGCGAGGTCGCGGCTGCGCTTGCCGCTGGCGACGAAGTCGGCATAGACATGCCCGTCGTAGCAGGTGGCGTAGGAGTTCTCGTCTGCGGGGTCGAAGCCGGCATACAGCGAAGCGGCGTCGTAAAGCTCTTTTCGGATCTGGTAGTTGTCCATGTTATCGGTTATTTTTTGCGAAGATACGAAAAAAAATGCGGTTTTCCGTGTGGATGTCATTTAGTTGGCTTAAAATCGCATAAAACATTTTCTATCAATGCAAGAAACATATTTGTAAAAGCAAATAACATTTTTGTTATATGCATAGAATCCCAATTTTTTATCAGAAATGGGGTGCAACGGAAAATAAATTTGCTATATTTGTGAAAGCGACATTTCATCAACACTTAAAACAATAAGACAATGGGAAAATTTGTTGTTACCGTCCGCAAGAACGGAGAGTTCCAGTTCAACCTTAAGGCCACCAACGGCCAGGTCATCCTCACCAGCGAGGGCTACACCACCAAGGCCGCCTGCCTCAACGGCATCGAGTCCGTCCGCAAGAACGGCCCCGTGGAGGAGCGCTATGAGATCAAGGAAGCCAAGAACGGCAAGCCTTTCTTCAACCTGAAGGCCAGCAACGGTCAGGTGATCGGCTCCAGCCAGATGTACGCCTCCGAGCGCACGATGAAGGCCGGCATCGCTTCCGTGATGCGCAACGCTGTCGATTCTCCGGTCGTGGAGGAGGAGTAAGGCGAATCTTTCCGCTTTAGCGTTGAAAACCGGGTTTCCGAGGGAGCCCGGTTTTTTCTTTGCCAACTCTTTTGTATATTTGTAGGATATGAGCCTCACCCAGTCCGAGATCAAGCGCATCCGGTCGCTCCGCGAGAAGAAATTCCGCGACGCGACGGGCCTGTTCGTCGTGGAGGGGGAGAAGCTGGTGGAGGAGGCGCTGCGCTCGGGCTTCCGGGTGGAGGGCGTCTGGCGCCGCGAGGAGATCGGGGAGGCGGCCATGGCGCGCATCAGTCAGCTGAGCTCGCCCTCGCCCGTGCTGGCCGTCGTGGCCCGCCCGGAAGCCGCCGGGCCGGCGCCGGAGCGCGGCCTGTGCCTGGCCCTGGACGGTGTCCGGGACCCCGGCAACGTGGGGACCATCATCCGGACGGCGGACTGGTTCGGCGTCCGGACGGTCTATGTGTCCGGGGACTGTGCGGAGACCTTCAACCCGAAGGTCATCCAGGCCTCGATGGGTTCGGTTTTCCGTGTCCGGACGGCCGAGGCGGACCTCCCGGCGCTGTGCCGGCGTTTCCGCGAAGCGGGGTTGCCCGTGTACGGGACCTTCCTGGACGGGCGCGACCTGTATGCCGAGCCGCTGGGAGCCGAGGGGCTGGTGGTGATGGGCAACGAGGCGTCCGGCATCCGGCCGGAGGTGGCCGCGCAGGTGGACCGCCGGCTGCTGATCCCGGCTGCGCCCGGGTCCGGCGCCGAGTCGCTCAACGTGGCTTCCGCCACGGCGGTCATATTATCGGAGTTTAGAAGAAGATGAGACGCAATATATTGCTGGTCATATCGTTGTTTGCGGTTATCTCGTGTAGTACTACAAAGCTGCTGCCCGAGGGGACCTACCGTCTTGCGTCCCAGAAGGTGGACCTCACCACACACGACAAGAGTCTTCCTTCGAGCGGGCTCACGCAGTACATCCGCCAGCAGCCCAACTCCTCGCTGATCTTCAACTGGACCCCGTCCCTGAGCATCTACAACTGGTCGGACGGCAGCGGCAAGGGGATCAACGGCTTCTGGGAGCGGATGGGCCAGGCGCCCGTCGTCTTCGACCCGTCGCTGATTCCCGGCTCGCAGGAGAACATTGCCGGGCACCTGGAGACCCTGGGCTACTACGGCTCGGACGTGCAAACGGACGTGGAGTACAATGGCCGCCTCGCCCTCGTCCGCTACCATGTCACGCCCGGCAAGCGCTACCGGATCGACGAGATCGTCTACGAGGTGCCGGGCGGCGAATTCGGGGAGGCGTTCCGCGCGGACAGCGCCAACATGACCATCCACGTGGGGGACTACCTCTCGGAGGAGAGCCTCGAGGCGGAGACGGTGCGCGGTGCCGGGGTGTTCCGCGAGCAGGGCTTCTACGACTTCAACAAGAACCATTATTTCTTCGAGGCAGACACGCTCACGGACCGCACCAGGCTGTACTACCGCATCAAGGCATACAGCCGCGGCGAGGTCCCGACCGCGGACACCACGATCAACAAATACCGCATCGGGCGGGTGACGATCTCCCTCCCGCAGGACATCCCGTTCCGGGAATCGCTGCTGCGCAAGACCAACACCATCCGCTCCGGCGCCTGGTACAGTGAGCGCATGGTCAACAAGGCCTACAACCGCTTCTCCTCCCTGAAGCTGTTCAACAGCGTCAACATCGAGATGAGCCCGGTGGACAGCACCACGGTGGACTGTGACATCCAGCTCGGCGGCACGGACCTGACGGGCTTCAAGGCGAACATCGAGGCCTCCTCCAACGCCTCAGGCCTGCTGGGCTTCTCACCGCAGCTGAGCTTCTACCACAAGAACATCTTCCATGGCGGGGAATGGCTCGACCTGGGCTTCACGGGAAACTGGCAGTACCATCCCCGCACCAAGGCCGGCTCGTCGGAATTCGGCGTGTCCGCCAGCCTGAGCTTCCCCCGGCCGCTCGGCATCGGGCTGCAGCACATCGGCAGCGTGTACATCCCCAGGACCGAGATCAAGACCTCGTTCAACTACCACAACCGGCCGGAATACCGCCGGACCCTGGCCTCGCTGAGCTACGGCTACAGCGGGCAGGCGCTCGGCAGGTTCTACTACCAGTTCTATCCGCTGCGGCTCAACCTGGTGAAGCTCTTCTCCGTCAGCACCCCCTTCGTGCACACGCTGGTGGACTATCCCTACCTGTGGGACATGTTCGAGGACCAGCTGGACGCGGGCGTGAGCGCCATGCTCTACTACACGACGGACGCATCCGTGGTGCCGAAGACGGCCTACCACGCCGAACGGATCAACGTGGACCTGTCCGGCAACGTCCTGTCGCTGCTGAATCCGCTCCTGCCGGTCTATGCGCATCCGGTGCTGGACCAGCATATGATCCTGGGCCTGCCGTACAAGCAGTACGTCCGGGTGGAGCTGGATTTCGCCCGCGTGCTGCGTTTCGGCCGCTCGGGTGAACAGGCGCTGGCCATGCACTTCGTGGCGGGCGCCGGGTTCGCCTACGGCAATTCCGTCTCGATGCCTTTCGAAAAGCAGTTCTTCTGCGGCGGCGCCAACAGCATGCGCGGCTGGCAGGCCCGTACGCTGGGTCCTGGCAGTGAATCGCTCAATCCATCTTACAAGCTGCCCAGCCAGACCGGCAACCTCAAGCTGGAGGCGGACCTGGAGTATCGCTTCCCGCTGTTCTGGAAGGTGGAGCCGGCCCTGTTCGCCGAGGTGGGCAATGTCTGGCGGACGACGATGGAGAGCGGGGAGGAGCCTTTTGATTTCCGGAAGATGCCGGAGCAGCTTGCGGCGGACTGGGGGCTCGGCCTGCGGGTCAATCTGGATTTCCTGCTGGTGCGGCTGGATGTCGGCTTCAAGGTGCATGATCCCGATGCAGGGGCGGACCGGCACTGGCTCGGGCCGAAGGACTGGATCAAGCGGGACGGCTTCGCCATCCACTTCGGCGTCGGTTATCCTTTCTAGAATACCGCCAGACAGACAGCCTTCCGGGACGGGAAGTCCGGAAGGCTGTCTGTCTGTCTATGGCTTCCGCAAAGTTGCAGCAAGCCTGCTCGCGCACGCCAACGCACACCCCCCGACAGCGCAGGCCAACGGGCGCAGGCTCACGCACGGGCCGACGCACGGCTTGCTGCTGTGTTGAAATCCACCAAACCGGCTCTCTGCGTCCTTTCAGGTGTACTTCTCCCAGACGGGAGTGCCCTGTAGAGCCTGGCATCTGCTTAAAGGCGGAGGACAGCGGCGTCCCAGGCGGGGATGTCGGCGGAGGCGGTCTCCGGGACGAGGGGGCAGCGGGAGCGGAGGTCCGGGGGGAGGGAGAGGGTGAAGGAGGCGGGGGCGCAGGAGAAGTTGCACGCCACGAGCCAGGCCTCCGCGGCGTCGAAGCGCACGAAGGCGAAATGCCGGTCGGGGTCGTAGCCCGGCGCGGCTTCGTTGCAATAGGTCAGGTCCCAGGTGCCGCCCGCAGCGAAGGCGGGGCGTTTCGCATACCCGAGGAATTCGCGGTAGCGGGCCAGGATGGCGGCCTCGGCGGGAGCCAGGGCGCCGCCGTGCAGCGAGCGGTAGAGGGCGCGCAGCGCGGGTGGGTCGCTCCAGTTGAAGATGGAAGTGCGGCCGTCGGCACCGTCGGCCCCGTCCTCGCCGGCCTCCTGGCCGGAATAGAGCAGGAAGGGGGCCGTGTTGAACAGCAGGCTGCAGGCGAGCGGGGCGAAACCCCTGCGGGCGTCGCCCAGGAAGGCGGGCGAGGCGAGGCGCTGCTCGTCGTGGTTCTCCAGGAAATCCAGCACCCGGGGCTGCAGGTCGCCCAGCCACTGCCAGTTCCAGGTGATGCCGCGGGCCGTGGCGCCGCTGCAGCAGACCGCCCGCAGGGTGTCGTACAGCCCGGACTTGTCGTAGAGCAGGTCGAAGCCCACGTCGTCCAGGTAGCGGCGGTAATTCTCTTTCTGGTAGACCTCGGCGATGAAGATCAGGTCCGGGAAATCGGCTTTTAAAGCCGAAATCAGCGCCTTCAGGGCTTCGGCGGGGACGAGCTCCACCATGTCGCAGCGGAAGCCGTCAACGCCCCGGGAAGCCCAGAAACGGAGGATGCTCTCCATCTCCGCGCGCGTCCCGGGCGCCGACCAGTCGTTCTTGCGGGTGTCGGACCAGTCCCCGTCGAACCAGTCGAAGCGGCGGATGGGGCCTTCGTAGTCCGGGGCGACGTGGTTGGGGATGTAATCGATGATCACCTTCAACCCGGCGGCGTGGGTCCGCGCCACTAAGGCGTCGAACTCCGCCATCCGCCGCGCCGGGTCGTCGGCCAGGTAGGGATTGACATCCCGCCAGTCGGAAATCGCATAGGGCGACCCGGGGTCGCCCTTGACGAAATCGCGGCCGGTGGCATGGCGGGGGACGCCGGTGTACCAGACATAATCCACGCCCAGGCCGCACAGATATGCCAGGGACGCCTCATCCCAACTGGAGAAGCGTCCCTGGCCCCATAGCCGGGGTAGCGTCTGGTAAATGATACGCTTGTTCAGGGTCCCGGAATTACACCATGAGGGCGCCGACGAGGCCGAGGATCGCGTAGAATTCAGGGAGAGCGGCGTAGATCAGGGTGTTGGTGAACACGTTGTGGCCCTGGCTGATGCCGACGATACCGTTGGCGCAGACCTGGCCCTGGCGGATGGCGGAGAGCAGGCAGACGAGGCCGACGCACGCGCCGATGGCGAAGACGATCAGGCCGTTGGCCTCGGGATCGGACGTCATCTTGCCGAGCATGAGGAAGAAGGCCACGAACCCGTAGATGCCCTGGGTCGCCGGGAGGGCGGAGAGCACCAGGTAGTTACCGGATCCTTCCGGTTTGAGTTTCAGCGCACCTTCCGCGGCGTTGCCAGCCGTAGTCGTGCCGATGACACTGCCGATACCGCCCAGGATCAACACCAGACCCAGGCCGAGATAACCAAGTAAAATGTTAAGCATGATAAAAACGGTTTATTGATTATTGTTTGTATTCTGTAAAGGGGTGTAGTTCCGCGGGCTGGTCTCGTAGCCGGAATTCTTGAAGAACTCCAGGAAGTTGAGTCGGAGCGGGTGGACGAAGGCGCCCAGGGCGCACATGGCGATGTTGAGGGTGTGCCCAATCAGCACGATGAGGATGAATCCGATCCAGCCGCCGATGCTGCTGCCGTCGCCCAGGGCCATCTGTCCGATGGAGTTGAAGGCGAAGCCGAGCATCGCGCCGGCCAGGCCGAGGGCGTAGAGGCGCAGGTAGCTCAGCAGGTCGCCCAACAGGCCGGTGACCGTCTGGTAGGTGTCCCAGAGGCCGAGGCCGGTGTTGGCCAGCGGATTGCGCTTCAGGTTGTTGAACGGGAAGATGGCGAGTGCGGACAGGATGCCGAGGCCGATGAGGACCCATTTCGTGACGGCCTTGTCGAGGACGCCGGTCAGGGCGATGCCGCCCACGATGGCGCCGCCGACGATCAGCAGGGTCCAGCCCCACGTGCCGACGGTCTTGGCTAAGCCTTCGTGCCTGGTGGCGAAGATGGCCTTGACGACCAGGGCGACGCAGAGATGGACGACGCCCACGATCAGGGCCAGGACCATCGTGCCGTCGTAGCCGGCGATCTTGGAGGGCAGCATGAACTTCTTCACCCCGTCCGGGATCCAGGCCACGTTGAGCAGGTCGATCGAGAAGAAGGTGTGGAAGATCAGGCCGATCACGGTCGTGCCGACACCCAGGACGACGACGAGCGGGGCGAGGCTGGCGAAGCTCTTGACCTTCTTCAGCAGGAGGCCCGCGACGATGAGGACGAGGCCGTAGCCGGCGTCTCCCATGCAGAACGCGAAGAACAGCAGGAAGAAGACGGCGATGAACGGCGTCGGGTCAAAGCCGTTGTACTGCGGGCGTCCGTACATGTCGGTCAGCACCGAGAACAGGCTTGTGAACTTATTTCCTTTCAGCTTGATGGGCGGATTGTCCTCAAGCTTTGCTTCAGATTTGTACCAGAGGGCGTCCATCGCGTCGAAGGCCTCGGCGAGGCGGGCGTCCTCCTCGACCGGGGCGAAGCCCTCGAAGAGGGTGACATAGCCTTCGACCGCGGACTCCGAGCCCTTGCCGGCGAGGTACATGTCCAGGTCGCCGAGGAGCTGGACGCTCTTCTGCTCGATGTCCGGGATCTGCTCCTTGAGGCCGAGGATGTGTCCCTTGATCTCGAGGAGCTCGTCCTCGAGCTGGCGGATCTGCTCCTCGGAGGAAGTGAAGTCCCCGCCGGGGGCGGCGATCTCCTGGACCGGGAAGCTGTATTCCGGGTCGTCCGAGACGGTCACGAACCAGACCTGGTTGTCCTCCTCGTGGATGACCTTGAGCGGGACCAGGTCGGCCCACGCCTCGGAGAAGACCTTCTTCGCGACGCAGTACCAGCGGGTCTTGAAGCCGCGCCTCTCCAGCTCGTCGAAACTGGCCCGGTTGAATTCGCCCCACGGCTTGCGGAGGGCGTATTCCTTGCGGGCGGCCTCGAGCTTGAAGCGCACGTCCTGGAGGCGGCGCTGGAGCAGGGTGGTCTCCGCCGCCGGGTCCTCCGCGGACACCGGGAGGGGAGTCACGTCGGGGAATTCCTGGGCGGCCAGGAAGCCCACGGCGTCCTTGAGGTTTTCGGCCTGGAGCAGAAGCTGGTTGGACGCATCGTCCACGGGCTTGAAGGACCGGGTGATGTCCACGACGCCCAGCTCCCGCAGGTCGGAGAGGAATTTCTCTTCTTCACCTCCGAGGAGGATGAAGTTGTAGCGGGTCATTTTCTCGATCATGCCTGTTCCTCCTCTTCTTCAGCTGCATGTCTGCTCTTGACGATCTTGGAAGAGGCCTTGGAGAGGTTCTCCTCGTCCTCCATGTACCGCTTGATCTTGCGGATGGCCTCCTTGTAGCCGGGGATCTGCACCTTTTCGTACAGATTCACCTTCTGGGTGGTCTTCTTCCGCTGGAACTCGAGGATGCGGCGCTTCTCCATGAAGACCTCGGACTCGATGCCCAGGCGGGAGAGCTCCTTGAGGATGGCCACCCCGTCGGCGTACCAGGCCGGCTTGACGAAGGCGTTGAAAGGCTGGATCTCGTAGTGGATCTCATCCAGCTTGGGCGTCTTGACGCCCGCGACCTTGACGGTGCGCAGGTCGACGTCCACGATACGGACCAGCCCCGGATCGAATTCGTTCCAGAGGGCGGCCAGGTAATCGTACCGCTTCAGGGATGCTTCCAACTCGCTGGCCAGCCGTTCGGACTCCTTCTTGGCCTCAAGCACGCTGGAACGCAGGGCCGACTCCTTGTTCTTCAGGGTCGGCAATGCCTTCTGGCGCACTTTGAGCTGCTTGCCCAGATTCGTCAGAGACGTCTTGTTGTATTGAAACTTGATGGCCACGGTCTAGTCTTTCTTCCAGTATTTGTCGACGAGTGCCTGTTTGATGCCGGTCTCGGCCGGCGAGAAGTATTTCGCGAAGATCTCCCACGCGGTGTCCAGCATCTGCTCCACCGTGATGTTGACGTCGATGGAGAGCAGGCGGACGGCGTATTCCTTGGCATAGTCAAGGCAGCGGAGATCGTAGTCGGACAGGTCGAAACCGTTCTCGAGCTTGGTCTTGGCGTTCTGCGCGTCGGCGTAGAGGCGCACGCCCGCGTTCATGACCTGGGAGTGGTCCTCGCGGGTCTTCTTGCCCTGCACGAGCTGTTTCAGTCGGGACAGGGAACGGAACGGGTCCACGATGACCTTGCCCGTGTCCGGATCCGCACGCAGGAACAGCTGGCCTTCCGTGATGTAGCCGGTGTTGTCCGGGATGGCGTGGGTGATGTCGCCGTCGTTCAGCGTGGTCACGGCGATGATGGTGATCGAACCGCCGGTCGGCAGCTGCACGGCCTTCTCGTAGATCTTGGCGAGGTCGGAGTACAGGGAGCCCGGCATGGAGTCCTTGGACGGGATCTGGTCCATGCGGTTGGACACGATGGAAAGGGCGTCCGCGTACAGGGTCATGTCGGTCAGCAGGACCAGCACCTTCTCGTTCTTGTCCGCGGCGAAATACTCGGCGGCGGTCAGGGCCATGTCCGGCACCAGGAGGCGCTCCACCGGGGGATTCTCCGTCGTGTTGATGAAGCAGATGATCTTGTCCAGCGCGCCGGCGGCCTCGAAGGAGTGCCGGAAGAACAGGTAGTCGTCGTTGGAGAGGCCCATGCCGCCGAGGATGATCTTGTCCACGTCCGCGCGCAGGGCCACGTCTGCCATGACCTGGTTGTACGGCTGGTCCGGGTCGGCGAAGAACGGGATCTTCTGGCCGGAGACCAGGGTGTTGTTGAGGTCGATGCCGGCGATGCCGGTCGGGATCAGCTGGGAGGGCTGGCGGCGCTTGTACGGGTTGACGGAAGGACCGCCGATCTCGCGCTCCTCGCCTTCGATCTCGGGACCGCCGTCGATCGGATGGCCGTAGGCGTTGAAGAAGCGCCCGGAAAGCTGGTCGCTCACGTGGAGGGTCGGAGGCGCGCCGAGGAAGGAGACTTCGGCGTTGGTCGGAATGCCTTCCGTGCCGGAGAATACCTGGAGGGTGACGCTGTCTCCCTTGGTCTTGACGACCTGGGCCAGCTTGCCGCCTACCGTTGCGAGCTCATCGTTGGACACGCCCTTGGCGTTGAGGGTGACCGTGGCCTTGGTGATGGCCTGGAGCTGCGTGTATGTGCGTTGGAATGCTTTCGTTGCCATAGATCAGGAAAGTTGTTTTTTGAGCTGCTGCTCGTAATCGTGGAACTTGGGACTCTGGAACTCCGTGTAGTTCATCTGGCGCAGGGTGTTGATCAGGTCCTTGAAGAAGTTGCGGCAGTCCTCGAAGTTGTCGAACTCGAAGGTCTTGTCGCAGATGTCCAGGATGAGGTCGAGCATGAATTTCTGGCGCTCGATCGGGCAGAGGGCGTCGATGTTGTCGAAGGCGTCCTGCTGCAGGAAGGCGAAGTCCACGAGTTCGGACTTCCAGAAGGCTTCGTGGTAGCTCATCGGCACGCCGTCGTCGCCGAGGATGTTGATCTGGTCGGCCATTTCGCGGCCGCGGCGGACGATGTTCTTGGCCTTGAGGACCTTGTCCACCCAACCCTTCTGGATCGTGGTGTCGAGGTACTCCTGGATCTCCGGATACTCCAGGTACTTGGAGTAGGAGTCGATCGGGTTGACGGCCGGGTAGCGCTTCTGGTCGGCGCGGTTCTGCTCGAGGGCGTAGAAGCAGCGGGCGGCCTTCTTGGTGGACTCGGTCACCGGCTCCTTGAGGTTGCCGCCGGCAGGGGAGACCGTCCCGATGAAGGTCACGGCGCCGGTCTGGCCGTTGTTCAGCACGACCATGCCCGCGCGGGCGTAGAAGTTGGAGATGATGGCGGAGAGGTCCACCGGGAAGGCGTCCTGTCCGGGAAGCTCCTCCATGCGGTTGGACATCTCGCGGAGGGCCTGGGCCCAGCGGGAAGTGGAGTCCGCCAGCAGCAGGCACTTGAGGCCCATGGCGCGGTAGTACTCGCAGATGGTCATGGCGGTGTACACGGACGCCTCACGGGCGGCCACCGGCATGTTGGAAGTGTTGCAGATGATGGTCGTACGCTCCATCAGGTGGCGTCCGGTGTGCGGGTCGATGAGCTCGGGGAACTCCGTGAAGATCTCCACGACCTCGTTGGCGCGCTCGCCGCAGGCCGCCATCACGATGACGTCGGCGTCGCCCTGCTTGGCGATGGCGTGCTGGAGGACCGTCTTGCCGCAGCCGAACGGGCCCGGGATGAATCCGGTGCCGCCCTCGGCGATGGGGTTGAAGCTGTCGATGACGCGCACGCCCGTCTCCATGATCTTGGAGGGACGCGGCTTCTCCTTGTAGCCCCGGATGGCCACCTTGACCGGCCACTTCTGGATCATGGTCACGGGGACCTCCTCGCCGTCCGCGCTGGTCAGCACGGCGACCGTCTTGTCGATCGTGTAGCTGCCGGCGGGGGCGACCTCCTTGACGGTGTATTCGCCCGCGAAGGAGAAGGGGACCATGATCTTGTGGGGCAGCCAGCCTTCCTTCACCTCGCCGAGCCAGTCGGCCGCGACGACCTTGTCGCCGGGCTTCGCGAGCGGGGTGAATTCCCAGGTGGCGGCATGGTCGAGCGGGTCGGTGTATTCGCCCCGCTTGAGGAAGACGCCTTCCATCGTGGTGAGGTTGTTCTGGAGACCGTCGTAAATGCCGGACAATAGGCCCGGGCCGAGGGTGACCTCGAGCATCTTGCCGAGGAATTCGACGCTGTCGCCGTTCTTGAGTCCGCGGGTGCTCTCGAACACCTGGACCGAGGCTTTGTCGCCATTGACCTTGATGACTTCGGCGAGGAGCCGGGAGCCTCCGAGGGTGATGTAGCAGAGTTCGTTCTCCGCCACCGGCCCGTCAACGGCCACGGTCACGAGGTTCGAGACGATGCCCGTTACCTTTCCTGTTGTACTCATATCGTGATATTCTGTTTTTTGTTGTCGTATGTGGAACGGATGTCCTCGACCAGCTTGCGGAACATGGCCCGGCCGGAGTCGGGGTCGAGCTGGAGCCAGCGGTCGATGATCTTGAGCTTGCAGACGAAACCGAGGATCACTTCGATGTCGAAGTAATCCATCAGGGTGATTTCGTCGATCTTCTGCCAGCGGAGCTCGTCCAGGCCCCGCTCCCGGTCCAGGATGTCGGTGCCGTGCAGGACCGCGTCGGCCTTGGCGCGCTCGGGGAACTCAGCCTCCTCGCGGCCTTCCAGCAGGATCTGGTCCTGGCCCTTCTCGCGCCCCAGCGAAGCGTTCAGGTAGGCGACCACCGCGTTGCGCAGGTCCAGGTCGAAGGTGAACCACTCGCGCACGAAACGGTTCTTGTGGGTGGTGGCGCGCCGGTAGAAATCCGCGTTGAGCTGGTCGGGATCGTAGCTGAGCAGCAGGAAGTCCAGCAGGGCGTTGTCACGCGCCGAGAGCTGGCTGCGGATCTCTCCGAGCAGCTGCTCCGCCAGACCTTTGCCGGCCTTGATATCGTCCAACCGCAGGACGGGCAGGCTGGCGACGATGTATTCGTAGTTGTTCATCGTCTAGCCGAAGAGAAGCTTGCGGGTGACGGGGCGGAGGTACTCGGCGAGGAGCTTGCTGAAGGTCTCATCCGTCATGCTGACGAACCAGCTGCCGTCTTTCGGGCCGATGGAGAATCCGCCGGCGACCTTCTTCGTGAAGTCGGCCTTGAGGCCGGCGCCGAGCTTCTTGCGCAACTCGCCTTCCACCCACGGCTCCAGCTCGTTCTTGAGCGAGGCCGGAAGCAGCAGGGAAAGGTCCGCGGACTGCTCGGTGCTGAAACGCGTGGCGACCGCTTCGATGATCTTCTTGAGGAAATCGGGATCGGACAGCTGCTTCTCCGCCGGGGCGGCGCCGATGGCGTTCACCAGCAGGTTTTCGATGTCCTTCTTGGTGGCCTGGAGGCACTGGGCCGAAGCCATCTTGAGATCCGAGGCCGTCTTGTCCTTGAGGTCCGCGGCCTGCTTTTCGGCGTCGGAAATGATGGATGCCGCCTGGTTGCGCGCATCGGAGATGATGCGCTCGGCCTCTTCACGGGCGCGGGCGAGCAAAAGTTTTCCTTCTTCTTTGCCTTTGGAGAGGCCTTCGTTGTAAAGCTTCTCCGTGAGTTCCTGTAATTTGTCTGACATATGAGATATGGTTATTAAGCGGTTTGAGTACTATGCAGTTCAGGAAGGTTCTTATCCTTACAAATATAGGTCATATGAAACAAAAATGCAAGAAAGACCGGCCTTTTCTTAAAGAAAAAACCGGTCTTTCTATGCGGTGCAGAGCCTTTATCCGAGGAATCCCAGCAGGATGCCCGCCGCGACGGCGGAGCCGATCACGCCGGCGACGTTCGGCGCCATGGCATGGGTCAGCAGGTGGTTGGAAGGATCGGCCTCGAGACCGACCTGTTCGGACACGCGGGCGGCATCCGGCACAGCGGACACGCCGGCATTGCCGATGAGCGGGTTGATCTTCCTGCCTTCCTTGAGGAAGAGGTTCATGAACTTCGTGAAGAGCACGCCGAAGGTGGTCGCGATCACGAAGGACGCGAGGCCGAGGCCGAAGATGAGGGCGGAACGGCCGGTCAGGAAGACGTCGGCCTGGGTGGATGCGCCCACGGTGAGGCCGATGAGGGTCGTCACGACGTCGATCAGCGGACCGCTCGCCGTGGCGGCGAGGCGCTTGGTCACGCCGCTCTCCTTCAGCAGGTTGCCGAAGAACAGCATGCCGAGCAGCGGCAGGCCGGAGGGGACGATGAAAGCGGTGCAGAGGAAGCCGACGATCGGGAAGATGATCTTCTCCTTCTGGCTGACGACGCGCGGCTTGTTCATGCGGATCACGCGCTCCTTCTTGGTCGTGAGCAGGAGCATGATCGGCTTCTGGATCACGGGCACGAGGGCCATGTAGGAGTACGCCGACACGGCGATGGCGCCCATCAGTTCCGGAGCCAGCTTGGAGCTCAGGAAGATGGCCGTCGGGCCGTCCGCGCCGCCGATGATGCCGATGGCACCCGCCTCGTTGGGGGCGAAGCCCAGCAGGAGCGAGAGCAGGTAGGCGCCGAAGATGCCCATCTGGGCGGCGGCGCCGATCAGGATCAGGCGCGGCTGCGAGATCAGGGCCGAGAAGTCCGTCATGGCCCCGATGCCCAGGAAGATGAGCGGCGGGTACCAGCCGTTCTTCACACCGTGGTAGAGGATGTTCAGCACCGAGTTCTCCTCATAGATGCCGATCTTGAGGCCGAGCCCGGTGGTCGGGTCGAAAAACAGGGGGATGTTGCCGATGATGATACCGAATCCGATCGGCACGAGCAACAGCGGTTCCCAGTGCTTGACAATACCTAACGTGATAAAGATCAGGCCAATGCAGATCATCATCAGGTGCTGCCAGGTGCAGTTAGCGAAACCCGTGAACTGCCAGAACTGCTGGAGGCTGTCGATGATGTTTTCCATTAACCGATCGTTACGATGTCAGCGCCTTCAAGTACGGAATCGCCCTGCTTGACATGGATGGCGGTGATGGTGCCGTCCACGTCGGACAGGATCTCGTTCTCCATCTTCATGGCCTCGATGACGGCCACCTTCTGGCCGCGCTTGACGGCCTGGCCTTCCTTGACGTCCACGCTGATGATGACGCCCGGGAGGGGAGACTCGATCTTCTTGCCTGCGCCGGCGGCGGGGGCGGCAGCGGGAGCGGCGGCAGCGGCGGGCGCTGCGGCGGCAGGGGCGGCCGCGGGAGCGGCTGCTGCTGCGGGGACCTCGTTCTCCAGTTCGACCTGGTAATTGACGCCGTTGACGGTCACGTCGGCGTTCTTTCCTTCAATTCCGTTGACGGCTACGTTGTATTCCTTGCCGTTGATCTTGAACTTGTATGCTTTCATTTGCTGGGTGATTTTCTGAAATTCAACTGTTTGTTGTCCCAGGGGGACGGGGTGCGGCGGAGGGTGATGAAGCCCGGCTCGAGGTCGTGCACCGCATCGCTCAGATACAGGTGCAGGGCCGTCGCGATGGCGGCTTCGGTCTCGCCGCCCGCCTCGGCTTCGAGGGCGAGGGCGATCGCCGCGGCCACTTCACCGTCGACCGCTCCCTTGGCTGCCTTCGGGGCCTTCGGCTTGCGCTTGTACTTGCCCGAAAACATGTTGCCGGAGAAGTTGTAGATGAAGTACAGGATGATGAGCGCGGCGAAGACCACGCTCACGCTGACGAGCGTGAGGGTCCAGCCGTGCGGATCGATCTGAGCCATCCTGTCTCCGCCGGCGGTCAGCAGCAGCGGGAGACTATAAAGGAAGGTTGTCATGTTTCTTCGCGGGGATTTCCTGTCGTTTGCCTTCGAGGGTCGCAAGGGCGCGGATCACGCGGAAGCGCGTGTTGCGCGGCTCGATGACATCCTCGATATAGCCCTTCTGCGCAGCCTGGTAGGGGTTGCAGAAGAGGTCGTTGTATTCCTGCTTGCGGGCTTCGGCCATCTCGGCGCGCTTCTCGGCGTCGGTCTCGGCCTTGAGCTCCTTGCCGAAGAGGACGTCGACGGCGCCGTCGGCGCCCATCACGGCGATGTTCGCCGTCGGCCAGGCGTAGTTCACGTCGCCGCGGAGCTGCTTGCAGCTCATGACGATGTGCGCGCCGCCGTAGCTCTTGCGCAGGGTGACGGTGACCTTGGGGACCGTGGCCTCGCCATAGGCGAAGAGGAGTTTCGCGCCGTTGGTGATGATGGCGCCGTACTCCTGCTGCGTGCCGGGCAGGAAGCCCGGGACGTCCACGAGGGTGACCAGCGGGATGTTGAACGCGTCGCAGAAGCGCACGAAGCGGGCGCCCTTGCGGGAAGCGTTGATGTCGAGCACGCCGGCGAGCACGCCGGGCTGGTTCGCCACGATGCCCACGCTCCTGCCGCCCATGTGGGCGAAGCCGACGATGATGTTCTTCGCGAAATCCTTGTGGACCTCGAAGAACTCGCCGTCATCGACGATGCTGCGGATCACGCCGTACATGTCGTAGGACTTGTTGGGGCTGTCGGGCACGATGTCGTTGAGCGCGTCGTCCACGCGGCCCACGGGGTCCTGCGTCGGACGCTCGGGAGCGGTCTCGAGATTGTTCTGCGGCAGGAAGCTGAGGAGCTTCTTGATGGTGGCGATGCCTTCCTCCTCGGACGGGGCGCTGAAATGCGCCACGCCGGACTTGGAGGCGTGCACCGCGGCGCCGCCGAGGCTCTCCTGGTCCACTTCCTCGCCTGTGACGGACTTGACCACGCCGGGGCCGGTGAGGAACATGTAGGAGGTGTTCTGGACCATGAGGGTGAAGTCGGTCAGGGCGGGGGAGTACACCGCGCCGCCGGCGCAGGGGCCGAAGATGCCGCTGATCTGGGGAACCACGCCGCTGGCAAGGATGTTCCTTTCGAAGATCTCGCCGTAGCCTGCGAGGGCGTCGATGCCTTCCTGGATGCGGGCGCCGCCCGAATCGTTGAGGCCGATCACCGGCGCGCCGGCACGCACGGCCATGTCCATGACCTTGCAGATCTTTTCCGACATCGTTTTGCTGAGGGACCCGCCGTTGACGGTGAAATCCTGGGCGAAGACGAAGACGAGGCGGCCGTCGATGGTGCCCTGTCCGGTGACGACGCCGTCGCCGTCCGGATGGGTGGCCTCCATGCCGAAGTTCGTGCAACGGTGCTGCACGAACATGTCGAATTCTTCGAAACTGCCCGGATCGAGGAGCTTCTCGAGGCGCTCGCGCGCCGTGAGCTTGCCTTTCTGGTGCTGCGCGTCGATACGCTGCTGTCCGCCGCCCAGTTTCGCGGCGGCGCGGCGCTCGACCAATTCTTGGATTTTATCTTGCTGGATACTCATAAGTCTGATTTGACGGAAATCAAAAATCAGACAAATATACGAATTATCCGTCAGAGATAAAAGAGATGGCGGTCAAAAAAGTTTATTCGTAGCGGAAAGCCCTGTAAGAGTGGGGCTTGAGCGTGAACGCCGCCTTGGGCGCGGTGGCCTGCCGTATCCATGCGCCGAAGGGATTGGCGTCCGCCGCCGCCTCGACCACTTCCCCGTTCTTCAGGTCCGTGAGGGCCTTCAGGGCGATGCCGTTGCCGACCAGCTTGACATCCACCGGGGTGTCGTTGAAATTCTCCACGATGACGGTCTTGTTGTCGTACAGGAACAGGCTCACCTTCGAGGGCCCCTCCAGGTACAGGTCGAGGTCCTTGCTGAGCGTGCGGCGGATCTCGTTGAGCACGCCGGCGGGGTAGTCGTAGAGGTTGCCGAAGTCGTCGGGGATGGTCAGCACGTACATCGTCCCCTGCGAGTAGGAGGCGCGGTGCAGGATGGGCCAGCCCGACACGCCGCCGGTCAGCGGCCGGCCGGCGCTGATGACCTCCCAGCTGTCGTTGGTCAGGTACTGCAGCTGCGGGATGAGGATATCCCTGTCCGAGCGGCCGTAGCGGCCGAAATCGTTCACGAGGGCCTTGTAGTCCGAGCAGCGAAGCTCGCAGATGTCCGCGATCTTCTCCGGGATGGCCTGCAGCAGGCCGGTCGTGACGACCACGTCGCCGCCGCCCTGCAGCTGCCTGCGGATCTTCTCCACGATGTCCGGGTCGCCCGCCGCCTGGCGGGTCAGGAGGACCATCCTGCACCCTTGCGGGAAGGAGGAATACATGTCCATCGGCAGGCCGGCCATGCCGAGGTAATTCTGCAGGAACTCCTCGCCGGTGGCATGGAAGGCCTTGAAGGACCGGATGCCCACCGGGGTGCCCAGCTTGCCGCAGAGCTCGTCCGCGTCCCGGAGCACCACGTCGGCGATGCGCGCCATCGTGGTGGGCGTCACCGTCTCCCGGCCCTTCTGCACCGGTGCCGTCATCTCGTCGTAGACCCAGCTGGTGGTGCCGTCCTGCCAGGGGGCCCGGAAGGCCGGGTTCAGCATCACGGTCAGCAGCTGGCGGTAGTCGAACAGCATCACGTCGCGCCCCTTGGCGATGGCCGTCAGGAAGAGCTGCTCCGCATAGCGGTCCATGCTGTTGTAGATGCCGCCCGAGTCCACCCAGCCGCCGCCGTTGCGCCCGCCTGAGATGTTCTCGAAGTAGCGCATGATGTTGTAGCTGAGATAGTTCTGCAAGTGCTGATTGCCCGCCGGGTCGCGGGTCTCCGTGCCGGTCCAGATCCCGTCGAAGATCTGCGGCCCCCATTCGAGGTTGAAGCCCAGGCCCTGGAAGTGGTCGTACCAGTTGGGATACTTGATGATCACCTTGACCTTGGGGTTGACGGCCTTCGCGGGCCCCACGACGAGGTTGCGCCCGGCGTCGTTCATCAGCTCCAGGCGGTATTGCGTCCAGCTGCGGTCGCCCTTCGCGGCGATCTCCACGTCCCGCTTGCTGCTGGTGTAGAAGAAGTCGTCCAGCAGGAACTCGTCAAAATGCTTCGCGGTGTGCTCCGCCACCTTCTTCACCCAGGCCCGGTCTTCCGGGTCGGCGTAGCTGAAGGTCTCGAAATCGTTGGACTCGTTGATGGTGTAGGTGATGCCGCCGGCGACCTCCAGACCCTGTTTCCGGAAGAAGGCCTTGGCCTGCTCGAGGGTGGCGTCGTCCACCAGCAGCCTGTCGCGGTGCGTCTCGAGGTAGATCTTGTCCACGTCCAGCTGGTCGGAGATGGTCTTCCAGCTGGATGCGAGCCATTCCGGGTCCTTCATCCGGTCCACCTCGTACGCGCGTACATATATTGATACCTTGAAATTCTTGTGGCGCGCGGGCGCGGGCACGGCGCACAGCAGCGCCAGAACAAAAAGCAAATACTTGGATAGACGGTTCATGGGTCTTGCGTTTAAAGTGCGAATACAAATATAGTATGCTCTCCGCAAATATTATCCGTTCCTATCTTTTCAAAATCACTGCGCGGGTCAATCGGCTATTGGTGCCATAGGCTCTATACTGTCCCGCGCGGCGGCGGCCCTAGGTTGTCATCGCGCGGCCCGATCGGCTTCCTGCGCTTCTCAAGGCCCTGTCTCCCCGCCACCTAATATGCAAAACACCTGAAAACGACCGTATTCGCCAAGTTCCGGGAAATAGTGACGTTTGATTAATCAAAAGGAGTATCCAGAAAAGGAACGAGATGGGAAGACATCTAAGGCCTTTGCAGAAGAGAAACAAAATGAATTTTATCTGTCTTTGTTTCAGCTGGGCGATAGTGGACATGCTTTTGGTACGAAGAAGAGATTGAACTTATTTTTTATCTCGGCTTATATCAGTCATGGGTTCTTAAATAATGCTTTTTTATTCCTCAAGGCCGCTGTCCGTTTCAACAGAAGCATATTATACTTGCATCTCTTGCTTTTCACAAGAAGAGCGGAGAAGACCAATTTTCGCTAACGAGATTGAAGTTCTGAAACAAACAATGAAGGAGTTAGACCATTCAGAAGCATCACAATGCAAGAGGGCGTTTTTAATTCGGGAAATATTCGGTTCGTGCTCCAAAAGTGTATTGATGTCCTTCTGGACGCTGGTATTGTGAATGCAGAACTTATCATTCTTGGTGCGTTTAGCTGCACCGAGAGTATTTTTGTTGGCCATCCTAGGTATTCGTTAGCGGTTCAATCGTGTAAATTTAACAAAAAATACATGATTCATGCAACAGCAATATTTTACAACCGGCCGGCTCGCATAGATTTCTTGACTTGGCCAGGATGGCAGAGGGGGCTCTAGGAAAGACGTGGGGCTAGGCAGCGCCCTCCACAAAACGACGCGTTATTGAGGAGGGACAGTAAAAAAAACGAGTTCTGTCCACAAAACAAGAGGTTTTGGTGGACAGAACTTCAATGGTGGCCGAAGTGACCGCTCCGTAGCATCGGAGCGTCTAGCGGAGCGTCGCCGCGTTGATCATTTCAGGCCAGAAGATGGCGTTGGCGGTCAGCTTGGACGTGCCGTACCAGACGGCGCGGAAGCTCGGGTCGATCGAGAAGCTGATCACGCGGCCGGAGCCCAGCGCCGTGATGACGGCCACCGGCGTGCCGGCGAGCATTCCCTGCAGGCGGGGCAGCAGGTTGCCCGAGAGCAGCACGTTGTCGGAGTGGACGAGCGGCGTGCGGAGGCGGTTCTCCAGCGGCTCGAACATGATCGCGTTGTTCTTGAAGACCGGCAGGCGGTCCGCCTTGTAGCCCCAGCAGAGCGGGTGCGAAGGATCGATGCCGGCCTCGAGGATGACGCCGGGGATGCTCTGGGCGCGCTGGGCGGTCGCGACCTGGGAGTAGGGGATATTGGTGTCGAAGGCCTGCGACTTGGTCTTCAGGCCGTCCAGGCCCATCCTGCGGAGGAACTGGTGGCCCTGCTCCAGCGTGACCAGGGTGCCGCCGCGCTCCACCCAGGAGCGGATCTTCGCCCGGGAGGCTTCGCTCATGGAATTGTGGGCGGCGGTCACGAAGATGACGTTGTAGCGGTCCAGGTCGAGCCCGGAGACGCTCTCGGAAGCGATGATGCTCAGCGGGATGAGGTAATGTTGGTCCATCAGGTGCCACAGGTCGCCGACGGGCACGGAGGAGGCCTCGGTACTGCCGATCACGGCCACCTTCGGCAGGCGTGCCGTCAGGAAGTTGGCGCTGCCCAGGTTGTGCCCGGAGGCGAAGCCGCTGTCCAGTGCGTAGACGTCCACCATGTCCTCGCGGGCGATGGCCTGCATCAGCTTGTGGATCTCCTCTGCCGGTTGGCTCTGGTACGCCGTGCCGAGCGGCACGATCACGCTGCCGCGGGAGAAATGCTTGTCACCGGCGGTGAAACCGTCCTGCGAGACCTTGGCGAAGACGCCCTGCGAGAGCAGGCGGTAGAGGGCGCGCGGCGCGTAGAAGCCTGTCCATTCGAAGGCGTAAGCGTAGGATGCGCGTTTGTATGCGCCCGTCGGCTGGGGATCGGTGAAATGGAATTCGTCGCCCTGCGCGGCGGACGCAACCTTGGCGTAGGGGAGGTTGAAGGCCATCGGCATGGTCCAGCCGGTGATGTCGTAGGAGAGGCTGTCGGCATAGCTCTCCCGGATCTCGAAGAGGGCTTCCACCATGCGGTGGTGCGCCTGGCGGACGGGGACCACGAAGGCGGAGTCCGGTACGAAGGTCCTGCCCTCGGCGGTCAGTTTGCGCCCGAGCCGGTAGATCTCCACGCCGTTGCGGGCGACGGTCTCGGCGAGGCGCACGGTGGCGGCGAGGTCGTCGGAGGATCCGAAGACGTAGTAGCCGGAGCCCTCCCTGGAGGTTTCGCGGAAGTAACGCTTCTGATAGTCAAGCAGTTCGCCCCGCATGTCGATGGCTCCGCGGAGGGTCGCCATCTCGGCGGTCAGCTGGTTGTGGATGGACAGGGGGAAGGAGAGCAGGCCGTTGACCGTGTTGCGCAGGAATCCGCGCGAGCTCTGCTCTTCCCACAGGAGGGCGATGCCGCCGTAGAAGTCCATGTACTCGCGGCCGCGGCCGGGGTAGTAGTCGTCATAGACCTCGCCGGAGAAATACATCATTCCCTGGCGGTCGAAGGCCGGGGCGTAGTAGTCTTTCGCCAGCCGGCGGATGAAGGCCTGGCACTCGTCCGGGATGAGGGGATGGACGCGGGTGGGCTCGCCGGGCGAGAAATGGTAGTTCGCGTCGGAACCCTGCTCGTGGGCGCAGGTGTAGATGTTCGGCTTCCAGTCGAGCATCGCCACGGCGCGGTACTGCGACTCCGGCTGCGTCTGGTTGATCCAGTCGCGGTTGAGGTCGAACCAGTAGTGGTTGGAGCGGCTGCCCGGCCACATCTCGTTGTGCTCCAGCTCCTGGTCGTCCGCGTTCGGGACGGAGCTCCGGTGGGAATTGACCCACTCGCTGAAGCGGCCGATGCCGTCCGGGTTGATCATCGGGTCGATCAGCACGATGTTGCTCTCCAGCACCTTCTGCGTGTAGGGCGTGTTGGCCGCGGCGAGGTGGTAGGCGAGCAGGAGCGAGGCGTTGAAGCCGCTCGTCTCGTTGCCGTGGATGCTGTTGCCGAACCAGTTGAAGACGGGCCCGTCCGTGGACCCGTTCGCGGACGGGTCGCTGAGCTTGTCGTGCTCGGCCTTGATGCGGTCGATGTCGCGGATGTTCTGCTCGGTCGAGATGACGAGCAGGTACAGCGGCCGGCGCTCGTGGGTCCATCCGTACTGGCGGAGCAGGACGCGGTCCGAAGCCGCCGCAAGCGCCTTGATGTAGGCGACGGCCTGCTCCGGCGTGGTCTGGAATTCGCCGATTTCGAAGCCGAGCACGGAGGCCGGCGTCGGGATGGCCTTATTGTAATTGCAGGTGTCCGGGAGGAAGTAATCCAGGGACACGGGAGCCTGAGCGCGGAGGGAGACCAGCGCGAGGAGGCCTGCCAGGACGGCAATTGTCTTTTTCATTGGGTGATGGGTTTGTGTTCGTGCAGATCGTAACGCTGGCCGGGGCGGAGGAAGAAGAACTTCTCGCGGCCGGCCTGGTGGACGGCGACGTAGGACTCGCCGATGACTTCGAATTCGTCGCCTTGCACCACGATGGCGGTGGACTCGTCGATGCCGATGCCGATGAATTCCGGGGCCGCCTTGATGAAGGCGTCCAGGTCGTGCTGGCGGTTGCGCACCAGGATGTGCTGGTCGATGGCGGAGAGCTTCAGGAAGCCCAGGCCCTGGGTGTGGTCGCCGATGAGGTGCTGCGCGCCGCGGGTGTCGCCGCGCCACAGGAGCGAGCCCTGGATGCTCGCGCCCGCGGAGGAGCCGGCGATCACGCCGCCCCGCGCGAGGAGCGCGAAGCACTCGCGGTGCACCTTGGTGTTGAGGTATACTTCGGAAATGCGCCACTGGCGGCCGCCGGTGAAGTAGATGCCGGTCGCGCGCCGCAGGTCGGCGAGGTTGCGGTCGTCGTTGGCCTCGTCGATGGTCGACAGGTGCAGGCGGCTGACGCGGTCCGCGCCCAGCCGTGCGCTCAGCGCGCTGATCGCGGTGGAGTGGTAGTCGTCCGGGCCGGAGGCGTTGGTGATCACCACGATGCGGGCGTCCTTGCCGCCGGCGAGTTCGATGAAGCGGTCCCAGATCCCGTCGGTCACGGTGCCGCCGCCGATGATGACCAGTGCACCGTGCTCGGGGCCGTGGCGGGTCACCGACAGGTCGACGGCCGTCGGATTCTGGGCGGAAAGGCCGAGGCAGAGCGCCAGGGCGGACAGAAGGCAGGTCAGTTTGCGCATATGCTGAGAAGACTAATAACCGGGGTTCTGTTCGAGGTCCTCGTCAGCGAGGATCGCGTTGTTCGGGAAGGGGAGTACCCAGTAGTAGGAATCCTTGAAGACGGGATCGTAGGCGCCGAACACCTCCGCGGCCCGTCCGGTGCGGACGATGTCGTTGAAGCGATGGCCGTCGAAGGCGAGCTCGTAGCGGCGCTCGGTCTCTACCTGGCGCAGCAGCGCGGCGGTGTTGTCGGAGATGATGTCCTCCAGGCCGGCGCGGCGGCGGATCACGTTGAGATCCGCGCAGGCGCCTTCGGTGTCGGGCGAAGCCTTGCGCAGCAGGGCCTCCGCCCGGATCAGGTACTGCTCCGCGAGGCGGAGGACCTGAATGGAGCTGGAGCCGTCCTGCTTGGCGTATTCGGCGATGACGAGCACACCGTCACCCTTGTCGTAGATGAGCTGCGAGCGCTTGCCGCCCTTGGCGGGATCCAGCAATTCATTCGCGAAATCGGGCGTGGGAATGTAGTCCAGGCGGCCGCCCTTGTCGGAGGGCAGGTAGTAGGTGTAGAACGGCAGCTGGTCGGCGCTGCTGAAGACCAGCTCGAAGACCGATTCGCTGCTCAGGGCCGTCTCGAAGAAGCCGGACACCTCGGGGGTCAGGGCGAAATGCCCGCTGCCGATCACGCGGCCGGCGTAGTCCGCGGCGGCGTCCCATTCCTCCAGGTAGAGGCAGACGCGCGCCTTCAGCGCATACACAGCCCAGATCGAGGCCTTCGCCCGGGTGGGGAGGCTCTGGTCAAACAGGCCCTCGGCCTGAGTCAAGTCGGCCTTGACCTGCTTCAGCACGTCGGCGTAGCTGCTCTTCTTGACGCCCTTGGCGTTGTCCGGGGACTCGGAGGGCTCGAGGACGAGCTGCACGCCGCCGTAGGTGCGGGCCAGGTCGAAGTAGGCGAGGGCACGCAGGAAATAGGCCTGCCCCAGGAGGTTGTTCTTCTTCGCCTGGTCACCGGTGACGTCCGGGAGGTATTTGATGACCGTGTTGGCCTGGTTGATGCCGTTGTAGTAGTCGCTGAAGCCGCCGCCGCCGGTCGGGTCCCAGCCGGACGTGCCGGCGGCCTTGAACTGGGGGACGACGACGGCCTGGCCGGCGAAGAGGACGACGTTGTCACCGGCGTAGTTGAGCGTGACGACCACCCGGTGCTCGAAGGTCTGGGCGGCGTCGTAGGCGCCGGTCAGCGCGACTTCCGCAGATTTGAGGTCGTTGATCACGCCGTCGGCCGGGATGGAGTCCAGCGGCGTGTGGTCCAGGCAGGAAGTGGCGGCGAGGATGCCGCAGAGCAATATGGAGATTCGGTTAAGTTTCATGGTTTCGCTGCGTTTAGAAGGTGATGTTGAGGCCGACGGTCAGGGAGCGGGGCTGCGGTGGCATGCCGAAATCCATGCCCTGGACGAGACCGTTCACGCCGCCGCGGTTGACGTTCACTTCCGGGTCCGGACCGGTGTACTTGGTGAGCAGCAGCAGGTTACTGCCGGTCACATTGATGGAGGCGCGGTGGAGGCCGACCTTCTGCACCAGGCGGGTGGGGAAGGTGTAGCTCAGCGTCACGTTCTTCAGGCGGATGAAGGAGCCGTCCTCGACCACGCGGCTGCTCTGGCCCTCGTAGTTGAAGCTGCCGTCCGCGTTGGCCGTACTCTTCGGGCGCGGGAGCACGCCGGTGTCGCCGGGGTTCTTCCAGTAGTTGACGGAGCTCTTCTGCATCGAGCGGGTGATGCCGCGGGTGCCGCCGGACTCCAGGAACATGCGGGTGTAGTTGAACACCTTGTTGCCGTACTTGTAGTAGATGTTGACGTCGAGGCTGACGGGACCGAAGTTGAAGGTGTTGCGCAGCAGGCCCTCCATGAGCGGCCAGGCGTCGCCGACGACCTTCTTGTCCGCCACGGTGATCTTGCCGTCGCCGTTGGCGTCGTCGTAGATGGCGTCGCCGGTCTGCGGATCCACGCCCTTGTACTCATAGACCCACATCGAGTAGAGCGGGTAGCCTTCGAAGAGCTTGAAGGGGGTGTAGTTGCCGGATACGTCCGTGGTCAGCTTCTCGATCCGGTTGCGGTTGTGGGCGAGGGTGAAGGTGGTCTTCCAGGAGAAGGACTTCTTCTCCACGTTGACCGTGCTGAGGCTGAACTCGACGCCGCGGTTGCTGATCTCGCCGGAATTGTCCACGATGGAGGTGAAACCGGTCTTCCAGGGCACGGTGCGGGCGAGCAGCAGGTCGTAGGTATACTTGTCGTAGTAGTTGAGCTCGATGTCCACGCGCTGGTGCCACAGGGAGGCGTTCAGGCCCACGTTCCACTGGCGGGTGGTCTCCCACTTCAGGTCGGGGTTGCCGAGCTGCTCGGGAGAGAGGCCGGCCTCGCCGTTGTAGTTGGCGCCGCCGCTCCACAGGGCGAGGGACGAGAAGTCGCCGATGTTCTCATTGCCGCCCAGGCCGATGCTGGCCTTGAGCTTGAGGCTGCTGAAGAGATTCTTCCAGGGGAAGAAGGACTCGTTGGTGACGTTCCAGGCCACGCCTACCGCCGGGAAGTAGCCGAAGCGGTTGTTCTTGCCCACGCGGGAGGATCCGTCCGCCCGGAGGGTGAAGTCGAGGCTGTAGCGGCTGTCGTAGGACAGGTTGGCTCCGCCGTAGAAGGACAGCAGGGAAGAGGACGTCCCGTTCGTGCTGGCCGTCTGGTTCGCGGAGGAGACGATGCGGGTCAGCTGGTCGCTCGGATAGTCCTTGCCGTTGATGTAGGAGCTGTTGACGACGGTGATCTGGTAGGAGTTGCCCAGGAAAGCGGACAGGGTCAGGCCTGAGCGGAAGGTGCGGTAGAAGTTGAACAGGTGCTCGAGGGAGAAGACGTTCGTGGTGTTCTTGCCTTCCACGCCGGCGCCGTTGGGCTGGCCGTAGATGAGGTTCGTGTTGTAGTAGAAGCGCTCCAGGTAGACGGTGCGGTCGTTGCTGAAGGAGGACTTCCAGGAGATGCCTTCAGCGATGTCCCAGGTCAGCGCGAGGCTGTTGGTCACGCGGAAGTTGTTGGAGCCGCCGTTCCAGTTGTCCAGGATGGCCTGGTGGTTGTCGAAGGAGACGGGCTTGTTGTAGGAGCCGTCCTCCTTGAACACCGGCTGGAAGGTCGGGGTGTGGAGGGCCGCCTGGAAGAGGCCGGCGGGGCCGTCGCCCACGCGCATCAGGTGGCGGTCCGTGTAGACCACCGCGTTGCTCGAGCTGAGCTTGAGGTTGGGGCGGAGCTGGTGGTCGAGGTTGAAGCGCAGGCTGATGCGCTCGAAGTCGATCAGCTTCAGGATGGAATCCTCGTTGGTGTACTCGCCGCCGAGGTAGAAGTTGGTGCTCTCGCTGCCGCCGGTCACGGACAGGTTGTAGGTCTGCGAGAGGGCGGTGCGGAAGATGTCGGACAGGCGGTCCACGGTGATCTGCTCCTCAGGCGCACCGTAGGCGGGATAGCCCTTGATCGCCTGGGAGGCAGGGCGGAAGGGGACGAGGGCGGGATCCTTGCCGTCGTTGATCCAGGCGCGGTTGACGAGGTCCGCGTGCTCCGGGCCGGTCACCAGGTCCCAGACCATGGGGGCCTTGCTGAGGCCGACCTGGGCCTTGAAGTTGACCTGGGTGCGCTGGTTGTAGCCGCCGCGCTTGGTGTTGATGATGATGACGCCGTTGGCCGCACGGGCGCCGTAGGCAGCCGTGGCGCTGGCGTCCTTGAGGACGGTGATGGACAGGATGTCGTCCGGGTTGATGTCGGCCATGGGGTCGATGGCCAGGCCGCCGAGGTCGGTGCGGCCGGGGTTGTCCGTGCTCACGAACACGCCGTCCACGATGTAGATGGGCGTGTTGGCGGCGGTGATGGACGTGGCGCCGCGCAGGCGCACCATCGAGGAGGTGCCGGGGATGCCGGCGTTGCTCGAGATGAGCAGGCCGGGCACGGCGCCCTGGATCTTGCCGTTGATGTCGGAGGACTGGATGTTCTCGAGCGATTCGGACTGGATGGTGTTGACGGCGCTGGTCATCGCGTTCTTGGTCGTCTTGGCGTAGCCCAGGACGATAACTTCGTCCAGCAGTTCGCCGTCTTCGTTCAGGGCGATGATCAGCGGCTCGTCAAAGCCGGTCACGCTGATGATGCGGGTCTGGTAGCCGATCATGCTGGCTTCGATGTTGATCGGCAGCCGCGCTGTGACCTGGAGGGAGAATTCGCCGTTGATGTCGGCTGCGGCGCCCCGGGAATGGTCTTCCAGGGCCACGAATGCGCCCACGAGCGGCTCGCCGGTCTTGGCGTCGACGATCTTGCCCTTGAGCGTGCCTTCCTCGGCCGCGCCGAGCGGCAGGGCCCGGAGCAAGGCGGCCAGCAGGAAAAGGAACAGGAACAGGAAGGTTTTTCTGTACATGAGTTTATTTGTTGTTGATATCGATTTCGGTTTTTTCTTTCTCGGATTTCGCCACGAGGACGGCGATGCAGGTGTCGCCGTAGACATTGACGGCGGTGCGGCACATGTCCAGGATGCGGTCCACGCCGATGACCAGGCCGATGCCCTCGACGGGCAGGCCCACGGCGCTCAGGATGATCGCCATCATCACCATCGCCGACATCGGGATGCCGGCGGAGCCGATGGCGCAGATCAGCGACAGGAAGCTGACCGTGACCATCTGCACGAGGGTCAGCTCGATGCCGTACACCTGGGCGATGAAGATGACGGCCACGCACTCGAGCAGCGCGGCACCGTTCATGTTGACGGTCGCGCCGAGCGAAATGACGAAGTCGGCGATGCGGCGCGACACGCCGTCCTTCTTCTCCACGGCTTCCAGCGTCAGCGGGATGGTCGCGCCGGAGGAGGCGGTCGAGAAGGCGGTCACCATCGGCAGGGACATGTTGCGCAGGTGCGCCCACGGCCGGACCTTGCCCACCAGGCGCAGCAGCAGCGGCAGCGTGACCAGGGTGTGGATCAGCAGGCCGGCGGCCACGGTGAGCACGTACAGGAGCATGTTGCGCAGCATCAGCAGCACGTTGTCAATCTGGGCGAACTGCCCGGCGACGATGGCGAAAATGCCGAACGGGGCGAGGGAGATCACCACCTTGGTGACCTTCATGGTCAGCTCATAGCCGGCGCGCAACAGGTCCGTCAGGGTCTGCTTCGACTTGTCCTTCAGGGTCGGGATCGCGATGCCGAGGACCAGGGCCAGGAAGATGACGGGGATGGTATTGTTGTGCGCGAAAGCGTAAAAAATATTCGACGGGATGAAGCCGGAGATGATATCCTGGACCGAGGTCGAGGTGACCAGCTCCGGGACTTCGCCGGGCGCGACCGTGATGCCCCGGCCCGGCTGGATGAGGCGGACCAGCAGGAGGCCCGTCACGATGGCTAGCAGCATCGTCACGACGTACCAGAAGACCGTCTTGGTGCCGATGCGCTTGAGCCCTCCGGCGCCCCCGGCGCGGATGTCCACGACGCTGAGCGACACCGAGAACAGGATGATCGGGACGATCAGCATGCACAAGGCGTTCATGAACAGGGTGCCCACCCAGGAGTAGTAGCGGGTGCTTTCCGGCAGGAAGGTGCCGGCGAGGATGCCCAGCACGAGGGCGATGAGGATTTGCAGGTAGAGGGGAAATCTCTTTTTCATGTACACGCGTGTAAAGCGGTGGCAAAATTAGGTACGGAAGTGAAGATTTGGGGAGAAAAAAATCTTTTTATTTTGTAAATTTGTCCGATTTAGCATTTTCGTCCGACATGGTTCAGTATCTGCAGACCGTTATCCTGATCCTGGTCGTGGCCCTGCTCACGGTCATCATCGTCTCCCTGATGCGGCGCAACCGCTTCTGGAAGATGGTCCGCAGGTCCATGCGTGAGAAGATCGACCTCATCTACGACATGCGGGCGCAGTACAAAGAGCTGTCGGACCACGCCCGGGAGAGCATTCCCCGCCTCATGCGGATCGGGAAGTCGCTGGACGCCCTCGCCGCACAGGACGACCTTTCTGCGGAGAGCCGCAGGCAGGTGGACCGGGCCCTCCGGGCGATGCGCGAGCTGGACGGGACGCTGCCCCGGATCCGCGCCACGCTGCAGATCCCCGAGGAGGAGTTGTCGGAGCCGGACGCCATCGCGCAGGAGGACCGCGCCTTCACCGACCGGCTGTACGCCATCTTCCAGCAGCGGATGGCCGACGAGAAGTTCAACGTCAACATCCTGGCGACGCAGATGGGGATGTCCCGCTCGCAACTGTTCAAGCGGGTGCGCGAAGTGACGGGGGAGAGCCCGAAACAGCTGCTCAACAAGATCCGCCTCCAATCCGCGGAGAAGCTCCTCCAGGAAGGCAACATGACCGTCTCCGAAGTCGCCGACGCCACCGGCTGGAACTCCGTCTCCTACTTCTCCAAATCCTTCAAGCGCCGCTTCGGTCGCAGCCCGAAGAACAAGTAGCCGTTGCCTCTGTTCCTCTCTTCTTCCCTCCCGTCCTTTCCCGGCCGTTCCTGACATGTCGCCCTGAGCCTGCCGAAGGATCCCGCCCTTCAACCCTCGCTGCCATTCCCCGGACCTTTCCCGTCATTCGCCGGCATGACCGGCGAATCTCCCGCTCCTCTCCGTGTGGGGCAGGGGGCGGGGGGCACCACGCAAAAGAAGGAAAGGGTACAGTTCGGCAGTTCAACCGTGTCGGGCAGCAAGCGCCGGAGCGGAGAGCCCCCAAAGCTCTCCGGCGACGGCTGTCTTGCAGCCGCCGAGCCCCGCCATGCGAGGCGGCGGTGCCGTGTTTCGCGTAACTTTCTATTAATCATTACTTTACAAAAATAATCTGCTGATTTTGAGGCGGGTTAATTTTGTAACTAATTAATCAACAGTGTTTTATATGAAACGCATTCCAATGATCCCATACTTATCTGGACCACCATTTTTCAGAACTGATTATCAACCAGTTAATTACAGAATAAACCCGATCCGTGGATTCAAGCGCGAAATGCAACTGGATCGTCAATCTGGGTTAATGATTTAAATATTTCATTTGGGGTTGAATAGCCCAGCCTTTTTCGAGGGCGGCTATTCAACCTCATTTGTATCTT